>Ga0075471_10000574_pt1 | contig 22175 bp, 8 predicted proteins | sample DEB19_08_DNA_2_FD_74787 | JGI IMG/M metagenome (GOLD analysis project Ga0075471, IMG submission 74787) | Aqueous microbial communities from the Delaware River and Bay under freshwater to marine salinity gradient to study organic matter... | ecosystem: Environmental > Aquatic > Marine > Coastal ... | reverse complement strand
TATTGTATATACCTTCTTTGTGATTGGATTGCGCAACTCTGAAGGTAATTCTTGGATCGGTATTTCTCGAATCTACGGGCAAAATTCCAGTAGGTCTTGATCTTCCAATGACAGTTTCGCCAACCTGGAAAACTCCAGAAACCATATTAATTTCTAAAAGTTTTGGAACACAGAAATTGGTAACATTTTGTCCATCAAAGAATGCATACAACTGAGTTGATGGTTTAACTTTCTTAGCAACAAACTGAATATTTCTTGATCTCATGAATGAAATCAAGTTTCTGCTGATGACTCTATCGCCTGCAGATGTATTGTCAAATTGCTCAGAAACAACAGTTCTCAATCCAGTTCTTGTCTGAATTCCAGTGTCTCTTACTTCTCTTAGAGTATCTTGAACAACAGTATCAGTTACTGTTTGGGTGAAAGATCTACGTTGACCTCTACCTCCAGGTCCTTGAGTTTCAATATCACCACCGCCACCAATGGTTCTCTGTCTTGTTGTCTCAACTACTTCTTGTCCAGTCCAATTTGTTTCCCAAGCATTCCAAATAGTTGGTGAAAATCCAGTTTGAGGATCTACGTTAAGAGTTCTAGAAGCTAATGCAAGAGTCTCCGCATAATTTCCTTCAGAATTGATAATTTTTGCTTCTAATCTAACAGTATCTACCCAAGTATCTGATGCTGGAGTTAACTCCATAGATCCTTGCCAGAAACTTACCAAGAATGGAGTAACACTTTCTGTTCTAGTTGCAAAAGTTTGTTTTAACCATTCTAATTCAGAATAATTTAGTGTTACAGCATCTCCAGTTTTCTTGACATTAGTTCCTTCTATTGAAGAAAATGCTAGGTCTCTATTTGGATCTACATTAGTTACTGGTCCAGGAATTAAATCAATAGAATCAGTATAGTGCTCAGGTCTGATTTCTTTGTTTCTTATATCAATACTATTCTTAAATTTAACAGAATCTTCTTGAGCAAGAAGAGAAGTAAAATTATCTACAAAGAATCCAGACTTAAATCTATTAAGACCGGAAGAGTCTGGAACGAACAAGTTAGAAGTGTTTGTTTCTAACAATGAAAGCGCAGTATAATATTCTAGGTTTTTAATTCTATTTTCAAGTTGCTTGATGTCAACCATTCTATATCTCTTGTGCTCCAAGAATGTCAATGAAGCCTGAGAGATATTATAAAGGTATGGTGGTAATGCAATTGATGCAATTTCTAATGCATCATCAACAGAAACTGGTTTTTCTGGTTTTTCTGCTGGAGTTCCGTATTTAATTTGGAACTTGCCATCTTTAGTCAAATAAACTCTGTCAATTCTTCCGAGGTAGAATGAGAAATTAGTTATAATCGATTCATTTGCTGCTAAAATATTCGCTGCAGAATTTCCAGAAGAATTGAATGTTCTTCCATAAAACTCCAGTGGAGATCTTGAATTCTGAGAGACTGTATAATTAGAAACTCTTGGCCTTATATCAATGATATCTGTATTTCTAATTGAGTTTACTGTTTGGATTTCTTTTCCATAATCAAACCCATTATAAGAATCTACAGTTGTGATGTCTCCATCGTCAGATGATTGGTAATATCCATTTGAGAAATATACTTTTATTTTTCTACTTGGTTCTTTTGAATCCAATTTTCTAGTTATGAATCCGTAATCATAGAAAGATACATTTTGACCATTATCATAGGTATAATTAAATGATACATTAAAACTTGGTGTATTTAAAGTTGTAACAACTGCTTGGATATTAGACTCTTCAAATACTACAATTTCACCTTCCCTAAAGTTAGTATTATTTTTTGTAATAAACGATATTTGAGAATCTGATAGTCTTCCTGCACAAATAGCAGTAGCTCCACTGATTTGTCCAGTGAACATTTCACCAATTATAATATCAGATGTTTTGCCTGTAGGACCAGTAATGGTGGACAATACAACTGTTGGTGCAGATGGATCTGATGTATCTGGAGATTCATAAATTGCATGAATCTGGATAACATCAGGAACGTTTAAGGAAATGTTTTCGTCCTGAACTCTTGTTCCATATGGATAGTTGCCATATTGCAATCCATCATTTAATGTTGTGGAACCTATTCCAGATGACTCATATTTTGATTTGTCAATTACTAGACTATTGACTCTATTTTTGATTTTTACTTTTGATTTTGGTTTAATCTTGTTCAGAGTCGTAACTAGAGTTGCTCCAATATCATTTGAACCTAGATTATAAATTTGAAGTTGTGTTGAACCATTAGTCAGAGAAACTTTATCTGAAGTTAGAGTTTCTGTTTTTCCATCAGATCTAATTAATAGATATCTCTCTGGATCAAAAGGCAAGAATGTTTCATTTGTTCCAGATAAAACATTTGTGGATAACTGATTATCTGTAATATTAACAGTATACGACTTCCTAATAGTTAAGGATGCATCAGTTAAATCTATTTCAGATATATTTGATTTTGGTAGTTTGGTAAAGTATGAATTATCTAAAGAGGTCTCTAAGTTAGTTTCAATAACTTTTAAGTCTGTAACCTGTAGAGTTGTGGATGGAAGACCTCCCTGACATACACCGAAAACAGTTGCTACACCTGAAACAGTTACCTGAGTTGTTCCAACGCTAACTACTGATACAAAAGATGGATCTGATGTTGATTGATTGCTGAACTTTAGAAGATTGCCAACTTTGAGTCTGCCTGGGAATAGTGGATTTGTACTTGTAATTGTACTAATTCCTAAAGAATTATAAGCACTAATTGTGGATACGCCAATTAAAGTCGAATCTGATTGAATTGTGTCTGCAGTAAATGTAGATGCAGATCCAACAATACCATAAACAGACTTAATATCAGAGATTCCGTAAGAAGTAACTGCTGTAGCAACTCTACTATTTTCAATTCCATTAAAAATGAGGGGTTCGTTTGTAGAAAACTCTCCAGTTTTTTCATATGTCGTTAGGGCAGTCCCCGCAGAAACAGAACTCTTAAGGAATGCTGTTGCTCCACTATACTTTCCTTTTATAAAAGTTGGGACCGGTAATGTAATTGGTTCGTTTAATGTAATTTCTGTAATTGTTTGAATATCATAGAGTGAAATATTCCACTCATTTAGTTGTGGATTGCTAGAATTGTATGATCCAGAATCTAACTTAAAGTCATATACTCTAGCAAGACCGATTTCTTTTCCAGGTAAGGCAATTGAGTTAACACCAACCCTAGAATTTCTTAGAATTAAAATATATGTATTTCCTATTCCAACCGTTGGTGCTCCATAAACTCTGTTTAGTTTTAATGTAGAACCTGTGTTATAATTGATTGATTGGTTTGTTAAAGTTTTTGTAGTCCTTGGTTTTGGTACATCTAGAAAAGTTGGACTAATAGTTTCAATTTCATATCCTTTAACAAAAGCTTTTCCTGGAGATACCTGATATAGTGCAAGATCTTCTGAAGGAATTGAACCACCATAGGTTAATTGATTTACACTAAAGACACCTTTATTTCCAAGATTGTCATTTAAAGATTCTTTAACTGCTAGATCAAATGGATTTATGTAGTAGTCTCCGGACTCTGAGTATGTTCTTCTTGCAAGCTCGTCCTCAAGAATGCTATAATCAGTAGTTTTCTTTTGTGATCGTAAAACACCATCTGCTATTGTAGCAAGTTCAATAAAATTATTATCATCAAAATCGTCTAGACTCTTTTTAAATAAAGATGTTGTAATTTTTAGTCTATCTGCTCCAGGAGCAGCATAATTATTAAATCCATTTGAATTATCATTTAGAAGAGGATCAAGGTCTGAATTGATAATTTCTTCCGTGATTAGAAGTCCCACTCTATAATTTGGTCTACTTCCATATTGGTCTAGAAGAATAGTTTCATCATTTACATTTAAAAATTGTCCTTTTGCAAAATAAACTCCATTGGATATTGAAAATGCAGATCCGGCAGAAGTTGAATTTGTCGAAATTGTTGAAGCAAAAGCTTCTCCGGACGCAATAATAGTATTTGCCGAACTTATAATTGTGTTTGAAGAAAGAAGTTCTCCATCAGAAAACTGAAGTGTTGCATTATCTTGAGAATTTGATCCAAGATAGCTAATATAAAGAGTTGTATTTCCCCTCTCAGATTCGTTAGATGAAATTATTTTATTAACGACTGCAGTTACTCCAGAGGTTAATCCCGTTATTTTTGCACCTATAATTTGATTAATATAATCCGAAAGAGGAACACCAAGATAATTATTTTCTAATTCCACTGCATAGTATGAAGAACTATAAGCAGTGTTTCCTGGGATTACTTTTGCACCCTCTTTAAAAAAGTGCTGTCCAAACTTTTCTATTTGGTTTTGGAGAATTGACTGTAGTGTTGTTAATTCTCTAGCTTGGACAGGATAACCTGGTTTAAAAAGAACTTTATAATAGTCATTATTTGCATCAAAATCGTCAAAATATGGCGCTACATTGAGATTTGTTTCCTGTGACATAATTCTTTAGAACTGCAAAATGACTTTGATATCTTCTTTTTGGCTGGTTGATCTTGTTATTGAAGGTCTATTATCCACGTAAATAATATTTCCAGAGTATTTTTTAACCTCTGGTTGTGCTACACCTTGACTAAAAGATTGGCCTAGGTAGTATGTTCTATTATTTATTACGGTAGAAATACCTGTAAATGATGTTTGTATTGATAAAGTTGTAGATCCACCAAGAATACTTATAGAACCTCCACCGTTTGGTGATGAGGTAAATCTGTTTAACTGGAATCCATAAACAGGATTTGTATTTTGGATTCCATTAGTATTAAATCCCGCAGTTGATCTATCTTGCCAATACTTTAAAACACCTGTTGTTTGGTCATATGAAATAACTCTGCCAACCGCAGTGGATCCTACTCCAATGGTTTGTATGATAAAAGAGTCTGCAGTAAAGGTTGCAGAACTATAACCCGCTCCTGTTAATTTCAGAGCGTAAACTGCACTTGCTTTGTCTAAATCTAAATTTTGAGTAGAATTATATGCTTTTGGATTTTGTACGATTCCAATTCTGGCAATTTGATTTCCAGTTATAAAATCAGGATTCTCTGAGTCGTTTTCTATTCTTGAATAAATCAGAGCATTTCTAGCACCAAGTTCTCTATAAATGTCAGCTCCGTGTCCACCCTGAGGTGGAATAATGATATTAAATACTGGATTTGTTGATCCAGTTGGAACATTTCCGGAAGCAAGATCTAGTGTTCCAAATGTATATCCAGAACCACCAGAGGAAATAGTTACGGACTCTACCTTTGAATTATTGTTTATTACTACTGTTGCTTCTGCTCCGGTTCCATCACCCTTAATTGGAACTCTTGTGTATGTTCTATTTGCTGTTCCTAGTCCAACACCTCTATTTGTGATAGTAATAATTTTTAATTGCCCGCTAGTTGCTGCATTATCTCTCACTGCAGCGTTATCGGTGCTGGTGTCCCAATTTGTTGGAACTGGCATAAAATTTGTAGAATCAAATTTTATAATATCACTTGGTTTAATTGTATAAAGATATTTCCAAATATACCCATCTCCACTAGTTCCAGCTTCTCTGGGTTCTAAATCTGTAAAAGTAGGTTCGTCTAAAGATGATCTTCCTGATGGGTTTTCTGGATTAGTTCCATTTTGAAGGCAAACATAAACTTTATAGTCAGAATTAACCACGTAATAATTTGCATCATATAAACTGATCGCATTTGAAGGTTTTGATGGATTTTCTGCTTTTACATCATGTCTATACATATCATAAGTAACTCCAGATTGCCAGGTTACTTTTCTAACAACCTGCTTAATATCACCGGAATTAACTTTTTTGAGGGCAATCATTGTATCCCAATAATTATTTTCCTCGTCAAAATTATCTCTCGGATCTGGTGGTGAAATATCCCAACTTGAACTCACTTGGGTCGGATTTGGAAGACCTACAAAAGTATAGTATGAATTACTAGTGGATGCTACACTAGCAACAAATTCTTTTGCATTTAATATGCGAAGTTGATCAGTTATGATTGCTGACATTTTACAGAGTTTTTTATCTATTTATTTAAGAATAATTGATGTATTTTAGGGGTGCTACTCTATTCAAAATAGCAGATGTTGTAACACCAGTTGATCCATTTGTTGTATATGCATTAAATGCTTTTGGATCAATTCTATTTCCTAATACAATTCTACCCCAAGAGAAGTTTCCAAAGAATGAACTATTACCCGTTCCTACCAATCCATTATAATTTGAGACATTAGTTGTAACTCTAGCCACGTATGTTAATGCAATTCCAGGGGCGGAGGTTTGTGCTATGGAAACAGATGCTACCTCATAAACATTATCTAAGAATTGAGTTCCAATTCCCAAAACAGAATTGTTTTGATACAATGAAGTTACACCATTGCCAATATTGCTGTTATTAACAACAAAATAGTAACCAGTTTGAATACCACTTACTGTTGTTGCTGCAGAAACTATTGAAGTATCCCTCAAGAAAGAATTTTGTGGAATGTAAAAATCAAATACAATTCCTGTAGAAGCAACTCCAACGGAAACTGTTGAAAATCCCACAATCACACCAAAATCACCCTCATAAGATAGTGAAGTATTTACTTCATAAATCACTTCGGGAACTTCAATAAGAACTTGTGGTGGATTGTCCGTTGTATATCCAAGTCCAGGTGAAGTTATTGTTATCGAAGAAACTGTTCCACCAACCGATATTGTTGATGAAGCAGATGATCTCATAGTTGTTCCAAATCCAATTGGATTTCCAATAGTTACTATTGGTGCAGTAGAATATCCTACTCCACCATTGCTGATAATGATTGATGATATTGTTCCAGCTGCAGAGACAACTGCAGTAGCAGATGCTCCTACTGTGATGTCTTGGGAGAATAGAACAATTTTTTGCCTGTTTGTTGTAGTTTGATTTTCATTTTTTGCATCAAAGAAAGTCTTGAGACTATCAACATATACTATAGTTGATCCAACTCCAACAGATTGAATTATATTCGTTGTTGGATTTATAAGTGCTTCATTAAGAATTCTGCTCTTACTTATGATCTGGCCGTTAATAACTTTATCTACAGTTTGTTTGCACCATTCAACCGTTCTTTGATTTGCTGGATTTGAATCAATTCCTTCACCATTATATGGATTCGTTTCTACTGTATCAGAAGAAACAACTGTTGTGACTAATCTTTCTTCCTGTCCTTTAATTGTTAAATTGTCTCCAACTTTAACAGTTTCTAAAACATCACGGAAAACTACATCAACATCACCACTTCCTTTGTAGAAAAGAATCTTACATTTGTCTCCAATAATTGATCCGTCTGGAGAGTTTCCTTTTGGAGGTTCTGCAAAAGTTACTACACTACCTCCAGTAAATGTATATCCTTCTCCAGGAACTTGTAAGATATCATTCAAGAATACCAGTAGTGTTGCTTGAACATCTATATTTGATCCTTTTGCAGATCTAATAGTAACGGGAGATGAATTTAAAGAAATATTGAAGGATTTTCTAACTCCATCAAATTGATTTTCAATCTTATCCAGAACTTCCAGTTGTCCAAGGTGCCATCCAGCAAATTCATCAGATATTGTTTTGTCAATTGTAAGTTGGAATTCTCTAAATGGTTTTGTTGGATCTGTAGGTATTCCTGCTAATCCACCTGCTGCCACAGTCAATATTTGTTGCTGTCCATAATTATATCCAAAGTTTTTAATTTCAAAATCTATCACACTAGATCCCTGTCCAACAACAATATCAATAGTTGCTTGAGTACCAAATCCAGATGGTGATGAAGAACTATAAATCAGAGGAATGTCTGAGTAAGATAATGGAGAATCAAAAACGACAAGAGGTGGGTTTGATGAGGTGTATCCTGCTCCAGGATTTGTAACTGCAACACTTACAATGTGTCCGCCACTAATCGCAGCAGTACCGATAAATTGAATGCTAGGAATACCAGTTGTTGCAGTTGTGACACCAACTCTTACTGTTGTTTGAATTCCTGCTCTATATCCAGATCCACTATTACCAATACTAATTGATGATATTGTTCCTGCTATTGAAACAACTGCAGTTCCTCCTGCAGAAACAAGAGGTTGATATCCAAATCCTTCAGTAGATCCAACAGAAACAATTATTCCACCGATTGGTATACTTGCGTTATTTGGATCATATGAAACAGATGTTGCAGCTCCAGCAAAAGTAATGCTACTAATTCCAGATCCTTCACTTAGAGAATAATCTTGTGATACTGGAAGTTGTCCAGTTGGACCTTGGAAAATTCCATTGATAAGAATCACTGCGTTATCTGTTGAGAAACCAGTTACATTTTGCTTGTTAACTTGGAGAGTAAAAGTTTTAGACGTTGCATTGAAATATTCAGAAATATCATCAAAGATATAATTTGTTGTGTAAGTTTCTGAAGTACCATTTTCTGTTCCAGATCTTAAGAAAGTTCTACCCTGGAATTTTGAGAATGTAGTTATTCCTGACCAATCTCTTTCGTCAGGCGCATTTGTAGAACTTCCTATGGGAATAGGTCCTTGAGGTGCTGTAATAAAGTTGATAGTGCTATCAACAATATTGTAGTTTCCTTGAACTTTAGTTACTATAGAATATTCCGAGTGCGTTGATAATCCAGTTCCCATCCATTGGCGATCTACAAGTATAAAGTTAGTACTACCAAGTCCAACAGTATTGATCTTCATAATCTCATTATTAATTTGGATTAGATCTCCACTAAAGAATGATGTTATTCCAGAAAACTTAATAATATCATCAACAAGACCAATATGAGTAGTCAGACCAGTTGTAACTGATGTTGCAACGATAGGTGATTGGAAATAATTATCGAGTGCAATAATACACTTAGAGTTTTGTCTCTTAGAGGTAAATGTATGATAAGTACCTACTCCAACACTTGTAATATTCAGGGCGTTCGGTACTGTTTTGAGTGCATCTTCTGCAGATCTTGCAAGTTTTATTTTTTGATCATTGATTTTAATAATATAAACGGATGATGGTAAAATGCTTGTTGTGCCTATACCCGCAAACGATGTTGAGGCGATTCCTATTGGACTTGCATTATTAACATCATAAGAATATACAACTTCTTCACCGGTTATAAAGAAGTGCTCTGGTAATAAAATGGTATCTTCAGTTGTATCTACAACTAAAGAGTTTCCTCCATCAAAATTTCTTAAGAAAATTGGTTTTTGCTTATATGTGAGGTTAAATGCTCTTCTTACATCAGTTTCTGTTCCCTGATAGAAACCATATCCAGCACTAATAGATGAATTATTTAAATCTATCTCTGATGAAGATGAACTTTCCAAATCAACCAATTGTAGACTTAATTGGAAGACACGAACTTGTGCATTAATGTTTGGAATTGGGGTATAGTATAGATTTGTATATGAAGAAGATACTGCAGCGCCAACCGTTCCTAATCCAGAATTTGTTGATAGATTTGCATATTCAGTAATATAAGCATTTGTACCATCGTTTAAAACAATGACTTCTGACATTTCATATTGGTTGTTTGTTGTATCCTCTACACTTATCAAATAATATGCACAAGTATGATCACTTGGGATAACATTAATATATCTTGCAACAATATTTTCTGTTGGTGAAGAGGTAGATGCAATGGATGTATATGAAGAATCAACAAAAGCAATATTTTCGGAGTCAAATCCAAGATATTGCGTTCCAATTCCCGTAGATAAGGTGCTTGCTATAGATACTGTTACTGCATTAATTGTTGCCGCAATTCCTACATTTGGAGTAAAATCAAGTTTTACATTTCCGCCAGAAATATAAGCATTGTAAGTTCCTAAACCTGAACTGGATAATGCATCCGATGAATGATCTGTCAACTGACCATAATCCAAAAATTCTACGTTAGTCCCGTTGTGAATTAGACTTATTTCATTAGACTCGAACTGCCCATTATTTCCTTCAATTTCAACAAGAACTTTAGATGATCTATATGTAGAAGCAATGGAAACGATAGTAGTTGCAGTAGATGTTGGTGCAGATGCTTTTGATGATCTAATACTTACAACGTCACCGAGACTAGTGGAACCTATTCCAGAGATTGAACTATCAAGATCAAAAGATGCAAAACTTAAGTTGTAGTTATTTACTGAATATTTTGTTGGATAGAATAAAAGTTGTCCTTCTGTTCCAGAAATACTAAAGTCAAAACTACCAAGATCTAATTGACTTTCAACTCTACCATATTGATTCAAATATCCCTCAGATCCATTTTGAAGCAGAGAAACAATTAGAAACTGTCTTTCTCCGGTAAATCTTTTATCTGCTACGTATGTAAAATATTTTTTATACTTATGATTTACATCAAAAGTATCTACAATTGAATATCTTGTTGGTCTAGGATCACTATTAAACTGAGTGCTGATATCATCAATAATCAAAACTCTATTTCCAAATGATTCAAAATAATCAGTCAGAACTCTTGAATTAAAGTAAATTTCATCAGAAATTGTTGATCCGCCAGCATTTAACGAATTCTCTGTAACTAAATCAAAGTTAGAATAGCAGTTTGTATCTACTTGATCATATATATCAACAACAATATCAATATCACCACCCCTGTAATTGGAGTTAACTCCTTTAAAATTAGAATCTTGCGATTCAATGATCAAGTCACTAAACTTTAAGAATCCAGATGTATGATTGAGGGAACTTACAGAATCATTCCAAGTTTCAAAAGGAACTTTTGATTTCAATGAGTATGAGAAGTTTTGGTAATAATTATTGTCAGAAATTCTCTCAGTATTGTAATTTAAAAATCCTGTTTCTCTATTCCATCCTTTTTTAACGATGGAAGTTGGTCCTGTTTTAATTTCGGCATTAAAATCTATTTTTGATTTGATGGCACCTTGAGTTCTTGATGTCTGCCCAACTAAAATATCACCAACATTAAAGTCTTTTGTTGTAGAAACTTTTAAAAGCTCAATTTCATTATTCCAACTTTCAACTTTTCCAGTATTATTATTGGAGGAAACAGTTTCTCCTAAGATAAAATCATTCTTTTTCAGTTTAATATCAAAGACAGGGAAATCTTTTTCTGCAATTATTCTACCAGAGGATCTTAAAGGATCATAATTACCAGGTATTGTTCCCTCTTTCAGTAATCCATCCAAACTATATGTAACAACACCAACACTTCCACCAAGAGCACTCGCTCCAGCAGGAACTTTAGTTAAGGTGAAAAGGGAATAGTTGTAATTTGCAGAATTGTATCCAAATCCAGTTGTTGCAACACCAACACTGACATTTTCGATAAGAACTTTATCGCCAACAGAGAATGGGAAGAAATCACTGAATCCAGTATTTAATCCAACACTAACTTCTTTAGTAACGCTATTATATGAAATATTATTGATTCCTATGCCATTTTGATTATTTGTGGGGATAATTTTTGGTGTTGTATTGTAAATACCAAAAGTGTTTTTCAGTATTTTTACCTTTGTGTCGCCAATATTGTATGACAGGTCAACATCATCAACCACTTTTCCAGTGTATCCATCAACAACAACCAATTTAGGTGCTATTGTGTAGTTTTTGCCTGCAGAAGTGATGCCAATTTCATTAAATGATGAAAGTGGCTGCATTAATAAAATTTCAGGTAAGTTGCAGACAGGTCTTAAAGTTTTGTCGGTTGGGAAATCAAATCCAATATCCTCTATTTGATTTGAAACTATTCTACCTATAGATTTGCTTGATGATTCTAGTATTGCACCTGAACCATTTAATGAATTTATTGTAGATATTCCAACTATATTTTGATATCCTTTACCTGAGTATGATATGGAAATATCAGAAATTCCTCCATTTGCAGATGAAGAATTTGTTGTATATTTAAGTGTAGAATTATCGGAAGTGTAGTTTGATTTTTCTGGTAATTGTTGTAAATTGTATGTAAAGGTTGAAGTTGTTCCAATTCCAGTTACATTAAATGAACCATTAAATAAACTATTAGTTACTTTAATTTGGTTTGAATATAAAACTTCATCATCAATGTATATTTCTTTTTTGACTGAAGATACGAATTGCGATTTAATTGGAGAAAACTTGTAATATAATACTTCAGGTAAAGAATTTGTTACTCTCAGAGTTAATGATGCATTCGTCGTTATTCCTATTTGACCAGATTTAAATACCTCAAATGAATTTGATTTTTGTGTTGAATCAAAAACATTTGTAAACTGAGAATCTGAATAAAGATTGAAATCAAATGCAGAATAGAAAGTAGATCCACTTAAATTTGACAAAGAGGAATCTGACAAATCAAATTTAATTGTATTATTTTTATATGCATTAATCTGGGGATTAATTGATGATAGAGTTCCTAAAGATGCTGATGATATATCAACAACCTCAGGATTAAACTGAAGAGATTGGTATCTATTCAAACACAATTTAACTTTATCTTTGTTGAATCTGAATATGTAGTATATTCCTTCGTTTGAAAGACCTCCAGAGGAAGAAGATGATGTGTAGATTACCTTGTCTCCACTATTAAATCCATGATCATTGATTGATATTGTATTGTTTAAAATATCAACATCACCAGAAGTAAATGATTTTGGATTAAATACTATTCTTCTATTGTAATCGTCATATTTTACAACTACTGTAGTTGTTATTCCTGGATTTACTTCAATATTAACAGAATCATTTATTGACAATCCATGTGTTGATGCAGTAGCAACAGTTACTACATTTTTATTTGCTTCTGCAGTTACAATATTTTGTTTTACTGTTTTGAAACTATGATAAACATCTGTACCTATTCCAGTAAAGTATAATAATCCCGTTGATAGAGTTGTGCTAGCAATACCAACAAATGTTCCTGTGGATCCAATTCCAATTTTATAGGTTGATATTCCAATTAAATCATTGGATATTTTTCCTACATAAACTATTGAAAGATCGGAAAGAGCATAGCCAACAGATCCATTTGTAGAAACTGATATTGAACTTCCTCCATTATTATGATAAGAAAGAACATCTCCTGTTTTCAAATTATGATTTGGGAGATAAATTGATCGTGTTGGTACAAAAATTTGAGATATACCTGCACCAGGATTTGAGGAGGATAGGGTAGTTCCTATTCCAACTCCACTCAATGATCCCAAAGCAATGGACTCTTTAGGATTAAAATAAATTTCTTTATTTAATTCAAATGTTACCTCATTCTCTGGTAATGCAGTAAATGTAAATTTCCTAGTATCCTCATTCAATAATGTGGAGGCAGTATGTGCTGAAGATACTGTATTTTGTTGGGATCTTAAGACTCTAATTCTTGAATTTAATACATCTACATTAAGTACTTTTACTTTTTCAGACCCAACAGAAATAATATCATTTTCTCTTATGGAGAATAAATTATCACCTTTGATATTTCCAGATACATTAAAATAAGTTACAACGCCAGTAACTCCATCTGTTCCTACTCCAGTGTTAAGAATCAATTTTTCAGAGTTTACGCCAATATTAAAGTTTGATTGTAGATGACTGATTGATGTATTAAATCCAGACAATGAAACTAGATCATTATTTAAAAGTCCATGTGGAGTAGTTGCAAATGCAACATAAGATCCACTAGAATCAAAAGGTACAATTTCTAACTGGGATATTGTCGTAGTAGCAACACTAATATTAGTTACAGGTTTACCTAATATTCTAGTTACTTTTGCCTTTGTTTTTTGGGTATATTGTTGATCGTCAAAAAGAATTGTATCACCAACCTTATATCCCAAACCACCTGTTATAATTCCAACACTATCAATACTTCCTCTTAAAGACTCATTAATGTTTATTGTTTGTGGTTTTATTTTATTTGGCTGGAATAAGAAATCATAATATGAACCACTTTCGGTTAAATTATATGGCGTTGTATTTCTAAACCAAGATGATGAATTTAAATCATATGAGATTTGATTTGATTGCGAATCATAATTAAATGAATTTGGTTTAGACTTAAATGAATTGCCAATCAGGTATGGGAAAACTGGAATTCTGTATTTACTAAAGGCAGATGAAGTTTCTGATCTGTCTGGATTGATGGTTGCAAAATAAGCATAAACTCCATTTGGAAAATCTGGTGTTACGCAAAAACGACCATTGTGCTCATCAAGATCTCCCGAATTATTAAATTCAAAATCCTCTACAAAAAATCCCTGTGCATATGGAGGTCTGTTTGGTTTTACTGTCGCAGCATAACCAGACTTCATTGTGCGAACACTTCCACCAGTTTTTGTGGAAAATCCATATGGACCATAAATTGGATTACCATCATATGCCCATCCAATTATAGGTGAATGGTATTGTGATGATACTTCTTCTCCATTTACTTTTTGTAAATCAAAAACTCCATATTTTACTTGGTTGTCTTGATCTTTTCCGTATACCGACTCCCTTAATTTTCTTGGTACATATAAATGAGAATATTGCACTCCAAATTCTTCATTTGATGATTTCGTCAAAATTCCATCATCGTCTGAAATAATGTTTAGATATTTTTCAAATAAATTAACTGTCCATTTTTGAATATCTGCATTAAAAGAAGCCCCACTACCACTTGGTGCAATTGTTATTCTAGTTTTTTCTTCATATCCTATTCCAGGACTTTCTATTTTTACTGATTTAATTTTGCCATCACTTATAACAGGAACCAGTTTTCCATACTTACCAGAACCAGAAATAATCAGTTCTGGTGGAGAATTATAATCTCTTCCCTCATTAGTAACAAGAACTTCTACTATTCTTCCATTATTGATAATTGGTAAAAGTTCTGCAGAAGATCCACTTGATAAGGTGAAACTTGGTTGTCTATTATAGTTTAATATATCAGTAACTCCATATCCAACACCGGGATTTGTTACTTGAACAGACTCAATTGATCCTCTGAATATTGGTTGAATTTTTGCAGAAAAATCTTGACCTGCAAAAGTTGATACACCTATCTCACCAACTATAGAGACAGAAATTGGTTCATAATTAAAAATGTGACTTCCTGATCCAACAGAATCTAAATTGACATATTGTTTATTATTAAAGTAGAAAAGTTTTGAAATAGATCCCACACCAACACTTGATAGTCTGAAATTATCTTCATCAACTTTGGTAACAATATATGAAGTTAAAGAACTTAATCCAGATATTGGGGTTTCGTTATAAGAGTATGTAACAACTTCTCCTGAGTTGTACTGGTGATTTCTAATAGTAATTTGATTAGATGCCGTATTAATTCCTGAGGAACTTACTGTTCTTTTTTTGTTTTCATAATTTGTCCCGGGATCGACAACAATAATATTGGATATAATTTGTTTTTTATCAAAAGATTGTATTCTATGAACACCTGAACCATAATTTGTCAGCGAAACTGTATTCAATCCTGAGATTGCATCAGACTCTGTATTGTAGAGTTTGATTGTAAATGCATCTATTGTTTTGACAAAATAAACTGCATCGGTAACAATTCCAGAGACTGCAGTTTGATTATCTGTTTTATAAACTACTTTTTCGGCATTTCTAAATTTGTGATATGTAGAAAATCCAATCGTATCTGCAGACAGATTTACGAAAGCAGATTCTGATGTTGCATTGAAAGAAACTGAATGGTCTATAAAGGTGGTATTTACATCTGCTTTTGCACCATATCCATTACCACCTGTTATAGTAACTATTGGTTTTGCGATATAATCAAATCCAGAATCAATAAGATTTATTTTTTGTAAAGATCCTTTTACGACACAGACTCCAGTGGCACCAGTGCCAACTCTATCGGTTATTGCTAGGATGGGTGGATTTATGATATCATAATTACTACCCTTTGCAGATACAATAATATCATTTAAAGAACCATAATAAATTGTATCCTCAGACTTGTAATTTAAAATTTCAACTCCATTCACCAAAATTCCGGTTTTACCTGGATCGGTTGTGTAGTTGCCACTTTCATCACTGGGTGATTTAATTTCTCTTAATAGATTTTGATGCTGAAGTTCTTTGTTATAAAAATTAGCATACTGTAATGTATTTGCTGTTACTATACCGGAAACTGATATAAACTTATTGTTATATAAATTTGCTTGGCTACTTGCTAATTTAAATTGATTTGCATTTACCAATCTTTTAACATAATAAATGCCTTCCTGCATGTTACTAAACTTGCTAGTCGTTGTAACAGTGCTACCATCTATAATTTCTGTTTTTACAAATGGGGAATAGTAAACAGCATCTCCTGTATAATATCCATGATCTGAAACATTTGAAACTGTAAAAACTTCTCCGCTGTAAGAACCACTGAGAGTTATCTTTCTATCATAAAAACTTAATGGTTGATTATAATAGTTTGGAATAGATGATGCAGCAACTAAAACATCCTGATTAAACTTTACATAAGTATTCTGAACATTTGATGTATATTTTGAAATATACGAATAATTTGTCAGTAAAGAACTGACCTGTGGTTTTAAGATTTTTCTCTCTATCTTGTATCCAACTCTATTTGTATCAATGAAACCTTGACCTTTTATAGAGAAGGTGAAGTCATTAATAATATCGCTTACAAAACATTCTTTGGAAACTCCAAAAGAATCTATAATGAATAAATTGTCCCCAACCTTAAAATTATTTCTTACAAAAGTTGTTGCTCTATAAGTAAAACTTGAAATATCAGTTACTGCTATGGAATTAATATCATATTTGGTTGCAAGGTTGTAAATCCAACTATCTACCCTAGGTCCAGAAGTCTTGATTCCTAGGGATTTGATAGTTGCAGTATCATTTTTGGAAAAATAATATGTCTGATCTTGTACTTCTAGATTTGAAAGCACAGAACCAATTCTAACTTCAACCTTAGATGCAGTTCCTACACCAACATATCCGTATGCATATGCATTTAACCTAATATCTGTTGCAGATGCAATATCTGAAGTTACATTAGACACTCCAAAAAACTGATTTGTTGATTTTGAAGTGTATGAGACTATACCTGTATTTGTTGCTGAGTAATTTACTACTAATTCTCCAGAGTGGGGAAATCCTACAGTAGAGTCTACATCAATTACAGAAGATCCTGCAGAAACTTTTGTTATTACTCTTGTTTTTGGATGAACAGAAAAATCTCCAAATACGCTACCATCAAAGGTAATATCTTTTGAATAATCAAAATCAACACTTAATTTGTAATATTCTTTTCCACCGTAGTAAAGTTTTTCTACATCAGTAACTGAAGCATATGCTTTTTGTATGTCATAATTTGAATACTCATCTTGGAAGAGAGTTTGATTCAATAATTCCAGGGGATTCCCTGATAGCGAACCTACAACAATATCTTTGGTGATTCTATATTGTGCATCAGATGGTCTGAAAAGATAGTTTCTTGGTTTAACAACATCTACTTTTTCACCATATAATGCACCAAAAAGAATTTTGAATGACTCGTCAGTTCCTTTTGTTTGATAGAAATCTTTTGCTCTTGAGATAAAAAGTCTTTCATTTACATCAGCGTCAAGATTTCTATTCTCAAAACCTGGTGTAAATTGATATTTGATCTTTGTTAAGAACTCTTTTAAGAGTAAATTGCTTAAATTTATAACACTAGTGCTAGCTGAGTGCTCTGCAATCTCTGAAGTAGAGAAAGTCAACCCATCAGTAGCGTCTACTTTCGTATATGAAGTTACACCACTAAATCCTCTTACACATCCAATAAAACTGTTGTTTGTTTTACTTGTATATAATATTATCTCATTATCAATTTTAATCAATCCATACTTTTCAGGAAATCCATATGTTCCTAAAATGTTATTAGCTAAATCAAATCCAACATTAATTGTAGTATCACTAAATGATACTGCAGAAGATAATTTAGTAGAATCTGTATTATCAGTTAAGGTTTCTAATTTTAGATATTGATCTATATTTTGTATGAGATCAACAGAAGCTCCTGGATATTCTTGTGAAATATAGTACTGTTTTAAAAACTCTGTGATCAAAGGAAAATCTTCTCTCACAAAGGAGGGTAGTTGATTTGCAACTATGTCCTGGATTTGTACTCTCTTGAGGTCTGTTGATATCATTTTATCTTACTAAAAGTCCGTTTGAATAACTGGAAGAAACTATGTAATTAGTCCCCGATGTATCGTATCCCGATGAAATTTGATCTGGTTTTGAATTTATAACTGTTTTAGTTATATCCAATTGTAAATATAAATCTTGAAGACCAATTACATCATTTGAATATGGTGAAACTGAAATTTCAATTAGCGGAAATCCCCTATTAATTGAAGTATTTGTAATATTAATTGGAGATAGTTTAACCTCTCCTTTAATATAATCTATAGTTCCAACAGATTTTCTAACAATTTCTGGTTGTGTTGGAGAATTTAATCTAAACAAAAAGATTGTTCCTGTTTTTTTGTCCGTGTTGGGTATATCTGAGAGATAAACTGTACCAACAATACCACTCACATTAAATCCAGAAGACTTTATATTAAAACTGTTTTCAGTGATTCCACTCGTATTTAATCCAAAGTATTCTACATTAAGAACTTTTTCATTTTTAATATGGAATCTATTTCCAAAACAAATTTCATATTCAGCAAAACTATTTAACGCAACTCTCAGATCCCTTCTCATAACAATAGTAGTAATGTTAGAAGTCATTGCATCACTACTATCATCAATCACTTTTAAAAATTTGCTATATTTAAATCTTGCACCAAACTTATTCAGTTCTGTTGAGTTTGCATATCTTTCAACATTAGTAGAAACAATTGATGTAATTGAATTTGCTGAAGATACTAGGTTTGTATTATAATATGCGTTAATTGTTGGTTCAATATAGAGATATTTTAAATCTATAATTTCTGGAATAATTCCTGCTACAGAGTATTTTTTAATTTCAGTTTTTATATTATCCTTAATTAAATTTGATAAGTACGTTCCATTTGTTGGTTTTATGCTTATAAAAACTTTTCCAAATTGAGGGGGAGTTAACTCTTCTCCGCCGAATACTGAGATTGATTCAGTTTCTGGATAAATTCTAGGAATTATTGACTCATAATCTCTAGAAGTAACTGCTCTATTCTGAGATGCATAGATTCTAGATGCATATTTTTTGATAGAATCTATTCCTTCAATGTCTTTTCCAGAAAAAGAGGTTTGGTTTGTTGTAATTAATGATATTCCAGAAGTAATAGCAAATGTTTCTCTTGGGGAAGTAATTTTTCCGCTAAAATTGAACTGAGAAATTCCGTTCGCTAATTCTCCACTTGAGACAAGATATGATACTTGAATATAATTTGGTGCCTCTAACTTTGTTCCAAATACTCCATCACCAAAAATCAACTCATATCTTTCGTCTTCAATTTCTTGTGCAAAAAATATTGGAGATTCTGGAGTTATATTAAATAAACTATCTGCTTGCCTATACTTTCTGCTAATATCAGAAAAAGTATTTGGTTTTACAATTACTCTTATTGAAGAAGTATCAATTTGGGAGTTTGGTAGAATAAATCGCTGATCTGGGTTGAATGAATCAACAGTAAAGTTTGCAGTAATGTAAGTGCCTTCATAAACATCAATATTATCAAATGATGCGACATTATCTACAACAGGAACAGTTATATCGTCTAGAATTGAAAAGGTGTAACTTTGATTTCCAAAGGCAAGTGTTGAGCAAACGATGCCTTTATTAAGTGTTAGAGTCTCTGGTTTAATCGTATAGGCAGAACCAGAAGTATCTACAAAGAAAGATACATTTGCTCTAGATGATTTTCTTGATTTTGGTACATATCCTATGTTTCGTGCAAGAGAAACCACATTTTCTCTCAGAGTTGCACTATCAATGAAAACTTCATTTGATACCATATTGGCATTGTATGAAGTTATATACGTATTATATGCAAGCACATCAATAATTGTGGATAAATTAGATCCCTCAAAGTCGTAATCAGTAAAATTTGAGTTGGATCTGAGATAATCCTTAATTGATGTTTTGATTTGATCGAAATCTAAATCCGTAAAATTAACTAATGGCATTATCGTGTCGGCTGTAATGCAAATGATAACTGTTGTGGTTGTGCGTCAATTCCCACGATATAGTATCTAATTGTAATATTAAGTTCACCATTATCATAATCTGGCGTAGCGTCAACTGATATTAACTCCACTCTTGGTTCATAATTATTGATAGTATTTTCAATTTCATCTCTTACAGATGAGGCAGTAATGTCGTCAAGTGATTCAAAAAGTAAAGAGTTGACTCTTGACCCTAGATTATTATCAAAAAATCGATCACCTCTGTTAGTAAGTACAAGATTACGTAAAGAGCGAGCGATTGCATTTTCATTTGTAAGAGCGATTAAGTCATAGGTTAAAGGATTAACCTGAAAAGACATGCTAATGTCTTTAAATGACTTACTAACGCGCTGTACGGGCATTGAATATTATGATTCTACCTTATTTATTAGGGATTTTTTGATTCGTAAAGGGGTTCAGTTCCATATTCCCAATCATCATAGTCTTCATCATTACGAATTTGTGAGTGAATTTCGTTTTGATGAAAAAAATCATGCTTTTTGGGAGTTAGTTCATCATTTGCGATCTCACGAAGCATCTTTTGTTTTTCAATTTTACTTTCCCAACCATATTCACTTGACAAATACGAGGTTCCCCACTCATTTTTCATAAAATTTTCGTCTTTATCGACTTGTTTGGTCATTTTTTTGCTCCTGATTGGCTAAATCAGAACTTTTTACGGGGTTGCTATCCCATGAGTCAATAAAAAATCCTCTTCTTAGGTAATCTTTGTCTTCGATGAAGGTAAAGTCTTCTACTTTTTGTGGTCTATCACCTTTCCAAACAGGAACTGCTATGGAATTACCATAACGAAAGTCTGGATTTCTTCTAAAATGCACTTCAATTAGTTTATTTCCAATGAATTCGCAATTAATCCATTCATAATCTCCCTTTAAATCATTTAAAATATCGGGAAACTTAACTTCTCTATCAATTTTAGACCATTTTTTCCACTTGTACAATGGATCATCTAGATCTCTTTCGCCCAGTACAATTAATTTTGGTTGTTTTAAGTAAAAATCAACACTTAAGTGCTCTCCTTCAAAGATTTCACACCAAAACTCAGATGGATGAAAGTGTTCTGTTGAGTCATCAATCCATTCTATACGAGAAAATCGTCCCATACCAAGTAAATTAATACTTGGTCGGACGATATAATTACCTGAACGTGGAACAGAGCACCCTGTAGGTCCACAGAGATGTCCCAAACGATGATTTAAAAACAACTTATTATAAACCCATGTATCATCCAAATGGATTGAATTCCATTCATCAGAAACATTTAAATTATACATAAGAGATTGTCTTATATGTTTCTATTTACCTTGTCCGCGATACTTTTTCTTACGTCCATTACGAGAGGTTGCACTAAGTAGTGTGCGAGGAGAGCGTCCTTGACGAGTTTTCTTAGGTGTGCCTGGTTCAAAAATAGTCTTATTAGATCCACCTTTAGCCATAAATTTCCTCCAGTTCTAAATCATTTGGATCAATATCTTCACCTGAGTAAAAACGCTCAGAGAAGTCTTGAAGAATCTCACTGCACTCTTCTACAGTGAGATTCATATAAATTTTACGTCCTTTATAAAGCACGTTGTAGTTCATCAAATAATACGAGTCTTTTCGTGCCCAACACGAATCCGAGGATCGCACCAGATCTCAAAACCCGCGTCCTTAGCATCAAGACAGAATGAAACATCTTCGCCACACATATCCTGTACATTACCAGACTCAAAGACTTGCATCTTAGGTGCAAACCAAGGATATTCAAGATTCTCAAAAACACCATTCTTAATCAGTACCCAACCAAAACCTGTGTAATCTACAGTAAATGGCTTACGACGCTTGCTGATAGATTCCACAGTTTCATGATTCATCACTCCACCGTTCTTGCGGAAGTCGTCTTCTTCTAACCAATGCGCGACAGAAGTTGTGTGTCCATCTTCTGTTGCATACCATCCAGCAGCAATTTCATTCTCAGTGCCATCTTCACTCAGAGCAAGATCACAGAGTTGCCAGAACTTGTT
>Ga0075471_10000571_pt1 | contig 22187 bp, 19 predicted proteins | sample DEB19_08_DNA_2_FD_74787 | JGI IMG/M metagenome (GOLD analysis project Ga0075471, IMG submission 74787) | Aqueous microbial communities from the Delaware River and Bay under freshwater to marine salinity gradient to study organic matter... | ecosystem: Environmental > Aquatic > Marine > Coastal ... | reverse complement strand
CGCCCTCCAGGCTCCGGCTCACTCGGATTTGCCTGCGCTGCGCCTGGCGTCTGTCGCGCCGTCGCCGCCGTCCCGGCGTCGGCAACGGCTTACGGTCGCCGGGCAAAGCCCGACTCCCACACGCTCACATCAGGGCCGGAGGCCCGGGTGATCACCAGCCGACGGAGGTCGGCCAAGCGAACAATGGCACGATGCCGTGTGTTCGCGTGAAGATGGCTCCGCTGGTCAAATACGCCGGCTCCCGGGATACGGGGAGCCCGAAGCCTCCTCAACTGGAAGGGGGAGGATCGGGGTCGTCCCCTACCATTGAGACGGCGTATTTGACCAGCGCAGGCAGGAGGCCGGAGCGCAGGCAAATCCGAGCGAGTGAAGCCCAGGATGGGCGCAGCGAGAGTCCGGCGAGATGGTAGGGGCGACCCCGAGCCGGATTGGGCGTGTTGATTTGCCAGGCACCCCCAGCCGGCGCATCGGTAGAATCCGCGTCCATGAATTCGCAGCAGCATCCGCCGTTCACGAATGAGCATGAGGCGGCCCGGTGGTGGCTCGCGAATGTCTACGCCGGCGACGACGCGGTGCAACTCTCGCCGCGGGCCGTGGTCACCGGGATGGTGATCGGCGGCGTGATGTCGATCTCGAATCTGTATGTGGGCCTCAAGACGGGCTGGGGGCTCGGCGTCACGATCACGGCCTGCATCATCGCGTTCGCCGTGTTCCGGTTTCTCGAGAGCGTCGTGCCCGCCTGGCGCGATCGGCCGTTCACGATTCTCGAAAACTACACGATGAGCAGTGCCGCGAGCGCCGCCGGCTACATGTCGAGCGCCGGGCTCGTGTCGGCGATCCCCGCGCTCTATCTGACGACGGGCCGACTGCTCGCCTGGTGGGAGATCGGCCTCTGGCTCGCCGCCCTCTCGATGCTCGGCGTGTTCATGGCGATTCCGCTCAAGCGGCAGCTGATCAACATCGACCAGCTCCCCTTCCCGTCCGGCATCGCCACGGCCGAAACGCTCAAAAGCATGCACGAGGCCGGCGGCGATGCCGTGGCGAAGGCTCGGGCGCTCTTCGGGGCGGGGCTCGTCGGGTCGACGGTCGCGGTGTGGCGCGACCTCGTGCCGCAATTCAAAGGGCTGGCCGCGTGGGCGTTTCCGGCCGAGATCCCGCTCTGGCCCTCGGCAGCGGCCCGTGACCTGCTCACGAAATACACGATCGGCATCGAGGGCTCGCTGATCATGGTCGCCGCCGGGGCGATCATGGGGATGCGGGTGGCCGGGTCGATGCTCGTGGGATCGATCGTGTTCTACGGGATCATCGGCCCGATGCTCGTCGAGCGCGGGATCGCCCAGCCGGGATACCGCGGGATCGTCTCGTGGGTGCTTTGGCCGGCGACGGCGATGATGGTGGCGTCGGGGCTCCTCTCGTTCGCTTTCAAGTGGCGCACGGTGCTCCGCGCCTTCGGCGGGCTCACGCGGCTGGTGGGTGGCGCCGCGGACGAGCCCGACGATCCGCTCGCCCATGTCGAGGTGCCGTCGTCGTGGTTCGTGGCCGGCACGCTCGCGTCGGGCGCGGCCTGCGTGGCGCTCGGCCACTGGCTGTTCGGGATCACCTGGTGGATGGGCGTCCTGGCCGTGCTCGTCACCTTCCTGCTCTCGATCGTGGCCGCGCGGGCCACCGGCGAAACCGACATCACCCCGATCGGCGCCATGGGCAAGATCACGCAGCTCCTCTACGGCGTCGTGGCCCCCACGAACATCACCACGAACCTGATGACGGCCTCGATCACGTCGGGGGCCGCCTCGCACGCGGCCGACCTGCTCACCGATCTCAAGAGCGGCTACCTCCTCGGCGGCAACCCGCGTCGGCAGACGATCTCACAGCTCTTCGGCGTGGTGGCGGGCACCGTCGCGAGCGTGCCCGCCTACCTGTTCGTCGTGCAGCGGAATCCCGAGCGGCTCGGCTCCGAGGCGTTGCCGGCGCCATCGGCCAAGGTGTGGGCTGGCGTCGCAGAACTGCTCGCCAAGGGCATCCACGCGCTGCCGGAGGGCGCACTCGCCGCGATCATCGTGGGAGCGCTGCTCGGCATCGCTCTCACGCTGCTCGAAGAGTACGGTCCCGAGCGGCTCCGACCGTGGCTCCCCTCCACCACGGGCCTCGGCATCGCGGGCGTGATCCCTGCCTTCAACTCGCTCGCCATGTTCGCCGGGGCGTTCCTCGCCTGGAGTTTCGCCAAGGCGAACGCCCAGGCCGCCGACCGCTACACCGTGCCGGTCTCGAGCGGCCTGATCGCCGGCGAGAGCCTGATGGGCGTGGCGATCATCCTCGGCCTCGAGGTCGTGAAGTTCCTCGGACGCTGAATCACATTCGATGCTCTGGTGGTCGCCGGCTCGGGCAAATCGCAAGGGGAGGCGAGGGGGTCGGCGAACGCTCGAGGAGCATTGGGCCGCCGCGGCCCACGCGACGAGACTTTTGCCGCCCCCGAGCCGGCGATCAACCAGTGACCACGCCACAGAGAATCCGCGCCGCCTCGTCGACCTCGTCGAGGTCGATCCACTCGTCGGCGGTGTGGGCCTGCGCGATCGAGCCGGGGCCGAACACGACGCTCGGCACGCCGGCCGCGGCGAAGATGCTTGCGTTGGTGCCGTAGCGGGCGGCGGTGCGGCCGCACTCGATGCCCAGGGCCCGTCCCGCGCGTTCGATCGCGTCGGCGCACGCGCCGTCGGTCGCCTCAGGCAGCCCGGAACTCTCCACGAACGGCTCCTCGTGGTCGATCCTGGCGCCCGGAGCCGCCGCGGCGATCCGGCGGATGAGTTCGTCGCGGGCGTCGTGCGGCGACTCCCCGGGCACGAGGCGGCGGTCGATCTCGAGCACGACCAGATCGGGCACGAGGTTCACGCCCGTGCCGCCCCGGATCGTGCCCACGCTCAAGGTCGGCGGACCGCATGGATGGTCGGGGCGCCGGCGGAGAAGTTCGCGGGCGAGTTCCTCGATGGCGAGTACGGCGCGCCCGGCCGGATAGATCGCGTTGTCGCCGCGCTCCGGAAACGCGCTGTGGCAGGCGCGGCCATGAATCCTGATCCGCCAGCGCACGGCTCCCTTGTGCTGCGTGACGATGTCGAGATCGGTCGGTTCGGCCACGATCGCGGCGAAAGGCGGGCTCGCCACGAGGTCACGGGCCGCCGTGTCGGTCGGCGGCTGAGCGGCCGCCGGCGTCGTCCACAGCCGGGTCAGCGCTCTGGCTCCGGTGAATCCAAACTCCTCGTTGACCGTCGCCGAGAACACGACGGTCTTTCTGCGGGGAGCGTCCGAGGCGTGCAGCCTCGCCAGCGCCGTGAGCATCGCCGCCATGCCCCCCTTCACGTCGCAGGCGCCGCGACCATACAGCCGGCCATCGCGCACCAGCGGCGCGAACGGGTCGATCGTCATGCCGTCGGCGGGCACGGTGTCCTGATGGGCGTCCCAGAGGACGACCGGTGCACCCGCCACAGTCGCCTCGAGCCGGGCGACCACGTTGTCGCGGCCAGGTGCCACCGCCTGCCGCGCCCACGGGATACCGGCCGCGGTGAACCGCTGCACGAGGTGATCGGTGACCCGGCCCTCGAGATACTCCGGGCCCGACACCTCGCGGCCCATCGGATTCACGCTGGGTCGCCTGACGAGATCGGCGAGTGTGGCGACATGGTCTGTCATGGAGCGATCACCGTACCAAACCGGGCTGTTTCTTTCCCGCCCCGCCGGCCGCGTGATACGATTTCGGCGGTGCGGGTTCGTCACTCACCGGTCCCACAGGTGCCTCATGATGCGTGTCTCGTCTTGTGCCGCGGTCGCCATCCTGCTCGCAGCGACGGCCGGATTCGCGCGTGCCCAGTCGTCGGAAGACGAAAAGGCGATCCGCGACGCCGGCATCGCCTACCAGGAGGCGCTCTCCCGCGGCGATGGCAAGGCGCTGGCGGCGCTATGGACCGCCGACGGCGACATCGTCGACGACCATGGCATGATCACGAAAGGCCGCGAGACCGTCGCCCTCACCGCGCCTCCAGCGCCCGGGGTTCCGCGGCCGGAGTTTCGCGTCCATGGCACGAGCCTGCGGTTTCTTACGCCCGACGTCGCGCTCGAAGACGGCATGATCGACGTGATCGTGCCGGGATCGGCCACGCCGCAGGCCGGGAGGTTTTCCGCCACGTGGGTGCGGCAGGGAGGTGCCTGGAAATTGGCCGGGCTGCGCGAGGCTCGGCTGCCCGCGGCGACCGGCGCCGCCCAACTGGCCGATCTCGACTGGATGGTGGGCGACTGGAACGTGGTGGACAATGCCCCGGCCGATGCGAAGGCGGCTGCCCGGCCGACGATCGAGGTCTCGGTGCGTTGGAACGCGGGCCGCACGTTCCTGCTGCGCGACATGAAGATCACGCCGCCGGCCGGTGCGTCCGAGCCATCGACCCCGCTCCATGTGACGCAGCGGATCGGCTGGGATCCGCTCTCACGGCAGATCCGCTCGTGGGTGTTCAGCGCCGATGGTGGGCACGGGGAAGCCTTCTGGAGCCGCGATGGCAATTCCTGGCTGGCCCGCACGAGCGCCGTCTTGCCCGATGGCAGCCAGACGTCATCGCTCAACGTGTACACCTACGACGGCAAGGACCGCTGCATGTGGCAGTCGTTCCACACGCATACCGGAGGCGAGCACCTGCCACCGGTCAACATGACGATGATCCGCAAGCCAGGGAGGCCTGTGAAATGAAGTCTGCCATGTCGATGCGTACGATCCTGCTGGCCGCGGTGGTCGCCTTTCTGCTCGTGCCTCTGCCGCTCTGCGCGATGGCCCAACCACCCGCCACGCCGGATGCCGGCGCTGCGGCCGCGGCTGCAACGCCGCAGGACGACGTGGCCAAGAAGGCCGAGATTCTGCGGAGCCCGCGCTGGCGCCGGGCGGTGTTCGAGCTCGGCGATTGGCTCGACACGCAGCAGATCTATCCACCCAAGCAGGTGCAGAAGATCAAGAGCGACTTCAATCACCGCGTGGCGAAGATGTCGTCCTACGAACTCGAGTATCTCCTCGAGGATCTCGAGCAGAAGTTCAAGGTGATGGACTCGCCCGAAGCGAAGGACGCCCGGGCCTGGGTGGGGCAGTATCTTTCGGCGATGTCCGACCGGAAGCGCGACGAGGTGCTCAAGGACATCCCCAACGTGGTGAGCATGTCCGCCGGCGAACTCTCGCAGGAGATCCAGAAGATCGAGGCGAAGCGGCAGTCGCTCCAGCGGCAGCAGGCGGCCTTCGACCAGGGGCGACAGCAGCTCGTGGAGCAGGCCCAGGCCAACCGGCAGCTGACGGCCCAGGCGGCAGCCGCGGCCGCCGCGCAGGCCAACAGTGCCCCGGCGTACTCGCCGTATCGCAGTCAGGGCGGCGGCAAGCCCCCCTTCGCCGACAGCCATGGCGGCGGCATGTCGATCGGCGTCGGCCCGTGGGGGGCCTACGTCGGCTTCTCGGTCGGCAATTTCTAGGATTGCGCCCCACGTTCGCCCGCAAATGAGCCCTTCTCGTCGGCGGCGGCCGAGGGCTGTATAACTCTGACGGTTGTGACGGCTTGGCCGGTGGACGATGTCCCGCGGCTTTTTTGGGCCGGGACTTCGTGACAGATTTCACGAAGTCCCTTCCTACGGCCGATTTTCACACGTGCGTGGTTGTCCGGAGCCATCGGGGCCCGGGGACAACGCATGCCCACCGACCGACTTTCGAGCCCGCCATGGATGCCATCCTGCCGGTTCTGCTGTTCGTCGCGATCGCGGCCGCCGTTTCGGTGGGCCTGGTGGTTTTCGCGCAGCTGGTTGGTCCCCGGCGGTCGGGGGCGGTCAAGGAGATGCCGTACGAGAGCGGCATGGACCCCGTCCACGACACGCGGCGGCGGTTCGACGTGCGCTTCCATCTCGTGGCGATCACGTTTCTCGTGTTCGACGTCGAATTGCTCTTCCTCTATCCGTGGGCCGTGGCGAGCCGTTCCCGTGCCGGGATCGACGCCGCCGTGGCCGACGGCCTGGTTTCCTCCCGCGGGCTCGTGTTCGCCGGCGCGATGCTGTTCATCGCCCTCGTGATCGCGGGCTTCGCCTACGACTGGCGCAAGGGGGTGTTTCGATGGCGGTAGGCTCACCGAAACTCGAGGTTCCCGAGAATGTGTTCGTCAGCAAGCTCGACGAACTGGCCAGCTGGTGCCGAAAAAACAGCCTCTGGCCGATGCCGTTCGCCACGGCCTGCTGCGGCATCGAGTTGATGGCCACGGGCGCGAGCAAGCACGACCTGGCCCGATTCGGTGCCGAGGTGTTCCGATTCAGTCCGCGGCAGTGCGATCTGATGATCGTGGCCGGCCGCGTGGTGATGAAGATGCTGCCGGTGCTCCAGCGCATCTGGCAGCAGATGCACGAACCCAAGTGGTGCATCTCGATGGGCGCCTGCGCGAGCACCGGCGGTGTGTTCGACACCTACGCCGTGGTGCAGGGCATCGATCGCTTCATCCCGGTCGACATGTACGTGCCTGGCTGCCCACCGCGGCCCGAGCAGTTGATCCAGGCGATCATCGACCTGCAGGACAAGATCCAACGCGAGGGCACGATCACCGGTCGCGAGTTCGACACGGCCGGCCGCCAGGCCCGCAAGCGGGCCCTCGTGGAGATCACCGCCCCGCTTTCGATCGACGCGTCCCGCAACCCCGTCCTGCAGCGCGAACTCGCCATCGCCGCCGAACCCTCTGTCCGCTCCTGATCCCCCCGCACGCTTCCGCCCACCTCATGCCCTCCACACCTCCCGCCGTCGATGACGTGGTCGCTTCGCTGGCCGAGCGGTTCGGCGACATCAGCCCGTCGGTCTATCGCGGCCAGGCGCGGGTGGTGATCCCGGTCGAGGCGGCGTTCGAGGCCTTCGAACGACTGAAGAGCCTGGGTTTCGATCTGCTGGTCGATGTCAGCTGCGTGGATTACCTCGACTACAAGGGGGCGAAGCACCGCTACGGCCTCGTCTATCTCCTCGCCAACACGGCCACCAACCAGCGGCTCACGATCCGCGTGTTCGTCGACGACCCCGAGCCCACGGTGCCGAGCGTCGTGCCGCTCTGGGAGGGTGCGAACTGGCTGGAGCGTGAGGTGTGGGATCTCTTCGGCATCCGCTTCGCGGGCCATCCCGACCTCCGCCGGCTCGTGATGCCCGAGGAGTTCACCGCCCACCCGCTGCGGAAGGACTACCCGCTCCAGGGCCGCGGCGAACGCCACAACTTCCCCGTCATCACCCGGGATCACAGCTAGCCCATGTCGATCGCACCCGCCGAATTCGACGTCACGAGCCGCGGCCCCGAGGCCGGTGCGCGGAGCGAGGACTATCTCTGGACGCTCAACTTCGGGCCGCAGCATCCCGCCACCCACACGACCCTCCGCCTCGTGCTCAAGCTCGAGGGAGAGCGGGTGGTCGATGCGATGCCGGAGATGGGCTATCTGCACTCGGGCTTCGAGAAGATCGGCGAGCACCTCACGTTCAATCAATACGTGACGGTGACCGACCGGATGAACTACATCTCGCCGATCGCCAACAACGTGGCCTGGCACCATGCCGTCGAGGCGCTGCTCGGCCTCGAGCTCACGCCGCGGTGCCGATACATCCGCACGATCGTCGCCGAGTTGGCCCGGATCAGTGACCACCTGCTCTCGAACGGCGCGGTCGGGCTCGACACGGGGGCGTTCACGTTCTTCCTCTACGCCTTCTACCAGCGTGAGGTGATCTACGACATCTTCGAGACGCTCTGCGGGGCCCGGTTCACGAATTCCTACACCCGCGTCGGCGGCGTCTCGCAAGACTTCACGCCGCTGGTGATCGAGAAGATCCGGGCGTTCATCAAGACCTTCCCGAAGACGCTCGAGGACATGGAGCGGCTGCTCACGCGCAACCGCATCTTCGTCGATCGCACGAAGGGCGTGGGCGTGCTCACGAAGGAGGAGGCGATCAACCGCAGCGCCACCGGCCCCGTGGCGCGAGCCAGCGGCGTGACGCGTGATCTCCGCAAGGACGAGCCCTATCTGGCCTACGCCGACCTCGACTTCAAGGTGGCCTGCGCGAGCGCCGGCGACTGCTACGCCCGCTATCTCGTGCGGATGCAAGAGATGCGGGAGAGCCTGAAGATCGTCGCCCAGGCCCTGGAAAACCTGCCGAGCGGCCCGGTGAACGTGGGCATCGACCAGCGGACGGCCCTGCCGACGAAGAAGCAGGTCTATTCGACGATCGAGGGCACGATCTCGCACTTCGAGCTGTCGATGGCCAATCGCGGCTTCGAGGTGCCGTTCGAGGAGTCATACGCCGCGATCGAGGCTCCGAATGGCGAACTCGGCTTCTACATCGTGGGCGACGGCGACGACACGGCCTACCGGGCCCGTTGCCGCCCGCCGAGCGTGCTGCACTTCGCCCTGTTTCCGTTCCTGATCCGCGGCCACACCCTCTCCGACGTGGTGGCCGTGCTCGGTAGTCTCAACATCATCGCCGCGGAGCTCGACCGATGATCGCCCCCAAGCGCGTGCTCACCGACGAGATGGTGGCGAAGATCGAGGCGCTCGCGCCGCGGTATCCGAATCGCCGCGCCCTCACGCTCCCGGCCCTCCACATCGTGAACGCCGAACTCCGGCACGTGCCGCTCGAGGCGGTGGTCGAGATCGCCCAGGTGCTGGGACTCGCGCCGGCCGAGGTGCAGGACACGCTCACCTTCTACCAGTTCTTCCATCAGGAAAAGCCGCACGGCACAGTGCGGGCCTTCGTCTGCCGCTCGGTTTCCTGCGCCTTGCGGGGCGGCGATCACCTGCTCGAGCACCTCTGCAAGAAGAACGGCGTCGAGCCCTACGGCACGACGCCCGACGGCGCACTCACGATCGAGCCGGCCGAGTGTTTGGGAGCCTGCGACTTCGCCCCCTGCATCCTCGCCAACGACGACCTCCTCAAGAACATGACGCCCGAGGCCGCCGAGGCCGAGCTCAAGAAACCCCGCGCGAGGGCCACCTGACATGCCGGCGTTCAAGCCCGTCCTGCTCGAAGCCGTCGGCGTGCCCGATGGCCACTCCATCGCGAGCTACAAGAGCCGCGGCGGCTATGCCCCGCTGGAGAAGGTGCTCGCGGAGAAGCAGCCGGTCGACGTCGTCGAGATGGTGAAGGCGTCGGGCCTCCGTGGCCGCGGCGGCGCCGGCTTCTCCACCGGCCTCAAGTGGACCTTCCTCCCCAAGGATCATCCCGGGCCGATCTATCTCTGCGTCAACGCCGACGAGAGCGAGCCGGGCACGTTCAACAACCGCATCCTCATGGAGGACGACCCGCACCAGGTGATCGAGGGGATCATCCTCTCGTCGTATGCCACGCGGGCCTCCACGGCCTACATCTACCTGCGATACGAGTATCCGCAGAGCTGGCATCGCCTTCAGGCCGCGATCGACGAGGCCTATGCGGCCGGCTACCTCGGCAAGAACATCCGCGGCACGACCTTCTCGCTCGACATCTACCTGCACCGCGGCGCGGCCGCCTACATCTGCGGCGAGGAGACCGGCCTCATCGAGAGCCTCGAGGGGAAGCGGGCCTGGCCGCGGATCAAGCCGCCGTTTCCGGCAATCGAGGGGCTCTTTCGCAAGCCGACGGTCGTCAACAACATCGAGACGATGGCCTGCGTGGCTCAGATCGCCCGCCGCGGCGTCGACTGGTTCAAATCGATCGGCGTGCCCGCCGACCCGGCCAACCCCCGCGACCCCGGCTCCTACGGTCCGAAGCTCTACTGCCTCTCGGGCCACGTGGAAAAGCCGGGCTGCTACGAGGCGCCGCTCGGCATCACCGCGCGGCAGCTCATCGACGAGTTCGGTGGCGGCGTGTGGAAGGGTCGCAAGGCGAAGGCCGTGATCCCCGGCGGCATCTCGATGGGCCTGATGACGGAGAGCGAGCTCGACACGCCGCTCGATTTCGCCGGCCCCGGCAAGGTGGGCTGCCTCGGCCTCGGCACCGCGGCCGTGGTCGTGATCGACGACCAGACCAGCATCGTCGACTTCCTCCACAACTCCTGCCGGTTCTTCGCCCACGAGTCGTGCGGCCAGTGCACGCCCTGCCGCGAGGGCACGAGCTGGAGCCTGCGGATGCTCGAACGGATCAAGGCCGGCCAGGGCCGACTTCGGGATCTTGATCTCTTGCTCGAGATCGGCAACACGATGGGCATGATGCCGGGCAGCACGATCTGCGGTCTGGCCGACGGCGCCGCCTGGCCGATCAAGAACGCGATCAAGAAGTTCCGCGGCGAGTTCGAAGACTACATCAAGCGGACCAACCCCTCGGGCTGGATGGTCACCGACCCCGTGCCCGCCCTGCAGATCGTCGGAGCCCACTGATGCCGGTCGTCATCGTCGATGGACAGGAAGTCGAGATCGGAGCCGACGAGCGGCTCAACTGCATCGAGGCTGCGCGGCGGGCGGGCAAGGAGATCCCGCACTACTGCTGGCATCCCGGGCTCTCCGTCGTGGCCAGCTGCCGGATGTGCCTGATCGAGACGGGCCAGCGCGACGCCGCCACCGGCAAGGTGACGATGGTGCCCAAGCTCGTGCCCGGATGCCAGACGCCGGTCAAGGACGGCACGGTGATCGTCACCGAGAGCCAGCTCGTGAAGGACAGCCGCGCCCGGGTCGAAGAGGCGCTGCTCATCGATCATCCGATCGACTGTCCGATCTGCGACAAGGCGGGTGAGTGCCTCTTGCAGGACTATCACTTCGAGCACGGGCAGCCCGAGCGGCGGGCCGATCTCCATCCGTTCACGAGCCGCAAGCGCGACGTCGGGCCGACGGTTTCGCTGTTCGTCGACCGCTGCATCATGTGCACGCGGTGCGTGCGGTTCACCCGCGAGGTGTCAGGCACGTCGGAGTTGATGGTCACGTCCCGTGGCGCAAAGGAAGAAATCGACGTCTTCCCGGGGTTCCCGCTCGACAACAAGCTGGCCGGCAACGTGGTCGATCTGTGCCCGGTCGGGGCCCTCGGCGACAAGGACTTTCTGTATCAGCAGCGGGTCTGGTTCTTGAAGCGAGAGGCGAACGTCTGCGGCGGCTGCTCGGCCGGCTGCTCGATCCACACCGAGCACAACCAGGATGCCGTGTACCGGCTCAAGCCGCGCGAGAACCCGCACGTGAACACCTGGTGGATGTGTGATGACGGCCGGTACGGCTGGCACCACCTCCACGATCCGGCCCGCGTCCTTGCAGCCGGCCGCCGCCGCGACACGGGCCGCACCGGCCACACGGCGCCGACTGACACGTTCGACGCAGTCGAGTGGGCCGACGTCGTGACGCGCTTGCGGGACGACCTCAAGGCTGCGGGCAGGCTGGCCGTCGCCGTCTCCCCGATGCTCACGATCGAAGAGGCCTGGATGCTCTGTGCCGTCGCCCGCTCGATCGATCCCGAGGCGTTCCTCGCCGTGGGGCACGTGCCCACGGTGGGATCCGACGAGACCTTCCCCGGCGGCTTCACGATCCGCGCCGAGAAGTGCCCCAATCGCAAGGGCGTCGAGGCGGTGATCGCGCTGTTCGATCCCGCAGGCCGCTCCTGGGGCGACCTTCTCGCACACGTCGAGGCGGGCAACGCCGATGCCGCGTGGATCACTGGCGGCTATCCGGCCGCCTGGATCGACGAGGCGACGGCCTCTCCCTTCGCGGATCTCGCGTGCGTCGTCGTCCAGGATCTCTTCGACTCACCGCTCATGCGGCATGCGACATGGCGGCTCCCGTCGGCGGGCTTCGCCGAGCGGGCGGGCACCTGGGTGAACGTGGCGCACCGGGCCCAGAGTTTTGGCCAGGCCATCAAGCCGCCGGCCGGCGTGTGGCCGGAAGGGCGGCTGTATTGGAACATGCTCGGCCGCCGCGGGCTCTACGACCCCGACGCGGTTCGGCAGCAGATCGCCGGCTCGTCCGCCACCTTTGCGGCGCTCGCCGGCACGATCCCGGCGCACGGCGTGGATCTTCGCGTGGGGCAACTGGCATGAGCGACTACCTTCCCTCTCTCCCCACAATCGTCGCGCTCGTGAAGATCGGCCTGCTGATCGGCGGCCTGATGACGGCGGCGGCCTACCTCGTGCTCGTGGAGCGCTGGATGGCGGCCTGGGTGCAGGACCGCAAGGGACCCAACCGCGTCGGCATTCCGCTCACGAAGGTGCGACTTTTCGGCCTCGGCCAGCCGCTCGCCGACGGCCTCAAGATCATCCTCAAGGAAGACTTCACGCCCAAGCACGTCGACAAGGTGCTCTACACGGCGGCCCCGCTCGTGATCCTCGCTGCGTCGCTCGCGATCTTCGCTGCGATTCCGTTCGGCAGTTCGCTCCCGCCGATCCCGGCGCTCGGGCTCACGGGCGAGGAGCCCTTGCTCGTCGCGCCCGGCCTCGACGTCGGCGTGCTCTGGGTGTTCGCACTCTCGAGCATCGCCGTCTACGGCGTGCTCTTGGGCGGCTGGGCGAGCAACAACAAATATGGCTTCCTCGGTGGTCTGCGCAGCAGTGCCCAGCTCGTGGCCTACGAGATTCCGCTCGGCCTCGGCCTGTTGGGCGTCGTGCTCGCGGCCGGCTCGCTCAAGCTCGACACGATCATGAACGCCCAGGCCGACACCGGCGTGTGGTATGCGTTCGCCCAGCCGCTCGGCTTCATCGTGTTTCTCGTGGCCGCCTTCGCCGAGGCGGCGCGACTGCCCTTCGATCTTCCGGAAGCCGAGCAGGAGCTCGTGGGCGGCTATCACACCGAGTATTCGGGCATCAAGCTCTTGCTCTTCCTCGTGGCCGAGTTCCTCCACATGGTCACGGCGGCCTTCCTGATCGTGATCATGTTCCTGGGCGGCTGGCACCTCTGGGGCGTCACAGGCTCGGGGCCCGTCGAGACGTGGGCGGTGGCCCTGCTCCGGTTCGGCGTGCTCTCCGCCAAGATCCTCGGGGTGATCCTGTTCTTCATGCTCGTCCGCTGGAGCTGGCCGCGGTTCCGGTTCGACCAGCTCATGAACCTCGCCTGGAAGGTGATGCTGCCCCTCGGCCTCGCCAATCTCGTCACGGTCGCCGCGATCGAGGAGTTTCGGCCGCAACTCGTCGCCGCGATCGGCGAGGGCTGGGCGAAGGTAGCGGCGATCGGCGTGCCCTGGGCCGTGTTCTTTCTCGGGTGGATCGCGGCGGGACTGCTCACGCCCTCGGGCACCGACAACAGGCCGGTTCTCACCCACGGCCCGCTCGACATCGAACACGAACTGGCGGAGGTCTGACATGAAGCCCACCGACCCGGCGATCACCTGGCTCGAGGAAAAACCGCTCGGTCTCACCGAGCGGCTCTACCTGCCGCTCTTCATCCAGGGCCTCACGACCACCGCCCGGCACCTCGTGAGCCCGAAGGTCACGGTGAGCTTCCCAGAAGAGCGGCCGACGGTGGGCAACCCGCTCATCTACCGCGGCGTGCACCGCCTCAACCGCGACGAGGAGGGCCGTGTGAAGTGCGTGGCCTGCTTCCTCTGCGCCACGGCCTGCCCGGCCCACTGCATCGACATCGTGGCCACCGAGAGCCCCTGGCCCGATCGCGAGAAGTATCCGGAGAGCTTCCAGATCGACGAACTGCGCTGCATCTTCTGCGGCATGTGCGAGGAGGCCTGCCCTGTCGACGCGATCGAGCTCACGAGCCTGCTCGACCTCACGGGCAAGAGCCGCGAGGAGATGATCTTCGACAAAGAGAAGTTGCTCAGCGTGTACGACATGACGAAGGACGCCGAGCCGATGAAGTCGGCCGCGCTCGGGGGGACGCTGTGAACGGCGCACTGCTCGAACTCTCGCCCGGGATGCTCCTGGCCGGTTCCGTGACGGCGGCCGCCGCGGGCCTTTGGCTGCTCTTGCCGCGCGGTGCCGAGAGTCGCGTGGCCCGCTCCCTCGGGCTCATGCTCGGCGCGGTGGCCCTCGCGGGCTTCATCGTCGCCGGCCGCCGGCTGGGCGGGGTGGGCGAGGACGCCGTATTTCTCACGGTGGCGCTCGTGGCCGTCGTCTCGGGAGCGGCCACGATCGTCACGCGGTCGCCGGTCTATTCGGCGATCTGGTTCGCCCTGTCGCTCGCCGGCGTGGCTGGCGTGCTGCTCGTCCTCGGGGCCCAGTTCCTGGGCGTGGCCACGATCGTGGTCTACGCCGGGGCGATCCTCGTGATGTTCCTGTTCGTGCTCATGCTCGCCCAGCCGGCGGGCCTGGCCCCCTACGACCGTGTCTGCAACGAGCCCCTGCTCTCGGCTGTGGCGGGGGCGGTGTTGCTCGGCCTCCTGTCGCTCTCGATCGGCCGGCTCTCGAGCGATGCGTCGTGTTGTGCCGCACCGTCGAAGGCGGCCGCGGTGCAATCCATGAAGACCGGATCGGGAGCGACTGGATCGCAGCAGCAGCCGGCAGCCACGATCGCCGAACCCGCGGACGCCGATCCACTGGCGATCGATCAGGTGGCGCGGCTGGGCGGCGAACTCTTCGGCCGGCATCTGCTCGCCGTCGAGGTCGCGGGCGTCCTCTTGCTCGCGGCCCTGATCGGCGCGATCGCCGTCGTCACCCGCGGCGAGGCCGCACTCGAGCACGACCGCCGGCTGGCGGGGGCGGGGGGCCGCCGATGACGCCACTCCTGGCAGCCGGATCGACCGCGCTTCTGCACAACGCCCTGCTCGTGGGCGCGATCCTCTTCGCGCTCGGCCTCGTGGGAATCCTCGCGCGGCGCAACCTGATCGTGATGTTTCTCTCCGCGGAGCTGATGCTGCAGGGCATCTCCGTGAGCCTCGTCGCCTGGAGCCGCTATCACGGCGACTGGGGTGGCCATGTGCTCGTGATCTTCGTGCTCACCGTCGCCGCCTGCGAAGCCGCCGTCGCGCTTGTCTTCGTGCTCCAGGCGTTCGCCCGCACCGGCCGACTCGACGCCGCCGCCTGGCAGGCGCTCCGCGAGGCCACGCTGCCCAGGGCGGTCGATCACGCGCTCCCCGCCTCCGACGCCGTCCCGCCGCGCTGGCCGCGGCTCGCACGGGCGGGCGTGGAGCCTCCGACCGATGAAGACGCGTCGCTCGAGCGCGAGCACGTCTAGCCGCCAGCCCTATCGAACAGCCATTCAGCATGCCGCCACTTTCTCCCGCCACGCTCCTCGTGCTCGTGCCGCTCCTGCCGCTCGCGGGGGCCGTGCTCACGCTCGTGCTCGGCCGAGTTCTCGGCTCGCGGGCGCACCTCCCCGCGATCGCCGGTATCGCGGCGGCGGCCGCGGTGGCCGTGATGCTTCTCCTCGGCACCTCGAGCCAGGTGGGCTCGGCTCACGACCCCCACGCCGAGCCGGTGCGGCCGGTCGAGATGATCACCACGCTCTGGCAGTGGGCCTCCGTGCAGGATGCCTACGTGCCGCCCGCCTCGAGCGCGGCGGCGATCCCCGGCACGGCCGTGGGCGGGGCGGGAAGCGCCGCGCGAGCCTTCACGATTCCCGTGGCCCTGCGGCTCGACCCGCTCACCGCCACGCTGCTGGCGATCATCACCTGCATCGGCCTCGTGGTGGCGATCTATTCGGTCGGCTACATGCACCATGATCCGGGCTATCCGCGGTTCTTCGCGGTGTTCTCCCTGTTCGTGTTCTCGATGTCGATGCTCGTGGCGGCGAGCAACTTCCTTGTCGTCTACGTGTTCTGGGAGGCGGTGGGGGCGTGCAGCTACCTGCTGATCGGATTCTGGTTCACGAGGCCCGAGGCGGCGCGGGCCGCCAAGAAGGCGTTTCTCGTCAATCGCGTGGGCGACTTCGGCCTCGCGATCGCCACGTTCCTCCTCTGGATGACCTACGGCACGCTCGACTTCCACGACACGCTCTCCGCAGACGGCACGATCCTCCCGGGCATCCTCGGCCAGACACGGCTGGCCGACGCGGGCGGAATCGTGGGCGGCGCCGTGGGCACGGCGATCTGCCTGTGCCTGCTTCTCGCAGCCTGCGGCAAGAGCGCGCAACTGCCGCTGCACGTGTGGCTTCCCGACGCGATGGAAGGCCCCACTCCGGCGAGCGCCCTGATCCACGCGGCCACGATGGTGACGGCGGGCATCTATCTCGTGGCCCGCAGCGCCCCGCTCTTCATGGCCTGCCCCGACGCGCTCGCGGCGGTGTCGATCGTGGGGGCGACGACCGCGCTCGTGGCCGGGCTGATTGCCACGGTGCAGAACGATCTCAAGCGGGTGCTCGCCTATTCCACGATCAGCCAACTCGGCTACATGTTCGCGAGTCTGGGCACCGGCACGCTGCTCGGCTTCACGGCCGCCATCTTCCACCTCGTCACCCACGCCTTCTTCAAGGCCCTGCTCTTCCTCGGCGCCGGTTCGGTGATGCACTCGATGGGCAACGTGATCGACATGCGGCGGTTCGGCGGCCTCAGGCGCATCATGCCGATCACGGCGGCGACGTTCCTCGCGGGGGCCCTCGCGCTCGCCGGCGTCGCCCCATTTTCCGGTTTCTTCAGCAAGGATGAGATCTTGGCCTCGCTACACGGCAAGGGCTGGCCGAACGCCCATGGCGAGCACCACGATGCTGCACCAGCGAGCCATGCACGTCGCGCTCTCTCTCCGGGAGAAGCCCGGGGTGAGGGTGCCACCGCCTTCCGAGTCGCTTCCCTGACGCGGTCGCCTGCCGCCGCGCCGACCGCTGTCCTCGATACGCCACAGACGTTCCGCGTCCTGTTCTGGATGGCGCTCGTCACGGCGGGGCTCACGGCTTTCTACACGTTTCGTGCCGTGTTCATGACGTTCACCGGCCCCACCCGCGTGCCCGAGGAGGCCGGCCACCATGCGCACGAGTCGCCGCCGGTGATGGCCCTGCCGCTGCTGATCCTCGCGGTGCCGTCGGCCGTGGCCGGCTGGTGGCTGTTCAGTTCGCAGTGGCTCGCCCACTTCCTCACGGCCACGCCCTCGTTCTCGGCGCCGGCCGTGACGGCCACGGCCGTGCCGCATGCGTTCCACATGGACCTCGCGATCCAAGGCACCCTCGCGGCCGCGATCGGGATCGTGATTGCGGCGATCGGCCACCTCGGCCGCCGCAGCGACGGGCCACAGATGGAACGCTTCCTGGGACCGCTCCAAACGTTCTTTGCCAACCGCTGCTACATCGACCAGCTCTACGCGGGCCTCGTGGTGCGGCCGCTCGAGGGCTTGGCGATCATGGCGGCGCTCTTCGATCGCTTCGTGATCGACGGCCTCGTCAACGGCATCGCCCGGTTGCCCGCCGCCCTCGGTGGCGTCGTGCGGCGGCTGCAGGCCGGGCTCCTCCAGCGCTATGCCCTCGCGGGCGTGATGGGCGTGCTCGCGATCGTGCTCGTGCTCGCCTGGCGGCTCCGCGGCTGAATCCTTCCACCCTCCACCCGACACTCGACCTCCCATGAACGGCCTCTCACCCGGCATGCATCTCATTCTCGTGCTCGTCACGCCCCTCGTGGGCGCGATCGTGGCCTGGGTGCTCGGGTCGCGCGGCTACACGGCGGTGCGGCAGAGCGCGGCGGTCACGGCCCTGATCACGCTTGTGGCCGCGGGCTGGCTCGTCGTCAGGTACCTCGCGAGCCCCGAGGCGGCGGCCGGCCAGCCCTACGCCGTCGTCACGCTCCCCTGGCTCGTCGACGGCATGTTCGACGTGCGGCTTTCGCTCGGCCTCGACGGCCTCTCGATCTGGCTCTTCGGTCTCTCGGCCCTGCTCTCGCTCACGGCCGTGCTCGTGAGCTGGGGGGCGATCCAGGAACGGCCCGTCGGGTTCTACGTGCTCCTGCTCGTGCTCGAGGTGGCGATGCTGGGCGTGTTCGCCGCCCGTGACGTGATCCTGTTCTACGTGTTCTTCGAGTTCACGCTCGTGCCGCTGTTCTTCCTGATCGGCATCTGGGGGCACGACGAGCGCCGCAAGGCCGCGATCAAGTTCTTCCTCTACACGCTCGCCGGCAGCGTGCTCGCCTTCCTGGGCCTGCTCACCATCGTGCTCTGGAACGCCTCGCACACCGGCACCGTCACGTTCGACATCGACGCCCTCACCGCCGGCCTGGCCGCGCATCCCTTGCCGATGAACGCCGAAGGGGGCTGGCTGCAGATGATCGTGTTTCTCGCGCTCTTTGCGGGGTTCGCGATCAAGGTGCCGATCGTGCCCTTCCACACCTGGCTGCCGCTGGCCCACGTCGAGGCGCCGACCGGCGGCAGCGTCGATCTGGCCGGTATCCTCCTCAAGCTCGGCATCTATGGATTCCTGCGATTCTCGCTACCGATGCTCCCCGACGCGACGGCCGTCGCGGCCCCGTGGATCTTCGGTCTCGGCGTGGCGGGCATCATCTACGGGGCCCTCGTGGCCCTCGTGCAGACGGACCTCAAGCGGCTGATCGCCTACTCGTCGGTGAGCCACATGGGCTACTGCGTGATGGGGCTCTTTGCCCTCGAGCCCGTCGCCGTCGAGGGTGCGACCCTGCAACTGGTCAACCACGGCCTGTCGTCGGCTGGCCTGTTCGCGCTCGTCGGCATGATCTACGAGCGCTACCACACGCGCAACATCGCGAGCCTCGGTGGCATCGCCTCGAAGGCGCCGTGGCTCGCGGCCCTGTTCATGCTCTTCACCTTTTCGAGCATCGGTCTCCCGGGGCTCAATGGCTTCGTCGGCGAGTTCATGATCCTCGCCGGGTCGTTCCAGCGGGCGTGGGGAGGCGTGTCGGTGGCCTGGCGCACCGCCTACCTCGTGATGGCCTGCCTCGGCGTGGCCGGCGTCGTGCTCTGCGCGTGGTACATGCTGTGGGCCGTCGAGCGGGTGCTCTTCGGCACGTCGCGTGACGCGCCGAAGGGGGCTGGCTCGCACGGGCATGGCACGCACGATCACGCCCACGGCGCGCACGGTCACGCCGACCACGCGACCGACGACCTTGCCTGGCATGAACTCGCCGCGCTCCTGCCGCTGGCCGTATTCGTGTTCTGGATCGGCCTCGTGCCGGCGACGTTCCTCGGGCCCACCTCCGGCGCGGTGCGCGGCATCATGCAGCCGAGCGCGCAGGCCTTCGCAGCCCGGATGGAAGAAGCCCGGGCCCCTGCCGCAGCCGATGTCGTCTCCCTCCCGCCCCCCTCACTCACGCCATGACGTCCATGCCCACCGCCCTCGAAACCTTCCTGCTCGTGCGGCCCGAGATCGTGCTCGTGGCCGGGGCGATCGTGGCCTTCCTCGGTGGCGCGTTTGCCGGTGTGCGGCGCGGCTGGCTCGTCGCGGCTGCCGCGATCGCCGCCGCGATCTTCGTCGCCTCGACGCAGCCCGGGGCCGGCCTGCTCGCCGTCGACGCCGCGGGCCGCGGATCGATCATCTCCGGCCCCGTGGCGATCGATCCGTTTTCCACCTACGTGCGCTACGCCGTGCTCGGCCTGGGGCTGCTCCTCGCGCTCGTGCAGGCGGGCGACATCTTTCCGGCCGCCGTCAGCCGCGGGGCCGCAGTATGGCGTGGGGGCACCTGCGAGGAGGCGGGCACGTTTCTTCTCTTGCTCGCCGGCCTCGCGCTCGTGGGCGTGAGCGACGATCTCGTGCTGCTCTTTGCCGGCCTCGAGCTCGTCTCGATTCCGACCTACGTGCTGCTGGCCCTCAAGCGCACCGACGCCCACGGGCAGGAGGCGAGCCTCAAATATTTCTTTCTCTCGCTCGTGGCCTCCGCGCTCTTCCTCTACGCCCTCGTATGTCTCTACGGAATCGGGGGTTCGACACGGTTCGACGCGATCGCTGCCGGGCTGCGGGCCGGCGGTGGCGGCATGGCGATGGCCCTTCTCCCCGTGGCCCTCGGCATGGCGATGGCCGGAGCCGCGTTCCGCCTCGCGGCCGTGCCGATGCACTTCTACGCCCCCGATGTCTACGAAGGCACGAGCCCGGGAAATGCGGCGGTGCTCTCGACGCTGCCGAAGGTGGCGGGTGTCGTGGTGCTCCTCAGGCTCGTGGGCCTCGCGATCCCCGGCCCGCTCGGCGACGGCACGGCGGCCCCCGGCCCCGCCGCCTACACCGACCTCTTCTGGCAGCTCGCCGCCGTGCTCGCGGCGCTCACGATGACCGTCGGCAACGTGATGGCGCTCGTGCAGACGAACCTCCGCCGGCTCCTCGCCTGCTCGTCGATCGCCCACGCGGGCTACCTGCTCACGGGCATCGCCGTGGCCGCCGCCGCAGCGTCGGTGGGCACCGTCGGCGGTCGTGACGCCGTCGCGGCCGATGCGACCTGGCTCGCGGGCCTCGGCGGTGCCACGGCGACGCTCTTCTATCTCGCGACCTACGCCCTGGCCACGATCGGGATCTTCGCCGCGATCACCTACCTCGGCCACCGCTGGCCCGAGTGGACAAGCGGCAGCGGGCCGCGTCCACCGCGGCAGGAGATCACGTCGGTCGAGGATCTCGATGGTCTCTCCGGCACGAACCCCGTCGCCGCCTTTGCGATCGCCGTGTTTCTCCTGAGCCTCGCCGGTATTCCGCCCCTGCCCGGCTTCTGGGGCAAGCTCACCCTGGCCACCTCGGCGCTCGAGGTCGACTGGAACGCTCCGATCACGCTCGGCAGCCGCCGGGCGGCATTCGTGGCGCTCGCCGTGATCCTCGTGCTGAATGCCGCGATCGCCGCCGCCTACTACCTGCGGATCATCGCGGCGATGTACTTCCGCTCCACGAAGCGGGGCGTGCAGGCCGACGGGGGCCTGGCTGCCGGGATCGCCATGCTCGCCTGCCTCGTGCTCGTGGGCTTGGTCACGCTCCAGCCGCGCGGCCTGTTCCGCACGTCCGCCGCCGCGGGCGATGCCGTCTCGCGCACGCCGGTGGTCGCGGCAGCCGATGCAACGCTTGGCTCCCTCGCGACACCCGTGGCCACGATCCGATGAGCACGATCCCCGACCAAGCGTTTGTCCGCGCGGTGCTCGCCGACTTCCCCGATCCGGAGTCGGGTCGGCCGCTCGCCGAAATGGGCCAGCTCGGGGCGATCGACGCCACGCCCGCCGCGATCCGCGTCTCGATCGGCCTCACGACGCACTCGGGCATTCTCTGGAAGCAGGTGCGTGGCCGGATCGAGGAACGGCTGCGGACTCGCTTCCCGCAGGTCCCCACGGTTGAGGTCACGATCACGCCCCACGATCGTCTGCCTGGCAAGCTCGGCCAGATCGGCCTCGAGGCCAAGAGCGTGATCGCCGTCGGCAGTGGCAAGGGAGGCGTGGGCAAGAGCACGATTGCGGCGAGCATCGCGATCGGCCTGGCGCGGGCGGGCAGCCGCGTGGGCCTGCTCGACGCCGACGTCTACGGCCCGAGCGTGCCGCATCTCCTCGGCCTTGCCGGCCGCCCCCAGATCGAACAAGGCAAGATCGTGCCGATGCGGCTCCCGGTTGGCGGCGGCTCGATGCCCGTGATGTCGATGGGCTTCCTCGTGCCGCCGGGCGAGGCGGTGGTGTGGCGCGGCCCGATGCTCCACGGCGCGATTTCGCAGATGCTGCGCGACACGCTCTGGGGCCCGCTCGACTATCTCATCATCGACATGCCGCCGGGCACGGGCGACATCGCGCTCACGCTCTCGCAGGTGCTGCCGCTCACCGGCGCCGTCGTCGTGTGCACGCCGCAAGACGTGGCCCTGCTCGATGCCACGAAGGCGATCGCGATGTTCCGCAAGGTGAACATCCCGCTCCTGGGCATGGTGGAAAACATGAGCTTCTTCGTCTGCCCCGACACAAACAAGCGCTACGACATCTTCGGCACCGGCGGCGCCAAGCGCACCGCGAAGGAACTCGACATCCCGTTCCTCGGCGAAGTGCCGATCCAGATCCCGATCCGCGAGCACGGCGACGCCGGCCAGACCGCCGCCAACTACGACGACCCGGCCGCCCGCCCCTATCTGGAAGCGATCTGCGAACGGCTCGTGGGCCACCTCGCCGCCACCGCCGCCGCCCGCCCCCCGCTCCCCTCCCTGCCGGTGCTGTAGGACAGGCTTCAGCTTGTCTGTCCCTGACTCGCCCAATCCGGCGTCGGGGTTACCCCGCACCGTCTCGCCGGATGTTCGCCTCGTTGAGCGCGCACCGGCTTCGGGCTCCCCATATCCGGTCGCCGGACGTTCGCCTCCGCCCTCCAGGCTCCGGCTCACTCGGATTTGCCTGCGCTGCGCCATCCATGGCTGCGCTGGTCAAATACGCCGGCTCCCGGGACACGGGGAGCCCGGAGCC
>Ga0075471_10000570_pt1 | contig 22221 bp, 20 predicted proteins | sample DEB19_08_DNA_2_FD_74787 | JGI IMG/M metagenome (GOLD analysis project Ga0075471, IMG submission 74787) | Aqueous microbial communities from the Delaware River and Bay under freshwater to marine salinity gradient to study organic matter... | ecosystem: Environmental > Aquatic > Marine > Coastal ... | reverse complement strand
CCGTGCGCGATGTTGGCAAACGGCCCGCCGTGGATGAAGGCGGGCGAGTGCTCGAGCGTCTGCACGAGGTTGGGGGCGAGCGCGTCCTTGAGGAGGGCGGCCATCGCGCCGTGGGTCTTGAGTTCCTTCGCGAGGATCGGCTTCTGGTCCTTCGTGTAGCCGCACACGATGTTGCCCAGCCGCTCCTTCAGGTCCTTGACGGAGGTGGCCAGGCAGAAGATGGCCATCACCTCGGAGGCCACCACGATGTCGAAGCCATCCTCGCGCGGGAAGCCGTTGGCCGGCCCCCCGAGGGACACGGTGATCTCGCGCAGCGCCCGGTCGTTCATGTCCATCACCCGCTTCCAGGCGATGCGGCGCACGTCGAAGCCCAACTCGTTGCCGTGGTTGATGTGATTGTCGATCATCGCCGCGAGCAGGTTGTTGGCGAGCGCGATCGCATTGAAGTCGCCGGTGAAGTGCAGGTTGATGTCCTCCATCGGGACCACCTGGGCGTAGCCGCCGCCCGCCGCCCCGCCCTTCATGCCGAACACCGGCCCCAGCGAGGGCTCGCGCAGGCAGATCACCGCCTTCTTGCCGATGTGGTTCAGCGCGTCGCCCAGACCGACCGTGGTCGTCGTCTTGCCCTCGCCCGCAGGAGTGGGGCTGATGGCCGTCACGAGGATCAGCTTGCCGTCCGGCTTGCCCTTGAGCGAATCGATGTAGTCGAGCGAGATCTTCGCTTTGGTGCGGCCGAACGGCTCGATCGCCGATTCGGGAATACCGAGCCGTCCGGCGATGTCGCCGATAGGTTTCATCTTCGCCTTCTGGGCGATTTCGATGTCGGATTGCATGAAAAGTACCTCAGGAGATGGAAGATTTGATGCTTATGCGAGCTGCAGACTGCCCGCCGCCGTAGCTCATCAGCTCGCGGAGCGTGCCGCCCTTCGTGACCTTCACCGCGCAGTACTTGAGTTCCGCGATCTTGCCGAACGGATCCAGCGCGGGGTTGGTGAGGAGGTTGGCGGCCGCCTCGTAGTAGGCGAACGGGATGAAGACGCTGCCGCGCGGCGTGCCGTCGTCGGCGCGCGCCGCGAGAGCGATCTCACCGCGCCGCGATGCGACGGTGATCACGTCCCCGGGCAGCGCCCCGAGCTGGTCGAGGTCCAGGGGGTGAATCGAGACCACCGCCCGCGGCTCGATCGCATCCAGCACGGACGCCCGGCGTGTCATGGAGCCGGTGTGCCAGTGCTCGAGCTGGCGCCCGGTGATGAGCACGAAGGGGTACTCGGCGTCCGGCCGCTCGTTGGCCGGGATCAAGTCCGCGGGCACGAACTTCGCCTTGCCGTCCTTCGTCGGAAAGTCATCGGTGAAGACGACCGACTGGCCGGGATCGTCCTCGGTGCGGCACGGGTAGGTGACCGCCGACTGCGCCTCGAGGCGCTCCCAGGAGATGCCGCCGATGGAGTTCATCGCGCCGCGCATCTCCTCGTACACCTGCGCCACGCCGCTCTCCGGCCCCTCGTAGTTCCAGGCGAGGCCCAGGCGCCTCGCGATCTCCTGCGTGATCCAGAGGTCCTGCCGCGCCTCGCCCGGCGCGTCCAGCGCCCGGCGCCCCATCTGCACGATGCGGTCGGTGTTGGTGACCGTTCCCGTCTTCTCGGGCCAGGCCGAGGCCGGCAGCACCACATCGGCAAGATAGGCCGTCTCGGTGAGGAAGATGTCCTGCACGACGAGGTGCTCGAGCTTCGCGAGCCCCTCGCGCGCATGGTGGGCGTTCGGGTCCGACATCGCCGGGTTCTCGCCCAGCACGTACATACCTCGGATGCTTCCCTCGCACGCCGCATCCATGATCTCCACCACGGTGAGGCCCGGCTTCGTGTCGAGCTTCTGCCCCCAGTACTTCTCGAAGCGCGCGTTGGCTTCCGGGTTATCCACGCGCTGGTAGTCCGGGAACATCATCGGAATGAGCCCCGCGTCGGAGGCGCCCTGCACGTTGTTCTGGCCGCGCAGCGGATGCAGCCCCGATCCGGGCTTGCCGATCTGGCCGGTCATCAGGGTGAGCGCGATGAGGCAGCGCGCGTTGTCGGTGCCGTGCACGTGCTGCGAGATGCCCATGCCCCACAGGATCATCGAACCTTTCGACGTGGCATAGGCACGCGCCACCTCGCGGATCGTTTCCGCCGGGATGCCGCAGTGGGGCGCCATCGCCTCCGGGCTGAAGCCCTGCGCGTTCTCCTTGAGGGCTTCGAATCCGGTGGTGCGCTGGCGGATGAACTCCGGGTCCACGAGGTTCTCCTCGAGGATCGTGTAGATCATCGCGTTGAGGAGCGCCACGTCCATGTCCGGCGTGAACTGCAGCACGCGCCAGGCGTGCCGGGCGATGTCGGTGCGCCGCGGGTCGGCGACCACCAGCTTCGCGCCGCGCTTCACCGCGTTCTTGATCCAGGTCGCCGCCACCGGGTGATTCGAGGTGGGATTGGAGCCGATGAGGAAGATGAACTCCGCCCGTTCAACATCCCCCACCGGGTTCGATACCGCGCCGGAGCCGATGCCCTCCAGCAGCGCCGCCACCGAGGAGGCGTGGCACAGGCGCGTGCAGTGATCCACGTTGTTGGAGCCGAATCCCGTGCGCACCAGCTTCTGGAAGAGGTAGGCCTCTTCATTGGAGCCCTTGGCGCTGCCGAAACCCGCCAGCGCGTTGCCGCCGTGCGCGTCGCGCACCTTCCTCAACCCGCCGGCGGCTAGGTCAAGCGCCTCTTCCCAGGTCGCCTCGCGGAAGACGTCGCTCCAGTTCGTGGGGTCGACCGTGAACTGCGCGTGCTTGGGCGCGCCGGGCTTGCGGATGAGCGGCTTCGTCAGACGGTGCGGGTGGTGCGCGTAATCGAAGCCGAAGCGGCCCTTCACGCACAGGCGGTCGTGGTTGGCGGGCCCGTCGCGGCCATCGACGCGCACGATCGTGTTGTCCTTCACGTGGTAGGTGAGCTGGCAGCCCACGCCGCAGAACGGGCAGATGGAATCGACCGTCTTGTCGGCCTTCATCTGGTAAGCCAGCTTGGCAGGAGCCAGGGCCCCCGTGGGGCAGGCCTGCACGCACTCGCCGCAGGCGACACAGGTCGATTCCCCCATCGGGTCGTCGAAGTCGAAGGTGATCCTGGCGTGCGAGCCGCGCCACGAGTAGCCGATGACATCGTTCACCTGCTCCTCGCGGCAGGCGCGCACGCAGCGCGTGCACTGGATGCAGGCATCGAGGTTCACCGACATCGCCGGATGCGAGGCATCGGCCGCCGGCTGGTGGCGGGCCGCGAAGCGGGGCTTGCCGACACCCAGCTTCGCGCTCCAGAAGGCAAGTTCGTTGCCCTCCGGCTTGAGGTCCGCCGCCGGCGCGTCGGCCTTGAGGAGTTCCAGCACCATCTTCTGGGAGTGGGCGGCGCGGACCGAGTTGCTTTCCACCTCCATGCCTTTCGCGGGCTGGCGGCAGCACGAGGGCGCCAGCACGCGCTCGCCCTTGATCTCGACCATGCAGGCACGGCAGTTGCCGTCGGGGCGGTAGCCCTCCTTGTAGCAAAGGTGGGGGATGCGCACGCCGTGGCGCTTGGCGGCCTGGAGGATCGTCTCGCCCGCCAACGCGGAGACCGTCTCGCCGTTGAGCTTGAAGTCGATCATGCTCGTAATCCAGGCGAAGTCCTGCATGTTCGTGCTCACGCGTCTTCCGCGCTCTCGTCCGGAAGTCGCGTGCGCTCCATGATCACACCCACCTCCTCCACGTCGTCCAGCATGCCTGCCTTCGTGATCCTGACGCGAACGGCCGACGCACCGAATCGATGGAGTATCCTTTCCGAAACGGTTTCTGCGATCCGCTCGAGCAGCAAATTGCACTGGCCCGTCAGATGCTCCCTCACATCGGCGACGACCGCTGCGTAATCCACCGTGTCGTTCAAGCTGTCGCTTCTTCCGGCATCGCAACCGTCGGTCTCGATGTCGATGTCCATTCGCAAACGCCGGGGCCGGACACGCTCATTCTCGTGGACACCGACCGTGGTCTCGACTCCCATGCCCCGGATGATCACAACGTCCCGGCGACCCGTCCGACGGATACCCGCGTTCGAAATATCCAATGGTTCATTCATCCTCATCGAGTCACACCTCGCGCTGGAAGTACCTGATCACACAGCGGATCGGATTCTGTGCCGCCTGTCCCAAGCCGCAGATGGAGGCGTCCGCCATCGCCTGCGAGAGCTCGTCGAGGAGCGCCGCATCCCACTTCGGCGCCTCCATCAGTTTCGCCGCCTTCGCGGTGCCCACGCGGCAGGGCGTGCACTGGCCGCAGGACTCGTCCTCGAAGAAGCGCATCATGTTGAGCGCCGCGTCGCGGGCCTTGTCGTGGTTCGAGAGCACGATCACCGCCGCCGAGCCGATGAAGCAGCCGTGCGGCTGCAGCGTGTCGAAGTCGAGCGGGATGTCGCCCATCGACGCCGGGAGGATGCCGCCCGAGGCGCCGCCGGGCAGGTAGGCGTAGAACTCGTGGCCCTCCAGCATCCCGCCGCAGTGCTCGGCGATGAGCTCCTTCACGGTGATGCCCGCCGGCGCGAGGTGCACGCCGGGCCGGTTCACGCGGCCCGAGACCGAGAAGGAGCGCAGCCCCTTGCGGTCGTTGCGGCCCTGGGAAGCGAACCACTCCGCGCCCTTCTCGAGGATCTCGCGCACCCAGTAGAGCGTCTCGAAGTTGTGCTCGAGCGTCGGCCGGCCGAAGACGCCCACCTGCGCCACGTAGGGCGGCCGCAGCCGCGGCATGCCGCGCTTGCCCTCGATGGACTCGATCATCGCGGACTCCTCGCCGCAGATGTAAGCGCCGGCGCCCCGCCGCAAGTGAATTTCCGGGAGCGGGCCCGGCGGGTCGGCCTGGAGGGCGGCGATTTCCTTCTCGAGCGCCTCGCGGCAGGCGTGGTATTCGTCCCGCAAGTAGATCCAGATCTTCTCGACTCCCGTCGCCCAGGCGGCGACGAGCGTGCCCTCGAGGAAGCGGTGCGGGTCGCGCTCGAGGTAGTGGCGGTCCTTGAACGTGCCGGGCTCGCCTTCGTCGATGTTCACGGCCATGTAGCGCGGGCCGGCCTCGGCGCGCACGATGCGCCACTTGCGCCCCGTGGGGAAGCCCGCGCCGCCGAGCCCGCGGAGCCCGGCGTCCTCCATGGTCTTGAGCACCCCTTCCAGGTCGCGCTTGCCCGCGAGGCACCCGGCCCACAGCGCGTAGCCGCCGGCCTCGCGGTATTCCGCATACCCGATGTGCGAGATGCGCGGTGGCCGAACGACCCCTTCCTTGACCACCGTCGCGACCTTCTCGGCGGTGGCGTCGCCGAAGGCGTTCTGGCCCACGCACACGGCGGGGGCCTCGGCGCAGCGCCCGATGCAGGGCGCGGCCACCACGCGCGTGTTCGGGCCCAGTGTGACCTTGAGCCGCTCGAGCAGGCCCTCGGCGCCGGCCATCCGGCAGGAGAGCGTGTCGCAGACGCGCACCGTGAGCTTCGGCGGCGCCTCCTCGCCTTCCTTCACCACGTCAAAGTGGTGGTAGAAGGTCGCGACCTCGAAGACCTCCGCCTGGGAAAGCTTCATGGCCTGCGCGAGCGCGGCCAGGTGCGCGGCCGAGAGGCTGCCGAAGCGGTCCTGCACCTTGTGCAGGTTCTCGATCAGGTACTCGGGCGCGCGCGGCGCATCCCCGAGCAGCGCGGCGATCTCGTCGCGCGCCGCGGCGTCGACCGCGCGACCCTTCGGGATCGGACGGACTGGTCGCAACCGTCCACCTGCGGTCCGGTCAGGCATCACGAGGAATATGGTTGGACGGCACCGGAGAACGTTCGTCCCGCCTGGCCTGACCAGCATCCGGCCCCGGTAATCCCGGTTCTCCCCGATGCAATTGGACAATTGACGGCCCTTTCCCCGCGAAGTGCGCGGGCCAAGACGTCCGGTGGCGAATTTCATTCGGCACGGCCTGTATGAGCCATTCCCTAAGCTGGTACTCGATCCCAGCTGAAGCGGCAATTCGATACTTCCGGCTGTGGATGCACTCCCGGTCGCCGAACTCGCACCGGTTTAGCGTCGTACCTCCGCACGGACCATTTGCGAGTCCCTTGGGGCAGGTTTCCGGACACACGTACTGCGTCGCGTGCAGCCGGCACATTCCGCAGGTATCGCACCCGACCAAAGGGCGCTTGATCGCTCGTTCGGCCGTATGGAGGGCGCGCCCAGCAACAGTGTCCTCCCGACCATCCAGCGGCCTGAACAGCGCACCGAGGCATGCCGCGATCGGCCCCCTGTCGAATATGGCGGTGTGCACCGCGTCGAGGACGAGGAACCGTGCCCGCTCCGCCAAAGTGGCGCGGTGCCGATGGGGGTCTCCGAAACGCCAGCCGTGTCCCTGGGGTGCCGGATCGGCGATTTCCCCGTCGCTCCCGGTCATGGCCTCCTTCCAGGCTTCATCCCAAGTCACTTGGTCCGGGCAGTCTGCCTTTGCGCTCTCGACGGCTTCCTCGAGCGCCAAGACCTTTTCCGGCGCGTGCAGGCCGGTGATCTGGACTCCCGCGTATCCGGCAAGCTCGACCCCCACGATCTGGAGCGCTAGTCGGCGCAGGATACGAGCCGAACCGCGATCGGGCAGCCGCTCGGCCTCCGCGTCCAGGAGGTTCATGAGGGAATCGGTGATAGTGATTCCCGCCAACTGGTTCCTGCGCATGTGGCGAGCACGCGCCGCCGAGAGCAAGAGCACGTTCGCTACCAGCGGCACCGCCCGGTTCTCGCTCACAACCTGAACCGCCTCCCGGAGCTTGACCGGATCGAAGCCGATCTGCGTAATGACGAGGTTCGCGCCCGCCCCGACCTTCTTCTCTAGCTTCATGTACTGCGCCATGCCCTCTTCCTCGCAGTACTTAAAGGGATTCAGCGCGCCGGCGATAATCCACTCGGGACAGAGCGCACGCACCCGGTGGATCGCCGGCACTGACTCCAGATACCGGACCCGGCCGGTCACTGGCTCCTGCTTGACCCGGTCTCCCGTGAGGACGAGTATGTTTGATAGGTCATTCGCCCTCATGCGGTCAATGACGCGCTCTAGGTCAGCCGTCTCCCGGCCTTTCCCGGAGAAATGGACGAGCGGTTGCTTCCCGGTCGTGTCCAGAAGACTGGAGGCCGCTGCGACTGGCTCTGGATCCCTTTCCGAAACAACCCGGTCGGTCACTGCGAACGTGACGAGAATGGGGGTCGTCCGCATCACGGCCGCGATCCCGCCCAACTTGCTGAGATCGTCCCTAAGGATCCTGTCGACCGAAGGAATGAATTCCAGGGACCAGAAAAAGCGGCGCTGCGCCAAGGCCTCCGCAAGGGCGTTGACCGTCACCGCATCGACCTCTGCGCCGCCATGAGTCGATCCAGTTCGGCGGAGGCCGCCGTTCCCTTGACGAACCCCTTGAGAGCCTCCTCATACAGCAACTGCAGCGTAGCGCCCTTGAGCTCCGCGAACTGCGGCAGCGTCTGCATCTGGAAGGTGCGGGGCCTCGGCAGGAAAACATCCAGGATCGACTTAACTGCAGTGGGTTTGTAGCTGAGCACGATGACTCGGTCTGCGAGCAGGATCGCCTCGTCCACTTCCGAAGTCACGAACAGTGTCGTGATGCCCTCGTCCTCGAACAACCTGAGGAAATACTCCTGCATCAGACCTCGCGACATGTGATCGAGCCCGCGGAAGGGTTCGTCGAGAAGCAGAACCTTCGGCCGATTGATAAGGGCCCTGGCCACCTCCGCGCGACGCTGCATTCCGCCGGAGACCTGGTCAGGGAACCGGTGCTCGAATCCGGTGAGCCCAACCTTCGAGAGCAATGCACGGGCTTGCTCGTGGGCGGACAACTTGGGCACCCCCGCCTGGATCGGGCCGAATGCGATGTTGTCGATCAGCGTCATCCACGGAAATAGCGCCGTCTCCTGGAACACGACCATACGGTCCGCTCCGGGCCCAGTTACGCGGGTACCGTCAATCTCCACCTCGCCAACACTGGGCGTCGCGTAGCCGGCGATGAGATTTACCAGCGTGCTCTTGCCGGACCCTGAGGGCCCGATGAGCACATTGAGCCTTCCGGGAAGCACATCGAACGTGCAGTCCTTCAGGATTATCTCGGGCCTGCCTGCCCGGGCGAAGACCTTGCCGACTTCGCTCACCCGCACGTGGCCAACGGATCCCTTCCTTCGGTCTTCTCTCATGTGGGACTCCGTCGCCTACGCCAATTCACGCTCGCCGGCGGCGAACGCCTTGACCGCCTCCTCATGGACCGCCTCGATCGCTTCCTCCTTGAGCCTGAGGAATTCCGGCGCCGTGAGCAAATCCATCGTCCGCGGCCGCGGCAAGTCCACGGCAATCGTCTGCTTGATGCGCCCGGGACGTGTCGTCATCACGAGAACTCGGTCCGCCAGGAATATGGCCTCTTCGAGGTCGTGCGTGATAAACAGGACCGTCTTTGCGGAGAGGTCATAGAGCTCGAGCAGCGCGTTGTGCGTCACCGTCTTCGTCAGCGCGTCCAATCCCCGGAAGGGCTCGTCGAGCAGGATCACCTTCGGATCGTTGACCAGCGCCCGGATGATTTCCACTCTTCGGCACATCCCCGACGAAATGGCGCCCGGGTAGAGGTCCTCGATGTCAGCGAGCCCGACACGCGTGAGCATTTCGCGAGCCTTTTCGAGCGCGGTCTTCTCGTTCATGCGTCGCTGGACGATGGGCCCACGCACCAGGTTTTCCCGAATTGTGGCCCATGGAAAGAGCGCGCCATTCTGAAAGACGACGATTCGATCCGGGCCCGGCCTGGGACTCATGCCGGGGCGGTTGATCCATTCCCCGTCTAGCTCGATCCCACCCGAAGTAAGCGAGTCGAAACCAGCAATCGCATTGAGCAGAGTCGACTTGCCACACCCCGACGGGCCGACTATCGCGCAGAACTCTCCGGGTCGGATCTCGATGGAGCAATCGTCGACGGCCACCACGCTCTTCCCGAGCGGATCGTAGACCTTACCGACGTTTCGCAACGACACCCATCCAGAGCGTGCGGCAACTCCACGCTCATGGGCGGCAAAGGTGCGGGTGAGTGCCTGCAGCAGCTCGTGGCCCGCCCGCCCCGCGCTCCGCGCGAGCGCCTGGAACGCATGGCCATTGACCGCGAGCACCCGGGTCCGGATTTCGCAGCGGGCCGATATCACCCGCCTCGGCATACCCTGCACCAGTGCCGCGAAGCCAAAAAGCTGGCCGGGAGTGGCCACCTCCCGTGCAATCGAATACTGCGACTCCGCAGCCTGGACCTCCGGGTGTCCGATCCGGCCATCTATCAGCAGGTAGAAATCCTCGGCAGTGTCGTTCTTCGCATAGATGAATTCCCCGCGGTCGAACGTCAATTCTGTGGCTGTCGCAGTCGCCTCCGACAGCAGGCCCGCCGGCGCGTCCTTCAGAAAAGGATTTGAGCGAAAAAGCGCGAGACGCTCGTCCAGGTCAAGCATGCCCTGCCCTCCCTATCGTCCGCGCCGCCATGGCATCGCGTTCCTACCAATCCAGCCCATGATCCCGCTGGAGACCATTCCGGCAACTCCGATCGAGAGCATGCCAACCACGATGCCCACCAGCGACTGGCTCATGTACGCGTTCCATGTCAGGTAGCCGAGCCCCAGTTGTGCGGACGCCATTTCGGCCGCGATTACGACTTCCCAGGTAATGCCGATGGCTATCGACAGCCCGGTGAAGAGCGCGGGAAGCGCTCCCGGCACCATGACACGCCAGAAGAGCGTCGCCTGGCCGGCTCCGAGAGACCTCGCAGCCTGGATATAGCGGATGTCGATGCGATCGATGCCTGCCAGGATGTTTATGAAGATGGGGAAGAAGGCGCCCAGGAATGTGAGAAACACCATCGTCGCTTCCGGGCTCGGCCAGAACAGGATGGACAGCGGGAGCCACGCGAGTGGGGGAATCGGCCGGAGCACTTCGAGAATCGGGAAGCCTGCCATGCGCAATTTCCTGGACATGCCCATGGAGACGCCTATCGAAATCGCCAGGATGGCCGCAACAAGGAAACCGAGAAAGACCCGCCGCGAGCTCGCAAGCCAGGAAAGCCAGTAGCCCTCCTGTTCCATCTGCTGGGGAACAGCGCGCACAACGTCGACCGGCCCTGGGAGCAACGCAAAGAGTCCGATCCACTTGAGCACCTGCCAGACGACGAAGAAGGACGCTATGCCGATCGCCCCCTGCCAAAGGACGGGGTCGCGCAACGCGCGCACCACCCTCTCGGCGGCACGTCCACCTCCCGTATGAACTTCCGTCATGCGCCGCCCCCCTGCCCCTTGACGTGCCATGCCATCATCAGTTCACCGACCTTGCGGATAAGCGCGCTCGAGGCCCAGCCCAATACCCCGAGCGTGATCATGCCGATAAAGATGTTCGGCAGTGCCAGCTGCGTGTAGCCGTCGAGGATCAGATATCCGAGCCCTGATCGACCTGCGATGAGCTCCCCGCCGACCAAGGAAAACCAGGCAACGCCCATCGCGATCTGGAGACCGGTGAAGATGAAAGGCAATGCCCCCGGAATGACCACGCGACGCAGCACGTCCACGCGCCGGTACCCGAGGCACGCGGCAGCTCGGAAGTACGTCTCCGGAATCGATCGGACCCCGAGATAGGTATTGAGGACCGTAGCGAAGAACGACGCCAGGAGAGTCACGAAGATCACGGCCATCTCGGTCTCGGGCAGTGCCAGCACGGCGAGCGGAACCCACGCGAGAGGCGGAATGGGTCGCAGCATCTCCACGACCGGGAAAAGCGTGTTGCGCCCGAACCGGCTCCAGCCAAGGAGAATTCCAAGTGGCGCGCCCACGCCGACGGAAATCGCGAACGCCGTGTACACGCGAAGTACGCTGACCCAAATGTGGCCGTAATACTCCGGTATAAACACCGAGATGCCGTACTGGGGCACCTCGCTGATCCACTGCCCGAACAGCAGTGCGGGGTTGGGGATGTAGTTGAACCGTGGCGGGACAATGACCGCCGTCAGCAAGTACCAAAGCCCGAAGAAGATTCCGAAGCCCAGCAGCGCGTAGCGCAGGGCCTGGGCTCTGGAGGCTTTCCTTAACCGGGCGCGCCAGTCGCCCGCCTGGACAGGCCAGTCAGGCGACGCTCTAAGACGGGCGTCGTAGCCGCCGTCGACCTGGGCCGCGCCGAGCGAAGAGTTGGTGACGGCCACGACCGCCTACTTCTTGCCGCCAACGATGAGGTGGTCACCCTTGAACGGATTCGCATCGCTCGTGGCGATCTCGAACAGGCCCTTCGAGGGATCGAGGCCCAGTTCGCGGAAGGCCTGCTTCACCAGGTCGTCGCGAATCCCCTCCGGATGGAAGGTTGCTTCTTGAACGATCTTGAGTTCTCGCAGGAACGCGTGGCCGCGCTCGAGCATCGCCCTCGCGCGCCCGGTAATGGACATCTCTGCATAGAGTCCGATGGGAGCAGCACTGATCGCGGCAGGCGGTTTTCCATAAATCGCGTGCCAGAGAGTCTCGCGCGAATAGTCCGGCAGTTCCCTCTTGACGAGATTGATCGTTTCGACAGGGTTGTCCCGAATAAAGTAGAGGGCTTCGATGTTCGCCTTGAGCCAGGCCACCGCGGCTGCCCTGTTCGCCTCGATGAAGTCCTTACGCATGAGAACGGTGTTTGCATCCTCTTCACCATACGGCGCCACGGACGCCGCGTAGCGACCGTGCCCGTCCGCCACTGCCTTTGCAACGTGCGGCTCGTAAAGGAAGGCTGCGTCGATTCGCTTGGCTTGGAGGCTTGTCACGATCACTTCGCCCTGCATCTGCTGCCAAGTGACCTTGACGCCCTCCTTCTTCAGCATGTGCTGTCCGAGGCGGTCCGCGCAGCTCCCCTTGGGCACTCCGACCGTTTTCCCGTCCAGCCACTTGATCGCCTCCCGATGATCCTTGAACTGCGGGGCATCACTGCGGACCATCATCAATCCGCACATGCGGCCCGGTGACATCTCGTTGACTGCCACGATGCTCACGGGAGCGAGGTCGCGCTTGGTGGTCGCGACGATCGATGGGTTGTCACCGATATAGCCCACGTTCTGCTTGTTGGCGACGAGGTCCGTGATGACGGGAGGCCCTTGGAGGTTCCTTTTCCAATCCACGGTGCTGCCCTTTGGGAGCCACTTTTCCCAGAGCTTCGTCTCCTTTAGGACGACGGTGTCCCAGGCACCCGTCCAAGCGAGCCAGTAGTTCGTCCGGATCGTCACTGCCGGGCCGGTTGCGTTGGCGGCCTTGGCCGAGATGGACTTCCACGTCGCGGCCGCATTGTCCGCTGCGTGAATCGATCCGACACCAACAATGATCGAGCAGGCAGCAATGAAGCGAATGTGAGATTTCATGCCAGATCTCCTCCGTCTAGGTTTGAAGACGGCAAACCGATGGCGCGGAACCGCGGCTTGCCGAGTACTACGTTGCCCATCTTCTCAGGTCGCTCCGTTACCATATCGTCCGGCGAGCAGCGTCTTGAGCCTTTCGGCCTCGTCGGCTTGCATGTGGATCGTGTTCTCGGCGAGGGGATACGTACCAGACAGGCATTCGTCTCGGTACTTGCGGAGACCTTCCTCGATAATTGGGCCGACATTGACGAACGCGCCCCGGTTTTTCGGAATCGCGAAAGCGCTGTAGCCGACCACGTCGCCGCTGATGTGGTAGATCCCATCGCTCACCTGCCCTCCACCGAGCGTAATCACGGGGACCGGCAAAGTCTTCGTGAGGTAGACCGACAGCTCCGTCGGGACCTGCTCCAGGATGAATCCGAAGACGCCCGCATCAACGAACGCCCTGGCATCGTCGACGATCTTCACTGCATCTTCCGCGCTTCGTCCCTTGATGCCAAATCCGCTCTGCTCCGCCCTTCGGGAGGCCTGCATTCCGATGTGGCCCATGACGGGGATGCCAGCGCGAACGATTTCGGCAACGTACTCCGTCGTATACCTGTTTCCCTCGCATTTCACGGCGTCAGCCCCTCCCTCCGACACCATGCGGCCGGCATTCCGGATGGTGTCCTCCTTCGAAAGGTGGTAACTCATATAGGGCATGTGGCCGACGACGAAACCGTACTTGGTCACCCGGCTCACCGCTTGTGTCATGAAGAGCTGCTCTTCGTACTTGACTGTCGTCGGATCCCGGTGCGCAAAGAGAGACATCGGGCCGGCGTTGCCGACGATCAGCAGGTCGAATCCAACACGATCGGCGATTGCAGCCATCGGCGCGTCATAGACGCCGATCGAAGTGATTCGATCCCCTGACGCCTTCTTCTGGCGCAGGTAATTGAGAGTGACCTTCTTTCGCGGCGCTTCGCTCACGGCTATCTCCTCATTTGCAGGCGGCTTGGGAACGCGAGGAGAATCTTTCCCCTCTCACGCGCAAATATCTGTCGCTTACGCGACAGTAACGGGGTATAAAGTGTCGCCTGGGCGACAGTATGGAGGTGATAGTGGGTAGTTCAAACCCGTGGTACTGGAGCAGGGTCAATCTGTTCGACCAAGTGTCCTCGGACGGTCGTGAAATGTTCCTGAGCCGGGCAGAGCGTCACGAATACCGGCGCGGCGAACATGTGTTTCATGCGACCGACGCGGCGAATCGAGTGTTCTTCCTCGCGACAGGCCTTGTTCGCATCTATCACCTGTCGCCAGGTGGCGCCTTGACAATCTTCTGGTTCTGCGAACCCGGCGACATGTTCGGGGCCGGCGGCCTCGCAGGAACGCGGGAGCAATGCGTCTACGGCCAGGCGGTCGAACGAAGCGTGGTGTTCTCAATGAGTCGAGCGGTCTTCGAGGAGATCTTGCATGCGCAGCCGCGGATTGCTCTGAACGTAATCAAGCTGCTTAGTGCCCGCCTTCGCCTCGCTTGCGACTCAATGGCCGACAGGGCGACACAGAAGGTCGAAACGCGCCTTGCGCGCGTGCTCCTCAGGCTGGCTCAGAACTGGGGTGACATTTCTGCATCCGGCGTCCGGCTCAGGGTCAAGATCAGCCACCAGGAACTCGCAAATATGATCGGTGCATCGCGGCAGACCGTGAACAAGTCCCTTCGCGAATACACGCGCGCCGGATGGCTTGTGCAGGAGGGTCGTACGCTGGTGCTCCGCGATCCTGCCGGGTTGACCGAACTGCTGGGGCACATGGAAGCCCTTGAAAGGGGAATATGTGACCCGAAGCCAACCAGCGTCGCTCAGGCATGACCAAGTCAGGCTGAGCAATGCTTGTTAGTCGGTCGAAACTTGACTACCTTTGGCACGTCCGTCAAATGAATAGTCGCCTTCGCTGAATCAACCAGCACGCGGGTATTCCGTCGCGCATCAGATCTAATCGCGTGACGTTGCGCGGCAGCTCGCCCCGCAGGGCGCTTCTCACGAGGTCCGGCGCCAGTATCGCGAGCCTCAAGTGGTCGCTGACGAACGTCTTGTGGAGCCCTTCGCGCTGCGCGATCTCGGCGGTACCGGCTACCGCACCGGTATCCAGAAGGTGTTGCCAGTAGAGCCCGCGGCCGAGCGCCCGTAAGAGTGTGGTGTCGTAACTGGGCGGCAATGACGGGCTCTGGCTGCGATCCGTAACGGGATCTTCAACGTTTGCAGGCGCGACTACGACCTTCCTGACGCCACGTCGCTTGAATTGGAGGGGCACAAAAGTGGTGATCTTGAGCCCCCCGTTTTCCAAAGGATGGCGGCGTTCATGGGGCGCGCCCACTTGAAGCACTTTCTTGCGATAGACGATCACTGCGCGCCCTCCAACTCAAGCATCTCGCCACCGATCGCATCGGGCGCCAGCTCGCCTGCCAACTCTTTCCAGCCGATCTCCCGCCAGACGATATCGATGCCATCAGAGAGCAGGTTTACGCGCTCGATCAGGAGGTTCACAAGGCGTTCCTGCTCCTCCTCGAAGATTTGCTTCCACACGAGCCCGAGGCGTCGCATAGCGAGGACCACGGTCGGCTCCCCTATATTCGGGTAGAGGTGCTTCACCTGATCCCAGACGCATTGGACTGACTCGGGCGCCTGCAAGGCGGCGACCACCTGGGTTACGACGACCTCCTCGATCTGTTCGGCGGGAATCATTCCCGTGGCACTGGCTCCACTTCCAAAGCGCTTGTCCGCTTTCGGAACGTAATAGCGGTATTTCTTGCCGGCGGCATTGGTCGTGAACGTGACGTGGTACTTGTCGCCACCAGGCCCGTAGAGTAGTCCTCGGAGGAGCGCCCCCGTTCGTCCGCGAATGGCTGTCTTGCCACCTCTTTCTTTGGAGTCCTCCGCATGGATTGCCTGGACGCGATCCCACAGTTCGCGCGTGATGATGGGCTCGTGTTGGCCGGCGTAGACGACGCCCTTATGTCGTATCTCCCCCACGTAGATCGGGTTTCTTAGAGCCTTGCCGAGATACTTCTTGTCCATGGGAGTCCCGACGTGGGCTCTACCCTCCGTCGACACCCAGGATTTTGTGGTGACGCCATCGTAGGCGAGTTCCCGACATAGGTCGGTCGCGGAGCGGGTCACCACAAACCTCTCAAACATTCGCCTAACGGTCGGCGCTTCCGCCTTGTTGATCACGAGGTGCCGATCTTTCACGTCATAGCCGAGCGGGGGGAAACCTCCCATCCACATCCCCTTGCGCTTGGAGGCGGCGATTTTGTCGCGGATGCGCTCGCCTGTGACCTCGCGCTCGAACTGGGCGAAGGACAGGAGAATGTTCAACATGAGCCGCCCCATCGAGGACGTCGTGTTGAACTGCTGGGTGACGGAGACAAACGACACCTTGTGCCGCTCGAACACCTCGATCAGCCGAGCAAAGTCGGCGAGGCTCCGGGTGAGGCGATCGATCTTGTAGACGACCACGATGTCAATCTGGTCGGCCATGATGTCGCCCATGAGGCGCTTGAGCGCCGGCCGCTCCATGTTGCCTCCCGAGTAGCCACCGTCGTCATAGCCATCGCTCACTGGGGTCCACCCCTCGGCCCGCTGGCTCACGATGTAGGCTTGCCCGGCTTCGCGCTGGGCGTCGAGCGAATTGAAGGTTTGGTCCAGGCGTTCGTCGGTGGACACGCGGGTGTAGACCGCGCAGCGCTTTCTCATCACGACGGCGTTCATTTAGCCCCCTTCTGATATTTCCCGAGACCGAAGAAGAGCGGCCCTGACCAGGGGGTGCCACTGATGTGGCGGGCGACGGCGGAGAGACTCTTGTATCGACGTCCCTCGTACTCGTAGAGGCCGTCGGCAAGTGCGAGGACGCGATGCTCGCGATCGCCGAAATCGCGCAGGAGTACGGTGCCCGGGACGATGTGAATATCTGCGGGTCTTCGGAGCTTGATCTTCGAGTTCGCCTCACCGATCTGCAGAAACTGCTTACGCACCTCGGGCTTCAAGCCGCCAAAGGCCTCCTCCTGAATCTTGTAGGCCACGCGAGCTTCGACGTAGTCGCGGTTGTGATGGCCGGGGCGGCGCGGGAAATACTGATCCCACAGTGCCCATAGTTCCTTCATGTCCAGCTTGGGTAGCCCTGCCACCTGGGCTGCTACCGACATTTCCTGCGATTGCACCTTCATCATCGAACCCTATTCTTGAGACGGGGTTGTATGAAGGCGCTCGGGGGGCGAGAAGCCAAGCGACGTATCGCTCTCGCGGGGGAGTGTCGCGTGCAGACGGGCGATGACATCAACTAGGATTGCGACGACCTCGCACGCGCGGCTTCGCGGTGTCATCACTTCCGGGGGAATTCGTTTGACGGTCATAGTGGTGTCCGTGAGGTTTATCTAACCGTCACGAAGAATATGGCCGCAATGAGGCCAGATCAGCGCGTATTAGCGTTAATCCGCGATCATGAGCAATCAATGTACGCCGCAGGATTGGCGGTGGAAGATCGCCAGCGGGGTTCCGCGGGCAGCGACCGGCGTTTGCCGGCTGTCAGGTCGTCGGGTACTGGCCGCTCTCGATGAACCGATCGTACGTGTCGGAGACGGGCTCTTCGCCATCCCGCGCCCAGCGCGGCTCGAACTTGGGGACGATGAGGAGCGAGAGCACTCGTTCCAGGGCGACGGACGTGTGCTTCATTTCTCGAAGCATCTCGCCCGGTGGGGCGTTCTTGAACCAGCGGTTGGCAGGCACCAGCGCACCCTCGGCGCACTGGCGAACCGAACTGTTGGCCGCCAGGGTGTCGGGAAAGGGTTCAAGGGGGCCGTTCGGGGGCGCTTCAAGCCTCAGCCGCTGAAGCCTGGCCGGACGGCTGCGGGACCACCGCCGCATCATGCCGTTATCCCAGTAGACGAGGACTGCGGGCTGGTCGGTGATCTCCACCACGCGGATGCACATGGCCTCGAAGGACACGCCGTAGAACTTGGCCATCTCGCTTACGAGGTCGAAGGTGATCTCTCCGCTTTCGATCTCTTGGCGAACGTGGTTCGCCGGCATCAGGAGGTAGCTCGCGAACTGGTTCGCCTGCGCCTCGATGTTCTCTTCCCCGGTGTCCTTCTCGACGATCACAGCAGACCCGCAGCGAAACTCCGTCTGCCGCTGGCTGTGCAGAACGTAGTGCCCCAACTCGTGGGCCTTGCTAAAGCGCTGCCGTTCGGAGGAGGCCGTCGCCTTGTAACTTAGCCACCACTCCTTGGGGTTGGCGGGATTACGGGCCAGGCAGCCGTCGATGTCCTTCCATGCAGCGCCATGAACGCGGGTAATCGGATCATCCCGCTGGTACATGGCGTGGGCGTTAAGCGCCAGGTGGTCGACATCAATGGGGAAGCGCCCCTCGCCCAGGGGCTCGAGCCAGCGGGAGATCTTATTGGCCGCTTTTGCGCCGGAAGTGTCCGGCGATTTTGGGGCGCCAGGGGTCACTCGCCCTTCTTTCCGTGGAACACCTCCATCATTTTCCGGAAGGTCTCGCGGTCAGCAGGCGTCATTCCCAAGTAGTTCCGGAAGAACGCGACGTCCTCGGGCTTGGTCTTGGCACCCGCGGCCTCGGACACCTCCTCGCCCATCAGGTCTTGCAGGGTGACACCGAGCGCTTTCGCAAGATTGCTCATGACGACTGCCGACGTGCGCTGCTCGCGCTGCTCCGGGTTGTTTTCCAGGGCCCAGATGTAGCTCTTCGAGACTCCCACCTCGTCGGCTAACTGCTCCATCGTCATTTTCCGTTCCTGCCGGAACCGTCGAAGTCGTTTGCCGAATGCTGCGCTGGCTGGTTGTGCCATGGGTTATCCACAAGGATCTGTTGATATCCTGTGGAAAATAGCACAACTGAGAACTTTTGGGATCACGGTAGTTGACCTGCGATCTTGCGCGCGTAGAATAGGCGTTAAGTTCACTATCGTTGTACCGGCATTTGCCGAGTGTGGGTGAGCGATGAACTGGTCAACCCGCTTGGCACGCGCCGGAAGATCCCATGGCAGGACTTGGGCGTGCGACCTGGCACAGAAACAGGGGCACACACTGATGATTTACAACCACCGGGCGTTTCTGCGCAATCTTCCTCTGGCGACGGACTTGATGCGCGAATTCCTCTCCGAGCACGTGTTTGACACCCAGGCCGTGGATTGGTCGGCTGAGGAGCCTTCCTTGGCGGAAGCTCTCGCAGACGCCATCGAAAGCCACCCCGACACCTCGGTACGCGACGAACTCATTGCCGCCATCGAACAGGTGGCCCAATTGGCCGACGGCGCCGGCACCCGCCAGATGCTCACTGTCTGCAGCACCGACCCCAAGATCACGGCTGCCTTCGAAACGCTCGAGTCGCCCGAGGAGCGGGCCCTCTGGCTCTACGTGAATAGCCCCGCCAAGTTTAATGAGGCGGTGCTGGCGCGCCTCTTCGATGACGGGCTTACGCGCGGCTCCTCCCAACGCTGGACCCTCCCGCCTTTCCCCGCCCTTCAGTTAGACGAGACTGCCCAAAAGGCCGTCTCGAGTACGGTCGCTGCGTATTACCTCAAGAAGTTTGGCTACGGCCACCACCACAAGCCCTACGTCGTCACTCGCCACATCGAGGGGAGCATCCTCGTGGTTATCGACCTGTCGGATCACGCCTGTAACCGAGCGCGGTGGGAAAAGGGGGACCTGCGGCGCGGGCCCCTGATCCTCTCCCGCACCCTGGTCCTCAATTACCAGCTGGCAACCGGCCGCACCGAGACGGTGGCCCCTGGCGGCGCGGCAGCGCAGCAAGCCTTGGTGGACGCGTTCGCCAAGCACGGCCTCAAGATCAAGGAGCAGGCCAAGCCGATCTTCCCGGCTTGCTACCAACTCGACTCGCTGCGAAACGGCGTGGATATCTTCGATCGCGAATCCCTCGGCATCGAGCAACCGCGTCTTAAGGCCATCTCCGTCTACCGTCCGGACGATGGCCTGTGTAGCGAGTTCAGTGTTAAGGGACGCGAAAGCCGCGCTTCGGTGGAGACGCTCGTCAAATCGTCCTATCCCACGGATAGGCCTCTCGATCGGAACTGGCCGATCGTGGGCGCCACGATTGAGTTGCCGTTCTACCCCGAGGCGAGCAAGGGAGGCGACAAGAAGAAGTCCTTGCGGCTGCGTTTTAACCGCAAGGGCCAGGCGAATCTGCACAAGTTCACCGAAGGTGAGCGCAAATTGATCGAGCCCCTCCTTGTCGAGTGGGGGTTGGTGCCCGCGCCTAAGGTCGCAAGCCCCGCGCCCGCGGAGCCCGTGCAGCAATGACGCCGGTGGCACCCCGCGCACTCACCCTCCTCGTCGATACCTTCGAGGGGGGTGGGAGTGTCATCGAGGATCTCCTGGACCCCGCCCACCACGACGCCCTCAGGGTTTTACGGGACTGTGGGGCGCTCACCGCCGCCAAGGACGTCCCGGTTGTCCTGTGTCCCTGGTGCGGGGAGCAAGACATCGCCCCCCAACAGGCCGGCAAGACGCTTCTTGGCCTGTGCCCGGACTGTGGCTACGTGCCGATCACCAATACCGCACTTCATGCCTGGGCCGCGGACCCCGATTGGCTACTCGCGCGGCTGCGCCAAGCGTTCGGAATTGCCGCGAGACAGGACTCGTCGGAACTCGTGCCGGGCACCCTGTGGAAGGTTGGCGACCACAAAGAGAATCGGCGTGCACGACGGATTGTGCTTGCCCGCCAGCTTGCCGACTCCGGGGTCCATAGATCCTCCCTGGCCGCTCTCAAGGACAGCATCGAGCGGGACAACGCCGTCATCATCGGGACGACGTCGCGATCCGCGGCCCGCATCGACGGGATCTCGTCGCCCTACGTGCACCTCACCGAGATCGCCCATTTCCGAAGCGGCAAGCTCGAGCTCGATGAAGCCCGCTGGGAGTGGTGCCTCAAACCCGCCCACCTACGCACGCACGAGGCGAGCCCCGTATTCCACGAGAACTTTCGCGTAGCCGTGATCGAGGGCGACGCGTGCGAGTTCAGCGCCACGCAGGCAGCCATCTTCGGCTACCTCTACGCGGCCAAAGGCAGGAAGTGTCACAAGGACTCGATCATGGGCGAGGTCGATTCCGCACAGAAGAATCCAGTTGAGCTCTTTCGGCACAACACCCGCCAGTTCGAGGCCTTCAACAAGGTGGTCGAATGGGATGACTACGGCTTCTACGCCTTGAAGCGCTTCTAGTCGCCCCCCGCCTCCGATGTCCCCGGTGCCCCGCTCTGTGCGGGGCATCGTCGTTTGAGGGGTTCGCAGCCGCAATTTGCAGATTTCCCGCCGCTTTTCCCACCAGATTTCCCGAAGGTGGGTTTCAGTATTCGGGTCACCGATCAACCACCCGAAAGGACATCTCGGTGACCTGGAATACACCCCCCGCACCGTCGGACCCCGACCGCCAGCGCTACCTCACCCAGCACGAACTCGCTGATAGGTGGGGCCTCTCCCCCAAGACGCTCGCCCGTTGGCGCTGCATCGGCAAGGGACCGCACTTCGCGAAGCACTCGAAGAAGGTCACCTACCCGCTCGACGGCAAGGGCGGCGTCCTCGATTGGGAACAACGCACCCTCTACCGCTCGACCTCCGAGCGGGTCTACGACTGAAGGAGCGCCCGTGAACGACCTCTTGATCATGCCTACGGATCTGCCCGAACTGTCGGTCGCCCAGATTGCCCGGCTGCCGCACGAACAGATCCAGGAACTCGACCACTCCCTCACTGCACTCGCGGCCTGGACCAAGCAGTTCCGCGATCGCATGACCACGGCACTCGAACAACGCTATGGCGAGACGGCGCGCACTGCCCTCGTGGAGTCGGGACGCGATTTCGGCGTCACGCACTTCGCTGATGGCCCGCTTCGCATCTCCTACGAGCTCCCCAAGCGCGTGACCTGGGACCAGAAGTGCCTGTCGGACATCGCCAGCCGCATCTCGGCCTCCGGCGAGCGCGTTGCGGACTACATCGACGTCGAGCTCTCGGTCTCTGAATCCCGCTTCACCGGCTGGCCTCCGGTCCTCAAGGAACAGTTCGCCCAAGCCCGCACCGTCAAGGCCGGGAAGGCGAAGTTCGTCCTCGAGCTCAACAAGGAGGACGCGTAATGGCACTTCCCATCATCTCGGCCGAAGAGCGCCTGCGCGAGAAGCACAGCGCCAAGATCGGTCTCGTGGGCCCTCCCGGAGTCGGCAAGACCTCGCAACTCAAGACCCTACCGCCCGAGAAGACCCTCTTCGTCGACCTCGAAGCCGGGGATCTCGCGGTTAAGGACTGGCCCGGCGATACGGTGCGGCCCCGCACCTGGGGGGAGTTCCGCGACCTGGCGGTCTTCCTGGCAGGTCCCCTGCCGACCGCCACAGCCGACCAGGCCTTCTCCGAGGCCCACTACCAGCACGTCTGCAATACCTACGGCGATCCCGCGCAGCTCGCGAAGTACGAGTTCTATTTCGTGGACTCGCTCACCGTCCTCTCGCGCCTGTGCCTTGCCTGGTGCAAGACCCAGCCGCAGGCCTACTCGGAAAAGAACGGCAAGCCAGACACCCGCGGAGCGTACGGACTTCTCGCCCAGGAAATGATCACGGCACTGACCCACCTGCAGCACGTCCGCGACAAGCACGTGATCTATGTGGCGATCCTGGAAGAAAAGACCGACGACTACAACCGCCGCTACCACCAGCTGCAGTTGGAGGGCAGCAAGACGGCTCTCGAGCTTCCCGGCGTACTAGACGAAGTCATCACGCTCGCGGTCTTGAAGGCCGACGACGGCACGCCTTACC
>Ga0075471_10000567_pt1 | contig 22327 bp, 12 predicted proteins | sample DEB19_08_DNA_2_FD_74787 | JGI IMG/M metagenome (GOLD analysis project Ga0075471, IMG submission 74787) | Aqueous microbial communities from the Delaware River and Bay under freshwater to marine salinity gradient to study organic matter... | ecosystem: Environmental > Aquatic > Marine > Coastal ... | reverse complement strand
CACGCTCCGCCCCCGCCGCGCGACAGGCTGCGGTCGGCGAATCCCTGGCCTGGAAGTGCCTGCGGGCGCTGGGCTCCCTCAAGATCACGGTCGTGATGTTCCTGGCGGGCATCTTCCTGCTGTTCGTCGGCACGCTCGCCCAGGACGAGAAGAACCTGCCCGAAGTGAAGCAGGAGTACTTCAACAGCTGGATCGCGCACGTGCCCTTCGCGGATTTCTTCCCCGTGACGATCTTCGGTCCGTCGTCGCTGACAGGATGGTTTCCGTTTCCCGGCGGCGCCACGATCGGCCTGGTCCTGCTGGCGAACCTGATCGCGGCGAAGCTCACCCGCTTCCACGTGCACGCCCACGGGGCGCGGCTCGCGCTGGGCACGGCGATCACGGCCGTCGGCGGCCTCCTCACGATGCTGGTCATTCTGAGCGGCCACTTCGCCGACGGCCTGCAGGGCCGGCCTCCCGTGGATTACGCGACGGTCTGGCGGCTCGTGCAAGCCCTGGCCGTCCTGCTCACCGCGGGGCTGGCCTGGGCGGCCGTCACGGGCCGAGACATGCGACGGCTGACGCGCGTGGCGGTCGCGGTCGCTGCCGCGGGTGCCGGCGGCTTCGCTGCGGTGTGCATCTTCGGCGGTGACGACTGGCGGATGGGCGAGCCCGCCTTGCGGATCATGTGGCAGCTCATCCAATCGAGCGTGGCGGCGCTGATCCTGCTGGCCGGCCTGCTGCTGGTCTTCGGCAGGCGTGGGGGCAACGTGCTGATCCACATCGGTGTGGGGCTGCTGATGCTCGGTCAGTTCGCGTTCGGCGATCGGCAGATCGAGGAACGGATGGCGCTCGTCGAAGGGCAGACGAGCAACATGGCCCTGCGCACCGACGAGACCGAACTTGCCGTCATCAGGCCAGCCGATGCGGGCCAGGACCGCGTCACGGCCATTTCGGGCCGGTTGCTGAAGGCACGTGCGGGCGGCGAATCGATCGTCGTCCCCGACCTGCCGTTCGAGCTGCGCGTGGTCTCCTACTTCCCGAACTCGGACGTCATGCGTGTGGGACCCGTCGCGCCGAACGCCGCCACCATGGGCCTGGGAAAGAGCTGGCTGGCCGGCGACAAGGCCCCGGAAGGTGGAGCGAGCTCCCGAACCAACATCGCCTCGGCCTACGTGCAGCTGCGGCACCGCACGTCGGGCGCCGACCTCGGCACGTTTCTCGTCACTCAGTTTCTCAACGACCAGGCCCAGATCTTCATGGGCGGCAGTCCGGACGAGATGGACACCGTCGACGTCGATGGCGAATCCTACCGGCTGCAGCTGCGGTTTCGCCGGGAATACAAGCCCTACACGGTCACGCTCACCGACGTGCGGCGGATCAACTACGGCGCGAGTGAGACGCCCCGCGACTTTTCCTCCTACGTCACGTTCACCGACTCCGCCACCGACGCCAAGCAGGATGGCCGTATCTGGATGAACAATCCGGTCCGCTACCACGGCGAGACCTTCTATCAGAGCCAGTATTCACAGGTGCGGCTGCCCGACGGCACGCCAGCCGAGATGACGGGCCTGCAGGTGGTGGAGAACGCCGGTTGGCTGATCCCCTACGTCGCCTGCGTGCTGGCGCTGTGGGGCATGCTCGCCCACTTTGGCGGGACGTTCCTCCGGTTCGCCGACCGATATGACCGCGGCCTCACCGGCGTCGCTGCCACGGAGCTGGAGCAGCCGGCCGGACGTTCTGCCCGCCACGGCGGCCGAACGGGCAGAGGAGCGCCGGCGGCTTCCGCCTCCTCGCCCACGTCGCGAAACGGCCTGCTCGCTCCGGTGCTCGCACTCGGGCTGGTGGCGGTGGTGTGCCTGGCGGCACTGCGCGATCGCGGCGGCGAGCCGGGAGGCCACGACTGGCGCACGGCCGGAAATCTGCCCATGCTGCACGAGGGCCGCATCAAGCCGCTCGACACGGTGGCCCGCAACACGCTGCAGGCGCTGGGCGGCCGCACGAGCGTGATCGTCCCGGAGCAGGCGGAGCCGAACGGCCCGGCCCGCCCGGCCGACATGCCGATGGGAACGATCCCGGCGACGCGCTGGCTGCTGGGCATGATGTCCGGCGCCGAATGGGTGGAGCACGCCCCGGTGTTCCGCATCGACGCCAAGGAGGTGACCGACCTCTTCGACCTGCCGAAGCGCAAGGGGCATCGCTACAGCCACGCCGAGCTCGAGGCGGGGCTGCCGAAGCTGCGGAAGCAGCTCGAGGGGATGCGGGACAAGATGCCCGAACAGTTCAGCTTTCCGGAAAAGAAGTACGACGAGATCAACCGGAAACTGATGACGTACGACCTCCTGCAGATCGCGTACGAGACGCCGCGACTGCCGGAGATGGGCGAGGGGGACGAAGCCCGCCCCCAGATGCTCGCACAGATGGAGCGGATCATGCAGATGGCCCGGCGGATCGAGGCGAGCCACCCACCGGCGATGCTGCCGCCGCGGGCGACGGCTTCCGCGCGTCCCGATGCCGCCGGCGAGCGGCCGGAGGAATGGCAGGCGATCTATCCGGCATGGGTGACTGCGATCGTCGGCAAGCTGCTCTCCAGCCGACCCGGCCAGCCAGCCTTCGAGGTGCATCCGGGACTGCTGCCGCTGGGCGAACTGCTCGGCGCGGTGGGCAGGCCCGCCGCCGAATTCAACGAGGCGTTGCGGACCTTCTCCGCCGCGACGGCGGCACTGCCGGACGTGCGGGAGTCGGGCCGCAAGGCTGCGTTCGAGGCTTGGCTGAATCGCTTCAACCCCACCGACCTCGCCAAGTGGCTCTATGTGCTGGCAGGGGTCATGTGCTTCACCAGCTTCCTGGCCTGGAAGCGGCCGCTCAATCGCTTCGCGTTCTGGATGCTCGTCGGCATCCTCGCCCTGCACACGTTCGCCCTGGGCAGCCGGATCTATCTCACGGGTCGGCCACCGGTCGTCAACCTCTATTCGTCAGCGGTGTTCATCGGCTGGGCATGTGTGCTGGCAGGCCTCGCGCTCGAGGCGCTTCACGCCAACGGCATCGGCAACCTCGTGGCGGCGATCAGCGGTGCTGCCACGCTGATGGTCGCCTACGGGCTCGACTCGGGCGACACGATGCACGTGCTTCAGGCCGTGCTGGATACGCAATTCTGGCTTTCGACGCACGTGATCACGGTCACGCTGGGCTATGGCGCGACGTTTCTGGCGGGAGTGCTCGGCATCTTCAGCGTCGTGCACAGGCTCTTCGCCGCGCGGTTCACGCCCTCTCCGCAGCGGCGGGAGGCCGAGCGACAGCAGCAGGATCAGCTCTACCGTATGACCTACGGCGTCGTCTGCTTTGCGCTCTTCTTCAGCTTCATCGGCACCGTGCTGGGCGGCCTGTGGGCCGACGACAGCTGGGGCCGTTTCTGGGGATGGGACCCGAAGGAAAATGGCGCGCTCATGATCGTGCTCTGGAACGCCGCCGCCCTGCACGCCCGGTGGGACCGCTGGATCGGACCGCGGGGCTTTGCCCTCTTCGCCATCGGCGGCAACATCATCACCGCGTGGAGCTGGTTCGGCACCAATCAGCTCGGGATCGGCCTGCACAGCTACGGATTCACGAGCGGTGTCCTGCTGCTGCTCGGTGCCTTCGTGGCGAGTCAACTGCTCCTGATCGCGGCCGGCTGGGCTCTGACCCGGCCCGACTCCGTGGCCGGGTCGGATGCAGCCTGAATGGACGCGGCCGTATCCACATCGTCGCGCGGCAGCAAGCCTTCGCATGCCCGTGCCGGAAGCACGTCACGCCAGGATCCCGCGGAAAACTGCGCGACCCTGACGCTCCCGGCGGTGAGCATGACCGCGACGGCACCGCCAGACTTCCCGTCGCAGCCGGTCTTGACGACGGTCGCGTAGCGGCCATCGGACCGGGCCGTCGCGTAAGCTTGCCGGACCTCCCCCCAGCCGCTCGTGCCAGGACCGCTGATGATCACCCAATCCGCGCGGGTCACCCGGGCGATATCGGCCGGCAGGCTCGTGCGACTGCCGTGATGCGGTGCGATCAGCACGTCGCATGCACCCGGCTCCGACGCGACGAACCGCTTCAGAGATTGGCCCTCGAGATCACCCGTGAGAAGCAGCCGTCGACCCGCGGACTCGACCGCCAGCACGAGGCTCGTCTCGTTGTCATCGATCGCTGCGGATGACGACGAGGCATGCGGGTGGAGCACGCGCAGACGGCAGCAGTCGTCGAGCGGAAATGAGTCGCCCGCCTGCACGACCCGCACGGGAATTCCCGCAGCCCTTGCGCGATGGAGCAGCTTCACCACTGCGGGCGATTGGTTGCCGAGAAAGGCTCGGGTGACGACGACTTCTCCCACCCAAAATCGCTCGAACAGCGCGGGCACGGCATTGAAGTGATCGGTATCGGCATGCGATACGACGAGCGTGTCGATCCGCGAGACGCCCTCGGTCCAGAGCACAGCCGCCATGCCCCGTCGCGCCGCGCCGACGGCCCCCAGGCGGCCCGCGTCGTAGACGAGGCATCGTCCCATCGGACTGCGCACCACGATGCCGCAGCCGTGCCCCATCGCCGCCACGACCATCCTCAGGGCGGGGGGGCCACCGCCGACCACACGCGCGACGCCACCCGCACACAGGCCGATGCCGCACCATGCGGCAACCAGGCAGATCCAGCTGCCCACCCGCAGCAGACGGTCACGAGGAAACGCGAACAGAGCGACGGCCAAGATGATGTACCAGCCTGCCACCCACCAGCCGGGCAGCCCTGCCACCCACCAAAAACCGCCCGGCAGTCCCGCAGCCCACGACACGATCGCGTTGATGCACCGCAGCGTGCCGTCACATGCCCATCCGCATGCCGATGCCAGTCCGTGCGACACGGTGGCCGCTATCAGGCAGAGAAATCCCCAGCCCATCGCCACCGCCACGAGCGGAGCGATCAGAGGATTGAGGATCAGGCCGATCGGGCTGAACAGATGAAATCGCGCCGCGACGATCGGCGCCGTCACCGCCCAGACAGCGGCACCGGTGAAGAACAATTCCCACGCGTGGGAGCCCACCCGCCGCAGCCGCTGCTCCCATGGCGACCGACTACGTTCGATGAGCCGTTCGATCGGATCGTCGACGCCGCGGCTCGACAGGACTGCGGAAGCGCCGACCAGCACGCCGGTCGAAAGAAATGACAGTTGTGTCCCGGTGCGAAACAGCTCTTGAGGGTTGAGGGCGAGCACCACGATGGCCGCCACGGCGAGTGAATTTACCGCCACCGCCCGCCTGCCCACCGCGGCCCCCAGGCATCCCAGCCACACCAGCAGCGTCGCGCGCACGACCGGCGTCTCCGCCCGCACCAGCAGCATGTACAACCCGATGCACCCGGCCACTGCCAGCGACGACCATGCGCGGGGCAACGCGAGCAACCGACACCCGCGAAAGAGCGCCACCGACAGCAGCCCGACGTGCAGTCCGGAAATCGACAGGATGTGGATCGTGCCGGTCACCAGATACTCGAGCGACTCCTCGCGAGGCAGGCTTTCCCGGCTCCCGAGCAGCAGTGCCGCGGCCAGCGGCGCCTGCCGGGGGCCGAGGTGATCGCGGAGCATCTCCGCGCCGTGTCGACGTGCCCGATCGACAATCGCCCCGAAGGACCATGGCGGCGGGGCATCGATCACGCTCATCCCGCCAGCCGCCCGAACTCGCACGATCGACAGGCAACGAAGCGACCGGGCTCGATCCTGGAAGTCGAATTCACCTGGATTGAGCGGGGGTGACGGCCGCAGCGCCCGACCGACCACCCGCACGCGGCAGCCCGCAGGGAAGTCGGGCTCGGCGGCGCGGCCGCGATGCTCGATGACTACTGCCGCCCGCCCCGAGGCCGCCCGCCACGAGGGCCCGTCACGGACGGACCGAACGGCGACCACGCACTCACTGCACGGCAACTGCGCGGCATCCTGCGGCTCTGCGTCGCGGAACGGATCTGGCGCAGGACGAGCCAATCGCCGCGGCGACTCGACGACGACTCCTTCGATCGCCACAGGTCGGGCGGATTCCGTCAGGCTCCACGCCAGATCGTCGGAGGCGAACAGGGTGCCGCGTGCAGTCGACCAGCCCGCCGCGCCGGCGAAGATGCCACTTGCGAGCCATGCTGCGGCCGCGATTGGGCACCGCTGTCGCGTCAGGATCGCCCACGCGGCCAACGCCGTGGCGGCCCCACCCCACCATGCCACCGTCGAGAGCGACACGACTTGCGGTGCGGCGCAGCCGGTAGCCATCGCGACCGCCGCGATCACCAACGGCCTGTCGGGCAGCGGCTCCCTGCGCAGATGCCGAGCGGCATGGCTGCACAGCCACCCGCCGCAGTTCCGCACGACACACAACAGCCGATCACTCTCCATGTTCTTCATGGCGGGTGCCGCGGCCGCCAGGGGCAACGCCGTGGTCAGCATGCAGACCTCTGGCGATTTCGGGGCGGGGCAGCAGCCTTTCGAGCGTGCCTGACATTCGCTGGAGCGATGCCTCGGTAGGCCTGGCACATCGGCAGCCGGTAGAAGGCGGAAGCTCTCCGGACTTTGAGGATTTCGCGTCCCTAAAACGCCCGCGGCGGGCACACTCGCAGTGCCAAAGCATTCCGCAAGCGCGGCAGGGAGGCGAGGGAATCGGCGGATGCTCGACGAGCGTGTGGCCGCTGCGGCGACACTGAGCCGCCGGTCCTCCACAATCGAATGCGGTCGAGCGATCGCACAGCCGCGCCGCGGACGGCCTGGCGGACCTGCGTCACCCGACCCGCTGGGCCTGCACGATCCGCGGCAAGCCGGCCAGATCCTTGAGCGTCGGTCCCAGCCGCAGCCCCGGGCGGTCGAGAGCGGCTTCGGCGGCCGCAGCCGGCCCGACCTCAACCACCAGCCAGCCGCCGGGCACGAGCCGCTCGGCCGCGACGGCGGCGAGCCTATCGATGACCTCGACGCCGGTGGGGCCCGACACGAGCGCCCCGCGCGGTTCGTGAAGCCGGACGTCGCGGGGCAGGGAGGCGAATTCGTCCTCGCGGACGTACGGGGGATTGCTCACGATTGCGTGCCACGGCCCGATCGCCCGCGAGTCGTCCACCAGGTCACATTCGACGAAGGCGATCCGATCGGCCACGCCATGCCGGACCGCATTGCCGCGGGCCACCTCGAGCGCCGCGGACGAAATGTCGGTGGCGACGACGTCGACGTGAGGAAGGTGCTTCGCCAGCGTCACGGCGATCGCTCCCGAACCGGTCCCCACGTCGACGACCTTCATCCGTACGCCGTCGGCTAGGGGCTCCCTGCACAGGTCGAGCAGCCGGACGACCAGTCCTTCCGTCTCCGGCCGCGGCACGAGCACCGCCGGCGTGACGGCGAACGAAAGCGAGAAGAATTCCCGGCTGCCCACCAGATACGCCACCGGCTCCCCCTCACCGCGACGCTTCACGAGGCCTCGAAACCGGCCCCGTTCCTCCTCTCCCACCGGAACGTCGAACGCCGTGTAGAGGGCGATTCGCGGACACCCGCGGACGAACGCCAGTAGCACTTCCGCATCGAGCCGCGGCGAGTCGCTGCCTCGGCCAGCGAGCCATTCCGTCGTCCAGGTGAGCAGTCGCCCCACTGTCCATTCGTCCGATTCACCGCCCATCCGGATCCCTCCGCGTCTTCCGTGCATCGCCCCTCATCCGGCACGCGCGTGCGGCACCGGCCGATCGTCAGGCGGGAGCCGCCTTCGCCGTCCGCTCCATCTCGGTACGGCGCTGCTCGCGCGCGTGCCGCTCGATCGCATCGATCACCAAGCCAAGCCGGCCGGCCATCACCTGGTCGAGGGTGAAGCTCTCATTGATCCTATGGTCCGTGAGCCGGTTCTGCGGGAAGTTGTAGGTACGGATCCGCTGGCTGCGGTCGCCCGAGCCGACGAGCGTCTTCCGCTCGGCCGACCGTTTCGCGTGTTCGATCTCCCGGCGGTGCTCGTAGATGCGCGTCTTCAGGACCCGCAGCGCCTTGGCGAGATTCTTGTGCTGGCTCTTCTCGTCCTGGCACTGCACGACGATGCCGGTCTCGAGGTGCGTGAGGCGGACCGCAGATGCCGTCTTGTTGACGTGCTGCCCACCCGGGCCGCTCGCACAGAAAAGGTCCTTGCGGTAGGAGTCGGATGGCAGCGACACCTCCACATCCTCGGGCTCGGGCAGCACCGCCACCGTGGCGGCCGAGGTATGGATCCGACCCTTCGTCTCGGTGTCGGGTACCCGCTGGACGCGATGCCCGCCACTTTCGTGCTGCAGCTTCCGGAAGATCGCCGGACCTGCGAGCCCCAGCACGAGTTCCTTGAATCCCCCGAGTTCCGTGGGGCTGGCATCCATCACCTCGATGTCCCAGCCCTGCTCGGTGCAGTAGCGCCGGTACATCTCGTAGAGGTCGCGGACGAACAGGGCGGCCTCGTCCCCCCCCGTCCCGGCCCGCAGCTCCATGATGCAGCGGCCGCGGTCGGCGTCCTCGTCGTCGGAACAGAGTTCGAGCAGTTCGTCCCACTCCCGCTCCCGACGGGCCCGCAGGTCGGGCAATTCCGCCTCGGCCAGCTCCTTGAGCTCGGCGTCACCACCGGCCGCCATCGCGGCGTGTTCGTCGATCTGCCGTTCGAGCGCGACGAACTGCCGATACTTGAGCGCCAGCCGAGCCAGCGTGCCGTGCTCCCGGGCCGTGGCGGAGAGACGCGACTGATCCGCCAGCACGGCGGGATCGATCAGGGCGCGCTCCAATTCCTCGAACCGGGAGAGCTTGGCTTCGAGTTGGTCGCGCATGGGTCCGGTAGGCCGCCTCCGCGGGAGATGGCAGCACGGCGGCAGCCGTCACTCAGGAGGACGGGGCGTCGGCGGCCTTCTTCTTCTTAAGGCTGGCGTAGCCCGCACCGGCGAACTTCGACTTGAACTTCTCGATGCGGCCGGCCGTGTCGACGAACTTCAGCTTGCCCGTGAAGAAGGGATGGCAGACGTTGCAGATGTCGACCTTGATCTCGGGCACGGTGCTGCGGGTGGAGAACGTGTTGCCGCAGCCGCAGCGGACGACCGTCTCGAGGTAGCGGGGATGGATGTCTTCTTTCATGGCCTTCTCTTCGCGATTCGTCGGGCTCGGGGATGGACTGCCGCGGCGGGTTGGCCCCGCGGAGAAACTCCACAGAATACCCGTCGGAAGGTCCGCGGGCAACGCGGAACGCTGCGGGTCCGAAACCGCCGGCCGCCGTCGCCCTGCCCGCGGCGGCACCGCGGTCAGCGTTTTCCGGCGTTTTGCAGCTCGTCTGCGAGGAACCGGCTGCCGAACCGCTGCGGCGACGCGTCGGCGCGCAGCAATGTCACGGCTTCGTCGGTGCGGCCCAAGCCGATGCACGCCCGGGCCAGGTTCGTCCGTGCGGCGTCGGCCCATCGGCTGTCGGGCGAGGACTCCAGGGTCATTCGCCCGAGATAGTCGACGGCGGTGCCGAAGTCGCCCTCGGCGAGCGTCAGCGCACCGAGCCAATACGTGGCGTCCTCCTTCATCTGCTCGAAGAGCCGCCGCACGGCGTCGGCCTGTTCGGGGGGCACCCGGGTGACCGCCTCGGCGATGGACTGCCGTCCCGGACGGGCCGCCAGATAGCTCACCTTCGCGCCGTCGGGACCATCCCACTGCCCCCGGAACTCCCGCAGTCGCGCCGCGTAGAGAGGTCGCACCAGCCGCGTGCCGCCGCGGCCCTCGCGATCGACGCCGGTTCCCTGCGCGAGCGTCGCCGACATCACCGCCAATTCGCCGCTGACGGCCGCCCGGGTTCGGGACGGCTCCGCCTTTCGCCGCACGAGCACCTCCCAGGGAAACTCCCACAGCGCCGTCCTAGGCTCGGCGGCGGCTGCAGCGGCCGGCACCGCCCGCGCGGCCCGATCGGCGACCGCAGCGGCGTCGACGGCGAGCTCCGTCGCACGCGCCCCCACCAGCTGCGCCTCCACGGCCGCCATTCGCTTGGAAAGGCTCCACGGATCGGCGGCGACGAGCACCCACAGGCCTTCCATGTCGGCCGCCTGCACCGGATAGCGACGATCGGGAAAAGAAAGCCGCTCGAGAATCGATGGATCGGCGACCGCCTGCCGGGCCGTGGCGACTTCGGTACCGTCGGGGCCGGGGATCGGCATCCCGTAGGTGGGCTCGAACAGCCAGGCCTCGCCGCCGGAGATCAACGCCGGCACCCACGGCCGCACGCCTCCCCGGTCGGGATCGCCGGTCGCGAGCATCACGCCATCGAGCCCCGCATGCCGCAACAGCTGCAGGAAGACCCAGGACCGCTGGGCGGGACTGGCCCGGCCGGAGAGCAGGATTTCGCCGGTGAGAAACCAGCGGCTCCCCGGCGTCGCATCGGTGGCCACCATCGGCGGATCGCTCACCAGCGCGAGTGATCGCACGGTCCAGCGAAACAGGTTCACGGCGATGGCCAGGTCCTCGACGGCATCGCCTCGCGCCATCGCGGCGATGCCCGCCAGCCATCTCTGATCGCGAATCGCCGTCACGTCGGATCCGACATCGAAGACCTCGCTGCCGAGAGACTCGGCCTTCACGGCGTCCCGCAGCCGCGACGGCAGGCCCGCCAGCAGTGGATCGACCCGCCAGCCATCGACCTTCAGCCCGGCCGGGCCAGCGGCATGGCTCCACTGATTGAGACGGTCGAACACCTGCGCGTACGCCGCCTCCTCGTCGTAATCCTCCAGACGGTCGAGCACCGCCACGGCACCGTCGAGCAGCTGCTCACGCACATCCTCCGACACGGCGGGCATCACCCGTCCCTGTGGCGGGGCCGGTTCTGTCGCAGCCGGCGGGGCAGGCGACCGTGATGGGCCGCAGCCCCCGCACGCCCCGATGAGCCAAAGTGCGGCCGCCGCGAGCGCGGCCGAGTGCAGCGGTGCCATCCTCGCGATCCGCGCCGCCATCAGGTGACCTCCATGCCTGCGAGCCTCGCCTCGTGCACAAGCAGCACCCTCCGCAGCACGCCCCGGAGCTCGTCCAGTGGCACCATGTTGGGCCCGTCGCTGGGGCTCTGATCGGGATCAGGGTGCGTTTCCAGAAACAGTCCGTCAATGCCCACCGCGGCGGCCGCCCGCGCCAAGGGTTCCACCAGCGCGCGGTCGCCGCCGGTCGAGTCGCCCCGACTGGCCGGCTGCTGCACGGAGTGCGTGGCGTCGAAAATCACGGGCACTCCCAGCGCTCTCATCGCGACGAGTCCCGCGAAGTCGTTGACGAGCCTGCCATACCCGAAGAACGTGCCCCGCTCGCACAGCATGACGTCCTGACAGCCGCCGGCGAGCAGCTTCGCGACCGCGTGCTTCATGTCGCCCGGCGCCACGAACTGACCCTTCTTGACGTTGACGGCACGTCCGGTCGCGGCGGCCGCCAGCAGCAGGTCGGTCTGCCGGCAGAGAAAGGCAGGGATCTGCAGCAGGTCGCATACCTGGCCTGCCGCGACCGCCTGATCGGGGAGATGCACGTCGGTCGTGACGGGCAAGCCGGTCGCCGCGCGGACCTTCGCGAGCACACCCAGCCCCTCGTCGACTCCGATTCCACGAAACGAGGAAACGCTGGTGCGATTGGCTTTGTCGTACGACGCCTTGAAGACGATCTGTACGTGCAATTCCTGCGCGAGCGCGGCCAGCCGTTCGGCCACTTCCATACAGAGCCGCTCGCTGTCGATGACGCACGGACCGGCGATCACGAGCAGTGGCTGACCGGGCCCGCACCGGTGCGGGCCGATGTTTGCTGGGAGTCTGGGGGTCACGGGGCGCTCCTCATGGTGTCATGGGGCGGGGCTGGCGAGGGCCATGCGGGCCGCGGGGTCAGGCTCTCGACGCTCTTCGATCATACAGGCGTCCGCTCAGACAAGCGTCCGCTGAAGAATCCCCGCCGCCGGCGCGCCGCAAATTGCGTCGCTCGTTGCAATCCGCCGGTGGGGGTGCGGGACACGCTGATACTCTCCGCACCGCTAGGGCGTTGCCGGGTGCCGCCGCCGCAGCGGCCACATCGAGCCACGGCACGGAATTTGGACGGTCGACTCGCGATTGGCACGCCGAATGCACTCCATCGGAGTGGCCGTCAGTCGCCCCGGCCGCCCCCTGAACATGGAAGTGGGGCCTCCGACCAGATTCGGCTGCGGCGGTCTTGCCCCTGACCTGCCGTGGCCATGACAGGACGCTCCTGTCGGGTCAGAGGCCCCACTTTTTTTGCGTCCCGACACGTTCGCCCGGCCCGGCCCGGCGCCATTGGGACGGAACCGCAGGCCACCCTGATTCCCGCGGAAACGCCCTGCAACCCTTGACGGTGGGGCGTGCCGCGCGCTAGTGTGCGGTGTTCTGGGCAGCCCGGATTCCGCTGGAATGCCGGGGTGTTGGCCCGGGCCAGCGTAGCTTCAATTGGCAGAGCACCGCATTCGTAATGCGGGGGTTGTGGGTTCGATTCCCACCGCTGGCTCTCTGCATGACCGCCGCTGCTTCTGGACCGCCGCCGTTTGCTGAAAGGATCCTTCATGGCCGCACCCGCGAAGACAGGCCCGCTCGCCACCGTGGACGTCCGCGAGCTCGTTACAGGCACGGGGTCTTTCGGTCCGGCAGAGATCAAGAACCTCGTAGCGGCGTTGGCCACGGATGCGTCCGCGCACCGCGACGTGCGGGCGGCGGCCCGCGAGCTCGAGAGCACTTCCGACCGCAGCCCGGCGGCCTCCGTGAGGCTGGGAGTCTGCCAGTATCTCCTCGGCCGCTACCACGACGCACTCGAGACGCTCCGCGCCGCGGACGGCGGCGCCCTGGCCCTTTTCTATCAAGGACTGGCGCACGCCGCGGTCGAGAGCTTCGACAAGGCGCGGGAGGCGTTCGAGGCAGCGAAAAAAGCCGGCTACGACGCGATCACCTGCGGGGCCGCCGTGGCCGATGCCCATCGGTCTGCCGGACATCTCGACGCCGCGGCCAAGACGCTCGATGACCTCTCCGCCGGAAAAGACGGCGATGCGGCCGCCCGTTCGGCCGACTACTGGGCAGCCCGGGGTGCCGTGCTCTCCGACCGGGGGTGCGCGGCTGCCGAGGCCGCCGCCGCGTTCGAGAAGGCGATCGCCATCGACCCAGGCCATCCGGCGGCCCTGTTTTCGCTGGGAGTGCTCAACGACCGCGTCGGCAACGACGACGAGGCCCGCTCGTGCTACGAACGGTCGCTGCAACGCTATCCGGCCTCGCTTGGCGCCCTGCTCAACCTGGGCATCATCCACGAAGACCACAACGACTTCAGCAAGGCCCAGCAGTGCTATCGCAGGATTCTCGAAGCCGTCCCGGACCATCCGCGGGCCCGACTATTCCTCAAGGATTCGGCCGCGGCCGGAGACCTCCGCAGTGAGGAGCAGGAGCAGAAGCAGCGCGACCGGGTGGACCAGGTGATGGGCTTGCCTGTCAGCGATTTCGAACTGTCGGTCCGCAGTCGCAACTGCCTGCAGAAGATGGGCATCCACACGCTGGGAGATCTGGCTCGCACGACCGAGGCCGAAATCCTGGCCAGCAAGAACTTCGGCGAGACGAGCCTCATCGAGATCAAGGAGATGCTGGCGTCAAAAGGACTCTCGCTCGGCCAGTTCGCCGCTCCTTCGCCAGCGGAAGAGGCATTGCCCGAGATGGCTGAAGCCTCGTCCGACGACCAGGAGATCCTGTCGCTGCCGATCACCGAACTCAATCTCTCGGTCCGGGCGCGGAAGTGCACGACTCGGCTGGGCATCAACCTGGTCGGCGACCTGGTCCGCCGCACTGCCGAGGATCTGATGGAGTGCAAGAACTTCGGCGTCACGAGCCTCAACGAGGTGCGGGAAAAGCTCGCCGAACGCGGACTGAAGCTCCGCGGAGACTGACCGCGGGCGACGATCGGAACCGTGCCGAACGCGGAAAACCCGGGCTGAATCGCGGTCTCAACGCCAGAAAACCCCTCTTTCTACGGGGTTTTTATTTGCGTTCACGGGGCATTCTCGGTACGGTTGAACGTGGTGGTCGGCTGTCCGGCTGCCCTGCCCGATGGCAGTGGCCGGCTGAGCTTGTAGACCCCCGAAACGCCCCTGGAACGCTCGGATGACGTCAGCCAGCCTGAAAGACAAGCCCGTGCGGGATCTCGCCAGGCTCGCAAAGCAGCATGGCGTGGCCGGCTGGCATGCGATGAGGAAAGACCAGCTGATCCGGGCTCTCGTCCGCAAGGCGCGGGCCAAGCCGCCCGTGGCGGCGGCGTCCCGCGGCGGCACGGTTTCTGGCCGGTCGGTGGACCGCGTCGCCACGGCGACGCAGCGCGATGCCGTCGGAGCGAAAGGGGCCTCCGTACCGACCAACGCAGTTCGGGACGAGGCGGTTGCCCAACGGCTGCAGCAGGCCCGCGAGCGGATGCTCAAAGCCAAGAATCTCGCCACGCCCCCCGAGGGAGGCCGCTCGCCGCGGCCTGTTCGCGACCGCATGGTGCTGATGGTTCGAGGGCCTCACTGGCTGCATGTGTTTTGGGAGTTGACTGCCCGCAGCGTCACCCGGGCGCAGGCGGCCTTGGGACAGGAGTGGCACGGCGCCCGACCCATGCTCCGCCTGCTCCAAGTGGAAAGCGGCCTGCACGCCTCGCCGTCGGAACGGATCGCCCGGGAGATTCCGGTGCACGGCGGCGTGAAGAACTGGTTTATCGACGTCCGCGATCCCCACCGCTACCGATGCGAAATCGGCTACCTCGCGGCTTCCGGACGGTTCCACGCCCTGGCCCGCAGCAACGCGGTCTCCGCTCCCGCCTCTCCGCAAGGGGACACGCTCGACGCCCACTGGGGCGAAATCGTGAACGACTGCGAGCGGATCTACGCGATGAGCGGGGGCTTCTCCGCAGAGCAGAACAGTTCCGAACTGCAGGAACTCTTCCAGGAGCGGCTGCGCCGGCCGATGGGCCCACCGTCGACGCGCGGAGCGAGCGCCGAGGAGGAGGATGCAGACGATGCAGCGCCTGCCTTCGAACTGGACGTCGACGCCGAGATGATCGTCTACGGTGTCACGCAGCCGGGAGCCTATGTGACCATGCAAGGCGAACCCGTGAAGGTCCACGCCGACGGCACGTTCCGCGTCCGCGTGGAGCTGCCGAACCGGCGCCAGGTGCTGCCGATCGTCGCCAGCATGGCAGACGGTGCATCGCAGCAGATGGTCGTGATGGCGGTTGAGCGGAACACCAAGCTCATGGGACCGAGCAGCCGCGACAGCGGCGAATGACCGAAGGAGCGTGAAGCGATAAGTTTTCTGCCATGTTCGTGATGACGTCGACCCATGCCGGTGAGCTCTTAACGAGGCTCGTTGGGGGCCGATTCAACGGCTCCGGTCGCGTGTACGGCCGAAGGTTCCAGCCTCGAGCTGGATGAACCGCTCGGATCACATGCCCCGGAATCCAAGGCACCCCCGTCTTTTTTTAAACGAGCTCTCCGCATCCACGGCGCTACGGCATTGCGGTGGAAAACTTATCGCCCCGCGCTCCTCTCCGTCATTTTCGCCCGTTGCGTGCCTGCTGGGCGCACCAGGCCTCGAATGCTCCCCGCGGCGGCCCGCGAAACACGCTCTGAAATGCCTGGTCGAATCCAGCCCCGCCGTCGAGTTGCTTGACCAGCGCGGGAAGCCTGCCGCCCGTCGCGAGGAGCGGCGTTACGAAGCCGCCCGCCACTGCGGCTGTCGTCTGGGAAGGGGCGCGGCCATCGAGCACATCCGCGGCCGGCCCCATCCGCTGCATCGCTTCCGGCAGTTCTCGCCGCCACTTCTGCACCACAGCTGACTTGGGAGCCGCCTTCATCGCCAGAGATCGGCCGCATCCACGGGCGAACCAGTTGGGAACCCCGCGGCCCAGCAGTGCGGCGACGGCCATCTGCTCCGTGAGCGCCGCGGTCGCATCCGCGACATCGTCCTCGTCGTCGGCAGCCGCCGCGAAAGCCGCATAGACCACGTCGCCCGCGATCCCCGCTCCCGCAGACACGCCCCTCGGCCGCTCGTCCGCGAAGACCGTCTGCCAGAAGCTCGAGAAGTCGTAGGACTTGGCGAATGCGTACACCACCACGCCCCCCTTGACGAGCGAAGAGCCGCCGGCCAATTCGTCGCGCAGCCGCCCCCCCACGTCCTCCGCCTGATCGGCCATCGCCTTCATCCGCGTGCTGGAAAGGTTGCCGAGAACCATCACATCGCCGCGTTCCTCGACCACAGGCCTCTCGTCCGGTATGGCCCGGGCCCACAGCCTCTTCGCCGCCTCGAACCGCACCGGCCGCAGCGACTCGTGCGTCAGCGAGCGGGCCCGCCCCGCTGCAGCGACCACGGCGAGATCGTCCTTCGGAGTGAGCATGTCGAGCTTCAGTCCCTGATCGACCCAGGCCTGGATCGTCGCGATCACCGCGTCCGGCAAGGGATCTTTGCCGAGCGGCATCCGCTGACCCTCGATGCCCGCACCCTTGATCTTCTTCACGAGCAGGCTCTCCGCTCCCTTGCCCGCGACGAGCGGCGGGCCGCCACGGCCTCCGCGGAGCAGCCGTTCGAGCGTCGCCATGCTGAGGTTGGACTCCGGGTTGGTCGCATCATGGCAGCCCGCGCAGTGCTCGAGCAGCACCGGGGCCACCTCGGCGGCGAACGACACCTCTCCTTCCTTGAGCTTCACGGCGGTGGGTTTCGGCGCGGGCGGCTGGGCGGCGGCCGCCGCCTGCCGGGCCAGCGCATCCAGCGGCAGCGTGGGGTCGGCACCGTCGAACGGTGCCCCCGCATCGATCCAGCGCATGAGCACTCCCACCTCGTCCGGCGACACCTTGCCACCACCCCGCGGCATGTCGCCGCTCAAGATCACTTCGACGAGGCGGCTGGCCGCACCGGCCCCGGGCTGCACCATCCCCGTCTTCATGAGCCCGGCATACGAGACCATCTGGAACCCCCCCTTCCTGCCGGCGATGTGGCATCCGCCACAATGCTTGGCGAGGATCGGTGCCACCTGAGCCGTGAAGCCGGTGCTGCGCGCGACGGCAGCTGCCGTCTTCCCGGCCGGCATCGGCGATGCCGGCTTCGAGGCCGCGGGCGTTGCACTCGATCCCTTGCCGCCCCCAGCCGCGAGCGGCGGCAATTCGATCCGATCGACGTCCGCGCCCTCCAGGGCGATCTCGTTCTTGACAGACCGGCACTTCTCCCACAGGCTCCGCAGCCCCGAAGGCATTCGATCCTGCCGCGACAATTCCGCTATCTGCCGGGCTGCCTCGGCGGTCTTGTCGGCGGCTTTCCCGGCCTTGCCATCGGCCAGCAGCACCGAGGCCTCGTCCAGCAGTTCGTGCACCTGCTTCAGCGTCGGCGGACCAGCCTGCCGATCGGCGCCGTGAACAGGCGGCACCGTCAGCAGGCTCGACGTTGCGCAGACGATGCCGGTGGCGATCCATGCGGGCCCGACGCGATACCACGGCTGTTTTGAAGGCATTCTCATCGACGGTGCCAGGGCATGCATGGTGACGAAACCAAGGTGACGTGCGTGGAACATGTTTTTCGATCCCGGTGCTCTTTCGATCCCGGTGCGCCGTCGTCAGCGTCCGCGCAGTCCGGCCCACAGGCACCCGCAGACGAACCCCGCCGCAGCGACCGCCGGCAACGCGAACGCCACAGCATAGATCGTCCAGCGCGGGAGTGTCACTTCACGCGGCCGGACGTTCGCGACGACCGCCTGGCCGGCGTCGTCTGGCGGTGGCAGCTCGAAGGATTCCTCGGCGAACGAGCCACCCGCGACCGGCTGCAGCGACCTCAATGACCGCTCCACGTCCCGCTGCTCGAACCGCGACGCGGTGGCAGCCTCGCTGTCGGCAGGCACGACCACGCGTGTGGCGCAGCGGGGACACGACACGGTGGACCCGGCCTTGCGCGGCGAGACGTGAATGCGACACTGGCAGCCCGTGCAGCGGAACGCGATGGACATGGATTTCACCCGCAGCGGAATCGGCCGGCGGCGCGGCTGCTACCGTTGCGTCGACTCCGGCTCCGCATGGTCGACGCGCTCGCCATGACGCCCGCCACGGCGAGGAGGTCCTTCCAACGCCAGAATACCGGCTGCCGTGGCCGTGCCGGCGAGCGCGACGAACCAACCGACCCCACCGACCAGGCACACCCGCCAGCAGGCGACCGCGCCGGCTTTGTCACCGAGGGCCGACAGCAAGGCTCCCAGCCCGACCACCACCACCAGGGCGACCGGAAGCAGCACCGCGAGCAGTACGGCCCACGTGAGGAAACGCCGTAGCGACGCCCGCATGGAAGGTTCCCGCATGGCAGACTCGCGCGCTCCTCTCGCATGGCGACGCGGGCCACATCGGCCCGCGGGATGCCACCGCCCGGCACACGGCCGGACGCGACTGACTCCGGGTATTGTCGACGACCCGGACCGTGCGGGTCAAGGAATGGCCCGGCCTGCCGCGCCCACAACCATTCGCCAGCGGTGGACGCCGGACCACAGCCCGTCGGATGTGTCGACAGGCCGCCGGATCGAATACCGCTCGATTGCCTGGAGGTCGCTTCTTTCGCGGCCAGGTACACTGCGTCAGCGTCAGGAGGCGCATGCGTTGAACACGAGCGTGATCGAAGGGAACCATGCCCAAACCGCGCGGGCCGCACGCCGGCCTGGCAGTGGATGCCACCCTCGTCGTGCGGGCGTGGCGGGTCGGTCCCCGCTCTGGACGGCTCTGGTGCTGCTCGCGATCTACGGCACCGGCCCGACGATGGTCCGCGGCGATCGCGTCGAACTCGCCGACGGTCGGGTGCTCGACGGCAAGTTCGCCCTGCTGCCGGGCGTCGCGATCGACCCGCAGGCCGATGCGCGGACGGCCGGCACGTCGATCCTGATGTGCGACGACGAGATCAGCCGCACGATGGTGTCGAAGCGCCGCGTCGTCAAAGCGGAACCCAGCCCGAACGCAGGCACGGAACGAATCAACGTGCCGCAGCGGGTTCCCGACAATGGCCAACGCATCGCGGCGGTCGGCGCCATCCTCGAGGCGACGCCGTTCGACGAGTTCGGACGCCGCATCCTCACGCTGGGCACGGCAGCCGGCCGGCTCGACATCGTGCAAGGAATCACCTGCATCACCCCGCGCTGGACGAGCGTCGAGGCCGTCACCACGGAGCGGCCCCATGTGCTCGACATGCGGATCGCGACCTCGTCGATCCCCCTGGAGACCCTCAAGCGGGTGATCGACCGCCAGATCGACCGCACCAACTCCCAGGAACGACTGCGGGTCGTGCGGCTCTTCCTCCAGGCCGAACGCTACGACGACGCCCGCCGGGAGCTGGACGGCGTGCTGCGCGATTTCCCGGACCTGGCGGATCTCGCCGCGCAGCGGCGGGACCTGTCCTCGCTCGCAGCGGAGAAGATGCTGGACGAAATCCTCGTGCGCGGCCGCGTCGGCCAGGACCGGCTGGCGATCGATCTGCTGGAGGGTTTTCCCGGGGACGATATCGGGGGCGAGACCATCGAGGCCGTCCGCGAAGCCCGCGATCGGTATCGCGACCGCCAGGACACGGCGCGACGCGTGCTCGCGGACCTGCGGGTGCAGGCGGAGCGGATCTCCGACGAGGATACCAAACGCGAAGTGCACGAGATCGTGGAAGAGATCGCCCGGGATCTGTCGTTCGCGTCGCTCGATCGGCTCGCGGCGTTCGAGCGGCTGGGCGGCGATGCGGATGCTCCGGCCGACGCCTCCGTGGCGATCGCGATCAACGGCTGGCTGCAGGGCGCGGCGGTGGCCGACCGCAACCTGAAGCTGGCGCTCTCGGCGGCGCGGGTGCGGGAGCGGATGGTCGACTACCTCCGCGCCGCGGATCGCCCCTCGCGGGACACCGTCTTCAGGCGGCTCGAGCAGGAGGAGGCCTTCGACCCCGCGGTCGTCGCCGCGCTCTGCCGGCAGATGCGTCCGCCCCTCGACGCGCCGCCGGAGATCGCTCCCGGATTGCACGAACTGGAGGTGCGCGGGCTGGAGGGGGAGGGCAGCGTCCGGGTCCTCGTGCAACTGCCGCCGGAATACGACCCGCTGCGACGCTATCCGGCCGTCCTCTCGCTGCACGCCCCCTGGTCGACGCCCTTGCAGCAGATCGATTGGTGGGCCGGCGCGGCCGGTGCAGACGGCCAGCGGCAGGGCCACGCCGCCCGCAACGGGACGATCGTCATCGCCCCGAGCTGGGCCCGCGATCAGCAGTCGAGCTACGAGTACTCGGCCCGCGAGCATGCCGCCGTCCTGGCCGCCCTGCGGGAGTCACTGCGGCGATTCTCCATCGACACCGACCGCGTCTTCCTGTCCGGGCACTCGATGGGGGGCGATGCGGCCTGGGACATCGCCCTGGCGCACCCCGACCTGTGGGCCGGACTCGTCGCGATCTCGCCGGCGGCGGGGAAGTACGTCAACCACTACTGGCACAACGCCCGCACGCTTCCGATCTATCTGGTCGGAGGCGAGCTTGACTCCGCCTGCTTCGGCCGCAACAGCATGGACCTCGACCGCTATCTGACAAAGGGCTTCGACGCGACCTATGTCGAGTATCGGGGCCGCGGCCACGAGCACTTCGCCGAGGAGATCATGCGAATCTTCGACTGGATGGGGAGACGGCAGCGGACGTTTTTTCCGACGTCGATCGACGTGGTCTCGATGCGGCCGTGGGACCGATTCTTTTGGTGGGTGGAGATGGAGCAGCCACCCGCCCGCACGATGGCCCTGCCGTCGGAGTGGCCGCTGCGGCCGAACATGCGGCCCTTCGCGATCGAAGCCAAGACCATGCCGCCCAACACGCTGCCCGCCGGCACGCTCTCGGTCCACTGCGGCGCCGATCGGGTGCGGGTGTGGCTTTCTCCCGAGCTCGTGGACTTCACCCGGCCGGTCACCGTGACCCTGGATGGCCGGCGGCTGCTGAAGGACGCCGTCGTGCCCGACAAGCGGACGATGCTCGAGGATATCCGACTGCGGGCCGACCGGCAGCACCCCTTCTGGGCCGTCGTCGAGTGGGAGAAGCGGCCGGGCCCCCGCAGCGGCGCGGAATGACCCGGCCCGCCGTGGCGGCCAACCCGACCCGCCCGCACCCGCGGGATGCCGGCGTTACTTGGCGGGAGACACGGGCCGCCGAGCGACCTCGGGTTCCTGCTGTGTGCGGGGCAGCGTCACGCCGGAGATAGCCCAGCCGTCCGGCAGCGTCTGCATGCCGATGCCGGCCGTGCCGAAGTAGCGGCGGATCATCTCGAAATCGGGCAGCGCGGCGCCGTCGAGCCGAGGCTCCCGGACGCTGCCCGGCTTGCCGTCTCCGAGGAGGGCGTTGAGCAGCTGGCCGGTGAGGCTCTTGGACTTCGGCATCGATCCTTGCCGCAGCATCTCGTAGGCCGGCCGAATCGCCTCCTCCTCCCGCGAAAACGACCGCACCGCAGCCTTGCCGGGCAACACGCGGCCGAGTTCGGCGTTCATCTGGACGTAATCGCCGGACGCACCGAGCGACTCCACGCCGCCGTTCGTCGCCAGGACGCGCTCGAGAATGTCGCGATGCGACGCCACGAGCAGGTGGCCATGGGCGACCGTCACCACCGAGTGCGGCAGCAGTTTCTCTTCGCGTTCACGGAGCTTCGCGCGCCTGCTGCGGTCGTCGTCACGGTCGGCGTGGGGCACCGCACCGCCGGGCGTCTCGACCTCGAGCTTCGGGATGGCCGAAGACCTGTCGATCAGCTCCCAGGCGACATGCCCCTGCACGTCGATCTTCGCCATGTCCGGATCGATCGACATGCTCTTGGCGACAGTGGCGGCGACCCGCTCCGGATCGACGGCCTCGACGGCGATCACCAGCCGTTCGCTGTCGGTGTCGATCGGCATGGCATGGTCGGTGATCAGTGTCAGCCGGCTGCCGAGCGCGGCGACGAGATCCTTCTCGAGGTCGATCTGCGGCCCGTCAGGATCCTCCTTGACGGACGCGATGACGTCGTCGTAGACGCCCTTCTCGCCGACGATATCGTCGACCAGTGACTCCACGGAGACGAAGGCGTTGCGCAGATCCCACTGCATCGACGTCCAGCCGGCCACGTCGCGCGGCACCCAGGCCTGCGGATCGATGGCGGCGACGTCGGGGAAGTGCAGGATCCGCGCGCCGAGATTGAACCGATCGGCCGTGAACGGCTGCCGTCCCGGCAGCGGCGGCGCGTGCACCACCGTGTGGTGCCGCAAGGCGCGGCCACCGTCCCCGAATGCCACCGCGCCTCCGGCAGCCTTGATGCAGTCGAAGCCTTGTCGTCCCAAAATCGCCACGTAATCAGGCCCCTTTCGCTTCTCCTTGGGCG
>Ga0075471_10000565_pt1 | contig 22402 bp, 23 predicted proteins | sample DEB19_08_DNA_2_FD_74787 | JGI IMG/M metagenome (GOLD analysis project Ga0075471, IMG submission 74787) | Aqueous microbial communities from the Delaware River and Bay under freshwater to marine salinity gradient to study organic matter... | ecosystem: Environmental > Aquatic > Marine > Coastal ... | reverse complement strand
CACGCCAGCTCTCACCGCTCCCTGCGCATTCGCCCGGCGACGCGTCGGGTTCACAGCTTTTTTCGCATACGAATGACAACACCCGGTTCTTGAGCAACTCCTCCGCCAGCATCTTCTTCAGCTCGGTGTTCTCCCGTTCCAGTTCCTTCAGCCGGCCGGGCCGCGTTCACCTCCGTATGCCCAAACTGCTTCCACCGGTGAAACATCACCTCCGAGAGATTCGCCTCCTGGCAGATCGCCTGGATGGTCCGTTCGCCACGATCCGCTCCCCTCAATATGCGAATCTTGTCTTTCGTCGCATATCGCTTGCCGTTCATCGTCCGGTCCTTGCTTCGGCCCAAACAAACACTTCAAACGGCCCGGAAAAACTGAGTCTGGCCAGCTTGATCAGGGAATTGGCCACGTCGCCACATGTCGCCGCATGCTTCTGTGGGCTCCAGATCCAAAGGGTCCCGCCCAGGCAGAACGCGTCGCTAGAATCACCAATCTCCGAAAGCAAAAGGACCTAGAGTTGCTGGAAGCCGACCTCAAAATGGCACAACAAGCCGTTGAACTCGGACGCGACAAGTCAGGTCCACCGCCATGGTATCAGATGTCGTTGGGCATGGCAGAATATCGTTCCGTCCATTTCGCAGCAGCCGCTGAGGCTGTTCAAGCGGCAATCAAAGGGGGCGCAGGGGATAATAGTGAGCAACACCGCTAAATAGTCCGAGGCACGGCCGTATTCTATCAAGCCATGAGCTCCATTAAGCGGGGCAAAATCAACGAAGCCTGCGCCTTGTTCGCTGAAACTGAGGCCAAGATGAAACTATTGCCGACAGAGGACAAAAATCCGACCGCAGGGAAAATCTATTTAGACGATTTCTATCATGACGATCTGATACTGTGGCTGGTCTGCAAAGAGGTGCAGGCGATTTTTGGGGCTGTCGGAGCGCAATAACGCCGTCCGCTCTGTGGCGACAAAATTCTGCAGTGACGGGAAAAGACAAATCCTGCCAAATCTGGTTGCCGCCAAAGTTATCATGGGTGGGATGCAAGCGGACAGCTTGAGTGTTAAAAAGAATTGCACCCGGCCCGCTGCTGCGACACAGTTTTGCCGCGCTTTAGGCGGAGAGGTGGCAGAGTGGTTTAACGCGCACGCCTGGAAAGCGTGAATACTGTAAAAGGTATCGGGGGTTCGAATCCCCCCCTCTCCGCCAGTTACAGTCCAATGGATACGTGCTTCGTGTCCATGAAGGCGTCCAACCCCTCGATGCCCATTCCCCGGCCGCTTTGCTTCACGACGCCAGACGGCGCTTGGCTCTTGGCGGGCATGCCGTCATTGACAGCGACAATACCCGCCTCGATAGTTTCCATGAGGCTAAACGCTCGCGAGATGTCTCGTGTGAACATATACGCGGCCAAGCCTTGTTTTGAGTTGTTCGCGAATTCAATACCCTCGTCTTCACCATCGAATTACGGACACTGAGCGTTTCCTCAGTGGAAACAAAATCACCATTCAAACAACCGGGATATGTCTTCAGGCCGAAAAACGCCTCTGATTGTCGTCGTGCCAGGCTAGCTCGGATGCTTCGTGGCACAAGTGCCGGATGGCCCGCAAATTGCGCTTGAAGCGCCGGTTCAGGAAGCGTTTCCTGACCCGGTGAGGCGACTCGGGTGCCTGGTACGAGTCCGCAAGACATGAAACACTACACAACTCCTTGCTTGTGCCGGCGCGGCAGCCATGCCCGCGCTGGCTTGCTGCCGCCATGAGCGCAAACGATTTCAAAGTTCGCCGCGCCACCATTGAAGATCTGCCCGCCCTGAACGCGTTGTGGAAAACCATGGATTTCGGGTTGCTCGAACTGGAGAAACGGCTCACTGAATTTCAAGTGGCAGTGGATTCAAATGGAAGCATTGCTGGCGCTGTCGGTTACCAGATGCAAGGCAAGCAGGCGCTGATTCACAGTGAAGCTTTTACCGACTTTTCCTTGGCCGACATGCTCCGGCCGCTCCTGTGGGAACGCCTCAAAATGCTCGCCGCCAATCACGGCACCGTGCGCGTGTGGTCGCAGGAAGACGCGCGCTTCTGGGCGCAAGAAACGCTCACCAAGCCTGATGCCGATGCGTTGGAAAAGTTGCCTGCCAACTGGGCTGCGCAATCTGGTGGCTGGCGCACGCTCAAGCTGCGCGAGGATGTGGAGGAAGTTCTCTCGCTGGACCAGGAATTCGCCATGTTTGTCGAGGCGGAACGCGAACGGTCCCGCAGCGCGCTGAATCAGGCCAAGGTCCTGAAAACCATTGCGACCGTCATTGCGCTGATTCTCGGTCTAATCGTAATAGTGGGTGTGGGCCTGATGTTAATGCACAAGCATCGGCCGCCTGCACAGTGAAAAACAATCAAGCAGGCGTGCTCCCAGCCAGCTTGAATTCGTCGGCGTGGTAGGAACTGCGGACCATCGGGCCGCTCGCCACGTGGACAAAGCCCATAGCCCGCGCTTGCTCCCCCAACTCTTCAAACTTTGCTGGTGTAACAAACTCCACCACGGGGCGCTGTTGCAAGGTGGGTTGCAGATACTGGCCCAAGGTCAGCATGTCGCATTGGGCCGACCGTAAATCGCGCATAGCTTCCAGCACTTCGACCTCCGTTTCGCCCAGTCCCAGCATCATACCTGACTTGGTGTGGATGGAACTGCCGGCTTTGCGCTTCACCTTGCCCAGCACGCTCAGCGAGCGATCGTAGGTTGCTCGGTGCCGTACGGACGGCGTCAGGCGTCGCACGGTTTCGAGGTTGTGATTGAAGATGTGCGGGCGCGCTGTCAGCACCATCCCAATGGCCGCATCGTCATCCTGAAAATCTGGGGTCAGCACTTCAATGATGATGCCCGGGTTCAGTTTGCGGATGGACTCGATGGTGGTCTGAAAATGTGCTGCTCCGCCATCAGCCAGATCATCACGGGCGACAGCCGTGACGACCACGTGTCGCAGGTCGAGCCGTTTGGTGGCTTCAGCCACACGCATGGGTTCATCCGCGTCGAGAGGCAGGGGTTTGGCGGCGGCGATCGAGCAAAAACTGCACGCGCGCGTGCAACGGTCGCCGGCGATCATGAACGTCGCTGTCTTCTTGCTCCAGCATTCCCAATGGTTCGGGCAGCGAGCGCTCTCGCAAACGGTGTGCAGACGGAATTCGGACAGCAGCGCGCGCGTCTGCTCGAAAGTCGAGGACGCAGGAAGTTTTAAGCGCAACCACTCGGGCAACCGAGGCCGGGGTGATTGAGCCGGGGCAATGTTTGGTGCGGACATTAATTCTGTTTGAAGCGTTCCCAAAACGTGGCCAACTCCTCCGGACCAAAGTCTGCGAGGACCTCCCCGTCCACCTCGATGACAGGGGACATCTCGGCGCCGCTCAGGTGGACCATTTCCGCCATGGCGGATTCCTTTGCAGTCACGTCTATCGTGGTGAATTCGATCTTGCGGTCATTCAACCACCGCATCGCCTTGTGGCACCAACCGCAATCAGGCTTGATGAAGAGCCGGATTCTTCGTGGTTTCACCCCCAACTCTTGCGCAGTCAGAGCCGGATTGCAAATGGCAGTCACGGGATGAAAGAAATTGTAACAATTTCAAACTCAGTGACCGCTGATCTGTGCCGAGTAGGCTTCAGCGTTCATCAAGGAATCCAAGTCGGCAGGTGCGGAGAGCTTCACCTTGAAGAACCAGCCCGCGCCAAAAGGGTCCTGATTGACCAAGGCAGGATTATCGGCGAGTGCGGCATTGGCCTCAACGACCTCGCCCGACACTGGCGCGTAAATGTCGCTGGCGGTTTTGACGGACTCTACGACGGCGGCGGCGTCACCGGCCTTGAGCGCGCGGCCCTTGGCAGGGACTTCGCAGAACACGATGTCCGTGAGTTCTTGCTGGGCATGGTCGGTGATCCCAATCGTGGCGACGTCGCCCTCGACGCGCACCCATTCGTGCGACTTGGCGTATTTCAAATCTCCAGGAACGTTCGACATAAGGCGTGTATTCAGGGGTTGACGGGCTTCAAGGTCAAACAGGTTTTCGGTAAATCGGTTTCGCTACCACGGCAGCGGCGAACAGCTTGCCGCGAATCTCAATTTGAATCCCGGTTCCGGCCTTGGCCAGCGCGGGCGGGACGTAACCCAGACCGATGCCGACGTTGAGCGAAGGGCTTTGGGTGCCGCTGACGACTTGGCCGACTTTTTGACCTTCGCTGAAGATCGCATAGCCGGGGCGGGGCGGGGCGGACTTGTCGGTCATCTTGAAGGCGATGCATCGCTTGGTCACGCCCTTGGCCTTTTGCTCCACGAGTACATCGCGCCCGATGAAATCTCCCTTGTCCAACACAACGAAGAAACCCACGCCTGCCTCAATGGGGGTGGTGTTTTCGTCCAGTTCATGGCCATAGAGTGGGTAACACATCTCAGTCCGCAACGTGTCGCGCGCGCCGAGTCCGCAGGGCTTGGCTCCAGCCGCAATCAACGCGTCCCAGATGCCGACGATTTGCTCAGACGGGGCGATGATTTCAAATCCGTCTTCGCCCGTGTAACCGGTGCAACCGATCCAAACTGGAGTTTGGCCAAACTCAAACCGACCGATCGAATTCTTGGTCAGGTTGCTGGGCATTCCACCCGATAAGCAGTTGTCCACGAACGAACGCACCGTTGGCCCCTGCAATGCCACCGCCGCCATGGTGTCAGAAGCGTTCTTCATGATGAGGCCGTCGCAATGCGCTGATGCCGCCAATTGCCGTTCCAACCAGGCTACGTCGTCCGCGATGCGCGAGGCATTGATGATGAGCAGGTATTCCGTGGCGGCGAGCCGGTAGCAGTAGAGGTCGTCCACCACGCCGCCGCGCTCGTTGCACATCAAGGTGTATTGGCCCTGACCCGGAGCGAGCTTGCGCACGTCGTTGGTGAGCGTCTCGTTGAGGAACAGTTCCGCCGCGATGCCGCTAACGAACACTTCGCCCATGTGGCTGATGTCGAACACGCCCGCGGCATTGCGGACGGTCTGATGTTCGTCGGTGATGCTCGTGTATTGAACCGGCATCTCCCAGCCGCCAAATTCGATCAACTTGCCGCCCGCGCGTTGGTGCGCCTCGTAGAGTGGTGTGCGTTTCAACATGGAAATCTAAGTGCCAAAGGTTCAACCCCACTTCTCGACGCGGATGTTTTCCTTGGCCACGCCCAGTTCGTGGACCAGTAATCGCTCCGATTCCTCAACCATCACCGTCGGCCCGCAGGCGTAGAACACCGTGTTAGGCAGGTCCACGATCTGTTCCTTGATCCACGCGGCGTTGATACGCCCGCGACGGCCCTTCCACGGATCTTCCGGCGTCAGGCGCGTGCATGTGACCCGGAAGTGCAAGTTGCGATTCGCCTCGGCCAACTCATGCAGTTCATCATTGAAAATCACGTCTGCCGGAGTGCGCACGCTGTAAAGAATCGTCAGTGGTGTGGACAATTGCCGCAACGCTGCCTCACGGGCAAAAGCGCGGAACGGCGTCACGCCCGACCCGCCCGCCAGACAGACCATGCGTTTGCCGGGGCCGAACTCGGGCAGAAATCTTCCCGCCGGGGGCAGCACCAACATTTTGTCGCCGACCTTCGCCCAGTCCACGATGCGCGTGCCCATCTTGCCATCACGCTTCACCCCGATTTCAAAATAACCTTTGTCTTCCACGCATGAGCAGACGGAGTAGGCGCGTTTGTAGGAGGGAGTGTCCGGCCAATACACCGTGATGAATTGGCCGGTCCTGAACTCGGGCGAATACCCCACCGGCCAGCGCAGGCGCACCAGCTTTACGTCGCTCAACACCATCGTGGCGTTCTCGACCAGCATTTCGGCTACTTGTTTGGGCATTAAATTTAGCTTTCGGGTTGCGCCACGGGCGGTTCACCAAGCCGGGCGAGGACCTCTTGTGCCAGCACTTCATACGCGGCGGCGCTGGCGCTGTATTTGTCGTAGTGAATGATCGGTTTGCCGAAGCTGGGTGCCTCTGCAAGGCGCGTGCTGCGGGGGATCAAAGTCTGGAACACCTTTGCGCCGAAGTGTTGTTGAACCTCGCTGACGACCTGTTGCGCAAGCTTGGTGCGTCCGTCATACATCGTCATCAGCACGCCAAAGATATCCAGCGCAGGATTCACACCTGCTTCGCGGAGCTGGTTGATCAACCGGTGCAGCATCGAAATGCCCTCCAACGAATAATACTCGCACTGCAAAGGCACCAGCAGGCCTTCGGCGGCGGCAAAGGCATTCAGGGTCAACATTCCGACGGACGGGGGACAGTCGAGAATGATCAGGTCGAACTGGCCGGAATCCACTACCGGCTTGAGCGCCATCGTGACGCGCAGTAAATGATTCTCGGAGCGCGCCAACTCCACGTCCACGCCGCACAAATCCACTTCACTGGGTATGATTGCCAGCCCCTCAAAGGCGGTGGGCTTGACCTTGTCGAGCAGGGAACCTTCGCCGAGCAGGGGGTGATATGCGCTGGCGCCTTCGGTTTTCTCCAGGCCCATGCCGCTGGTGGCGTTGGCTTGGGGATCGAGGTCGAACAACAGGACGCGCTTGCCCACGGCGGCAAGGCAGGCGGCAAGGTTCACCGCAGTGGTGGTTTTCCCCACCCCGCCTTTCTGATTCGCCACGGCAATGACTTTGGTCGGCACGCGCAAAGTAAAGGGAAAGCCCGTCAGGGATTCAAGGTTTTGCACCGACCAGTTACTCACGGGCCGGACTTGCCCAGCAGTGAAGTGGCATTTGTCAGAAACGTACCTCGGCGCTCCGGCCGTGCCCTTGCAAGCCCTCCAGTTCGGCGAATTTCTGGACGGCCTTGAGCGATTTCTTCAATGCGGGCTTGGTGTATTCCACGAGGCTCGTGCGGCGCTGGAACATGTCGGCAGTGAGTCCGGGGAAGGATAAACCTGCGCCGCCAGTGGGCAATGTGTGGCTTGGTCCCGCCACGTAATCCCCCAGCACGGTAGGCGTCCAAGGGCCGAGGAAGATGGCACCTGCGGTGGTGATGCGTTCGGAGAGCTTGCCCGCGTTGCGCGTCATGATCTCCAAATGCTCGGGCGCGAGCTGGTTTGTCAGCGCCACGGCATCGTCCATCGTCTTGGTCTGGATGGCCCAACTGTTCTTCATGAGCACAGGTTCAATGAGGTCCTTGCGGGCCGCCTTGGGAAGCTGTTTGGCGATCGCTTTTTCTACCGCAGACACCAGTTTGGTCGAAGGCGTCACCAGCCAGACCCGCTCGTAGCCTGAACCGTGCTCGGCCTGCGCAATCAAGTCAGCGGCGGCAAACTTCGCGTTGGCGGTGTCATCGGCGAGCACGAGCAATTCACTGGGTCCGGGTAGGAGATCAATCGCCACGTAACCCACGAGCAGCCGTTTGGCCGCGACCACGTAGGCGTTGCCGGGACCAAAAATCTTTTGCGTGCGTCGGATGGTCGAAGTGCCAAGGGCCATCGCGGCGATGGCCTGCGCTCCGCCCACGCGATAAACCTCCGTCGCTCCCGCCACGCGCGCTGCGTATAGCAACGCCGGATTCACGCTGCCATCTTTGCCGCAGGGTGTGCAAACGACGATCTCCTTGCAGCCCGCCACCTTGGCCAGCGTCACGGTCATCAGTGCTGTGGAGACCAACGGAGCCATGCCGCCGGGGATATAAACACCCACGCGATGGAAGGGATCGAACTTCTCGCCCACCTTGGCGCCTTGTACGTTGCGCGCCGTCCAATTCTTGCGCAGGCAACGTTTGCTGTAGGCTGCGATGTTCTTGTTCGCCAACGCCACGGCCTCGCGCAATGAATCATCGGCACCCAGCGAGGCCCGCATGAACTCCGCCTGTGTGATCGCCAGTCCATCGGAGCTCAGCGTGGCTCCATCAAAGCGCTTGGTGAATTCCACCAACGCCGCATCGCCCCGTGCCCGCACCGCTTCGACGATGGCGCGCGTGCGTTCCTCGATGACTGGATCAAACAAACTGGAGGGCGAGGTGACCTCCGCCAGCTTGGCAGGGTAGTCGGCGTCCGTGTGACGAATCACTTTCATGGCGTGAAACTAACAGTTCAGCCGTAAAACGCCAGTTAGAGCCGCCAACAACCTTGCCGCGGTGCAGGTGGTGTCAGGTCTCGATGCCTCACACCAAAAATCCAGCGACGGCGACAACGCACCCATCAGGAAGCTGTGAACAACATGGTTGTTCACTTTGCTTGCGGGTCGCTTCGCTCCAATTAGTGACATGCGCAATCGTCGGTTCCACGCATTTATCTTTTTGGTCGTGGCCTGTCTTTGCTCCCCGGTTTCGGGGGGCGCTCTGGCTCAATCCAAGTTTCGGTCTGACCAGCTATTGGTGATGCCGGCGGTCGGAGCAACGCCTGCAAGTGTGTTGCGTTTTCATCAGAGTCATGGGGCGCAAGTCTTGAGGACCTTCAATGGCATTCGGGGATTGCAAGTGGTTCGCCTCACCCATGGCGTCACGGTGGAGGAAGCGATTGATCGTTATCAACGGAGCGGATTGGTGGAATACGCGGAGCCGGATTATGAAGTCCAGGCTTTGAATACTCCCAACGACCCACGGTATCTTGAATGCACACAATGGGCATTGCACAACATGGGGCAAGGCGGCGGCACAGTCGACGCGCACATAGACGCTCCGGAAGCTTGGGATGTGCGCAACTCGGCCAGCAATCTAGTTGTTGCTGTCATACACACGGGTGTGCGCTACTCGCATGAAGATTTGGTGGCGAACATGTGGACAAACTCCGCCGACGGCAGCTTTGGCTTGAACGCGCTGACTGCGACCAGCAATCCATCGAATGAGGACGGACATGGAACTCCGGTTGCCGGAGTGCTGGGGGCTGTCGGCAACAATGCTGTTGGCATTTCCGGCGTTGCTTGGCGGGTGCGCATCATGGCCTGCAGAGCCCTCGGCTCTTTAGGCAGCGGAAATGTGTCTGATATTATCACCTGTCTCGATTACGCCAGAACCAATCGAGCTGCCATCATCAACGCCAGCTGGGGCCTCAATGAACCATCGGATTCATTGTCCAATGCGGTGCACAGCCTGCGCGAAGCGGGCATCATTCTGGTGGCCGCTTGCGGGATAGCGCCAACGAAATTGACACGATTCCAATCTACCCGGCCAGTTATCCCTTCGACAACATTGTCTCGGTTGCCTTCAAGACACGCAATACGCCCTGGCGACCAGAAGCAGCTTTGGCGCGACCCTGGTTGATTTAGCCGCCCCTGGAGAGCAGATCATTTCCACGTTCGGAGCGACTGACAGCTACTATTATAGTTCCTCCGGTTAATCCTTGGCAGCGCCGCATGTCAGCGGTGCCTTGGCACTCATGCTGGCCAGGTTTCCTGGCGAAACACACCAGCAAATCATTGCCCGCCTGCTTGCCTCGGTGGATCCGCTGCCCTCGCTCGCGGGCAAGTGTGTAACCGGCGGTCGCCTGAATCTCCGGCGCGCCCTGAGTCCGGACATTCGATTGACTCCGCAGCCCGGCTCACCTGCCGTGGTCACCGTGGCGGCGGGACCCAATCGCCAATGCGTGACACAGTATTCTACCAACCTCGTCGACTGGGTGTCGTTCGCCACCAACACCACCATGTCTGGAGGAACCTTTCAATTCACCAATGCGTTCGTTGTCTCTCCGGTTTTCTTCAGCGCCACAGCAGCCCCGTGACATTCGCGTCTTGTTGAGGGCTGGCTCGTGCGCTTTAATCGCGCCCATGCGGAATCCCATCATCGTTGCCCTCGATGTACCCAACGCTGAACAGGCCATCACGCTGGCGGATCAGGTAGCTCCAGCCGTGGGAGCGTTCAAGATCGGCAAGGAACTGTTCACGGCAGTGGGGCCGGACATCGTGCGACGGATTCGCGCCACGGGCGCGAGCGTTTTTCTCGACCTCAAATTCCATGACATCCCCAACACCGTGGCGAAGGCCGTGGCTTCGGCGGTACGCCTAGATGTGCAGATGGTGACGATCCACACAAGCGGTGGCCCCGCCATGATGCGGGCGGCGGAAGAATCAGCCCAAAAGACCGCTTTGCAATTGGGTCGTCCTGCGCCACTGGTGCTGGGGGTTACGGTGTTGACCAGTATGGACGGCAACGAGCTTGCCGCCATTGGCTGCGACAGCAACGTGGGTCGCCACGTGGAGCGTCTGGCCAAGCTTGCCATGGATTGCGGATTGCGCGGGCTGGTGTGTTCGCCCTTGGAGATCGCGGCACTGCGCCAAATCATTCCGGCACATGCTCAGCTTGTGACGCCCGGCATCCGCACGGGCTCGGAAAAGGCCGACGACCAGAAACGCACGCTCACGCCAAAAGAGGCGATGGATGCGGGCGCGAGCTGGCTGGTGATTGGTCGGCCGATTTACGCCGCCGACAATCCACGCGAGTCGGCGGAGAAGATTTTGGCGAGCCTCACCTAGCCTGAGCCACACGCATTCATGAAAAACCTCACTGTCATTGCCGTTCTTAAAGCCAAGCCGGGCAAGGAAGCTGCGCTCCGCCAGGAACTGCTCAACTTGATTCCCTTCACGCGCAAAGAACCCGGCTGCGTCAACTACGACCTGCACGTCTCCACGGAGAATCCGGGTCACTTCATGTTCCACGAGAACTGGACCGGCAAACAGCACCTTGATGATCATTTGGCTCGTCCGCATCTGACCGCGCTCGCGGCGAAAGCAGATGAACTGTTTGCTGAGCCCCCGCGGCTCACGCTTTGGGAACCGATTGGGTAGCGCCCAACTCCGTCCTTATGACTGCGGACACTTGAAAGAAAGTTGACCTGCCAGTGGCCCAAGCGCGCGATGCTTGGTAATCGACTCTATTCATGCGCAATGATTCGGTCACTCATCCGATACGCTTCTCCAGCCTGATTTCTGTGGGCTTGATGCTGGCGTGCTTTTCAGATGTGCAGGCCCAATTGCAATTGGGCATCTCTTTCAGCGTCCAACCGCTGGTCACGATCAACGGGCTGGCTGGCGCCGTGGTGGAAGCCTCCGATCCGGCGCCCCCACAATCGGCGCACCCTGCCAGACCCGCGTGTACCGGGTGCGGGATTCACGAACTGCGTGATGCGCGGTGGCTCGTGGATTGATGACGCCTCGCAAGGGCGTTGCGCGAACCGCCTCTACCCAGTGTTCCAGAATCCAAATTTGGCCATTGTCACCAACGTGCCGTGCATGGCCTAGTTCAGCTTTACCAACATTGCGGTCGGCTCGCCGTCGGGCCGCTATTATCGCAGTTGGCTGTTGCCGTAGTCACTGCCATCTCCCGTTCCAAGTCCCAATCACTCCGGCAAATCCGCCAGCGACTTGTCGATTTGCGTCAGCTTGGCCTGCCAGTCGGCGAGACGTTGCTGGTGCTCTTCGAGAACCTTGGCGGGCACCTTCTGTGCGAAGCTCGGGTTGGCCAGCTTTTGCCCCACCTTGTCGATTTCGCCAGCGGTCTTTTCGCGTTCCTTGGTGAGGCGGGCGCGTTCGGCGGCGAAGTCCACCAAGCCAGCCAGCGGCATGTAAAGTTCGCCCAGCGAGTTGCCGGCGCTGGGTGTCCCCTTGTCGGGTCGCCAGGCTGAGTCCACCACGTCGAGGGATTCGGCATTGAGCAGCAGGCGCAGCACTTCCAGTTCGGCGCCCGCGAGACTGCCGCCGGGACGCAGGACAAACTTCACCTTCTTGGCCGGATCGATCTTGCACTCGCGCTTCAAACCGCGCCCCAGCGAAACGAGGTCGTATTTCGCGGTGGCTACTTTGTCCGCCGCATCATCAAGGCCAAAGTATTCTTTCTCCTCCGCGATGAACGCCTCGGGCCACGGCGCGAACATGAGGGTTTTGCCGCCCTGATCGGCAGGCATCTCCTTGCTGAATCCCATTCCGTGCCAGAGTTCTTCGGTGATGAACGGCAGGAACGGATGGAACAGTCGCAGCGTGTTGCCGAGGACGAAATCGATCACCGCGAGCTTGTTTGCCTTGAGCTTCGCGTCCTCGCCGAAGAACGCGGCTTTGCTCGCCTCGACATACCAGTCGCAATACTCGCTCCAGAAGAAGCGATAGAGCGCCTGCACCGCGGTGCTGAAGTTGTAGCTGGCGAGCGCGTCACTGACTTCGCGGATGGCTTGGTCAAGACGAAGGAGAATCCACTTGTCGTCGCTGGTGAGCAGCGCGGGATTAATCTCGCCCTCAGATTGGCCATCGGCACTGCCGACCATCTGACGGAAGCGACAGGCGTTCCAGAGTTTGTTGCAGAAGTTGCGGCCGAGCTCGACGTCCTTCTCGTCGAAAAGCACGTCCTGACCCAGCGGCGCGCTGCGCATCGTGCCGAAGCGGAGGGCGTCGGCGCCGTATTGGGCGATGAGCACGAGCGGGTCGGGGGAGTTGCCGAGCGTCTTGGACATCTTGCGGCCCTGCTTGTCGCGGATGATGCCGGTGAAATAAACATTCCGGAATGGCATGGCATCAGGGAGGCCGAACTTCGGCTCGCCCATGAATTCGTAGCCCGCCATGATCATGCGCGCGACCCAGAAGAAGATGATGTCCGGCCCGGTGACGAGGTCGGTGGTCGGATAGAACTTCTTCAACGTCTCGGTGTTCTCCGGCCAGCCCAGCGTGGCAAATGGCCAGAGCCAGGAACTGAACCAGGTGTCGAGCACGTCGGGGTCCTGGGTCCAACCCTCGCCTGTTGGGGCTTCCAGCCCGCAATAAACTTCAGAATCACGATACCAAACCGGAATCCGATGTCCCCACCAAAGCTGACGGCTAATGCACCAGTCCTGAATGTTCGTCAGCCAGTGGTCATACACCTTCGCCCAGCGGTCGGGATAAAACTTCATCTGCCCGTTGGCCACGCACGCCTTGGATGCCTCCACGCTCGGATATTTGAGGAACCATTGCTCGCTCAGGCGCGGTTCGATGGGCACATCGGCGCGCTGGCTGAAGCCGACGTTGTTCTCGTAGGGCTTTTCCTCGGCCATGACGGCGAGTTCCTTCAACCGCTCCACGGCCACCTTGCGCGCCTCGAAACGGTCCAAGCCCGCGAGGCTTTCACCGGCAAGGTCGTTCATCGTGCCGTTCGCGTTCATGATGTCCACGATGGGCAGCTTGTGGCGCTGGCCGATCTCGAAGTCCGCCTTGTCGTGCGCGGGTGTCACTTTGAGCACGCCGGTGCCGAACTCGAAATCCACATGGTCGTCGCCGATGATGGGGATGAGCTTCTGCTCGCGCGGCAGCTGGATGGGCAGGGGACGGATGATGTGTTTCCCGATGAGTGGCGCGTAACGCGGATCCTTCGGGTTCACGGCCACGGCGGTGTCACCGGGGATGGTTTCCGGACGCGTCGTTGCAATGGTGAGCCACGTGCCGGGCGCTTCGGCCACCTCGACCTTGAAGTGATACATGAACCCCTTCTGCGGTTTCATCTCCACTTCCTCGTCCGAGAGCGCCGTTTGAGAAACGGGGCACCAGTTCACCATGCGTTTGCCGCGATAGATGAGGCCCTTCTGGTAAAGCTCGACGAAGACCTTCTGGACGCAGCGCGAATACTCCGGGTCCATCGTGAAACGTTCACGGGTCCAGTCGCATGAGCAGCCGAGTTTCTTGAGCTGGTTGATGATGATGCCGCCGTGCTTGTCCTTCCATTGCCAGACGCGCTTGAGGAATTCCTCGCGGCCGAGGTCGTATTTGGTCTTTCGTTCCTCCTTTTTGAGCGCCTTCTCGACCTGGACCTGGGTGGCGATGCCGGCGTGGTCGGTGCCGGGGAGCCACAGGACCTCCTTGCCGTCCATGCGCGCCTTGCGGCTGAGGATGTCCTGGATGGTGTTGTTGAGCACGTGCCCCATGTGGAGCATGCCGGTGACGTTCGGCGGCGGGATGACGATGGAGAAAGCCGGGCGCTTGTCGGTCACGCGTGCCGGGTCGGCGGTGAAGCAGCCTTGCTTCACCCAGAAGTCATACCATTTGTCCTCAACGGACTGCGGTTCGTAGGCTTTCGGAATTTCCATATGAAAACGGTTTTACGCGAATTTCGCGAATTACTCAGAGGCGGAAGTCCTTGGGCAACTCGCCAGGACCTTGTTTTTGGCTTCGGATGACGCGTTTCCATTCCAACGACTCAGCGCCAAAGTTAACCAGCAAACCCAACTCTAGTTTGGAAACTGCCAGATAGTTTAGCACCTGTTTGACATGCGCATCGGTTAGTCGCTCGACGGCCTTGGCTTCAAATAGGATTTTGTCCCAAACGACAAAATCAGCGTAGTAGTGGTGTGGCAATACCACTCCCTTGTAAACGGCCTCGTATTTGCGCTCGCAAGCGAACGGGATTTGAGCGCGGTTTAGTTCAACCACAAAGGCATCCTTGTAGAGGACTTCATCTTGCCCTTTTCCAAGCTCACGATGGACTTCCATGCAATGCCCAACGAGCTTGAAAACTTCTTCTTTGTAAAGCAGCTCGCTCATGCTCTTGGTCTGAATTCGCGCCCATTCGCGAAATTAGCGTAAACCCGTCCCTCACTTCTTTAACAACGCGAACTCCAGCGAGTCCACCAGCGCCTCGAGCGAGGCTTCGATGATGTTGTCGTGGACCCCCACGGTGCCCCATTCGGTCTTGCCGTCGGTGGACTCGATGAGCACGCGCGTCTTGGCGGCGGTGCCGGTGCCGGAGTCGAGGATGCGCACCTTGTAATCGGTCAGCGTCACTTTCTTGAGCTTGTGGAACGACTTGGCGAGCGCGGCACGCAGGGCGTTGTCGAGCGCGTTTATCGGGCCGTCGCCCTCGGCAACTTCATCGTGAATCTTTTTGCCGACACGCACCCGGACGGTGGCGTCGCAGACCGACCCTTTGGCATCGCGCCGCATCGACACGTGGTATTTTTCCACCGTGAAGAGCAGCTCGGGGTTGTGTTCCAAGATGCCGCGAATAAGCAGCGACATGGAGGCCTCCGCCGCCTCGTATTCGTAGCCGGAATGTTCGCGATCCTTGATGGTGTTCAGAATCTCCTTCAGCTCGGGCGTGTCGTTGCTCAACCTGAAGCCGAGTGACTGCGCCTTCATCACGATGTTGCTGCGACCGGCGAGGTCGCTGATGAGAATGTTGCGGGCATTGCCGACCAGCTCGGGATTGATGTGCTCGTAACTGGAGGCGAGCTTCTGCACGGCATTGACGTGCGTGCCGCCCTTGTGGGCAAAGGCGGATGAGCCCACCCACGGTTGACGTGGATTGTGGCGGATGTTCGCGACTTCGTCCACGAACAGGGAAAGTTCCTTGAGCTTCGCCAGTGATTTGGGTGGCAGGCAGGATTTGCCCAGCTTCAATTGCAGGCACGGGATGGTGCTGATCATGTTGCAATTGCCGGTGCGCTCGCCGTAGCCGTTGACGGTGCCCTGCACATGCACGGCGCCGGCCTCGACCGAGGCAAGGGCGTTGGCCACACCGACACCGCTGTCATCATGCGAATGGATGCCGACTTTGCAATTCAGTTTGCCGATGACCGTGCGGGTGATTGCAGCCACCTCGCCGGGCATGCAACCGCCATTCGTGTCGCATAGCACCACGATGTCGGCCCCCGCCTTTTCGGCCGCCTGCATGGTGGCCAGCGCGTAATCAGGATTCAGCTTGTAGCCGTCAAACGCATGTTCGCAGTCATAGATGACGAACTTCTTGTGATCCTTCAGATAGCGCACCGTGTCGCCGATCATGGCGAGATTTTCCTCGGGGGTGCACCGCAGGACTTCCTTCACGTGCAGCATGGAGGTTTTGCCATAGATGGTGACCACGGGGGTGCCGGCCTCGATGAGCAGGCGGACTTGGTCGTCCTGTTCGACGGGCACGCCTTTTTTTCGCGTGGAGCCGAACGCGGCCAGTTTGGCCTTCCTGAACTTGCGCTTCTTCGCCTGCGCAAAGAATTCGATGTCCTTGGGATTGGAGCCGGGCCAGCCGCCTTCAATGTAATGAACCCCAAACTGGTCGAGCTTCTCGGCAATGCGGAGCTTGTCCGCAACCGAAAAATTGATGCCTTCGCCCTGCGAACCGTCGCGCAGGGTCGTGTCGTAGATTTCGACTTGGGATTTCATCGTGATGCCCGCCGGAGCGGGAGCGGGATTAAACCGAAAAAACAGGCCTGACGCAAAGAGAGAATGGGGTGGGGCGGGAGCGCGGTTACTTGGCTTGGCGTCGGTGAACCTTATGCATCGCGGCTTGGTCGGTGGGTTTCACCACAATTTCGTCAATGTTCACGTGCGCCGGGCGCGAGGCGACCCAGACCATAATTTCTGCCACGTCATCCGCAGTCAGGGGAACCATGCCCTCGTAAACCATGGCGGCCCGGGAGGTGTCGCCCCTGAACCGGACAGTAGAAAACTCTGTCTGTGCAGCGCCGGGGGCGATGGTCGAGACGCGGATACCCGTGCCGTTCAATTCCAGTCGAAGCGTGCGGGTAATCTGCAATTCCCCCGCCTTGGCGGCGCAATAGGCAGCTCCGCCTTCATACGCCACGCGGCCCGCTGTGGAACCGATGTTTATGATGGAACTGCAGGGAGTGGATTCCAGCATGGGCAGGGTGGCGCGAACCATGCGCAACACGCCGAGCACGTTGGTTTGCATCATGGTTTCCCAATCCTGGTCGTGTCCCTTGGCCACTGTGTCCAAACCCAGCGCACCGCCGGCGTTGTTGATGAGGACGTCGAGGTGTTTAGTGAGCGTGCGTGCCCACCGGATGAATTCATGCACGCTGGCCGTCGAGGTCACATCCAGCGGATGACACGAGGCGCTGGCGGCGCCGGATTCCCGGGCACCGCGGGCGACGGATTCCAGCCGGTCCACGCGCCGCGCCCCCAGCAGCAAGTGCGCTCCTTGTTGCGCAAAGAGCCTAGCGGCGGCGGCACCAAATCCACTGGAGGCACCCGTAATCAAAACCCACTTGTTTTTCAGGAAAGCGGTCACAGGCCCAGTATGCGCCGCATCGTTTCCCTTGTGAAGCCCGGCGTCCTTGCCTAGCTTGCGCGCACTTTTGCGATGAACATCGGCGTACTCACCCACGAGCCATTTCACCCGCCCAGCGGCGGGGGATCGTCGCAGGCCCTCTACCTGGTCGAGGAAATGGTGCGGCGCGGCCATGCCGTGCATGTCTTTGCGCCCCAGCCGGACAACGTTGCGGAACTGGAAGCCAAGTTTCGCATCAAGATCCATCCGTTCACGACCTGGAAGATGGGGCGATATGCGAAGCTGAGGAACCTCAAGTATCTCGCGTACCCGTTCTTTCTTGAACGTCTCGTGCGTCGGGCGGCGGCGAACGTGAAGTTTGACGTGTTGCTCGCGCAACATGCCATCTCCTGCGTGGCGGCGGGCAAACTGCGACGCGACTTGAACTGCGCGGTGGGAATGAACTTTCTCGATTATCTCACCGGCTATTTCGACAGCTGGCCAAAATACATGGCGCCCGCGCCGGTGGTGAGCCGATTGAAGCAGTTTGAATTGTCGTTGCCCCTCAAGCACCGGGCCGAGGCCATCTTCACCATCTCCGATGAACTGGCCGACCTGTTCAAACACGCGGGTTACCCGACGGAGCGCATTCTGCCCATTTACTACGGCTACGACGGAAAACTCTTCCAACCCACGTTCGAGCCATCGCCGACGCCACTGGTCGTGATGCACGGGTCGCTGGATCATCATCACATCAATGCGTTCGGCGCGGACGCGTTGATGAAGATTTACGCGAAGCGGCCCGACACGAAGTTCCGTTTTGTCGGACACAAGACAGATGCGTTGTTGAAGGTGTTGGAACTGGTGAAAGGACAAATTCCGGAATCAGCCATCGAGTGCACTGGCTTTGTGCCGTATGCCGAAGTGTCAGGGCGCATCCAGAACGCCACCGTGGGCGTCGTTCCCTATGCCGCTTCGACAGGAGCGCACAACACGGTTGTGGCCAAGACCGTGGAGTATGCGGCGATGGGCATCCCGATGGTCTGCACACCGCTGCGCGGCACGATGCGTTACTGGGGTGAAAGCCCCATCATCCGGTTCTCGGAAATGAACCCCGGGAGCTTTGCCGAGAGGGTGTTGAGCTGGTTCGATGAATCCGAAGGCTCCCGGCTTGCCTGGGCCAAAGCCGCCAGTGAAAAGGTCCGGCAGGAGCTCGACTGGGTGCCGTTCTCGGGACGGGTGGTGGATCGGCTGGAAGCCATCGGTCAGAAGTAGTCACCGACGTGGGGAGGGGGAGAGCGGTTGGCTGGATAGCGGGAATCCGACTCGTAACCTCCGGGGTTACATCCGTCCGCGCTGGCGGTTGGCTTCGTAGAGGAAGACGGATGTGGCGCTGGTGACGTTGAGGGAATCCACGTTCGCCGGCATAGGGATGGCCACGGCCTCGTCGCAGACTTCCAACACTTCCGGGCGGATGCCTTTGCCTTCATTACCCATGACGATGCAGCAGTCGCCGGTGAATTGTCCCTGCGTCAGGGTGCGTTGGTCGGTGTGTGGATGCGCGGCGACGATGTGAACGCCTTGTTCCCGGAGGCCGCGCAACGTCAGCATCAGACTGGGGGATTCAATGACGGGCAGCGTGAAGATGGTTCCCATCGAGGAGCGCACGGAACGCCGGAGCCAGGGGCTGGCGCAGGTCTCGCCAACGATGATCGCTTGCACCCTGAAGGCGGCGCAGTTGCGGACGAGTGCGCCGACGTTTTCCGAGTTGGCCAGTTCATCGGCAGCCACGAAGAGCAGGGGGCGTGGGCTTGTGGCGATGACTTGTTCAAGGCTGGGTTGCGGTGGAATGACCCCTACAGCCAATACACCTTGATACATGTGAAATCCAATCAGGTCCTGCAGCAATGACTTGGAGGCGATGAAGACGTCGAAATTCTCGGGGCGGGCCTGCAGCAAGGGTGTGAAGTCCTCCACGCGGTCAGGAGGCAATACCACGGAAACGATACCGTAGCGCGGATCACGCAGCAGTCGCTCGACAACTTTGTCGCCCTCGGCCACGAAAATGCCCAGAACATGATGCTCCTTCGGCCGCCGCATGGTGCGGTAAGGTGCCAGTTCGGGTGCGTCGAACTTTTCAATGTGGCGTAAGCGGAACATGGGTGTCGTTTGTGGAAGACGACGTAAGGAGTCTCAAATGATATATGCGGGGAAGGAGACTCCTCATGGCGTCTCCTTCCTGTGGCTAATCTAGAGGGTCAGTGTTGCGGTGATGGTCTCTTGCGAAGTGACCACGGTGTGAACGTGATCCGCACCCAAAGATTGCAGCCGGGAGGAAACGGTGTCCATCGCGAGCTCGGGACGATTGCAATCCTGGCTTAGGTGGCCGAGGAACAAATGTTGCAGGTCGGCCGAGACAATTTCTTGAACAGCATCCGCTGCCGCTTCGTTGGAGAGATGCCCGTGACGGCCCGCAATGCGTTGTTTGATGCTCCATGGCCGCCGGGTGTCCTCCTGTAGCAGCTTCATGTCGTAGTTGGCCTCCAACACAAGGGCGTGGGCGGGTTTGACGCGGTCCAACACGAGGGTGGTGGCGTGGCCGAGGTCGGTGAGGAATCCGATGTTTGCGGTGGCGGTGCGAATCAAAAAACCCACAGGGTCCTGCGCATCGTGCGGGATGCTGAAGGATTCGACGGCGATGTCACCGATCTCGAAGCCTGCGCCGGTTTCGAACAGGTGGCTCAGCAGGCGTATGCCCATCAGCGATTCGATGGCGTCGCGCGTGAGGCGGTTGCAATAAACGGGAATGCGCAGCTTTTCAGCAATGCCGCCCAATCCTTGGATATGGTCGCTGTGCTCGTGCGTGACCAGGATGGCGGTGAGGCTTTCCGGTGACCGGCCAATGGATGCGAGGCGCTGGCGGATCTGACGGGTGCTGAACCCCGCATCAATCAACAGGCGCACCTGGTCCGTTTCCAGATAGGCACAATTGCCCTTGGAACCGCTGCCCAAAATGGTGAAACGACACGCCACGCAGCGACGTTAGGAACCGGGGCGGGGTGGGGCAACGGATTTTTTGCTCCAGACCGGGGATGTTGCAATGGGCAACTTAAGGGGAGAGTGCGCCGGCACAGCGAAAGTCATGCCAGCTTTTGCTTGTGCGGCGGGGATGCCATATTACACTCGGCGCATGTCGCAAGGCCTGTCGCTACAAGCCCGAATGACGCAGTCGCTGGTGTTGGCTCCGCAACTCCAGCAATCACTCGCGTTGCTGCAGGCACCGACCCTCGAACTCAAGGCCCTCGTCGAGCAGGAACTCCAGCAAAACCCCGTACTTGAGGAAGTCGCCACCCCCGAACCGGAAATGTCCGAGCGCCGTGAAACCGAGGGCGAGACGGTTGGCGAAGCCTCCGATCCAACCGAGCCGCCGGCAGACGTCAATTTTGATCCCGCGACCGAAAAGCCCTCCGAGGATGGTGCGGATGACTTTCAGGCGGAATTCGAGCACCTTTCCCAACTCGATCAGGAATGGCGAGACCAATACTCGCAGAGCAACGCTCCGTTACGCGCGTCAGCCGAGGATGAGGAGCGTCGGCAGTTCATGTTCGACTCGCTCGTGGCCAGCACCTCGTTGCAGGAGAAACTGCTCGAGCAGGTGCGCGATTCGGATTTGAAGCCGGGTCTCTGGCAGGTCGCCGAACTGATCATCGGCAATATTGATGACTATGGTTATCTAAAGGCGACTGTGGATGAGATGGCTTCCTCCACCGGTATTCCCCCCGAAACCATCTTGGAAGTGCTCAAGGCAATTCAAGCCTTCGACCCGGCTGGCATCGGCGCGCGCGACTTGCGCGAATGCTTGATGTTGCAGTTGGAGCGGGAGGGCGAAGAGGAATCACTCGAATACGAGATCATCCGAGACCACATGGAGGCCTTGGGCCGCCGCCGTATTCCCGAAATCTCCCGCGCCACGGGTGAAACGGTCGAGGAAGTACAGGATGCCATCGCGCGTATCGCCCGCCTGGAACCGCGTCCAGGGCGTTCGTTTCTGCCGGACAACGACCAATTCGTCGTTCCGGAAGTATTCGTGCACCGGTCGGGTGACGATTTCGTGGTCAGCACCAACAACGACCACGTGCCCCACCTTCGCATCAGCAACACCTACAAGGACCTTATGTCCACGGGCGGCGAGAACGCCGAGGTGCGCAATTATATCCGCGAAAAGATTCGCGCCGGCAAATTCCTCATCAAAAGCTTGCACCAACGTCAGCAGACCATCCTCAATATCGCCCGCGAAATCGTGAATCGTCAGCATGACTTCATGGACAGAGGCGTCGCTTTCCTCAAGCCGATGACCATGGTGCAGGTGGCCGAAGTGGTCGGTGTGCACGAGACCACCGTGAGCCGCGCCGTCTCCGGCAAATACATGGAGACACCGCAGGGCGTGTTCGAGATGAAGTATTTCTTCACTGCGGCCATTTCCACTTCCACCGGGGAGGGGGCGATGTCCAACACCAGCGTGAAGGACATGATTTCCGACATCTTCAAGAACGAGAACGCAGGCGAGCCGTTGTCTGACCAAGAAGTGGTGAAGATGCTGGCCGATAAAGGCATCGTCATTGCCCGCCGCACCGTTGCCAAGTACCGCACCGAGTTGAACATCCTGCCGTCAAATCTGCGCAAGGTGTATTGAGGGTTTGGCGAGCCTCGGGGGATCGATAAAACTTAGCCCGCAGCCTCAGCTGCGGGCATTTGACTTCCAGAATCGGAACGCCCTGCAGGAGAAAGGGCCGTGCGGTCGCCCCCTCGGGCTTGTGTGCTTCTGATTTTAATCCACGGCTCACGCCCTGACCACCATCTGTCGCGTCGATGGCGCTGGACCGAAATACCGCTTCCCTACCTCTTTTTCGCCAGCGCTTTCTTTGTGGCGGTGTGCAGGTCATCAATTTCCCCCCGCAATTCAGCCTTGTCTGAGGCGGTCATGCGGTCGATGAACAGCACGCCATCCAAATGATCCACCTCGTGCTGGACGGCGCGGGCGAGCAGTCCGCCCGCGCGGAAGGCGATCGGGCTGCCGTTGGCGTCGAGCGCTTTCACGTCCACGGATTCTGGACGCGTAACGTCGGCGTAAACCTCCGGGAAACTCAGGCAGCCTTCCGGGCCGGTCACCTTCTCGCCGCGCGGAGTGGTCTTGGGATTGATCAGCACCAACGGCATGTGCGCATCCACGTCCACGGGCAAACCGTCAACCTCCAGCGTCGAGGGGCGGTCGGTGACGCCGCGGACGTCAATCACCGTCACTTGCAGCGCCCGACCAATCTGTTGCGCCGCGAGGCCGATGCCCTTCGAGTCATACATCGTCTCAAACATGTCGGCGACGAGTTGCTTGATCTCCGGGGTGATTTCCTTGATGCGCGCCCCACGTTCGCGGAGCACGGGATGGCCATATTTGATGACTTCGAGAATCAT
>Ga0075471_10000564_pt1 | contig 22412 bp, 22 predicted proteins | sample DEB19_08_DNA_2_FD_74787 | JGI IMG/M metagenome (GOLD analysis project Ga0075471, IMG submission 74787) | Aqueous microbial communities from the Delaware River and Bay under freshwater to marine salinity gradient to study organic matter... | ecosystem: Environmental > Aquatic > Marine > Coastal ... | reverse complement strand
AATGCGTCTTTCTCCGCCATCGCCTGCTTATACTCTGGCGACCACTCGTACGGGCGGCTAAAGCCCTCCTTGAGTTGATAGTAGGCAGCCTTTGTGCTGACAGGAATGCCGCGAAGCACATCCCAAGTGGAGGATACCACTTCCGTAGGGCTGATAAAGGACATCTCTTTAGCCGGAGGTGGCGGAGGGGGAGCTGAGTATTGCGCGTTCTTATTCGCAACAAACGTATCGAGAATCTTAGTCTCCTCTGGAGACAACGGCTGTTGGGAGGCGAAGTCGGTCCTCCATTTCAGCAAAGACGTGGATTTCTGTTCTGGAGAGAGACCTGTGAATTCAGAACTGGATTCAAAGTCCTCCCATTGCGAAAGGGAAGTCGGCATCTGGAAAGGTTTCCTATCCTTACCGAAAATCAAGTTCTGGCTCGACTATTCTTGAGCAGCAGCCGCTTGCTGGGAGGCTCTCTTATTGAACTCCGCCATACTGTTGAGATCGTCTTTCGGTCCTGCCAAACGCGGGGCGTCTCGCAGGATACCTCGGATAGTCGATTCTGAGACAAGTTCAGATTCACCGAGTTCAGCGGTTATGTCATCTACCAAACTTGCGCGGCTATCGTTTGCCGCCTCAGATTCATCCGATGCTGGGATGGCTTGCCACTTCTTAGCTAGGTCAACCAATCGACGCTTCCGAGCAAGGTCAGCGACTTTGCCAAGAGGCCCTTGGAACGACTCATTGAACTCCTTGAGTCTGGTCGCTACTTTGGTCGGATTGGGGACATTATTGGCATCGATCAGCCCTGCTTGAAGGTGCTCTGGGAGCTGCGATAACTGCGTGCGGGATTTGGTCAGTTCCTCAAACCGTTTATCCAAAGTCGGAGCAAGCTCTCTGGCCATATCTGGATATTGCTTGACGAACTGGTCCAACTGGTTTTCGTCGGCAGACCTCAAGAACTTGAAGGAGGCGTCCAGAGTTGCTTCTCTAGCCGCCTTCTGCTGCTTCTCCTGCAAGTCATCTATCTGCCTACGCTGACGATCTGTTAGCGAAAGGATGTGCTGAACGGGAGACGAGGCGAATGCTTCTGGGCCAAACTGCATTGCAACTTGCCTGACCTTGTTGTCGTACTCAGGGTCGAGCGGATTGATCTGATTCAGAGCCGATGCCGCTTGTGTCTGGAGCCTAGACTCCTCGCGTGCCTTCTGCATCTTTCCAAGCTGGTCAATGAACTTCTGCGAAGAACTGAGCATGGCCAACGGATACTCGTCCTGTGGGGGAGTCAAAGACGGCGGCGGAGGCGCGTAAAGTGCCTGCGTCAGAGATTCGAGCTGTCCGCTGGTTAGATCAGAAATTGCCATGGAAGTGAGGGCGTTGGATTATCAGCGAGAAGCGGTTTTGGGTGATTTAATTTGACTTCTTAAATCCGAAATCTCTTTGCCTATCCTAGCTAACTTAGATAAGTCTTGGGGATTATTTGACTCAGCCAACCGATTAAACTCTCGTTCCTTTTCCACCAATTTTTTTTGTCCTTCGGTAATACGTTCCGTATTGATAATTTGGCTTTGAAGGGTTTTGATTTCATCGCCCAACTGGGCGAGTCTAGTCAAATTTCTTGGGTCCTCCGATTGAGCCAATCGGTCAAACTCACGCTGCTTAGAAAGCAATTCCATTTGGGGAGAGGGTGCCGCAGTCTCTTGGACTCTAGGAGTGACTGCGGTTTCTCTAGTTGGTGTCGGTGTGCTAGGCTCCCTTCCCTTGCGGAAATATGCCTCCGCCTCATCCAAAATCTCTGCATCACTCTTTTGAGTCGTAGGGGCAGATGCTTGCTTTTGATTCCTTCCCATGAAATCGTTGAATCTGGCAAGTATTGCATCAACTACTTGACGCCCATCAGCAGCTCCCCGTTGCGCCTGCCATATAGCATTATCAAGAGATGTATTCAGCTCTCTGTTTGGCGTAGTCGATTGTGCTTGAGTTGGTATTCCTCCAAGTGGATTTCTGGCTTTATCCGCCTCTAGGAAAGCAGCGAAGTCTGCTAAGATTTGAGCGTCCCCTTTTGCGAGAGGGGTAGTATCCGTAGCAGAAATAGTAGGTTGTCTTGATGCAGCTATCTCCTTCGCTAATGCTACTACACGGGGATTGCGCTTGTCTGACTCGCGTAGGAACGCTTCAAACTGACTTAGAGGGTCCGAAGCTGGAGCCGCTTCCACTGGAGTGGCTGCGGCAGCACGGTTACGGAGCCCAAGCCATTCTTGCATTACTTCTTCGGGAATTTGGCTTTGGCGTTCAGAGCCTAGAGCTTGAGATTTTGCGTAGTTTTCCTTAATAGCTGCTTCAAGCTCCGTTAGACGTGCCAATTTATCTGCCGATTCTTGGGCGGTCAGAAGTCGTGTGACGGGGACTCTTGTCTCCCCAGCACTTATTACGACCCCTTTGCCGGGATAGCGTGCGATACCTCCATCTATCGGAAGTGGCTCACTAACAGTCTTGCGTTCGAGATCGCCCAAAAGTCTGCCACGCTCTGCCGTCATTGCTGCTCGCTCGGCATCGAGAGCCTTCATCTCATCGGAAGCTGTCCCAAATACCCCATACTTAGTCTCCAAGAATTTTAACCTACGTTGATCTTCTGGGGAAGTTGATGCAGGAATTGGAGGAGCAGCGGAATCCGTTACGGATTCAGTAGTTGGAGCCGTAACGGATTCAGTAGTTGGAGCAGGAGCAGGCTGACTCGTAAAAGATGGACCCATGGCTTTTTGAAGCCGATTAAGGAAATTCGACTCATCTTTCGAAGAAATCGGCTGCATCGACCGATTAAGCGAATCCAAAAATTCGGCTTGCGTATAGGGAGCCTGTTGCGGCTTTCCGGCAACTGGACCTAGACTTGCAAGAGCGGAGGCGATTGCTTCTGGTGGAATAGGTTGACGAACAGGAGCCTGCTGGAAAATGGACTGACGCAGAGCTTCCCCAAGGCGTTCACGATCAGCAACAGTAGATTCGCCACGGTTGATCGCCGCTCGGGCCTGCTCTACGGTTTCTCCAGCATAGGGAACGACAGACGAAAGCGGCCTGTTCGTGCCAATAATCTTTCCTTGGGCGTCAGTCAGAACTGTGTAGCCATCGGGCAGGGTAGAGCTGGTAACGCCTCCCGGAAGTTCCCGAGTAGTTGGACGTTGAGAGCCAAGCAGTTGTGGATTTTTCTTGACCCATTCTTCTTCTGCTGGGCTAAGGAAACCACTTTCTGCTGTCCGTTCTCCTGTTAGCCATTGACGCTCACGGGCCTCCCTCACAGCAGACTTCCCAGCCTGCTGTGCCAACTGACGACGTGCCTCGGCATTGATAGCGGCGGCCATCGCATTACGGGCAGTCGGAGAATTGGGGTCCGTGATTTGATTGTTACCACCCGTGGCGATAGCAAAGTTCATCAAGTCTTGGAAAGTGGCCATGAGAGGGAGAAGTTGGTGAGTGTTAGAAAGTCAGCCCAGTCGAACTAATTCCGTATGGATTGAATTGGTTGACGAAATTTTGAGCTGTATTTTTCTTCGGAGTTGTTGGGGTTCCCCAAGTTGGGGTTTGAGCTGTTGGTGTCGCTCCTAAATCAATGCCCGTAGAACCAAGCCCATAGGGATTGAGAATCGTCGAAATGTTCTGTGGCGTACCACTCATGCTAGGGGGAGTCGAGGGAGTCGTAATGCTTGGCTGCATTGGGACGCCCGGACCAGTTGCCTGTGGCGTAGTTTTTTGCCCCGCGTTATTTGCTACCCCTGTCGCGGGAAGGGTACCTCCATCCTCCATAAACTTCTGGTAGGCTCTTAAAAGTGCGCCAAGGCCCTGTTTTTCAGCTTCTAGCTGGAGTTTGTTGTACTCATTGCGTATCTTGGCCCCCTCCAGAGATGCGGCTGCTCCGGCCATCCCACTAGCAAACTGCGCGGCTGCGACTTGCCCCGGACGTGCGGTGCCTCGGGAGATCATCCCAGCAAGCCTTGCGGGGTCCATCGTGCTACGACCTGCCTGAGCCCCAGTCGGATTGGCGTTAGAGTCGGCTCCAATAGGGAGACGTTGACGACGCTCGAAGTCAGATTCGCCCCAAGTTTCCCGTTTGCCGGGGTCATAAACTGCGACTGGACGATTGCGAGGAGAGGGAGTTGCCATAGGATTAGGTTAGCGGGTCGTTGGAATCGCACGGAGGCCAGCCGCAGCAAATGAGCCGTTGAACACTTGACGGGCCATTCCTCGGGTCTCCTTCAACTGCTGATTGAGGAGGGAGTAGCACCGCCCCCAATAGGCGTCGGCAGAAGCCGGGTCATTGGCGTCCTCATAAACTAGAGCTAAAATTCCCATCTTCAAGGCCCCAATACTCGGAGGAATTACTGGCTCGTCCTCTTGGATGAGCGGCAGATATTTCAACTTGCACAGGCCCGTCACGACATAGTTCGTGTTAGCCAAACGGTAGCGGCGGTATTGTGGGCGAGTTTCCGTAGGGGCATACTCAGCCAGAAGGGTTTCGGTGGCCCCATTCACAACGTAGAGCTGGACAGGCCCAACCGTAACAGGTTTGACGACGGAGGTAATCTGGTAGAAAGCGTTGGTCGTATCGACCGGAACACTGTCCAAAGTGATTTCCTCTCCTAGAGAGCCGTTGGTGTACACGTCGTTGCCATACTGATCGGTATGGCCAAACACTTTGACGGTGAGTCCTTCTGCCTCCGTTGCTGTGGTTTTCCAACGCAGAATGCCTGCCTGTGTCGGGTCGATGGTAGTGGCAAAGTTATCGCCAAGATCGATGGCACTTCCGATGTCCGGCATGGGAGATGGGATAGAGCCGGGACCGGAAACCAGATACTCATACCAACGGGACTGGATTCCTTGAACGCCATAGTTCACATGCAATCCAAGTAGGGATTCCGCATCGCGTGGCAGGGAGATGTACTCCCGATCTCCCATGTCGAAGTTGACCTTGAAGGTCGTGCCTTTCCACTTTCCCGAATTGATAACCCGCTCACGCACCTGATTTAGGTAGTTGAGAAACTTGGGAGATTCTTCATTCTCCGGGGTAACATAGGAGAACAAATTAGCCCGGACATCGGAGACTGTCAGATTTGAAGTCATGGCCAAGAATAACGCCCATCTGCCTAAGCTCAAGGGGCAGGATAGGAGGTGTCCAGATAGCCCCCTTCCGCTGCTACATCCCCCGCAGACGCCCCGTTACCCCCAAACGTAACGAAGAAAGGGAAATTGGCGTTAAAAGGGCCGGGGGAAGCTGTTATCATCTTGCGCGCCCCATAGTTTCTTACCGCGTCCTCAGCTACTATTTCCGCATTGCCGGAGCCGGACGACGAAAAAAGATTCATGTTCAAAGCCGGGGCATCCTCAACCCCATAGAATCTGGCCAGAAGGAAGAAGTAAGTGTACTCTCCGGGATACAGGAAATCTTCGTTAGGTCCGGGGTAGCTTGAATATGGGATGTCATCGTCCTCCACGGTAAATATAGTAGCTGGCCCTGCCGTAATTGATTCGATTACTGGCCCATAAATCTCGTCCTCCCATGCCTCTACCTCAAAGCTCTGTTGCAGATAGACCAATCGGTATTGGTCTTTCGGGATAAATAAGTAGGGCCGAGGGGTATCGTAGCACGGAACCCCATTGACAAGAGTCGTCGGGTCGAAGGGCAATACAAATACGTTGGAACCCCCATTCCCCGCCTCTGAGTACATTCCGTGATACTCAGGGAACCAAGGAGCAACGCTCTCGGTATCGGAGTTAAAAGCGGTTCGCCCATCCGCCTCCTTTATGATTGTGAATGGGAACCCAGAGATTACCCTAGTAGTCTCTCTGTCGCCAGATCGGAAATCCAGCTTCTTAATCGCCTCCGCGACTTGCTCCTCAACTTGGGCGATAATTCTGTCAGCACCGTCAGAAGTCATGGGGGATTGATTAGGCTTACGATTCGAGTGAAGGGGGCATACGTTGAACTTGCTACGAAATGCGGCCCTCCGTTTGCTAGCGGGTCCGTGTAGGAAGTAACTTTTTCTGTTCCGAAAATAAACCCCGGATAGATTTGCCCATCTTTCGTATAGACTCCCAAAAGTGTCGTAGATTTACAGGATGAGGTTGAAATATGTACATCTTCTGGCTCAACCGCGTCAGCAGGCCAATCGACTTCTCCGACTTCGCGGGGATACGGAGCCGTGAGCGATTGTTGTATGATCTCGCAAGATTCAAACTCCGCTCGAATCTGGAATAGACTCTCGGAGGGGGGTTCGATTGGATGGACATACAAATTCCATGATTTCTGCAAATAGACGGCTCCGCCGTTGTTCTGCCTGTTGAATGAGGGGCGGTTTGTAGAGAACACTGATCTGCCGTTAAGCAGCGGCTCAATGAATACCCCATCGTTTAGGTAGGAACCTTGATAGCTTTCCACTACGAAGGGAACTACGAACACTTCATTGTCCGATAGCTGAATCTGTCCAGCGTATGCCCACGGAATCTCTAGCGGGTCGCCTATCTCTTGCGCGTCCGCGTCAATCGAAAGGTATTCTTCTCGGCGCACAACCCGTGGAGCCGAAGTCGCGTCCATGATCTCCGCGACTCGCTGATCGATCAATTCGGTGGCCTTTGCCAAGATGCGTTCTTCCATGCTCATTGTAAATAAATGCCGTGGCTGACTCTCACTGACCCATCTGATATGAACGAGAAAGCGTCAAAGGTCATATTGATCTGAGTCTCTAGCAAATGCCAGAGAGCTTCTTCCTGAGCTTCCTCGCCTAGAGACCCATCAAGGGCTTCGATGTTAGGCTCAGGTAAGGATGATGGTGACGTTGACTGACCCTCGGTTTCCGGCTGCATTGTAAGCGGTGAATTGGAGAACCCATGTTCCGATGTTTTGCGAGTGGTTATTCGTAGAGCCTGAGATTATCCCAGTATCAGTGTCAAAACTCAGGCTCGTTTCCGCAAGAAAGAAGTCATTATTCGTTGGGCTTGCTGGACGGCTTACTGTTCCATCGTATGTCCAAGAGGTCGGAGAGTTGGAGGCAAGGATTTGAATGTCTGCTATCGGAGAAGCATTGTGTGAACGGGAGAAGCTCTGCGCTGCGGTAATCGTCGGCTTCGCCGTGTAGTTGATCGTGATAGGAACTGCCCCTCGGTCCCCCGCCGCATTGGATGCCGTGATATTGAGAACCCAAACGCGACTGGTTGTATCGCTGTTCGCATTGCCAGAGATAACTCCCGTGGAGGTGCTGAACGACAGGCTTGGATGCTGGGTAAAGAATCCCGTTCCTGCGCTTGGCGTGCTAGACACGGTGCTCTGGCTCCATGTCGTCGGTGAGTTATTAGCGACGATGGTGAAGGAGACTCCAGTCTCAGACTCAAGGAGAGCGAAGGATTGAGAAGCTGTAACTGTCGGCTTCGCTGTGTAGTTCTGAGTCAAAACTTGGCTAACCGAGCCTGCATCATTCGATGCAGATATGGTCGCCTGAGTGCTCGAACTGAGATCAGGAGTCGGAGTGCCAGATACGACGCCTGTGGTTGAGTTGATGCTCAACCCAGCCAGCAGTCCCGTGGCTGAGAATACAATGGCACCACCCGTTGCGTCGTAATCAATCGGAGTCATCGCTGCATCTTCCAAGAGAGTCGCAATGAAGGGTCCTACGGTGATTACTGGAACGCCAAAGTCTGTGGTGGTTGGGACAGTGTTTGAAGTCAGGGCTCCAATGACGACCTTCATTTGGTAGGCCGTATTCGCCGTGAGTCCGGTGAAAGTATAATCATTGCCCGTGAGTCCAGTAGCGGTTGGGCTGCTCCATGAACCTGCCGAAGCCAGCTTGATATAAACACTCGCTGTTCCAGAAGCTCCTGTTACCCAAGCCAACTGAATAGTCGTGTCTGTCACATTCAGCACAGAAGCTACGATTAGGGTATTGAGGTTCGTGTAGTATGGATTGTAGATGCGGATACGCCTAGACAGGTACCCGCCGAAGTAGGGGCGTATATCTACCTTGCTGTCGATGTATTGAGGCCAGTCTGGTGGAGTTGTCGCTGGTTCGTACTGCTGATAGTAGTAGTACTTGTAATCGGGGTGGCTCGTCCCAGACGTTTCCCAAATTGGAAATGCTTGGTGGAGCGTTGGAGGAATCCGAACTTGAAGCAACGCCCCCTCCCAAGTGATCGGGGATGGGAACATTGCGTTACCGACCGTGGAAATGGTTGGGGGAGTCTGAGTCCACTGTTCATATACCAAGGCGACGCAGGGGCCGTCATAGGCGTCTCGCAGGTAATTTGGAACAACAATAGCTCGCCCATAGCCACCAGCCCTCAAAGGAGGATAAAACACACTGAATGGATTAGAAGCATTCAGGACTCCCGGCCAAGAATAGTTCACCACAATCGGGTAAGGAGCGCGAGTGGATACCCCGCCGCTTGCGGCCCCGGCAAGCCCTGCGGCCTGCTTGGTCGTCTTGATCGACCAAAGGGAATTGACTGGCTGGACTTCGGAATAAGTTCCCGAGGAGTTCAATGGGTCGCCGGAAGTGCCTGCCGGGACTTTCTCTTTAGAGTAAGGGTAGAGATTCCCGGTATCTGGGTCGAACTCCTGCCCAGAGATTATGGCAGATGTATCCTCCCAAACGACTTGGACAACCACATACAGGTTATCCAGCTTCGCAATGTCTGACCGAGACTGAACAGTTGCGACAAGTTGGTAGTCGTCTGTGTCCAAAAAGGTCGGCGGAGCGTAGGTGACGTTGCCTGCCTCGAACTCATCGCGGGGAATCAAAAAGGTCTGTTTGACCGTAGGACGCTCTGCGGATGTATCTACCTCCCAGTTGTAGAGGTGCTGGTTAGCACGGTCTGCCACATAGACCCAGCGTTGAAGCCCTTTCTCTCCGGGCTCTGCCCAGCAAAACTTGTGGTCAGGCCACTTGGCTGAGTTTGGATGTGGAGTCCCGTAGTCGGGATAGGTCGCGTTGACCGCAACTTTGGTGTCCACTGTCTCTGATACCAGCAAATCCCCAATCAGGGGTGTAATCGGCAACTTTTGTACCGGAGTTGGGATTGGGTTGATGGGCAGCGGAGTCGGCATACCTGCTATTCTAAGCGGATACCGAGCCGCAAGCAAGCCTCGTTGAGCTTGGTCCACAGGTCCTCGGGGGAACCGTCATTGGCCAAAGAGGCATCCAAAGCCAGTGGGCTGATACCAGATTCCGACTCATGCTCCATCCGGTTGAGGCCAGCTCGACGGACCTCAATTACGATGCCACCAAGTTTGTGGACAAGTTCAGCCTCATTGTCAAAACGCACATCATCGCAGACAACGCGACCGCCGTTCTTAGCTATCAAGCCCATCTGTCTCTTGGCAGCTCGAAGCCAAATGTCTCTCCCAACGAGATTTCGACCCCATTCGGTTCCGAGGCTTTGGTAGCACTCGCGCACCGTCTTGCCGCACAGCTCGGGAGGACGCGCATCTTTATCGGTTTCGTCCGTAAGCACAGCCATCATGCGCTTGAGTGGTGAGGCAAAGCTGACCTTATTCCAGCCAAGTTTGGCTAAGAAGTCTGCGGCGGTAGTTTTACCTGCCTGTGCCAATCCGGTGAACGCGATAATCATGCCGCCTTTTGGCGCGATTTGCCTGCCGTGTCAACCATCTTCCCGGCGTGCCTTGAAATAGTCGGAGACCTCTCTGACAATCTCTGGGGGTGCAGAATCCGTCCAAGCCAGCAACTTATTTGCAGCAACTTCGAGGTCTTTGACTACATCGATCTTTGAGACTCGCTGACAGCGACCAACATAGTCTCGGTCTTGAATCGTGCCATGCCACTCATGAAGGGCCCTGCCGGGAACGTGTCCAACCGAGATTCCTTTGAAGTTCTCTGCCCATTGGCGGAACATTTCTGGGTTCGCCCCCAAATGCGCCCGAACCGAAGGCCAGAAAGGCAGGCCCATCATCGCCAAAGTCATCACTGTGTCCCCTCCGCCAGACAACGTGCGTGGGAAAAGTCCTCCAGCCTTGTTCCACAAGGAACGTCGCATAGCCCACGCGAAGCCGGGATGTGATTGCCAGCGGTGGTCTAATCCGACTAAAGCAGACCCTTGTCGAGTGCGTTCGACTTCACCGGATTTGCTTATCCAACAGGCGGTGTCAAACATCTGAACAACATGGTGCTGGACCAAAGCTGATTCCGTATCTTTTACCCAATCTGGGTTCGCGAACCAAATATCTGTATCCAACCACGCGAGGTTGTCGTACTCAGGCGGAACTCGGGTAGCGGCTAGATTGATCGCCATTTCCTTCTGCCACAGTTTTTGCGTTCGGGGGTCAATGGGGATTTGACACCATTTTTGGTAGCCTTTTGTGGCAGGAGTCTGCCCCGGAAGAAGTAGTTCTGCGCCATAGATCGGAACGCCATCTCGACTCATTTGTCGAAGGAAGCGTAGGAGGTTAGCCTTAGGACGATCAAAACCTGAGAAGTTGAAGTAGCAGCAGACACCAGCAAGCATGTCGCATTACTACCCCTAGAGCGTCTTTCCTGCAAGCAGACTCACGAACGAATCAACGTGATCGCAATGTAGAAGCAGAACCCAAAACAAAGGGCGGCTAGGATTACAGTGGCCATAGTTGAAATCAGTTGTTCCATGCGTGCCACCCGCCAAGTCGAAGCGCGAGCCAGCGAACTGTCGCACGCCAAGCAGGTGTGTTCTTAGCGAGAAGCATTTCCTTATACACGGCGTCGGCCTGACGGCGAGTAACCGTTACGAAGTCTCCGTCATCCGCTCGGTAGCCATGGTTCTGGTAAAGCCAATCATGCACACAAGCTCCGCGCTTGCTCATGCCGAAAGGTCGAACGATGCCTTGCAGTATGCCGGGAATGGACTCGTCGAACTCGAATCCTTCGGGAACCGTGAACTCGGCGTCCAGCACCTCGCTATAAACTCGGAAAGGAGCGAGTAGTTTCAAACGGGACACCTCTCTATCCCCAGAAATGTCCTTTGCCTCAAAAGGAGTGAGAAATGTGGCGTGGCGTTCCATACCAATCAAAATACCTCCAAAATTATCTGGAGGCAACCGAGTCTCACTTCTTGATGGAGGCCGTTGTAACTCGGCTCAGAGTTCCTTTGATTTCGGAAATGTCCTTGGTGTGCTCGTCAATTTTACTCTCATGGGTATCGAGACGCTGTTGATGGACATTCATGATCGTTTCCATCCTGCCCTTGACTTCGCCAACAGTCATAACCTGAATGCCAATCGTCACTAAAGCGGTAATAACACCCAGAGTCATTAGGAGTTTGTTTTGCGCTTTATCGCTCATGGGGTCAATTTCTGGCTAGTAGGTTAATTCGTTGAAAATCACATGAGCACTCCAAGCAATCGTAACTCCTGCGGCACCTGTAACTGTGATACTCAGACGGCTGGCTGCACTATTCGCAGTTATCGACACATTCCATGCTGAGTCGCTCTCGAAGTCTGTCCCAATAGTCTGAACCGCAGTAGGTAAGCTAGTAGTTGCTCCGGTGCGTTGAATCAGCACTCGCCTCCAATAAACAGCGTGCTGGCTTCCTCCAGTTCGACGTGCCAAAATACGGATGAGGCAATCATACGCTTGACCGTCTAGTAAAGTAAAGAACCTAGCGGACGAGAGTCCGTCTATCGCCAATTCGGTTGGCGTTGTGTCCGAAGTTTCCGCTCTTAGAATTACTTCTCCAGATTGATAGCCCGTGCTGACTGCGTGAATGCGTTCATTGCTATGCCTTACCGTACCGAGTCTGCCAGATGTAAAGGTGTCGTTGGCTACAACTGTATTGGACAGCGTATGGCCTCGACCCATAAATGCGTTCCCAATAGCCCCCGAAGCAAGTTGAGCGTTAATGCCGGAGCCAAGAATAAACGTCCGAGATGCTCCTGCACTACTCCCAGCCGTATTGCTGTCGCCTAAAACAACGCTTTGCGTGGCAGTAGCCGCGCTAGAACTGCCTATTGCGACAGCATTGGCCCCTCCTGCCGTGTTAGCAGCTCCTATTGCAATAGCATTGTTCCCAGTTGCGCTTGTTGAGGAAGCTGCCCTAAATCTACCTGTGAAGATGGGATTGGCAATCGGGGAAAAGATTGAGCTGAGTGCTGTTTTGATCTGTGCCCATGTAATCTTCCTGAGACCAAAACTCGAAGCAGAATCGATCAGGGGTATTTCATCCGTATCAAGGGGGTCAGCTTTACTCGACTGACTTGTAGTAGATGAAGCCATGAGGGATGGGAAAGTCCCACCATCTTTGATAATCTTCCCCGATGCCCCGTTGAACAGCGCGACATTGTTATTGGTGCTCGATGCCGGACCTACCACATCCCCCGTCCCACTTACGGGAACGGCTACATCAACAACGACATCCCCTTCACTTGTAATGGTAACTTCTGGAGTGTTGCCTCCGGTAACTGTAATGGAAGGAGTACTCATGGTGGGGTGAAAGAAGTGTAGTCCGCAAAAACCTGACAAGTGCCTTCCAACAAAGTCTGGACATACGCTGGGTCTCCATCATCGATGGTTTCAATCTGCCAATAGTAGATTCCTATGGCTAGGGGATATCTTCCGGGATTGACTGAGAACTCCCAATTCACGGCATCAACTATGTTAATTCCGCCGTTGGTAGTGGTGAGTTCCATATCGGGAACCACGACTTTCGGATTCAATTTGAAAGCCATTTTGACTTCTGCCAAATTGCCCGGAGCCAGCCTGTTAGTAACAGTGACGGATGGCAACCCTTCCCAAGTGTCCCCTTTGACAAAGGTCACTAGGCGGCTAAGTGCGTCTGATGAAGCAGGTTGCATCGGGTAATGGGTAGTTGATGAGCTTTTTCATCGAGTATGAAAGCCCATAACAGATCGTAGAATCTACCGCAGATTCAAGGCAATTTACCCAGTGTTCAGCGGAACTTCGGCCCGATAAACCAAGTCACCAAAGAGTAGCGGACGCCCAACTTTACGGGAGTCACGCGATGGCGGTTGAACGACGGAAAGAAGATCACGTCGCCTTGGTTGACAAACTGCCCTTCTGCGAGCGGGTCATTGGCAAACTCCAGCTTGCCGCCTGTGTAGTCATCGGGTTTCGACAACTGAATGACCATGCTCATCTTGCGATCAAACGGGGTCGTTTTGAGCCAGTTCAAATCTTCGTGCCATCCATAGCCGCCAGAGTTGTCTGCGTTGTACTCGGTGAATTGAACTTCGTGGAAGCCTCTTACATCGAAACCGAAAGCATTCGCATTGGCTTGGAGTGCCAGCTTCTCGATACGGTCATAGAACCAGCTCAAGGTCGGGTCGGAACGGCTGAGCCATCGAACAGTGGAGCGTCGCAAATGGTCGTCCACTACTGATTTCCCGCCGTGCCCAACCGTCGCTTGAACTGGCCTATGCGTAAGCCCGTATTTGACGAGAGTCGAACATTCTTCTTCGGAGAGTGCTTTACCAAAAAGTTGCCACCATGAGGTCATACAAAGGCTTGATTCCAGAACTGTTTTGCTGCTCGCATCTGTTCTTCCGTCTTAGAAGGCAGACGCCAGTCTGGATAAGCTGCTTGGACGCCGAATACAAGGTCAAACTTTCCGCAAGCACTTCTAAAGCGTGCAGTCTCCTCACTGATAGCTGCGGAGTATTTCTTCTCCAAACCATCACCAGCAGGAATAATGTCGAGGAACCAAGGACGCGCACCTTCGGTCACGGCGAAGGCGTAGATACCTTCGGGCGTGGACACAACGGAGTCTTTGGGACCGGGGTCCCCAGTAGGTCCAGTGGGTCCAGTAGGACCGTCGGGACCTGTTGGTCCGGGAGGGCCACCAGAGGGGCCGGGAGGGCCTATTGGTCCGGGGTCTCCTGTGGGACCAATGGGGCCGGGAGGCCCAGTAGGACCGTCGGTGCCTGTGGGCCCAGTAGGTCCGGGAGGGCCATCGGGGCCTGTTGGTCCGGGAGGGCCACCGGGGTCGCCGGGAAGGCCAGTAGGTCCAGTGGGGCCGTCTGGTCCAGTAGGTCCAGTGGGGCCTGTGGGTCCAGTAGGGCCATCGGAACCTGTTGGGCCGGGGGGTCCGGGAGAGCCAGTAGGTCCGGGAGGGCCACCGGGGTCGCCGGGGGTTCCTGCTGGCCCAGTGGGTCCAGTAGGCCCGGTAGGGCCCGTTGGTCCGGGGGAACCCCCGCCACCTAATTCAAGAGTTCCTGTGAATGGGTTGAAAGTCATGACTTGGTGATGGAAGTGACGTTGCCGTCAGTATAGCCAAAAGAGATGGTTGCGACAGTGGTTCCTCCAGAACCGCCGACTTTGTATTCCAACTCGGTGACGTTGCCGTCAACCCAAGTCAGGCCACAGAAATCTGCTCCAAAAGGAAGGGATGGGGAGGTTGCTTTGGTAAGAGCGTCAGCTTCTTCGGCAGACGCCGCTCCTGAGATGAACTTGAGATGCTCGTAGGCATCGCGAACTGGAATAGCCATAGTTGTGAGAGGGGAAAAAAGAGGGTGGGCGTCCTAGTGAAAGGAACGCCCACCCTGTTGAGGTTGTCAACCCGTGTGGGCCGCTAGATTACGAGGTAGGGCAAGGGGTGGTGCCAAGGGAGCCGGGGCAGCGAAGCACCATGATCTCGTAGCCGTACTCAGGGATGTTCGGCTGGTAAGCCGCACGCAGACGTGCGCTCCAGTAACCGATGTCCTTGTACTTGTTGCACTCACGGTCGTACTCGTTAATCCACTCGACCTGACCAGCGTAGTTCCAAGCCTTGACGCTTGCACCGCTGCCCATGTCGGAGAGGGGCTTCTGCATGAGACGCTTGCAGACCTTCGGATGATAGAAGATCACCTTTTCGTAGAGGGCAGCTTCATAGTCAGGATTGACGATGGCGATGCCAGCTTCGTTGGTGGTGTAGAACGGCACTTCGATGTACTCGTTCGCTTCTGCGTCGAAGTCATAGCGAGGAGCCTTGTCGTCGATGAGATGGAACAGGCCACCATAGACGCGCTTCACACCGAAGGGCTTGAGCAGCTCTTTCGGGTCAGCGTAGCGGTAGTCTTGGCGGATGTCAGCGTTGCCCTTGATGAGCTGACGCTGTTGTTCCGAGGACATCACGACCACGAACACTGGCTGACCGTCAACCATAGCGTAGGCACCATCTTCGCCAGCACCGTCGTGGATGAGCTTCCAGCGGATGCTGTCGAGCACGTCCTGATGGATAGAGCTGTCGGCTTGGACACCAGCGAAATCGCCGCCCGAGCCAGCGGTGAGCGAGCCACCGTTGAACACAAGACGATTCGCGTCAGGGATGATGGCGCAGTATTCGCTGCGGTCACGCATTTCCCAAGCGTCGATGACGTTCTTCTCGAAGTTGTTTTTGATCTCAGCGACCTGTTGCTTGAACTTCACGGCAGCGCGAGCGTCCGAGATGCAAAGCGGGTCAGAGTCGAGAACGAACTCAGAGAGCTGAGCGGACTGGGTGAGAGCACGCGAGCTGAGAGTAGCGGCAATCGGAGCGCAGGCCGTAGAGGTAGCTTCCGAGGTAGAGGCAGAAACGGGGTTCCAGCCAGCACCTTCGCCAATGACAGGCACGGTGCGCTGATAAACCACGCGGGAGATGGTGAAGCCAACTTCATCCGGGAAGAAGTCCTTTTCGAGAACAGCGTTCCAAGGGGAGGTGGCACGACCGCGACGGGCGATGTCACCCGTGATGCGGTTGGATTCTTTGATAAGATAGGAATTTACGACTTCGCAAGGCATAATGGTAGGGGGGATGGGGTTGAGTTGAGCGTTTCGTTAGTGAACGCCCAGAGATGCCTGTGGAGTCGTAGTCAGGCAGAGAAACTCCGTGAAAATGCCAATCAGAAAGGGAGTGGCTACCTCACGAAAAAGTTATGGCCCCCTTACAATTCGTCAAGACAGAATTTCATCCAGCCCATCCATGAAGGATTTGCCGCTCTTGGTGGACTTCGATACCGCTCCGCTACGGACGGATGGGCTCAATGCCCCGCGTTTGGCCAAAGACTGCTTGAGTGTCTCGATCTCCTTCGCCTGCGCTTCGAGGCGTGAAGCCAAATTGGGCAGAAGAACCGCCGCGTACCGAGCGTAGGCTTGAGTCTCTATGGGAGCCTCAGATAGATCGGCTTCCTTTACTTCGGAGGCCAAACGGGAAAGTTCCTCGTTACCTTCCTTGAGGAAAGGCAGTTTGGTCTTGAGGCCCTCCCAAACACTGTCGGATACCTTGAGATTTTCCTCGCGACGCTTCTGCCGTTGGGCTTCCTGCTCCTTGGTCCGGGACTCCTCAAGAAACTTTTTCGACTCCTGCGCCTGACGTTTGACCTGCATGGAGCGGTCGTAAAGGGTCTTGGCTTCGTCAACTACGCGCTTGAACTCGTACTTGTCGAAGTCGTTCATGCCTCCAACAATCTCTGAGAGAAGCTGGTTTCGGTCCAAAACATTCGGAGTTGTCGCAGCCTTCGCGATGTCCCGAACGTCAAGTTGATACTTCTCCGCGAAAGACTGAATGAGTTCCTCGGCACGCTGGAGAGGCTCCGCGATGTTGGTGCGATACTCGCGACTTTGCTCTACATCGAGCAAGGCCATCTTCTGATCGTAGTCGGCCAACTGGGTTTTAGAGGCTTCAAGCTCTGCGCGGAGTGCTTCGATGTCTGCGGTATTAGCAGCCGACGGAGGGTTGGCCCGGAGCTTCGCAAGCTCGGCCTTCATCTCATCGCGCTCTTTCTCAGCCGTAGCCTTGAGCTGCTTGAGTTTCTTCCAACCAATCTTGTTGGATTCCTTCTGAATCGGGGGAGCATCCTCGAAATCCGGGTCGTTCTCCGTATCGATTGTCTCGGACTCGGACTCGGATTCCTCGCCTTCGGATTCGTTGGAGCTTTCCTCCCCTTCGGATTCGTTCTCCATCTCGGTTTCGGTTTCAGTCTCAGTTTCCACCTCTCCGGTTGGAGTATCTGGTGATTCCTTCTGTCCGGCTGCTTCAAACAATCCAGCCATGAAGCCAGAATCCCCGGAGGAATCTTCGGTTTGTTCGTAAGAGGGGGCGTGGGGGTCGGTTTCGGTATCCATAGATTAGGAGGAAGTTTCGGTAAAATTGGTTGGCTTGCTCCACTCTTGGAGCGGTTTCTTGGTCGCAACGGTGTTCGGACGAGACAATTTGACGAAAGCCTCAAGAGCTTTCTGGAAACCTGCCTGTTCTGCGTGAATCAAAGCAATGCGAACTGGGTCAGTTCCGTAGTTGGTCGCAGGAACATTCGCCGTCTGCAAGACATCCAAAGCAGTCTTAATCAACGGCTCATCTCGGAGAAGTCGAGCCAATCCTTGATGCAAGTCGTCAGAAAGGTACCAGTCTTGATGTGTCATGGCAGATCGGGAGTTGGTAGTTTGGCATCATCCTCGATGGCTTCGCGAACCATGCGACCCACATCCAAGATGCCTTGCTTGAGAGTCTTGAACTTGACGACCGTAGCCAGTCCAAGTCCATCTCCCATGTGTCGATACACATGGATGCTCTTATCGTTGGGGAAAACCTTGTAGGAGAAAACGTATTCTTCGCAGATCATTGATTGAGCCTTTCACGGGCGATTTTCGCAGCCACTTCGGCGTCCTTGAGCATCATTTCCTGCTGGGCGGACTCGGCGCGAATCCGCATTTCCTGCTGGTGTTTCTCCTCTGCGATACGCAGACGGGTGCTCGCCTCGACAAGTTGGCGTTGAAGTGTATCAGGCAGCGCGTTCGGATTGGCGGCATTGCCACCTTCGGGCTGTCCCGTAGCTTGGGCTTGCGCCTGTGCTTCGGCTTCCGCTTGGTCCTGCATGATTTTCTGCATGTGCTTGGTGGCGTTGTAGAGAATGCCATCCAATTCCTGCAACCGCTTTTTGATCTGCGGATAATCTGGCTCGCTGACAAGATACTGCGCGTGTTCGCTGGTGTGCTGGTGGAGCGACGTAAGGGCAGGCATGACCTGCTCCACTTGCGCGGTTCCCTCGTCCAAGGCTTGAACGATAGCTTCTTCCTCCGGCAGATGAATGTCGAAGTGAACACGGTGAAGGGTATTCGGACGCACCGGAACTTGATTGCCCGACTTGAGGGCGATGTTTTCCAAGTAAGCAACTTCGGCTTCCATTGGAGGACGAAGGTTGTCCGGGGCGGGAGTGTAACGATCTGCGGCTTCGACACCACCCAAGGTGCGAGTAAGGTCGCGAAGAACCTGCTGACGGCCTTGTGGGTCAAAGCTGGCCGACAGGTTGAAAAGGCGTTCCATGAGGGCAGACCTCGCTGCCGAGGAGCCGCCACCAACAGCACGCACAGCTTCGACACGGCCAACATCGACCATCAAGATGGCTTCGATTGGCACGCCGCGCATCATGCAACGAGTGCGGAACTCGTTCACAGCCTGACCACCGGGGTCCTCTGGGAAGTAGTCCTCACGAATCGCACGGCGAACTGTCTCGCGAAGCAGACGTTCCCATGGGATGTAGAACAGGTTCAACTGAGCGAGGCTGATGTTGGCCACCGACTCAAGCTGTGCCTGTGTCTCAAACTTGGTGCGCTGACGAGCCGAGTTGAAGATCGCCTCGGTCGTGTAGGTGCCAGCCTGCTGCTGGAGAATCACGGACAAATCGTTCAGTCCGGGAATCAAGGACTGACTGAAATTGGGTTGCTCCTTCTGGATGACCTTGATATTCGGCGGCTTGACCACGAACGGACCAAAATGGACAAGGCTCATGTCCTGCATGGCGTCCTCGTTGTCCGGCTCGATCATGAGCATGGAGCTGGTCATCAAGCTGTCGTAGAAGCGACCACGCAGACGATTGAGAGCTTGGACCGTGGAGAAAATCTTGCTGGCCATCCCACGAATGCTGTGGAAGTAGCCATTGGTTCCGATGCCAAAGACGAAGGTATTGAACGCTTCGCTGGTGTTCTTGTAGCGGCTCTTGTTCTCGTAGAGGAATCCGATTCCAACATCCGCGTCCTTCTCCGGGAAGATGTACTGCGAAATGGAACCATCGAGTTCCTTGGCCCACATGAACACCAACTTGACCTCTGCGGCAGAAGCCGTCGAAGCAGCGAGGTCGTTGTTCTTGAACTCACGCTCCAAATCTTCCCAAGAGTTTGTTGGGTAAGTGGTGTTGCTATACTGCATCGCTGTAAGCAATGCCTTTTTCACAGCAGGAACATTCCAATGGAGTTCCTTGGCGAGTTCTTCGTCCTCGATCTTCTGATACAGTTCATGCGGAGGAACGCTGCGAACGATGCAGCAAAGTTCGATTTCCTCGTCCGATGCCCGAGTGTTCCGGGGAATCAGGAAGTCTCCAAGGGGAGCTACCTGCCAACGCCAATCGATTTCATCTTCACGGAAGGTCAAGCCTACGCCGTGAACAAGGAACTGCTGCACCAAATAGAGGTAACGTGGGTAGAACTCCGGCCAGTTGCGAACCATGCGGGTGAACTCGTCCGCCATGATGCTCTCCCACTCAGGACGAGCCTGCGGGTCGCCAAAGTTTGTGGGCATCGTGTTGAGCACATCGACAGACGTTACCAAGTCCAGATACGGACTCGTTGCCATGGAAACCAACTGCTCCCCTTGGCCCCAGTTCACGTTGCAGATTTCCCCAAGTCCGTTGAGATCGAGCTGACGCTGGTCGTAGGGGCTTTCCCCGTCGATCATGGACTGCACCCGAGCACGGTCCCGACTGGATTCCTCATCCGCACTACGCATCCGACGATAGGAAGAATGGGCAGCTTGGACGTTTTTGATTCGCGTGCGAAGCAGCTTCCCATCTTCTTGGACAGGAAGGAGCAAATCTTGAGAAGTAGTCGGAGTGGGGAAGTCGGCGTTCATGGCGTTACTGGCACCTTACGAGGCCGTCCTCGGCCCCGCTTTGGGTTGTCAAGCGTAACCTCATTCTGTGAATCGTCCACCGACAGCATTGGAGCCTCCTGCGCCTCAAGCTCAGGTTCGGTCTCGATAGGGCGTTCAAGTGGGGCAGGCTGTGTAACGATTCCCCAATCTGGAGAGATTCGAGTAACGACGACTTCGTTTGGGGAAACGCAGACGTAGTTGTCGTTCCAGTTGGCATTGCCAATATGGTCGGTCGTAGCGGTATGCTTGACCATCTCATGCCGACGGAATACTTCATGGTGGCTACCGTGATTACGGGCCGAGTTGCGTTCCAACTTGGTCAGGTTGGCGGGATAGACAGCGGCTTCCAAGATGTAGGGGTCGCCAACATCGACACGCTCGACACCGGAGGCATCCCGGAAGCGGCGAGTCAAATTGACTTGGAAGCCAAGATAGCGTTTGCCAGAGGCTCGATATTCTTGGTCCAAAACATCCGCCCAGTTCGATACAACAGGCCGAGTATCGGTGGACATATAGAACCAATGATTGCCAACCATGGCGCGAGCCACGATGTCGAAGGTCTCGTTCAAGGACCTCGGCGGCTCCCGGTAGAGCGTTGGCAAAGTCGCCTTGAAGGTTACATCGCGAATGCCGTCGAAAATCCGTTGCACCTCATTGAGCACGGTCACGGTTGTGAAAACCGTGATTTTATGCCGGGAATCAAGAGGTCCAAACTGCTTGAGGATTGCTGCGAGCTTGCGAGCGTTTGGCAACGCCTTGGAGAGAACAGGGATGGCAATATCCATTTTCCGGCATTTTGGGGGAAATAAAAAGGTCTGCAACTATTAAATAGCCCTCATTCTGGATAATTTCCGGGAAAATGAGATGAATTTTGAGATTCGGCGGTTGGAATTATTATCGGCTTCCCGAATCCGTGCCTTGCTTGACATGCCCAATTTGGTTCGGCAAAGGTCTAGGCAAAGCAATGCCGCATCCCCTCGGTCTGGGGATTTACCAATTCTTGAGCGCATATCCTTTTTGCTCTCCACGACCACTTTGCCTCGCTGCTTGGTTTCGTATTTTCTGGCGCAGAGTTCCTTAGCCAAAGCTGGATAAATGCCCCGTATCTGACCGGACTGGAGATATTCGCGCCCAGAGAACCAAAGCTCGGACACGCGGTTGATATAGCGTTCCTTGGAGGGTGTGGAATCCGTTCCGCTGGCTGGCAGACTGGAAGCCAATCCCCCAAAGTTCACCTCCAAGAACTCCCCGCTCCACTCAGAGCGAACCACATCGCAGAAGGGTTTTCCGGCTCCGGTTCCGTCGATGGCTAGATTTTTGGGTAGGACTTTGCGTTTTTCGCACTCGGCTCGCAACTGGCGGATAATTTGATGAGTTCGAGGCTCGTCCTTGATGTCGCGATCTTCTTGGAGTTCCAAGCAGTCTCCCCATTCCAAAACCTTTTTCCCATCGGTATCCTCACCGAATTTCCCGAATTGGAGAAGGGAATCGTCACCGCCGTTGGTGAAGGCAGGGTCAAATCCAGCAACCGGAATTGGCGGGGTTTTCCAAATAGCTGGGGCATCGCCTCGGTATTTGATGATGTCGGCCTCGCTGTAAATGCCCTCATCGGTTCCGGCTTCGTGGAACCAACCTTTGACGAATCGGGCATACCGCTGGGTGGTTTCTCCGAGCATATTTTTGAAGTCCTGCAATTTACGGGCAGTCATCATCCAAGGGTATTTATCCTCGCCCAGCAGGATGTTGGGGGATTTTTCTCCGTCGAACCGGATACATTTTCCAAGAACGGTTTCCCATTCCTCTGAGTCGGAATGAATGGACCCCCAACCCTCCTTGGGCGTGGCGAAGATGCCAAAGGGGTCGTAATGGCTGTTGGGGTTCCCGATGCCGAGCATACTGAAATCGGGGTTGGAATACAGGTTGGCTTCGGCTGCTCGGAGGAGTTTGTCAGAGAGTTCGGGCAACTCATCGCAGATCAGGATGACGCGAGTGCCCTTGTAACCAATCAATTTACCCATGGCCTCGTTGGCCTTAGATTTTTCCCCGGCGATCAAAACAAGCCCTTGGCGGTCGGATTTGAAGTTGCCCTGTCGGTAGCGAATCATACCGGAAGCGGAGACCAATTCCCCCGGCAGGACGGTTTCCCCGCCAAGCACGGTGGCAGCGGCTTGCCAATACTCCTCGACCGAACCCCAAATACGCTGACGGGAGTCTTTGAGGGATGTGGAGGTAACCAAGACTTTGGTCCCGCTGGGTCCAGCTAGGAAATTCACAATTCCCCAAATGGCTCCAAACTCACTCTTGCCGGATGAGGAGCACCCTGCGATGGCTAGGAACTTGTGCTGGCAGGCATTTTCCAGCATCCGTTCCGCCCAAGGATGAAAGACGAATTTTTTGGTCGAAGCCTTGGAGTTCCAAATGGCGTTGACGATATTTTTGAAGTGGAAGGCTTTTCCGGGGGAAGTTTTTGGCGGATTTAGGAAGGCTTCGAGTTCCAGAGTCAGATCGTGCATGGGCCTTCCGCCAACCGGACGCCACCAAACGCCATACTTTTCGCGATAGCCTTG
>Ga0075471_10000559_pt1 | contig 22516 bp, 39 predicted proteins | sample DEB19_08_DNA_2_FD_74787 | JGI IMG/M metagenome (GOLD analysis project Ga0075471, IMG submission 74787) | Aqueous microbial communities from the Delaware River and Bay under freshwater to marine salinity gradient to study organic matter... | ecosystem: Environmental > Aquatic > Marine > Coastal ... | reverse complement strand
TTTGATACATGTTTTTTCCATGAACTTGTATGTTTTTAACAACATCGTTGTTATTATAATAAACAAATTTGTGTTTGTTTACATCTCCAAATGTTATCGTAATACCTTTAGAGTTTGCTGAGATAGTTTTGTTTGGATTCATTTGAATTTAATTGGAGTTAAAAAAAAGAGAGCCCACACTAGGTGGGCCCTCTATGGTTGGGGTTAGTATAGCTTATTACAATTCAGCTACTTCTGTCTTATCACTACGTCTTGTAATTTTAGACATAGCTTTTTGAGCTGCTTGAACTTCACGAATTTCTTCAGTATTATCGTGTGTAATCAACTCATCATAGCTGTTTGGATTTGTTGTATAGAAAGTCTGACGATAAATTGGTTGATCATCAATACGACATACAACACCAGTTTCTCCTGCAATCTTAAGATCACGATCAGGATTTTCTGTATTAAATGGCATAAGAGATTCTTTAACTACAATTGTACCAGGCAATACTTGACCTGCTGTATAGTTTAATACTTGTAAATCTTCTACTCTACCTTTAATAAGGCTTGATCTTTTACTAATCTTTAACCAGCCCTTATCTGTTACCATTGGAGCTGTCTGTTCTACACGAATGTAGCCAAATTCTGGGTTGTTCTTGGATACACCAATAACGTTTCCATTTTCATCTGCTGTTACGATCACTTTTGTGTTCATACTTGATTTGTTTTTTGATTTGCGATTTGATTAAAATAAAAAACCCCAGCTATTGCTGAGGCGTCATTAAAATTTATAAAATTTTTATTCGTCTTCTGCCTGATAATCAATGTCTAAGAAGTTTATTTTATCATCTTCAGGCACTTCTGTTAAATCAGGAGGAATTTCTTCATAGTATTCTTCTTTTACTTGTTTTACCAACACTGACCCAAACCATGGATTTTCTTGAGCATCGCCATAATTATAAGCAATAAGATACTCTAGCTCTTCGTCAGACATTTCTACGAATTGCTCTGTGCTAATTTCTATAACTTTACCATTGGGTAATTGATATAACAAGTGTTTACTGTTTTCTATACATAAAACTATGTATTAAAAAACAATAAATAAAAGATATAAATACTTAAGAATGGATAATAGAGCTATAATTAACTCTTTTTCTTTAAATTAGGAGTAATTTCTCTTCTAAGTTCTCTCATTTTATTTTTCCAGTAGGCATTTGTTTTATTTATATGTTCCTGGCGTTCAATGAGTTTTTGCTCACACTCTTTTAGTGCTTCTTCTGCTTCTTTGAGTTGTTTTTTAGCTTTTCTTCCAAAAAGGTCCATAATTAATCTTTAAGTTTAGCAAATAATCCTGAGAATCGTCCACCAATTCCATCTGGATGAGCTAGGTTTTTAGCTTCGATAAGCTCTACTTTATCTACCATATCTCCTTCAGGTGTAATTTGTTTACCATTTCTAATGATATCATATATTACACACTTTTTGTCATCATTAGACTCTATAGTGATAATGACAACTTCTTTTTCAATAGGTAGTTCTTTCCAATTAGTTTTTTCTAAATCTTTGTTTTTGTCCATTGTTCTCACCCATGCTTCTGCTGTCCATGCTAAAGCTGTTGGAACAAATTTCTTTTTTACTTCTTCAGCGATTTTAGGAAAAACTTTATTTACAAACTTATCTTTTCCTTCATCATCCATCATTAACTCATCTGGTATTGGAATATGAATTAATGCAGGTATGTTTTCTTCTTCAGTTGAAGGATTTCTTACATCAGCAAATATGCTAATGTGAGGAAATATACTTCCATTTTCTGTAACATACTCTCTGATGTTAGTTATGAAATCCTCCTTTAAAGTATTAAATTGATCTTGTGTCATACTTTTTAATGTTATAGTGTCCAATAATTTGATGTTCAAATAAAAAGTTTCTATCAATTCGTGCTTGAGGTCCCATATTATGATAAACATCACCATTTTCTAAATATATACCAATATGAGTTGTGCCAGGAGATAACATCCATGTTATAATATCACCAGGTTTGTAATCATTGAGATTGTAAGTAGTAGGTTTAGAATATCCCATTCTTTCAAAGTATTTCATAATGTTAGGCACTCTCCTATGGTCTATGTTTGCATCTGGTGCAGTAAGGCCCCATTTGTGTGGGTATTCATCAAAGTGAGCCAACATATCTTCATGAATGAGTTGTTGCAAGTCCATACCATTTTCTCTTAACACTCTTATGATTACGTCTGTACAAGCTCCACCAGAAGGCACATCGCCATTGGGGTATGATATTTTGTAATAAGCTGGATCATACCACCATGTTTTTTCGTTACTAAATTTAATAGCTGTTCTGTAAATTGGATTTGCAATAGTTTCATTAGGTTTTTCACTACTACTACAACTAACAAAATACAATGCAAATAGTAATATCAGTTTATACATTTGTCTGATTTTTCAGTCATTAATTGTTGTTTTCTGTACTAATGTTGGATTTATCATACAATTTTGCTATTTCCAACGCCTTTTTATGTCCTTCTACAGCATCTTCATAAGATGTGTATCTTTCTTGATATTCGTCTTTGCCATCAAATATCATAGTTTCCCATAACACTGGTTTATGATTAAGGCTTTGATCCCAGCTATGATCCATACCAAGAAATACAGTGGATACAAAAAGTCCATTATCAAGTTTATCCTGTTGTACAATTTTCATATTGGGATCTTGATATATCTTGTAACTTTCTTCAAGACTAACCTTATAAGGTTGCTTATTTTCATCTAATAAATAAAAGTCCATTTTAAATATTATTTGTTGATTGATGTATATATTGTTCAGCATCATTTATGTGATTACAAGAGGCATCATTGTATCCTACATTATAATCTAAGAAACGCTGTTGTTTTTCCATTTCTAAAGCTTGTTCTAAAGCTTTGTTGCCTTCTTCATGTGTAGCTTCAGGATTATCTCTAAACCATCTATCTAACCATTGTACTGGTGTCATATTTCAAAAGTTTTAGAAGGATATACTTGTTCTATTCTACCTTTATATAGTCCATAAGTTTCAGTTTTATTTATAAAACTAAGTAGAATGAATAATTCAGCAAATCTATCATACCCTACATCACCTGCAAATAGCTTTTTAGGAAATGTTACTTCATCTCCTGTGTCTATAAGAGATATTAATTCTTCACCTTTGTTGTCTTCTGACCACATCTCTTCATGACTTCTACTTAATGTAGTTACAAGATAATTGTCTTTGTTTCTATCTTGAGTGATTGTGTACTCATGAGTTTCGTGTTTAGCTTCTGTGTTGTATACTTTGTATACTTTCTTTGCGTACATAATTTTATTTTTAGTGAATAAATTAAATGAAAAAAGCCCTTGTAGAAACAAAGGCTTTTATTAATCCAAATCCTATTTAAACTAGAGCCTCTAGGATATTTCTATCCTATCTAGTCGTGGAGGTGGAGGGAGTCGAACCCTCGTCCAAACAAATCGTCAATACCACCATTTAGTTACATGCTTAGTACTGAAACAATCAAGTGGGTGAACCCACGTTATTTCTGCACAGTAATTGGGGCTATTGGTTAGCAACCACCACCTAGTTTTTTTTCTAATGTGTCTTGAAACTAGGAAAAGTCCACTTGTGCTTTCTTTTTACATCATATAGTCTTGGATGGTCAGTGTCACAGGAAGACCCTATGTCTTTACATTACCATTTTCTGTTGCAAAGCATGGCTGCTCCTCTGATTAAGCTAATTCAAGCTCAGCACCAGACAATTCTGCAAGCAGACTGTCGATGGTATACTCAGAAAGTTCAACATTGTTTGAGTTGTCCTTTGTTTTTAATCAGTTGGTTTGGCTACTGACTGCGCCTCGCATGTGATGATACCTACTCTTTGCTGTCAAATCCAGGCACCCCCATAAAAGTATAGTCAAGATGGGTCATTCTCCCATACACTCCCTACTACAAGTAAGGGCTCTATTATGTTGGAGCTACTTGACTATTACAAAGATAGCATATTAGAAGGACATAGTTTCTATGTCTTTGGATCATAGATTCCATAATTACTTACAGCTTCAAACCTCAGGCCTTTTTGATCATGTCAAGATTCTACTAATGTGTTCATAGTATATCAATTGTCCTCTAATCTATACGATTATGGCTCTTCTAATCATGCTAATAACTTAAGGTGGGGACAGGTTCTAATATTATCGTACAAGTACATAATGCTAGGGTTTGTCCCCATACCTGATACTTGCTCTTTATTGTAATCCAGATTGGATTCGAACCAATGACCCTCAGCTTAGAAGGCTGATGCTCTATCCAGCTGAGCTACTGGATCTTCAACATCTACAATTCTATATCTGAATCACTATCTCCTCCACGCTTTACATACTCTTCATCTGTGATCTTTTGAACATCAATACCATCTTCCATTGCTAAAAGCAATGCTTCTGTAATAAGCTTTCTAAGATTTTTATCTTCTTGTATTAAATTAGCAAGCACTGCTACAGCCATCTGACCAGAGCATTCAACTTTCACTCTAGTCTCGCATTTGACAGCTTCACCATCTGGTGACTCTGCATCAATCTTTAAAAAGAATTTTTGTGTCATATACGAGTTTTTAAAATGGACAATTCTTTTTCAATTCTTGCAATATCTGATTCCTTTAAAGGAACTTCAAATTTTTCATCTCTGAGTGGTGATCTTACACCAGACTTGAGTTGCGCTTCTAAACGTGTAACAACACGTGATCTACGATCTCTTGCTTTGGGAGTTCCATTGAATCCCTTCTTTGACTTGTTTGCCATGTCTCCAGGTTTTATTTAAGTAATATTGTTATTGCTGTGGTATTAATACCTCTTTGCACTCTTAAAATTACACGTTTTTCTTTCAACGTCTTTAAAATTCTTTTTATAGTGGATTGATCTATTCCACACTCGCTTGCCATTTTATCTATACCAACAGTACACTCATTTGTTTTACTATTAGCATAAGTTGCTAAATAAGCATATAATCCTTTCTCTTTTAAAGATAGGTCAGCATCTCTAATAACAGTATTAGAAACCATACCAAACCCATCTTTGATTCTAGCATTTTTCATAATACTGTTTTAGAAAAAAAATACAGGGCTTCACCCACCCTGCATGTGTCCAGTAACTATCTCATTCTAACATGTCGTAATGCATTTAGATAGAGTAGTGTAAGCCCAAAGGTGCAACCCAGACTAGGGAATGACAATGGTTATTCATCATTACAGGTTATCGTTATTCATCCCTGATTAGCCTAGATTCTTGTCTAGACACATACACATAGTTGATCAGTATCTTAGTACCAAATGCTCAAGGCCAAGTGTGTGACCTATATGCTAGCTCTTGCTAGCTTCAGCTTCTTTGATAGAATGAACCTCTGTGCCCATATCGTGAACCAAAGTTTACTTCTTTAGTCCATTTATCTATGGTGGGTCTATTTATTACTTCTGTTGTTTTAAATGTTGGAGGAGGTACAGGTTGTCCCTGTGCTCTTACACCAAACAATATTTCTTTGATATGCTTCATAACCTTCATATTAAAATGATTCAATAACAGATACTAATTGTAAAGCTTGCTGATAATTATCTGCCCAAATTTTGTATCCTTTTATCTCCCACATCATTTTACCTGTTTCAGTGTTAATTTCATTAGGTGGTGGGTCTAACTGATTCTGATTGTATTGGTTTTGATAATAATCATCAGCCATTCTATCAGCTTCTGTATATCCTGCAGAATCAAACGTTGGAGCATCCCAATCTGTATCATCAGGCATATTGCGCTGTTGATTCATTTGATCAATAAATATTTCTTTCATTTTTCCCATTAGTTAGAATTTATGCGTTTAACCATATGACTCCATGACTCATTCCCACGACACCCATAGCCATTCTTTGTACTAGAGCATGATGTTAATCCATGTGCTACCATGCATATTAATCCACCAATAATAATACCAGCTAAAAAGTTTTCTAACTTTTTCATGTTTATAAATAGTTTTGAGTTAAACAATAAAAATATAACACCCTAATTTATCCAGCTTACAGGTGTTGTGGCTGTCCCTCGTCTTGTTCTTCACAGATGGAGGTTAGGAATAGATTGTAGTTAAAGTTATCATCTTGGTATAACCTTGTTATACGAGCAAATCCATACAGAGAACAACTCTGTTTCTCATCATGGTGGATACACTATCTGTTTGTGAAACAGAACGTATCTTTAGTTCTTTTTATTATCAATATCAAAGATTTTATCTCTATCACGCATTTTGTGAATCTTTTGAATAGTGCCCATGGCTTTTTTCATATCACCATCTGTCACCATATTCATCAAAAACAAATTACAAGACATAGCTAAATGATGTGCTTTTATATGTATCTCTTTTTCATCACCAATAAGTTCAGCTTGTTTATATTCACTGATTGCTTCTTCTATACGATCAATAATCTGATCTTTTGTCATTGTGCTTGCTAATAGCACTAACAATTCATGTTCCATTTTAAAGGATTTAGGGGGCGCAGAAATGAGCTACAAACATAGTAACTATATAATATAGTGGTATGATGGGGGTGCAAATCTGAGCTGTTAAAAAATAAAGCCCCTGACTATTACATCAAGGGCTTCTGTTTACTTGGCTGTAAGCGCTTACTTAACGCTATCCACTGTTACCACTGTGCTATCTGTTTTAACGATTGTGGTGTCTGTGGTCGTTCCTGTCTCATCTGTAGAGACTGCATCAGAACAAGCAGCAAATGTTGTTACTAAAGCTGCAAAAACTAGAATTTTCTTCATAACTGGGTTTTTTGTTTAAATAAACGTTTACAATAAAAAATACAAAAAATTTACTGAACTCTCAAATCTTCATCATATTGCCATTTGCCTTTATTAAGGCTTTCTGCAATTTCTTCTGGATACATGCAATCTAAAGCAGTGCTATCTGGTAAGATTACGCTGTACATAGGACGACCATCATCTGTGGTGTCAGTGAAGACAATGAGAATTGGAAGATTATCTCGTTTAATATCGTGAACAACTGATGAAGATGTGTTTCGTGTTTTGGCAGGTTCTGGCTTAAACAAAAAGAAACACCCTACAATACTAGCTATTAAAACTACTAAGAGTATAATAGGCATTATAAAGTTTGGTTCTTTATGATCTGGAGGAAATTCACTCATGTTATCATGATTTAGGTGATAGAAAAAAAAGGTGTTTTTGCTCTTACAAGCTCTGAGGTGGACACCCAACCTTCCTACGAACTTTAGGATTTGACAGATTCATCAATCAATTCAACGATTAATGCTGACATACAAATCCATAAAAACCAATACATTGTGCTCAATCCCCAAAATGCACCTTCGTTGAATACATCGTGAGGATTAAAATTAAAAGCTGTTAATACCCAAGCAGCCCAAACCAACAAAAATGGCAATGCTGCAGTTGCTAATAGTATACTGAACTTCTTCATTTTGAATATTTTATCTTGAAAATTCATACCAGCGTGTAAACCTGATGATTTTCATGTTAATGAATGTAGATGCCTTTTTGAAGTCTGCAAATGAGAACCTGTATAGCCAAAATATAGCTCCAGCTGTTAATGATATAACAACTAACAACAACCAAATGGGAAATACGATTAAATGTTTCACGTGGAAATAATTTAAAGGTTAAATGGAGTATGAGCTGTTAAGCCCACACTCCATACTAAATAAGGTTTAAGAGAAAATGTCTTCGTACTTGTAAATACCATCAATGCTTTCATCTGAACAATCGCTTGTTCTAACAATGTTTGAACATTGATTCATTTTTACCCACATAGTGTCTTTTCTGATTGTGCCATCTGAACGATGATAATCAAATTCCACTTGCAAAGGTGTGCTAGAGAATGGGTTAATTGCAATAACCTTAGACTTACCCAATGGTGCGCTTTCAGAGTCTTTTTTAGCTCTACTTTGCTCACTAACATACATGTAAGTGGTTGCTGTACAATTAACTAAATCACCCACTTTGTAATTAATTTCAGGTAAGTGACCTGACAAAGCGTTAAAGATGTAGCCAAGTGCTTGAGAATCTCTGTTGTTCAATGCTGTGCCAATAATGGCTTCAACCACAGGTATACGATGTTTAAACTCTGGGTTGATTGTGTTAAGAAGTTGATTAGCAATGCTATCCACTTCAATTTCAATGCTGATTGTTTGATTGAATTTACGCATTTTGTTTATTTTATGTTTAGAGGATTGTTTACAAAAGAAATAAAAGGCTGAGTGAATTGACCTTTGACCCTATCATCGACATATTGTTACCAATATGCTCACACACAAACTATTACTAGTTTGTAGATAGGATTGCCAGTAGTTTACTTCTCTCCAGAAGGTTCTTTGTTCATGCTATATAAACTTTGATTTCTACCAAGCGTGTTGGAACACTGCGCTACATCCCTGCAGCTACTTAGATATACTCTCTAGATCTCAAAATGTTCCTTGCGAGAACATAATGGTGTCATATTACAGACACATAAGGCAATTTCACATGAACACCTGACAAGCTTTTGCATTTATTAATTTTTGATGTTAATAAACAATAGCATAATCCAGGATGTGTTGTCAGAATATAGCTTCCTGCCTTTTGAGCAAGACGTACTATGACATCCCAGTGTAGATTACCAGTCTACGAGTGAATTAAGACCCTGTTACCAGGCCTTTATATTCACTTGGTCAACGCAATTTGACTCTTGGTGGAATCATTTCACATATTCCTACGAGTATTCCTATTGTGGTTTCCCACTCAACAGCGTATGCTAACACTGTACACTCTCAGAGATTTCTCCATCAAGTGTGTTGCTCGTATGCTTACATGGCCAGAATGAGTGTCACCACCCACCTGTGCATATAGCGTTGTTCACACTATACACTTTATACCTATCACTAGGTTTATCCTATGACCATAAGCAGCCAATCGCCCTGGCAAGCCAAGGAAATATCTTAAAAGACTTTAAATAATAATGATAGATTCATAGGACCTATCCACCCTAGATGGTTACTGTAGTACCAACAACTGTAGTTTGTTAAAAAATACCTCATAGTCTCTAGACATTACTGTCCTTGTAGGCGTGTACTGACGCCTCGTTGTTCAAGAATATCTCTATTCTCTACACTATGAGCAGGCCAATGGGGGACTTGAACCCCCATTTTTACTCAAGACCCATATGTTGGCCTAACATAGGTGTCTGTAGATATCATACAGACTCTTCCTGAGTAACGTGCTACCCTTGCACTAACTGGCTATGTAAGGCCAAAAAACAATGGTTTATGCATCACCATAAAGCAGTAGCTAAATGAAGTCTAACTACCAGAATCCTTTACTTAGTCTATTAACCTAGCGAATATTCTAGGCTCTACATTCAATCTCTAGTCTACGTGAAAAATAAACAACCCACAACTGAACAACAGCTGTATCTATAGCTATCTAATGCCACCAAATTATTGTATTTTCAGTGGTTTAGAAATATTGAAATAAAAAAATGTGTGTGTCTGCCCCTGACAGTAACACACACATAAATAGGTGAAAGCTTTTTATTTGACAGAGATAAAGCTTAACTCTGGATGAGACTTACGCATTGCGCACGTCTTCTGCTGTAGTGATAGCATCTCTGATACTATTCACAAGTACAACAGTTCCATCTAGCATGAAGGTAGCTAGCATAATTGTAGTTTCGATACCATTAAGAGTATCAAATTGACAAAGGAACCACCTGACAACTTGCTGTCGTCAGGTGGTGTCTTGGCATTAGAGACTTGCCAAGGTAGTCAGTGGACTCTCGCCAGTGCCACTCACGTTAACCAAGCAGGCTTCATCGAGAGAAGCGTTCTCTTCGATTAAGAAAGCCATTGGTTTAGAGGTGTCAATGCTCTGTTGGCAACGATAGAAATTACCATCTTCGTCCAGAACAGAGAGCTTGTTCGTAGCTTTCTCACCCTTGTCGTAGCGCACGACTTGGATAGAGTTTACACCAATCGCTTTTTTGAACGCGTTTACAGTCATAAATGTGACTTTGCTTCTAGTACTCATACTTTAAATTTTAGAGTGTTATGAAATAAATACAGCTAAATCTATGGGGGTGAGCGTAGCTTCGACATGGTGGTGGGGACCTTCGCTGGACTACCCTTCACAACTTCTAACACACAAGTCAAATTTTTGGGGTAGAAAAAATTTTTAATTTTCCCATAGAAAAATTTGGTGGATAAAAAATAATAATTAAATTTGTTAAGTTTAAACATTTAAAGTATATTATATTATGACAGTAGAACAAGTGGCCAAGGTGGCACATGAAATTAACAAGGTGTATTGTGAGGCATTAGGTGATATGTCTCAGCCTACATGGGAGGATGCTCCAGACTGGCAAAAAGGGTCAGCTATTAGAGGAGTGGATTTTCATCTTAATAACCCAGATGCCACTCCAGAACTTAGTCATGAAGTGTGGTGTAGGGATAAGGCAGCTGAGGGTTGGAAGTGGGGACCAGTGAAAGACCCTATTAAGAAAGAACATCCTTGCTTTGCTTTATATAGTGAACTACCTTTAGAGCAAAGAGTGAAGGATCATTTATTCAAACAAGTGGCTAATAGTTTAAAACCATATATACAATAATATGAGACATATGATACACAAATGTAAAGTGCAATGCCACACAGTGAATCCTACAGAAATGGATCTACTTGGTATAAAAGAAGACGAAGGCAAGTGGTTGCCATTTGCTATTGACATGGGGATCATTAATGCTATTAAGATGAGCAATGATGAGGCAGATGGTCCCACTTATAAATGTGCCACTATATTTTGCACAGATGGCAACTCATTTATACTTGACACTCCTTATCATGAACTAGTTGAGAAGTGGGAGGATTATGTTAGGTCTATATGGGAACAGGCAGAACCTAGTGATGACGATGAAGAAACATCCCTTTAATTAACAATAAAAACCAACAAGTATGTCAGAAGAACAAAAAGTTCCAAGCAAGGAAGAAGTGTTGTCTTTCTTAGCAGAACAAATTGAAGTGAAGTCTAAACAGTATGAGCTGCAAGAGCTTAACACTAAACTGGCTGTAGCTAGAGCTGAAGAGCTTAAAGCTTTACAGTTTATTGGCACTCTTACAAATCCTCAATCAAGTGCACCACAAGGAGTGCCTTATAATCTTACACAAGAAGATCTTGATAACAACCCAGAGTTGGTTGAAGCAGGATTGCAAGTGGGAGATGAAGTGTTGAGATCTGAAGAACCAGCTCCAGCTCCTAAATCAAGAAACCTTAAAAAGTAAATCAGAATGTCCCCCATCTACAGACTTAAGGATTACAGGGAAACGTTTAAGTTTGAAAGAGAACATCCCAAAGAACTTCGATGGGATGACTCTTATAAATTGTATATGTTACAAGAGGAAAAAAATTTCCAGGGGATATGGCTTAAAGATAAGTCTGAGTTGGTGGGAGAAATCTTGTTGTCGTGGCAATCAACCAACGTGCTGCACATAGAAAGTTTCACTGTACTACCAACACACAGAGGACAAGGTTTAGGTCATGATCTTGTAAAACTTGCTATAGATTGGGGGACAAATTCTGGTTATGAGTTTCTTACAGGGGAAGCTCGTAAGGGAGCTAGCTGGAAGATATTTGAAAACTTTGGTGCTACACCTATATTGTTGTACAAAAACTGGTCAAATACCAAAGAAGATTATATGAGTTTTAAATTAGAGTTATAATGGCAGTAGTAAATCAAGTGGATAAAAGAGTAAAGATTGGTAAGTGGGGTATTGTAAAATACCAGCTTGTCACTCATTGCTATTTGTCTAACATCTTTGTCAGCGATTCTGAATTAGATTGTCTTACATATTTAGCTATACAAGGGGAACAAGAGCTTACAAGTTTTTGTAATATTATTCATGAAAGAAAAATATTTTCTTCTCCACAGAGTGCTAGAAACTGTTTAGCTAAGTTGGAAAAAAAAGGAATGATTGTTAAAGAAGGAAAAAATAAAAAGAAAATACTAATTAATCCTGTTTTGAATATTCATGCTAAAGGAAGTATTTTACTTGACTTTAAATTTTTAAGCATTGAATCCTAAAAAAGCTAAAGAGTTTATACCAGAAGTGGCAAGCTCACTGGGACAGTCTGAAGATGTAGTGGAGGCAGTTGTTAGATTTTATTGGCAAGAAGTTAGAAAAAATCTATCATCTCTAAAACATCAAAGAGTACATGTTACCAATCTTGGTGATTTTGTTGTTAAGCATTGGAAGATAGAAGAAAAAATAAAAAGACTAGAACAGTGGGAGGAGAACAACAAACAAAAAGGATTACAACAAATGACAGCTAGATTTAAAACAGCTGAAAGTTTATTTGATCTTAAGAATTTAAAAAATTTGATGAAAGACGAAGAGCAAAGAAAAGATTTTATTAAATTACATAAAAGAGGAAAAAATGAGCCTAAGAGAAAACATAATAAAAATTTGGAAAACCAAGGGCCAGATTCTTGAAGGAATCACCAACTCTATTTTTAAGAAGGAAGATGTAGAAGAGATTGCACAACAGAGAATGCAGATTTGTATGAATTGTGCACTTTATGACGTGCAAGGATCTGGATGTTTTGTTTCTGGTACACAACCTTGTTGTAATCAAGATATGGGTGGATGTGGATGTTCTCTATCACTAAAGACAAGGGCTCTTTCTTCTGCATGTCCTCTTGGTAAATGGGCAGCTGAACTTACAGAGGAAGAGGAAGATAAATTAAAAGAAAAATTAGGACTATGAGTATATTAAAATTCACAGCACATGATCATAAATATGTTAGCGATGATGATATAAATTGGTTAAGTGTTACAAGCTTCATTGGAAATTTTAAACAGCCATTTGATGCAGACTCTATAGCAAAAAAATGTGCTGTAAGTAAAAAGAGTAAGTGGTATGGTATGACACCAGAAGAAATAAAGTTGGCTTGGAAAGCTGAAGCTAAAAGAGCCACTGACTTAGGGACATGGTATCATAATCAAAGAGAAGCTGATTTATGTGAGATAGGAAATATGGAAAGACATGGAACAACAATCCCAGTTTTTAAACCCATTGAAGTTGATGGGGTTAAACATTCTCCTGAGCAAAAATTAAAAGATGGCATTTATCCTGAGCATATGGTTTACCTGCGTTCTGCTGGGGTATGTGGTCAATCAGATCTTGTGGAGGTTGTTAATGGACAAGTGCACATTACTGATTATAAAACAAATAAAGAAATTAAAGTTGAAGGATTTACTAATTGGGAAGGGGTCACTCAAAAGATGGCTCCTCCTGTTGCTCATCTTGACGATTGTAACCTTAACCATTACGCTCTTCAGCTTAGTATGTATATGTATATTATTCTTAAGCATAATCCTAAGCTTAGCCCTGGTACCCTTACAATTCATCACATTCTTTTTGAAGAAGCAGGAAGAGATCGTTTTGATAATCCTATATCTGCTCTTGATACTTATGGGAATCCTATTGTCACTGATGTAATACAATATGATCTACCCTATCTTAAGAAAGAAGCAATTGATTTAATTCATTGGTTGGAAGATAATAAGCATAAGTTAAAAGCAAAACACTAATGGAGAAACAAAAAAAAGTTTTTAAGAATGAGATTAAATATAATGTCACTCTTAATGAAGAACAAAAAGAAGTGAAGAGATTGATTAGAGAAAGTCAAATTGTAGTGGTGACAGGTAGGGCAGGTTGTGGTAAAAGTCTTGTTTCTGCGCAGACAGCTCTTGATTTTTTATTTAAGAAAGAATATGAATCAATATATGTTACACGTGCAGCTGTGGAAGTTGGGCATTCTCTTGGCTTTCTTCCTGGTAGCCTATCTGAGAAATTTGATCCTTACCTCGAAGCGTTTCAGGAAAACTTACTTAAATGCTACGATAAAGTTAAGATTGAAGAGCTTATTAGTGCAGGAAAAGTTAAAGCACTTCCTGTACAGTTTATACGTGGTAAGACCATTGATGACATACTTGTTGTTGAGGAAGCTCAGAATCTTACGAAAGCAGAAATGTTAGCTATTCTTACTAGACTTGGAAAGAATGGTAAAATAGTAATTAATGGAGATAATGAGCAAAAGGATATTAAAGAGCCATACAATGGTTTATCGTATGTAATAGAGTTGAGTAAAAAAATACAAGAGATACAGCATATTAAACTTAAACATAACCATAGGAGTGATCTTGTGGGTAAAATTTTAGAATATGAATACTCAGGAAAATAACATTCCTTTATTACAAGAAGTACTAAATGAATATGAAATGGGGACTCTTGATTTAACTCAAGCAGCACGTAAGTGCTATCTATCTGAAAGAGAAAGGGCATCAGGCAGAGTGACATGGATTCATAACGATGAGCTTAAAGGACAACTACTTTTAAAAAAGATGTCTGGTAATAACACTAAAGATTTATTAAAAAATACTAAGATGATATGATGCTACAATTAAATCCCACTATAGATGTTAAAACACCTTTGGGTGATGGAGAAGCATTTTTTATTATTGATTATGGAGTGAATGTAAACACTGTATGGGTGTGTAGAATGGCAGGAGGAGAAGTAAAGCATTTTTACTCAGATGACATCAGAATTTATGATAACCCAATGAATGGAAGTGGATGGGATGTAGTAACTAAAATACCCCCAACAGCAAAACGTAATATGGACTTTTTAAAAGGAGGAAATAATGATAAGACTATTTGATATACAGAATGGAAAAGTGATAGCAAGTGAACACTGTTATACTCTTAAATTTCTTAAGGACATTATGGATGCGTATCCAGACGAATATTTGCGTATATATGCGTATCTATTTTATATGACATGCCCTAATCCAGACATGAACCCATTCTTTGATGTACCAGAAACAGATAAAGAACATCTTGTTCTTAAAGAAATAGATGCAGATTTCAGCACTGATGATGATTTGATATTCACTGCTCTTAAAAGATGTGAGCAGCTTTACCAAACTCCTACATATAGAGCTTACCAAGGTATTAAAATATTCTTGGACAATATGGCTAAGAGTATGGCAACAGAACAACTTACGTTTGGTAGAGATGGGTCTAGTCCAGCTCTTCTAAGAATGGCTGAGAAGTATGACCAAGTGAGACAATCATTTAAAGGTGTATATAGAGACCTTATGGAGGAACAACAATCTTCTGTACGTGGTGGACAAAACTTAGCTTACGATCAATAATATGGATAGAATAAGAAGACAATCAGAAATAGATTTTTTTAATTTATTTACAAATGCAGAATGGTCAACAGAAAATGAAGATATGTTTGACCATATTGACCTTAAAGTTGGAGGCGTGGGGATTGATGTAAAAGGAATTAAAAGATATAGCATGAAAGATGCAGAAGCTAATCCTGAAATTCATTGGGTGGAGTTTCAAAATGTAAATGGTCAAAAAGGATGGATGTATGGAAAAGCTGACTACATAGCATTTGAATTAATAAATGAATTTTTATTAATTAAAAGAGAAGATCTATATAACTTCTGCAAAGAAAAAATTGTAGATAGAAAAGTTAAAGACACTAAAGGATTTTATACTCTTTATAGAAGAAAAGGTTGCAAAGATGTTCTTAGTCTTGTTTTAACAGAAGACCTTTTAAAATTACCAAATAAGATTCTTAGAAAAGATACTATATATGATACAGAAGATTTTTTTCAGTCTAATTTTATCTCTTAGTGTTAGTTTATCAAATGCGCAAAACTCTAAAGATACAATAGTAAGAAAAAAATATCTTGATTCTATTAAGAATGAATTGGCTTCTTACACTGTAGCGTCATATCAGTATTTAAACTGGTATGATAGATCCCAGGAAGAATTAAGAAAAATAACACAGAGATATACCATAGGACAACAGCAATTTAATTATGTTCTTGAACTTAAAAGAAAACAAAATATTTACAGTGGTATAGCATTGTTAGGTTTAATGGTGATATCGTTTACGACAATTGTAATGTTTAATAAAAATCATTAATTATATGAAACAAGAAATTTATTTAGATGAAGAACCTTTTTACAGACCTCATGACATGGCTTATTTAGAAGATTGGGTGTTTCATTTTAGTTCATTTAGAAATGAGTGGGCTGCTGTTCCACGTGAAACCTATAATGAGTATTGGAGCGAGTATAATCATCCTTCTGTAATTAGAAGTAAAAACTTAAATGGTCTATTAGATTTATTACACAAATCTAAAGGGGACATGGAAGTTATAAATAAGCTAATTGATAATGGTTAATTTTAAAGATGTCCCCACTTATGAAAATGGTCAGTGGACCATTACTTCTTTTCCTACAAGAGAAGACTTTAGGGATTATTTGCTTACACTTTTTAAAGAACCAGGTAAATATAACTTTGATGATGCAACATTAATATTTAATGCTGAAGCTCGTAAGTTTCAAAAACAAGGATATTATTGTCAAGCCCCATTTAAAAGTAAAGACTTTATGGCCTACTGGGATGACCAGAAAATGAAATGTAAATCAGGCATTATTGTCAAAAATGGTTCAAATGAATGGTATATTAGTCGTGACTATTACATGTGGCTTAACTTTCTTCCCATTTATGACAAGGAGGAGAAAAGGTTTGACTTTGCTAAAGTGAGAGATGCTCAGTATCACATGGCTTTATACGAGCATTTAGCAGAGCTACATTGGAAGCATGCAGTGATTTTAAAAAAACGTCAGATAGCATCTTCTTATTTCCACATGGCTAAGCTTATAAATCAGTATTGGTTTGAAGAAGGTTCTATATGTAAAATAGGTGCAAGTCTTAAAGATTACATCAATGAAAAAGGATCTTGGAAGTTTCTTGATGAGTATCGTAACTTTTTAAATCAGCATACAGCTTGGTATAGACCATCAGAACCTGACAAAGTATTTGCATGGCAACAAAGAATTAAGGTGAGGATTAATGGTCGTGATACCTATAAAGGATTAAAATCTACTATTGCTGGGTATTCATTTGAAAAAGATCCAACAAATGGTGTGGGTGGACCTGTTACCTATTTCTTTCATGAGGAAGGTGGTATTGCTCCTAAGATGAATGACACTTATGGTTTCATTAAACCAGCTCTTAAATCTGGTCATATAATCACTGGTCAGTTTATAGCTGCAGGATCAGTGGGTGATCTTGATCAGTGTGAGCCTATGAAGGAGTATATTCTTAATCCAGAAGAAAATGGATTCTATGCTGTAGAAACAGATCTACTAGACAAGGAAGGCACTATAGCTAAGACAGGTTTGTTTATTCCTGAGCAATGGAGTATGCCTCCATACATTGACCAATATGGTAATTCTAAAGTGGAAGAAGCTCTTCAAGCTTTAGAAGAAGAATTTGAAAAAGCTAAGAAAAACTTAGCACCTGATGCATATCAGCTTACAATATCTCAGCATCCTCGCAATATAGAAGAAGCTTTTGCTACACGTAAGGTGAGTGTATTTCCTCCTCACCTGGTTGCTAAACAAGCTCAAAGAATACAAGACAAGACATACAGTGTTGAATATTTAGAACTTAGTAGAAATGCTGATGGTAGAATAATTGATAAACAATCTAGGAAAACCCCTATTATGGATTTTCCAATATCTAAGAAAACTGAAGATAAAGAAGGCGTGATATGTGTGTATGAAAGACCAGTGAAAGATCCACAGTTTGGAATGTATTATGCTAGTGTCGATCCTGTAGGTGAAGGTAAAACTACAACATCAGAATCTCTTTGTGCTATTTATATTCTTAAAAATGCAGTGGAGGTAATACAAGATAATGGTTCAGGGGATGTTAAAAATAGTATTGAACAGGATAGAATAGTGGCTAGTTGGTGTGGGAGATTTGATGATATTAACAAAACTCATGAGCGTCTTGAGATGCTAATAGAGTGGTATAATGCTTGGACTGTAGTGGAGAATAACGTAGCTCTTTTTATACAATACATGATTTCTAAAAAGAAACAAAGATACCTTGTACCAAAGGATATGATATTGTTTCTTAAAGACCTTGGTGCCAATCGAAATGTGTTCCAACAATATGGTTGGAAAAACGTAGGAACGCTATTTAAGGGTAATTTATTGTCTTATGGTATAGAATATTTAAAAGAAGAACTTGACCATGAAACTTTACCTGATGGCACTATAGTGAAAACAATATATGGGGTGGAGCGTATACCTGATATAATGCTTTTAAAAGAGATGCAGGCATACCATGATGGGCTAAACGTGGATAGACTTGTGGCATTTTGTGCACTTGTTGCTTTTGCCAAGGTGCAGCAATCTAACAGAGGACTATCTAAGCGTATTGAATCCACTAAAGAAAACTTGGGAAATAGCCAAAAAATCAGTAAATTAAATTGGGGACCATTTAGACATATTGGACAATCAAAACTTAAACCTTCAGTGTATGCACAACCAAGAAGCCCATTCAAAAACATTAAATAGTGAAACTATAACAGTTACTATATCTGATTGGAATGCTGGTACATATTCAACATCTACAATAACAGGAGATGTAAGATTTGATGTAACTGATGTTAGTCACCCTATAAATCAAAATGTAACTCTAACTAATTAAGAACCATGCAAATATATAACGCCTTAGACCTAAAAGCAGGGAAGAAAGTTGACTACCATAAGATGGGTGTGCTTACGCAGCCTATTCAGTTTCTTCCTGAAAAAGATAAAGATGACCAATGGAGGGCATGGAATCTCGACTGGCTAGAGTTTCAAGGAATGAAACAATTGCGTAGAAATGCTCGTAGACTTTTAAAGAATTACAAGCTTGCAAAAGGAATTATTGATAGAAATGACTACATCATAGAAGAGAATAATGAAATGGCTGATCTTATAGATGTTCTCACTAAAGAAGATGCATCAGCTTTAGAACTTAAATTTTATCCTATTATTCCCAATGTAGTTAATGTTCTTACTAATGAATTTTCTAAGCGTTCATCTAGAATAATGTTTAAAGCTGTAGATGATCAGTCTTTTAATGAAATGCTTGATCAGAAAAGAGCTATGCTTGAGCAAACTCTTTTAGCAGAGGCAAAAAATAAAATGATAATTAATCTCATGGAAATGGGATTGCCTACTGATTCTGAAGAGTTTCAAGAAGGACTATCTCCTGAGAAACTTAAAACTCTTCCAGAAATAGAACAGTTTTTTAGAAAAGATTATAGATCTATGGTTGAAGAATGGGCATCTCATCAGATGTCTGTAGATGAAGAAAGATTTAAAATGCAAGAGTTAGAGGAGCGTGCATTTCGTGACTCTCTTATTACAGATAGAGAGTTTTGGCATTTTCAAATGAGAGAAGATGATTATGAGATTGAACTTTGGAATCCAACTTTAACTTTTTATCATAAATCACCAGATGTACGTTATATTTCTCAAGGTAACTGGGTGGGTAAGATTGATATGATGAGTGTATCAGATGTTATTGATAAATTTGGTTGGATGATGACTCAAGATCAACTTGAAGCTCTTGAGGTTATCTATCCTGTAAGATCAGCTGGGTATGCTGTATCAGGATATCAAAATGATGGAACATATTATGATCCTACTAGAAGCCATGAGTGGAATACTCAAATGCCTTCGTTGGCATATCGTCAGTTCACATCACTATATGATGCTAAGTTTGGCACTGGTGATATTGCTGAGTGGATTTTATCTGATTCAGAAGATCTTCAAGACTTTGGTAAATCTCATATGCTACGTGTTACGCAGTGTTATTGGAAGAGTCAAAGAAAGGTAGGACATCTTACCAAAATCACATCAGAAGGTGAAATTATACAAGATATAGTAGATGAAACCTTTAAACTTACTGAAAAACCACAGTATAATACGAGTGTATACAAACAAAAAAGTAAAGATAATTTAGTTGTAGGAGAACACATAGATTGGATTTGGATTAACGAAACTTGGGGTGGTATAAAGATTGGTCCTAATAGACCAGCATTTTGGGGAGTAAATAACCCAGGTGGTATCAACCCCATCTATCTTGGTTTAAATGGTGGAAGGCCAGGTCGTATTCCATTCCAGTTTAAGGGAGATCATACTTTATATGGTTGTAAACTTCCTGTAGAAGGGGCTGTATTTTCAGATAGAAATACAAGATCTACAAGTTTAGTGGATTTAATGAAGCCATTTCAGATTGGCTACAACATAGTAAATAATCAAATAGCTGACATCTTGGTAGATGAATTAGGTACAGTGATTATGTTAGACCAGAATGCTTTACCACGTCACTCATTGGGAGAAGACTGGGGTAAAAATAATCTGGCTAAAGCCTATGTTGCTATGAAGAACTTTCAAATGCTTCCTCTTGATACTACTATTACAAATACAGAGAATGCTTTGTCTTTCCAACATTATCAAGTATTAAATTTAGAACAAACACAACGTTTGCTTTCTAGAATTAAGTTGGCTGAGTATTTTAAGAATGAAGCTTTTGCTGTAATAGGATTGAACCAACAACGTATGGGTGCTCCTATTGCTCAGCAACAAACTGCTACAGCTGTAGAACAAGCTACAAATGCTTCTTATGCTCAGACAGAACAATACTTTATACAACATTCAGATAACTTGATGCCACGTGTGCATCAGATGAGAACTGACTTAGCTCAATACTACCATTCTAAAAATCCTAGTTTAAGACTTCAGTATATTACATCTGCAGATGAAAAACTAAACTTTGAGATGAATGGCACTGAATTATTGCTTAGAGATTTGAATATTTTCTGTACTACTAAGACTAATTCTAGAGCTATTATGGAACAGCTCAAACAATTAGCAATTCAGAATAATACTACTGGAGCTTCTATATATGATCTTGGTAATGTAATTAAATCTGAATCTATTGCTGAGCTTACAGGTGTTCTTAAGAAAGCTGAAGAAAAAGCTGATCAAGCTAGAAAAGATGAACAAGAGCATCAACAAAAAATGCAGCAAGAACAAATACAGTCTCAAGAACAACAGCTTAGAGAAGCTCAGCAGTTTAAAGCTGATGAAGCTGAAAAAGACAGACAAGCTAGAATACTGGAAGCTAAGATAAGAGCTGCAGGATATGGGGCTCAATCTGATATTAATGCCAATCAGCAGTCTGACTACTTAGATGTATTGGACAAACTAAATCAAGATCAGCGTTATCAAGATGAGATGAATCTTAAAAGAGAAATGCATTATGTAGAAAAACAACAAACTGATGAAAAATTAAATGTTGAAAGAGAAAAGATTCAGGCTCAGCAAAATATAGCTAATAAACAACTTGAGATTGCTAAAGAAAATAAAAATAAATATGATAGAGATTCTTCAGGTAAAAAGAAGAAATAATTATAGCTCTATTATCCATAGCATAGATAGAAAACTGAAACTTTTTTTAAATTTTTAGAGTTTAAGTTGTATATTATTATTGTAGAGATACAAACAAAAAAAACCAAACAATTATGACTGATAATCAAACAAATGTGCAGACTTCTGTACAACAAGTAGACCTGGATATCGATAGCTGGTTAGGAGCTCCTGGAGCTGACAGCGTTGTTACTCCAGCAGAACAAGAAACAAAACCAAATCTGTTTTCTAAAAATCAAACAGATTTGACTTTTTTAGATAGGCCAGATGATGATGGCGATGATGAAAAAGGTAAGGATGAAAAAAAGCCTCTTGATAAAGAACAGGCAAAAGAAGTCCTTAGTGAAATTTTGGATACTGATATAAAAGATGAGGATGATGATGAGCCTAAATCAAAAGCTGGTCGTCCTCGTACTGAAAAGTCAGGACTAGTTGAGTTTCTAAAAAAACGTATTGAGTCAAAAGAAATGTTTGCTTTTGATGATTATGATGAAACAAAACAAAGTTTAGATGATTATCTAAGTGGTTTGTCTGAAAAAGACGTAGATGAACTTTGGAAGGCAAATGTTGATAATTTGAAACAAGAGGTGGCTGCTCAAACTCCTGAACAGTTTTTTAAGTCACTTCCAGAAGAACTTCAATATGCTGCAAAGTATGTAGCAGATGGAGGACAAGATCTTAAAGGTTTATTTGCTGCCTTGGCTCAAGTGGAGCAAGTGAGAGAAATGAATCCTGCAGATCAAAATGACCAAGAACACATTGTTCGTTCATATTTACAGGCAACCAATTTTGGAAATGCTGATGAGATTGAAGAAGAACTTACAACATGGAAAGATCTTGGTGTTCTAGAAAAGAAAGCTAAACAGTTCAAGCCAAAGCTTGATCAAATGCAAGAACAAATTGTTCATGCACAACTAGCTCAACAAGAACAACGTAGGCAACAACAAGAAGCAGCAGCTGATGCTTATATTCAAAATGTATTTGAAGCTCTTAGACCTGGAGAAATTAATGGTTTAAAGCTTGACAAAAAAATACAAGCTCAGTTGTACAGTGGATTGGTTCAACCACAATACCCTTCGATGAGTGGACGCCCAACAAATCTT
>Ga0075471_10000558_pt1 | contig 22542 bp, 19 predicted proteins | sample DEB19_08_DNA_2_FD_74787 | JGI IMG/M metagenome (GOLD analysis project Ga0075471, IMG submission 74787) | Aqueous microbial communities from the Delaware River and Bay under freshwater to marine salinity gradient to study organic matter... | ecosystem: Environmental > Aquatic > Marine > Coastal ... | reverse complement strand
TTGAAGCGATTGTTGTCATCACGGTGGATGCTGCGGATCGCTGTCTCACGATCCTGGGGCTCCAACTTGATGATGCGCATCCGACCGAAGTTCACGCCCGTCCCTGCGATGTAGTTGCGCAGTGTGGGGCACTTGTCGGCATTCGAGGTGAACTTGGCGTCTTTGTCCGGGTGCTCGTTCTCCTTGGACCAGAAGCCACGACAGTCGAGTTCGCCGTCCATGGTGGCGATCGGCGCGAAGTTCGTGTCGCCGCCGCTCTTCCAGTCCATGTACTCGAGGCTCGTCCACTCGTGCTCGGGCACCGAGAAGTCGGCATCGGCGAGCTGAATGACCCCCGGGGTGTCGACACCGAGCAGCGGGAGCCGCGGATGCGCAGTGCGCAGCGGGATCGACACCGACCAGTGATCCTGGGTGGGCCAGAAACTCATGGCGTCAGTGTACGGAACCGTCTCGGCCGCATCGGCTCGGCACGGGCCTAACCCTTCACCGTCACGTCGCCCTTCACCGTCACGTCGCCCTTCACCGTCACGTCGCCCTTCACCGTCACGTCGTAGGTCACCGTGTCGACGGCCGGTGTGGTGGCCGGCTCGAACGACCGCCGGTACTCGAGTGTGATGGTGGCGGTACCCGCCGATGCCGCAGTGAACGCAATGCGCTGGTAGCCACCGGCACCCGGCTTGACGTCGGCGGGCGGCAGGTACGTGCTTGCACCTGCGGTGACCACCGAAGTGTCGGAAACCTGAACCACCCACTCGTACCCCGTGGTGGGGTTCGACTCGAGTTCGATCGAGAACGTGGTGCCCGCAGCCACCGCAATGGGCGACTCACCACGCTGGTAGAGGCGACCTGCGCCGTCCCAGTGCGACCGGGTCAGCAACGGCAGGAACAACTCCCAGTCGGCGATGCCGCAGCCGTTGTTGCGATGGAACGACGCGTTCACCGCTTGGCCGCCGAGGGTTCCCGTCACCGTAGCGATGTCGGGCCCACCGTAGATCTCGGTGCACATCTGATCGGCAGGCGGGCCCTCCACGAGTCGCTTCACCACCGCCGGGTCGTCCAACAACGCGGCTGCGCTCGCTGCACGAGTGGACTCCGCGAGATAACCCGTGCCCGACGCTACGCCAGCGTCATCGACGGAGAGCGACGCCACCGTGATCTTGGGCTCTCCCTCGACACCGACCACGATCTCGAGCGCCGTGGTGTTGTCGGCCGGGAGTGTGGAAGGCACAGCCGACGTGGAGGGAACCGTGTCGGCGCCGGGGCTGTCGGCGGCGCACGCCGTGATGGCACCCACGAGTGCGACGCCCACGCACACCGCACCGATGGCGGTGGTGGACCGGACCGACTGCTGAAACTTGCCCCATCTGTGCATGACCCGAGCCTGTCACGGGTCATGCACAGATGTCAGGGCAACAAGTCCCGGATGTGCCCATCCGAGGACCCGACGTTGCCTCGGATCAGTTCGGCCCGAGGACGATCGTCCCGGTGGGCAACACCTGCAGGTCGCCGTACGAGAGTGTGTGGAAACAGTTGGGTTGCGACAGTTCCGAAAGGATGTACCCGAGGTAGCCCTCGGGGTCACCGCCAGGAAGCGTGGAGGGGTCGAAGCCGGGAACCACACCCGGAAGCGGGCCCTCCTCGGTGCAGGTTGCGTAGCTGTAGAAGTCGAAATCGGCCGGCCCGGTTGGGCAATCCGTGCATCCCGGCACCGGGATGTTCGCGTACGGTCCGCACAGCGCCGCAAAGGCAAAGCGGTCGCCACGGTCCACGTTGCGGTTGCCGTTCGAGTCGAACACCAGCATCGCTCCCACACCCACGATGTCCCCGCTGCTCGTCGAGCTCTTGGGAGCCGGTGCACCACTGCCGAGGAACGAATACACCGTGAGGTCCGCGTAGACCGCGGAACACGTGGGATTCGATGTGTTCGGGTATCGACGCGCGTCGCCCGACGAATAGGTGACGACTCCACCCCAGATCCGAGGTGTGGCACCGGACACGCCCGTGGCGCCATCGCAGGGATCTCCCGGGCCGGTATCTCCAGGACCGGTGGCGCCCTGAACGGCGCTTCCGATGGCGTGCACACGACGTGCCGGACCGGCAGGCGGCCCTTCGCAGTAGCTCGCCAGGCCCGTCGCGACACCGCGGTTGAAGTTGATCTTCACGCCGTACGGGAAGGCCTCGTTGCGACCGTCGTCCTTGAGCGATCCACTCATGCCGCCCCACGGCATCCCAAGTGACGTCGACGACTTGACCGAGATCTCGACCTTCTTGCCGACACCCGGCGACAACACCGAGTCGTGCTTGCCGCCGAGCTTGAGGTTCGCGCCGTAGCAACTGCTCAGCACCATTGCACCTACTGCAGCGACGCCCACCAGGGCCGCCACGCGTAACGATCGAACATTCACCTGAGTCCTCCTTCATCGGGGCGCCGGAGCGGGCCTCGATGCGGAGTACTGTAGGTGCTCTTCCTGTTCGCTCCGTCGATCATCGCCTTGCGAGGAGACGAATACTCGGAATCAACCGCAGTGAGCGTTGTGTGCATCACCGTTCGGGATTTTAGTGGGCACGACGGGACTCGAACCCGGGACCTCCACCGTGTCAAGGTGGCGCTCTAACCAACTGAGCTACGCGCCCTTTCGGGACACCGAAGGCTATCAGTGACCCGATCCGCTAGTGCAGGCGCAACGACACCTCGTTGGCCATGAGACGACCGCGGCGGGTGAGCACCACCCGGTCACCGCGCACCTCCACGAAGCCAACGAGTTCATCGGCGGGCAGCACACCGTGCGGCACGCCCTCACGGGTGCGCAGCGCCAATTGCAGGCCCTCGATCCGACGGGTCTCGGCGTCGAGGTGTTCACCGGCAGATTCGACCGACCGGCCGGCGGCAACGAGTTCGATGTACCGGTCGGGCGTGCGCACGTTCCACCATCGCCGACCTGTCTCGTGCGAGTGAGCGGCGCAGCCGAACCCGGCGTAGTCGCCCTGGGCCCAGTAGAGGCGGTTGTGCCGGGACTCATGTCCGGGCACTGCCCAGTTCGACACCTCGTAGTTCTCCAGTCCTGCGGCGGTGAGCAGGTCGTCAGCCAGTTCGTACTTGTCGGCCTGGTCGTCGTCGTCGGGCCAACGGGCTTCGTCGTCGGCCAATGGCGTACCGGCTTCCACCGTGAGGCCGTAGGCCGAGATGTGCGGAGGTTCGAGGGCAAGCGCGGCGCGCACCGTGTGTTCCCACTGCGCCACGGTCTCGCCTGCGGCGCCATAGATGAGGTCGAGGTTGAACGACGGTATGCCCACCGCCCGCGTGGCCTCCACCGCAGTCACCACCGCAGGCGGGTGGTGCGAGCGCCCCAATGTGTTCAGCACTTCGTTCACCATCGATTGCACACCGAACGACACACGGTTCACGCGGTGGCGCCGATACGTGCGCAGCAGGTCCTCCGTCACGTCGTCGGGATTGCACTCGACAGTGACCTCGGCGCCGTCGGCAATCGGGATCGCGTCCAGCACGCGGCCGAGCAGTTCGGGATCCACCTGTGTGGGTGTGCCACCCCCCACGAACACCGTGGTGGCCGTGCGCATGCCCCGTGCAACGGCGCGCTCGATGTCGGTACGGCAGGCCTCGAGGTATGCGTCGGCGAGATGGTGACGGTCAGTCCACGTGGCGAACGCGCAATAGTCACAGCGAGACGCACAGAACGGGATGTGCAGATAGACGCCGAACTCCACGCTGCACAGTGAAGCAGTCAGTGGATCGAACTAGTCGCGGTGGAACACGAGGTCCAGCGCCTCGAGCCGCGCCGTCACCAAGTCGACCGGGACGTCGAGCATCGCGGCGATGGCCCGGTGGTCGTCCTCACGGATGGTGATCACCTTGCCGTTGAAGTCCTGACGCTGCACCTGGATGAGGCGCAGGAAACGCTGCAGGGTCTCGAACGGTTGACCACTCAACTGCATCAACTTGGCGACGTTGATCGCCAGCTTCACCCGGGTGAGGTCCACCCCGTTGTCGCCGCCGCCGTGCACATCGTCCTGGGGAAGCAACTGATCGATCGGCACGCTGTAGAACGAAGCCAGTCGCTCGAGACGGGGCACCGAGATGGCGCGTTCGCCGCGCTCGTAGGCGCCGAGCACCGATGCCTTGAACTCGAAGTCCGAGTTCGCCTCGACGTCCTGGAGCGACAGGCGCTTCTGGCGGCGGATCGCACGCAGACGGTCGCCCACCTTCCGGCTGTACGCGGACAGTTCCTCATCGAATTCGTCCACTTGACGCTCCTTTGACCCTCATTGGCCTTATTGCGACCGAAACCCCAGCGATCGACCACTCAGACGGCTGGAACACTACTCGGAGTGGCGAACCTTTTCCATTCACACGGCACTCACGCGCCACCCGCACGCCGCCCACCTGGGGTTGAGCCGGGGTTCACCGGCCGCGCCGACGACGATCGGTCAGCAGCACCCCGGCCGCAATGGCTGCGGTCTCGGCCCGCAGCACGGTGCTCCCGAGGCCAACTATTGGTCCGGGCACACCCCGTTCGGCCTGCGACCAGCCACCCTCGGGACCCACCGCAATCACCGTGGTTCCCGGCAGATCATCGAGATCGGCCCCGCCGAAGTCGGCACGCGCCACGCCGGGGCGGCCGAGGAACTCCAGCGCTGCGGTCACCGGGTCGATCAGCGGGAACCACACCCGTCGACTCTGCAGCGCGGCCTCACGGGCGATGCGCCCCAGTCGCGCCACCTGGGTCTGTTCGCGCTCGGCATCCCATCGCACCACGGCGTGGTCGGTGCGCAGCGGAACCATCCGGTCGATGCCGAGTTCGGTCAACTTCTGAACAATCCAGTCGAGGCGATCGCCCTTCACGAGCGCGAACGCCACTGCGGTCTCGGGTCGGGGGGCCGCCACCCGCTCGATCGCCCCGACCGGGTCGATGCCGGCACCGGTCCAACGACACGTACGCCACGCACCCACACCATCGGTTGCGGTGACTACCTCTCCCACACGCAAGCGAAGGACGCGAGCAAGATGATGCGTGTCGGCGTCGTCGAGCTCTGGGGAGTCGAGGTCGGCCACCAACACATGCGCAGCCGACAACACGAGGTCGTTCACGAGAACGCGGACTTGATGCGTCCCAACAGCGATTGATCCGGATCGTTCACGTGCTCGCCGCGCTCTGCAGCGAGAGCACGCAGCAATTCGGCCTCGCGCGCCGTGAGCTTGGTGGGCACCTCGACGTGCAACTGAACGCGCAGATCACCACGCCCCGAGCGACGTTGCGCAAGACGCGGCACGCCCTTGCCGCGCAGCACGAACACCTTGCCGTGCTGCGAACCTGCCGGAACATCGATGTGCTCGTCGCCGTCGAGCGTGGGCAGGTCCACTCCGGTGCCGAGCGCCGCCTGGGCAACCGAAACACGGATCTCGGTGACGAGGTCGTCGCCGTCTCGTACGTAGCGATCGTGGGCAGCCACTCGCAGGTGCACGTAGAGGTCGCCCGCTGCACCTCGGCGTGGGCCCACGGCACCCCGGCCCGTGAGCCGCAACGTGGAGCCGTTGTCCACCCCGGCGGGAACGTCGACGTTGTAGGTCTTTTCCACCACGACGCGCCCCTCGCCGTGACACGACGGACAACTCGATGCGATGTGTTCACCCATGCCGCCGCATCGCTGACACGGACCGCTGGTCACCATCTGACCGAGGAGACTCTGACGCACGCGACGAACCTGCCCGGTTCCCTGACACATGTCGCAACGCGTCGGGGTCGTGCCGGACGCCGCACCACTCCCCTCGCACGGTTCGCAGGCCACCGCAGTGCGCAGCGTCACCGGGATGTTCGCACCGAACACCGCTTGCTCGAACGCGATGTCGGCCATGACCTCGAGGTCCTGACCACGTGGTGGCCCCGTTGGGCCCCGTTGCGCGCCGCCGAAACCGTTGCCACCGAAGAAGGCCTCGAAGATGTCTCCCAGTCCACCACCGCCGAAGAAGTCCCCCGACCCCGCGCCGGCGCCCGCACCGAGTCCGGCCTCGCCGAACTGGTCGTACCGGGAGCGCTGTTCGGGATCCGAGAGCACCTCGTAGGCGCGAGCGACTTCCTTGAAGCGGTCCTCGGCCGACGGGTCGTCGGGATTCGCGTCGGGGTGCAGTTCGCGCGCCCGACGTCGGTACGCCTTCTTGATGTCATCCGCGTTCGCGTCCCGACCCACACCGAGCAACTCGTAGAAATCGGCCATGCTCAGCCCTCCTCGAGCCTGCGGCCGAGTCGTTCGCTCACCACATCAACCGCGGCGAGCGCATGCGGGTAGTTCATGCGTGTGGGACCCACGACGCCCACGGTGCCCACCTGTTCACCCTCGGCCACCACGGGCGCAAGCACCACAGCGCACGACACGAGTGGTTCCACACCGTGCTCGGCGCCGATCGCCACCGACAGACCACGGTCCAGCACATCGTGCACGAGTGACACCACCACGTACTGCTGCTCGAGTGCCGAGAGCACCTGACGCACCGTGCTCACGGCATCGAAGGCCGACGCCATCGACGACGCTCCGCGCACGAACACCGACGACGGCGTTTCCGTGGTGTGATCGGCGAGCGCGTTCATGACGGAGTCGCACAGTAGGTCCACCGCACCGTCACCACTGGGCGGCAGAGGACGCTCATCGGTGAGCGGGTGACCCACGAGGTGGGCGGCGAGATGGGCGCCGGCGGCAGCGAGACGCGCATCGTTGTCGTCGACACCGATGTCGAGTGGTTCGCTGGTGACGGCGCCGTTGGAGAGCACCACCACCACCGTGGCGTGCCGTGGGCTGAGACCGACGATCTGCACACTGCGCACATTGGCGCGGTCCTGGGCCGGACCCACCACCACCGAGGCGTAACTCGTGAGGTCGTTCAACAACTGTCCCGTTCGCGAGAGCAGTCCCTCGAGAGCGCCGCGTGAGGTCTGGAAGAAGTCGCCGATCTGCTGACGGCGCACGTCGTCGATACGGCCCGGTTGCGCGAGGTGGTCGACGAAGAATCGGTAGCCCTTGTCGGTGGGGATCCGACCGGCCGATGTGTGCGGCTGCACGAGGTAGCCCTCTTGCTCGAGGACGGCCATCTCGTTGCGCACGGTGGCCGGCGACACCCGCACACCGGGCGCATTGGCAACATGGCCAGATCCCACGGGTTGCGCGGTCTCGATGTACTCCTGCACCACTGCGCGCAGGATCGCAGTCTTGCGTTCGTCGAGCATGTGCATCACCGGATCAGTCGAGCGTTGGGAACTCAGGTTACCGAGATCGCTGCCCGCCTCCGAAGCGCCTCGGCACGCTCGACTGCGTGATCCACCATCGGCGGAGCGAGATCGGGCCATTCGGCCACCCATTGGCGCACGTAGGCGCCGTCGGGGTCGAACTTCTCGGCCTGCAGCGTGGGGTTCATGATCCGGTGGTACGGAGCGGCGTCGGTGCCGCATCCGGCCACCCATTGCCAGCCGTGGTTGTTCGATGCGAGGTCACCGTCGACGAGCTGGTCCATGAAGTGACGCGCGCCCCACTGCCACGGCAGGTGCAGGTCCTTCACGAGGAACGAACCGACGATCATCCGGACCCGGTTGTGCATCCATCCGGTGGCCGAGAGTTGGCGCATACCGGCGTCCACGATCGGGAATCCGGTGCGGCCGGCCTGCCACGTTCCGAAGCGTTCGAGCGCAGCATCGTCGGTGTCCACCCGGATCCGGTCGAAGCGACCATCGAGGTTTCGCCACGATGTCTCGGGACGCTGGAACAGAATGTCGGCGTAGAACTCGCGCCAGCAGAGTTCCCGCACGAACGACTCGGCCTCGGGTGAACCGTCGCACTCGGCAATCAACTGAGCCGGGTGCAGCACCCCCCACCGCAGGTACGCCGACAGACGACTCGTTCCGTCCACCGCCGGCCGGTCACGCGCCGCGGCGTAGTCGGCGAGACCTCCGGCGACGAAGTTCCCCCACCGATCCCATGCCGCCGGCTCACCGGCAACGGGCAACGCAGCAGACAGGCCCGCACGTTCCGGCCACTCGAACGGGTCGCTCGGTGCCTCGGCGAGCGTCACATCGGGCTCCTGCCGTGACACGAGGGTGACACCCTCACCACCGCCGTCGAGCACCCGGCGCCAGGTCTTCCAGTACGGCGTGAACACGGCATAAGGATTGCCGTCGGGCTTCACGACGGTTCCCGGCGCCACGGCGTAGGGCGAGCCCACACCGCGCAATCTCCTGCCGGCCGCTGTGAGCACCTCGCTCACCGAGCGATCACGGGTGCGCCCGTACGGCGTGTAGTCGCGCGCGACGTACACCGTGGATGCGTTCACCTCTGCGGCCACGGCTGGCACCACCACCCGAGGGTCGCCCACCCGGATGACCAGTCGGCCGCCCAGTGCCGCATCGAGCGCGCCCAATGACTCGCGCAGGAAACGCAGCCGCGCACCGCCCGATGACGCAACCAGCACCGGGTCGATCACGAACAGTGCCAGCACCGGTCCTCGCGCCGCGGCGGCCTCGAGCGCAGCGTTGCCCGCAACACGAAGATCCCGACGGAACCACATCACCGATGTCACCGCTGACACACTCCCCTGCTCCACACGTTGTTCGATCGAGTCACGATGCCACGACCGCGGCGGTTTCGGTGTGCCTCGCGCGGGCAAACGACCACGCTCCCCACAGCGCCGCCGCACAGGCGATCACACCGCCATAGGCAAGGGCCCACCGCGAGCCAGCGATATCGCCCACGAGTCCCGTGATGGGGCCGCCGATCGGCGTGGACCCCAGGAACGCCACTGCCACCAGCGCCAGCATCCTGCTGCGCATGTCCCCGGGCGAGCGCATCTGTGAGAGTGCGTTGCCCACCGAGAGAAAACCGGCACCTCCCACGCCGAGCGGGATCGACAACGCAACGGCCCACCACACATTCGGCGCGAAGGCCATCGACACCGACGAGACCGCGAGCAGTGCGGTGAGCACGTAATAGAAGCGTTCGGTCACCTGGGCCCGACCGGCCACGTACAGCGCTCCGAAGAACGAACCGGCACTCACCACGGCCAGCAGCACGCCGTACCAGGCCTCGCCCGCACCCCACTCGTCCTCGATCACGAGCGGCAGCGCAACCTGATAGTTGAAGGCGAAGGTGGAGACCAGCACCATCACCACGAAGATTCGGGCGAGCGGTGGGTCGTGTCGAACGTGCCGCAACGCGTCGCGCACGGGCGTGCCACCTCGGGGGGCCGGCGCTGTGCGGTGCAACTCGTCACGCCGCATGGCGAACAGGCCTCCCACGATTGCGGCATACGAGATCGCGTTCATCATGAAGGCCCAGCCGAAGCCCAACGTGGGGATCACGATGGCGGCCAGTGCCGGACCGATGGCTCGTGAACCGGTCATCGTCGCAGTGTTCAGCGCCATGGCATTCACCAGGCCCGAGGGCTCCACCAGTTCGGTCACCACACCACGGCGAGCCGGATTGTCCACCGTGCCGATGATGCCGAGCACAAGCGACATGATGATGAGCACCGGGATGTTCGCGAGACCCGCAAAGGTGAGCGCTGCGAGCACGAACGCCTGCACCGCCATCACCGACTGGGTGATCACCGTGAGGCGCCACCGGCTCCGCTGATCGGCAAAGGCGCCGAACCACACGCCGAACAGCAACATCGGGACGAACTGGGCGGCCACCGAGACTCCCAGCAGCAATCCCTCCCACTCGGGCGGGGCCAGACGCTTCACCAGCAGCGCGGTCGCAACGGTCTGCATCCAGGAACCGACCTGCGACACCCAGAGTCCGGCGAAGAACAGGCGCGCATTTCGGTGCCGCAGCGCCCGGAAGGTTGCCCGCTCGCTGGTGCGTGACATCAGTCGTCCAGTCGCAACGCGTTGATGAAGACATCGCCGGGAACCTCCACCCGACCGATCGCCTTCATCTTCTTCTTGCCTTCCTTCTGCTTCTCGAGCAGTTTGCGCTTGCGGCTGATGTCGCCGCCGTAACACTTTGCGAGCACATCCTTGCGCTTGGCCTTCACGGTCTCGCGGGCGATGATCTTGCCGCCGATGGCTGCCTGGATCGGCACATCGAACATCTGGCGTGGGATGAGTTCGCGCAACTTCTCGCACATCTTGCGCCCGTAGTCGTATGCCTTGTCACGATGCACGATGGTGGAGAACGCATCGGCCGCAATGCTGTTCAACAGCAGGTCGACCTTGACCAGATTCGACTCCTCGTAGCCCGACAATTCGTAGTCGAGGCTCGCGTAGCCCTGGGTACGCGACTTCATCTGGTCGAAGAAGTCGATCACCACTTCGGCCAGGGGCACCTTGTAGTGCAGCTCCACTCGCTCGGGCGACAGGTACTCGATCTTCTGCAGTTCGCCGCGCCGCGTCTGGCACAGGTCCATGAGCGTTCCGGTGTACTCCTTGGGCGTGATGATGCTCACGCGGAAGTACGGCTCCTCGATCTTTTCGATGCTCTGCGGATTCGGCAGCGCCGCCGGGTTGTCCACCACCTCGACGGTCCCGTCGGTCTTGGTGACTCGGTATTCCACCGATGGTGCAGTGGCGATGAGCGACAGATCGAACTCGCGCTCGAGACGCTCACGCACGATCTCCATGTGCAAAAGACCGAGGAAGCCGCAACGGAAGCCGAACCCCAACGCACCCGACGACTCGGGTTGGTAGGTGATCGACGCATCGTTCAGCTTGAGCTTCTCGAGGCTCTCCCGCAGGGTCTCGAAATCGTCGCCGTCCACCGGGAACAGACCGCAGAACACCATCGGCTTGGGATCCCGATAGCCCGGCAGTGGTTCGGTGGCACCGTTGCGTTCGGTGGTGACGGTCTCGCCCGAACGCGCCTCACCCACATCTTTGATGCCGGCAATGAGGTACCCCACTTCGCCGGGGCCGAGCTCGGGCACCGGTGTGGGCGCGGGGCGGCGTGCCCCGATCTCGATGGCCTCGTGGGTGGCGTTGGCCTGCATGAATCGCAGCTTGCTGCCGGCGGCGAGACGACCGTTCATCACCCGGATGCTCGACACCACCCCGCGGTATTGGTCGTACTGCGAGTCGAAGATGAGCGCCTGCAGCGGGGCCTCGATGTCGCCCTGGGGAGGTGGGATGCGCTCGCAGATCGCATCGAGCAGTTCGTCCACGCCCTGACCGGTCTTGGCCGAGATACGCAGGATGTCGCCGGCGGGAATGCCGAGCACGGTCTCGATCTCCATGGCGTAGCGGTCGGGGTCGGCGGCGGGCAGGTCGATCTTGTTCAGCGCGGCCACGATCTCGAGGTCGTGCTCGAGGGCCAGATAACAGTTCGCGAGCGTCTGGGCCTCGATGCCCTGCGCCGCGTCCACGACGAGCACCACGCCCTCACAGGCAGCCAGTGACCGGGACACCTCGTAGCCGAAGTCCACGTGCCCGGGGGTGTCGATGAGGTGGAGCACGTGGTCCTTCCACCCCACTCGAACGTTCTGGGCCTTGATCGTGATGCCCCGCTCACGCTCGAGGTCCATCGAGTCCAGGTACTGCTCTCGCATCTCCCGGGCGTCCACGGCCCCGGTGAGCTCCAGGATGCGGTCCGACAACGTCGACTTGCCGTGGTCGATGTGGGCAATGATCGAGAAGTTCCGGATGCGGGCGAGGTCCATGAGGGGTTTCGGGCCGGTCAACGTGGGGAAACGGCCCGTGGCGATGCTACCGGTGCCGCTGGCCCCGCCCGGTTCGCAGAGGTAGTGCCCGCCGATCCCGTACCGCTATCCTGCAGGGGCTTTCCTGACGCCCGCATGGCGCCAGCCACCACGATCGAGCGAGACGCACACCATGGCCAACATCAAGTCGCAGAAGAAGCGCATCAAGACCAACGCCAAGCGCCAGGAGCGCAACAAGGCGGTGCGCAGCGAGGTCAAGACCCGCGTGAAGACCGCCAAGGCTGCCGTGGGCACCGACGGCGAGTCCGATGCCGTGCGCGCCGCCGTGAAGCGACTCGACACCGCAGCAACCCAGGGCGTCATGCACAAGAACGCTGCGGCCCGCCACAAGTCACGCCTCATGAAGCGGGTAAACGCAGCCTCCTGAGCGCTGCACGCGTGTGCAACGCACCAAATCTCCCGAACCCGGCCGATGGCCGGGTTCGATGCTTTTTAGCGCCGACCTCGCGCCGGTTCGGATCCTCCGAGTCGGCTGAGGCGCGCCACCAGCACCTCCATCACCAACGACTCGGGCCAGTCCCGATAGCCGCGTAGATCCAGATCGGCCTGCGCCAGCAACTGCACGGCTCGGTGCACCGGACCCGAACCGAGCGAACGCGAGAGGTCCATCGCCTTGCGCACCTGATACCCCGGCTTGGTGTTGAGCAACGCGGCGGCGGTGTTCTCGTCCCGCGCATCGGCACCGTCGAGGCGCAGCAGGCGCGAGTAGTGCGTGTGGAGGATCGCCATGATCTGCAGCGGATGACGCTCGCCGGCGTGCATCATGCGGTGCAGCAGCGACAGCGCTTGGGCGGTGTCACCCCGATCGATCGCATCGGTGAGATCCCACGGCGGTACGTCGCCTGCGTCGCCCAGAAATGGGGTGACATCACCGGCACGCAGCGTACGTTCGTTGCCGTACGTGCTCTCGAGTGTTTCGAGCAGACCCGCGAGACGACCCGCATCCTCGCCGAGCCAGTCCTTGAGCGCAGCGATCGCCGAACCGTCGAGGCGAAGCCCCGAGGCCGCCACCTGATGCTCCACCCACAGTGCGCGTTCTTTCTTGTTGGACGACACCGAGGTGCTGGCGACGTGTCCGCCCGCCGACTTCACGGCGTCCAGCAATGACTTGGGGAGTCGACCACCGTTCGCCGCGAGCACGAGTTCGGTGGAGTCCAGCGGATCACTGAGGTACGACACCAAAGGGGCCACCTCATCGGTCTTGAAGCGCTCGATGTCGCGGGCCACCACCACCCGGCGCTCGGTCAGGAACGGCGGCGTCTGCGCCGCATCCACGACTGCAGTCACCTCGTATTCCTCGCCGGAGAACTCATCGACCATGAGCGATCGATCACCATCGCCCACCAGCTGGTGCACGAGGTCCACCACCGCCGCACCGAGCAGCGCCGCGTCGTCACCCTGGAGCAGATGCACCGTCACGGGGCGAACCTACCCGAGACCGCCACAACGACCAGCCCACCACACCCATGCCTGCGAGCGAGCCGACCGGTTGCAGCCACGCAACATCGACAGACGCGCCCACCGAGGCAATTCCGCGCAGGCCGCGCACGGCCACCCACGTGGGTGCGTGCAGCAGCACCGCAAGGCCATCGGGCACCAGGCCGGCAACGAGACCCGCCGGGAGTCCCAGCGTCATGACCAGTGCAGCGCACGGCTCGGCGAGCACATTGGCCGGCAGCGCCCACAACGCTTCACGGCCGAACACCCACCACACCACCGATGCCACCCCCACCTGGGCCGACAACGACACGGCCATCGGCAGCACGAGCCAGCGTGGCCCCGGCACCGCCCCGGCGAGCGCCGGTGACCACAGCACGATCCCGAGCGTGGCCGACACCGACATCCAGAAGCCCACCGAATGGACGAGCAGCGGATCGACGAGGAGCAGTGCTGTCACGGTGAGCGCCAGCAGGCGAACCGATGAGGCACGGCGTCCCAGCGCGAACGCGGTTGCTGCGATCCCCGCCATCACCGTGGCCCGCAGCACCGAGGGCTCGAACCTCGTGAGCGCGGCGAACCATGCGAGGACCGCCATGGTGAGCATCCATCGCGGCACCGGGCGACAGCGCCGCAGCACCGGGGCTGTCACAGCGAGCAAGAACACCACGTTCTGACCGGAGACCGCGCTGAGGTGACCGAGCCCCGAGGCACGGAAGTCGTGGACGAGCGATGTGGGTTGATGGCGGTCATCGCCGATCACCAGTCCGAGATACAGCGAACGATCCACCGGTTCGAGCACCCGGGCGCCGTGCAGCAGCAAGGCACGTACCCGGTTAGTGCTCCGCGTGAGCCGATTGCCTGTCCCCCAATCCACCACACGTTCGAGCTCGAACACACCGGCGATATGCCTCACCGCAAGTGAGCGTGCTCGACCGGCAGACGAGGCGCGGATGGTGCCTTCCACCCACAGCGCTTCACCTGCGCTGCGGAGCTCCAGACGACGCCCGGGCGAACCGGCGGCCCACACATCGAGACGACGATGTCGCACCTCTATCACTGCGTGCACCACCGGGCCGCGCCGCGTCGGGTCGCTCACCACGGTGGCCGTGCCGGAGTAGCGCTCGGGCATCGGCGGGTCCACACCCGACCACGAGCGCGCGCCGAATGCTGAAGCGAGCACGAACACCCCAACGATCAGCAGCCCGCTGCGTCGCATCAACAACGCGATGAGCACCGTGCCGACACAGGGAACGAGCGCCAACGGACGGGACCACCACGCGCCTGCTGCCGCTGCCATCGCGAGGGCGAGCGCGCCTGCGTCCGTGAGTGCTCGACCCGACCGCTCGCTCACGTGCGCACCATGGAGCGGAATCGCTCCAGTGTGGTGGGCCCGATCCCCGGCACCTCCAGCAGATCGTCCACCGAGCGGAACGGACCGTGCACATCTCGGTAGGCGACGATGGCCCGGGCGAGACTCGGCCCGATGCCGGGCAAGGCGTCGAGCGCGCCCGCATCGGCGGCGTTGACGTCCAACGGTGCCGCCGGTGCCGCAACCGTGCCGTCGACGTACGCCGATGGCACTACCTCGCCGAGACGCGGCACATAGATGCGCGCGCCGTCCACCACCCGAGCAGCGAGGTTCAGCGCATCGGGGTCGGCGCCGGCCACCACTCCTCCCGCAGCCTCGATCGCATCGGCGACTCGCGCATCGCCGGCAACGGCCACGAGACCCGAGCGCACCACGGCACCCGCAACGTGCACCACCACTCGCCCAGACGGTGAGGTGGGAGGCGATGTGGCCTCGGGGGCAGCGGTGGTCGAGGTGGAGGTGTACGGGATGGAACGCTCCACCGGCGGTGGATCGGATCGAAACATCCACCACGCCACCACGACGACCACCACGGCGCCCAGCACGGCACCGAGCACCCGACGCCACCCCATCCACACGAGCCAACTGCGCGCTCGTTCTGCAAGCAGCACCCGCAGCGTTGGTGGACTGCTCGGACGCAGCCATTCGGGCGGTTCCATCGACAACCTCCTGAACGCGACGAAATCGCGCTGCACAGGGGGAAGTGGGGTGCCCGGAGCGCCGTGTGGCCCTGACCGAGTTCGAGCAGTGTGCCCGACGCTGACTCAGTAGAGACGGTGCGTGAGCAACTTGCGATAACGCGCCGTGCGCGGATCCTCGGGACCCATCACCGCAAGGATGTCGAGGTACTTCTGGCGTGCATCCTCATCGGCCTTCACGAACTCGAGCAGTGCATCGAGTTCGGCCTCGAAGGTGTCGGTGGGCCCATGCACTTCGGGTGCCTGCTCCTGCTCGACCGCAGCATTCGTTCGGTGCTCGACGAGACCAACGTCACCCGCAGCAGGTGCGTCCATCGTGGTGCGCGCCAGGCGGGCCACCGCTGCGATGCGGCGCGTCTGGTCGTTCTCGGGAATACGAGTGAGCAACTGCAGTGCCTCGTCCATCAACTCACGACCCGTGTGCACCAGCAACTCGGCGAGTGCGCACACGGCCTGCTCGTTGCCCGGTTCGATCTCGAGGGCTCGCCGCAGGCTCAGTTCGTCGCCGGCGGCGATGAGTCCTGCGATCGTCTGATCGGCTTCCGACGGCATGAGCGAGTCGACGAACTGCTGCACCACGTGCTCGGGGTAGGCGCCCATGAAGCCGTCCACCACCTTGCCGTCCTTGATGGCGTACACGGCGGGAATCGACTGGACCTGGAACGCCTGCGACAGCGCCGGGTTCGCATCCACATCCACCTTGGCGAGCACCACCTGACCGTCGGTGGCCTCGCACACCTTTTCGAGGATGGGGCCGAGGGTCTTGCAGGGGCCGCACCACGAGGCCCACAGATCGACGACCACCGCCGACTGGAACGACCGCTGGATGACCTCGGTCTCGAACGTTGCATCGGTGACGTCAATCGCCATGTTGAGCAACGCTAGCGGCGCGATCGTTCGGATCGTTCGGCCCGGAGGCATGCGGGGCAGACCCGCTCCACTACCCTGCCAGCGATGAGCGAAGTGCCCGGTATCGACATCCCGAAGGTCACGGCGTGGCTCGAGCAGCACGTGCCCGGCGCCCGTGGACCGTTCGTGTTCGATGTCATTGCGGGTGGCCACAGCAACCTCACGTTCCGAGTCACCGGATCGAACGGCACCCGCTACGTACTGCGGCGCCCCCCACTCGGTCACGTGCTGGCGAGCGCGCACGACATGGGCCGCGAGCATCGGATCATCTCGGGCCTGCAGCGGTCGGCGGTGCCGGTGGCACCCGCACTGGGTTTCTGCGACGACACCTCGGTGAACGGTGCCCCGTTCTACGTAATGGGCTTCGTCGATGGATTCGTACTGCGCGAGCGCGAGGCCGCCGAAGCGGCGTTGTCGCCCGAGGCCCGGGCGAATGCCTCACGTTCCATCGTCGACACCATGGCCAGCATCCACGCCGTGGACCTCGCAGCAGCAGGCCTTGCAGATCTCGGCAAGCACGAGGGATACATCGCCCGACAACTGAAGCGTTGGTACGGGCAGTGGAACCAGCAAAAGACCCGAGACCTGCTGGCGGTTGACCATGCACATGACCTGTTGGTGAGTCAGATCCCCGAGCAGGGCGCAGCCACCATCGTGCACGGCGACTACCGCCTGGACAACTGCATGGTGTCGGCGAGCGGCGATGTGGTCGCCGTGCTCGACTGGGAGATCTGCACACTCGGCGATCCACTCGCCGACGTGGGACTGCTGCAGGTGTACTGGACCGGACCGAACGATCCGCAGACTGCATGGACCGGATCGGCCACCACCGCCCCGGGATTCTGGGACCGCCGACAGCTGCTGGAGCGCTACGCAGAGGTGTCTGGGCGTGATCTGTCGAACATCGACTTCTACGTGGCGTTCGCGTTCTGGAAACTCGCCTGCATCCTCGAGGGCGTGTACGCGCGCTACCTCGGCGGCGCACTCGGTGAGCGCTCGGCCGCCGAACTCGAGCCGTTCAAGATGCAGGTGGATGCGGCCGCTGCGATGGCCCTCGACTATGCGCGTCGGAGGGCCTGATGGCCTATCCCCAGGGAGTGCGAGTACTCGAACAGCCCGATCTCGACAGCCCGGTCCTGCTCGTGATGCTGTCGGGTTGGATCGACGCGGCCGGTGCGGCGGCTGCTGCAATGCAGTCGGTGGAGCTCACCGCCGGGTCGCGCACTATCGCAACATTCGAGCCCGATCTGTTCATCGACTACCGCGCCCGGCGACCGGTGATGCAGTTGCGTGAGGGTGTCTCGTCGAAACTCGTGTGGCCGTCGATCGAACTGAAGGTGGGCCACGACGACGCGGGCAACGACTTGTTGCTCCTCACCGGTTTCGAGCCCGACGCCAACTGGCAGTTCTTCGCGAAGTTGGTGGCCGATGTGTGCACCGACCTCGGTGTCCGCATGATGGTGGGACTCGGTGCGTATCCGTTTGCGGCGCCGCACACCCGGCCCTGCCGTCTCTCGTGCACCACGCCGTCGGGTGAGTTGGCATCGTCTGTTCGCTACCTGCGCAACTCCGCCGACGTCCCGGCGGGGATCGAATCGGTTCTCGAGCATGCGTTCCACACCCGTGGCACTCCGGCCATCGGACTGTGGGTGCAGGTTCCGCACTACATCTCCACCACCACCTATCCGGCTGCGAGCGCAGCACTCCTCGAGGGAGTCGCCGAGACCGCGTCGCTCAGTTTCGACATCTCGGCACTCGTGAAACAGGCGTCGGTACAACGTGACCGCCTCGACGAGTTGGTGGATGCAAACCCCGAACACGTCGCCATGCTGCGCCAGCTCGAGACGGCGTGGGACGCCACCGAGGAAGCCACCGGGGCGTCACGCGCAGACCTCTTGGACCCCGACCAGCTCCCGAGCGGTGACGAACTCGCCGCCGAGGTCGAACAGTTCCTGCGCGACCAAGACGGCTGACACTTCCCACTGACCCGCTGCTCGTCACGGCGACTCGGCCATCGTGGTTGAGCGACTCCGGAGCCGAGCGGCTACCGTCACCAGCATGAAGGTAGACGGCGGAATCGGATTCGACCTGCGTAACGCAGGCAAGCAGGCTCAGGAACTCGAGGCGCAGGGATACGCCGGAGCGTGGACGGCGGAGACGTCGCACGATCCGTTCTTCCCGCTGCTCCTCGCCGCTGAGCACACCCAGTCGATCGAGTTGGGCACGTCCATCGCGGTGGCGTTCGCCCGCAACCCGATGATCCTCGCCAACATCGGATGGGATCTGCAGGCCTTCTCGAAGGGACGCTTCGTGCTCGGCCTCGGCAGCCAGATCAAGCCGCACATCGAGAAGCGCTTCTCGATGCCGTGGAGCGAGCCGGCCAAGCGCATGCGCGAGATGGTGCTCGCCATGCGTGCCATCTGGGACTGCTGGGAGAACGGCACCAAGCTCGACTTCCGTGGCGACTTCTACCGCCACACGCTGATGACCCCGTTCTTCACGCCGGACAAGGCCGAGGTCGAGGGCTTCGGCCCGCCCAAGGTGTTCCTCGCCGGTGTGGGCCCGCACATGACCGAGGTTGCCGGTGAGGTGTGCGACGGATTCATCTGTCACGGATTCACCACCGAGAAGTTCCTCCGTGAGGTCACCATTCCCGCATTGGCTCGCGGTCGGGCCAAGGCTGGCAAGACCATGGAGGGCTTCGAGATCGTGGGCCCGAGTTTCGTGGTGACCGGCATGAACGAGTCCGAGATGGCGAGCGCTGCCGCAGGCACACGCCAACAGATCGCGTTCTACGGCTCCACCCCTGCGTACCGCGGCGTGCTCGAGATCCACGGCTGGGGCGGCCTGCAGGACGAACTGAACACGATGTCGAAGGCGGGCCAGTGGGTGGAGATGGGCAACCTCATCACCGACGAGATCCTCAACACCTTCGCCGTGGTGGGTGAGCCCGAGCAGATCGCTCCGGAACTCAAACGTCGCTATGACGACGTGATCCAGCGCATCTCGTTCTACGCGCCGTACAAGAGCGACCCGCAGCGCTGGCAGCGCGTGCTCGCCGATCTGTCGAGCTAGCGCTACCGCAACAGAGCCGCCCCTGCACTACTCAGCGAGGTCGAGTTCCTCGGCCAGGTACTGCTCCCGGCATCGCGCCCGCTGGAGTTTCCCGCTCGAGGTCTTGGGCAGGGTCCCGGGCTTCACCAACAGCACGTCACGCGGCGGCAGGCCCGATACGTCCAGCGTGCGCGTGTGCACCCGTTGGCGAATCTGAGCGAGATCACCCGAGGTCTCGCTCGGCTTCACCTCTGCCACCACGATGACGGTCTCTTTGCCCTTGTAGCCGTCGATGCCGAACGCCATCACGTTGCCGGGGCGCACACCGTCGACCACTCCCACGGCACGCTCGATGTCCTCGGGGAACACATTGCGTCCGCCCACGATGATGACGTCCTTGATGCGACCGCACAGCACGAGTTCACCGTCGAGCAGATACGCGAGGTCACCGGTGCACAGCCACCCGTCACGGAACGACGACTCGGTCGCCTCGGGATGCTTGTAGTACCCCGGTGTCAACGACGTGCCTCGGATGAGCAGCTCCCCCACCTGCCGATCGGCCAGCACGGCACCGGTCTCGGGATCCACCACGGCGAACTCGAGACCGGGAACTGCGCGACCGAGCACAGCGAGGCGACGCACCGAGTCGGTGCGCAGTGCTTCGTCGTCGGCCACTACGGGCCGGGCGATGCGTTCGCGCTCGAGCACCTCGCGGTCCACGGTGTCGCAGTGCAGACCGCGCATCGGCGGTGGGAACGCTCCTGCGATCGCCACCTCGGCCATACCGAACGCCGGATACACCGCGCCTGCCCGGAAGCCGAAACGCTGCGCCTCCTCGACAAAGGCCTCCACCGCGGCGGGATCCACCGGTTCGGCACCCGAGAGCGCGATGCGCATCGACGACAGGTCGAGTCCGTCCATGCGACGCAGCGCCCGTGTCGCGAGCACCCAGGCGAAGTTGGGTCCAGCGGTAACCGTTGCGCGGTGGTCCGAGAGCCACTGCATCCAGTTACCGGGATGGGCAAGGAAGTCCTGTGGTGCCGCTTGCACGAGTTGCACACCGGTGCACATCGGAATCGCAAGGAAACCCACCAGTCCCATGTCGTGGTAGAGCGGCAGCCACGACTGCATCACGTCGGAAGCGACGAGTGCCGCCGCCTGCACTGCTGCATCGATGTTGGAGCCGAGTACGCGATCGGGAATCATCACGCCCTTGGGCTCGCTCGTGGAACCCGACGTGTACTGCAGGATCACCAGACGGTCAGGGTCGGCGGGCGGGATCTCGAGGCGCTCGGGCGAAGGCAGCCCGGGAGCACCCAACACGGCCCCCATCGGGAGCATCGGCGGGTCGCCGGGCGTCGGTTGGTAGAAGTCGGCGAACAGATCGTCGATCAGCAGCAGCGCGGCATCGCCGTGGCGGATGCGGTTGCGTGTGGAGTCGATGAACGCCTCGAGCGAACCCATGCGCATGGGCAGGGGCAGCACCATCGACGTGATGCCGGCCATCCAGCAGCCACGCACCACGGTGATGAGTTGTCGGCTCGTGGGGCCCAGAATCGCCACATGGTCACCGGGGCCGAGGCCCCTCGCCTGCAGCGCGGCCCCCACGCCACGGCTCTCGTCGTGCAACTGGCGCCAGGGGACGAAATCGGAACCATCGACCGGCAGGACCGACTGGCCGACGAATCGGATACCCGTCGGGCGGTCTGCTGCGGCTTCGAGCCGAGTGGTGATCGGTGTCGGATGGGTCATGGTGCGGGCACTCCGGTTCCGGGCAGCGATCGACCGTAGTCGGCGGTTGGGTCCGGGGCCTCGTAGAGTTCTCCGACGCTATGAGCACGGAAACCCACGACGGCTCCCCCGCAGCCGACGACACGCCGTCGCACCGGTACACCGCTGCGCTCGCCCGCCGGATCGAGACCCAGTGGCAGGACCGCTGGGAAGCCGAACGCACCTTCGAGGCGCCGAACCCGGCCGGTCCGCTGGCCGACGCCGCCCGTCTCGCCGATCGCCCCAAGCTGTTCGTGCTCGACATGTTCCCCTATCCCTCGGGTTCGGGTCTCCATGTCGGCCATCCGCTCGGCTACATCGGCACCGACGTCTTCGGTCGCTTCCGGCGCATGAAGGGCTACAACGTGCTGCACTCGATCGGCTACGACGCCTTCGGGCTCCCGGCCGAGCAGTACGCGATCCAGACAGGCACGCATCCGCGCGTCACCACCGAGAACAACATCGCCAACATGCGCCGGCAGTTGCGGCGCCTCGGACTCGCACACGACCAGCGACGTTCGATCTCCACCACCGACGAGGACTACTACCGGTGGACCCAGTGGATCTTCCTGCAGATCTTCCATGCGTGGTACGACCACGACGCCAACCGTGCCCGGCCCATCGCCGAACTCGTGACCGAATTCGAGTCCGTCGCTCGGCCCACTCCTGATGGCCGCCCGTGGGCGTCGCTCACGGCGGTCGAGCGGCGTCAGATCATCGACAACCACCGCCTCGCCTACGTCTCGGAGGCGCCGGTGAACTGGTGCCCCGGGCTCGGCACCGTGCTCGCCAACGAAGAGGTCACCGCCGACGGCCGCAGCGACCGGGGGAACTTCCCGGTGTTCAAGCGCAGCATGAAGCAGTGGATGATGCGAATCACCGCGTACGCAGACCGTCTGGTGGAGGATCTGGATCTGTTGGAGTGGACCGACTCCATCAAGACGATGCAGCGGAACTGGATCGGTCGTTCGTCGGGCGCCCGTGTCACGTTCGCATCGGCTGCAGGTCCGCTCACCGTGTTCACCACACGACCCGACACGTTGTTCGGCGCGAGTTTCATGGTGCTCGCACCCGAGCACCCCGCCGTCGACGCGCTCACCACCGCCGAGCAGGCATCAGCGGTTGCGGCGTACCGAGCGGCTGCGGGCTCCAAGAGCGACGTCGCGCGTCAGGTAGAGGATCGGGACAAGACCGGCGTGTTCACGGGTGCATACGCAACGAACCCGGTGAACGGTGAACAGATCCCGATCTGGATCGCCGACTACGTGCTCATGGGTTACGGAACCGGCGCCATCATGGCGGTGCCGTGCGGCGACCAACGAGATTTCGAGTTCGCCCGCAAGTTTGATCTCCCCATCCCGGTGATCCAGATGCCGCCGGCTGCTTGGTTCGAGGCGCGCGGCATCACCCCGACCGACAACTCCTCCACGTGGCCCGAGGCCTTCGACGGTGACGGCACCTACATCAATTCATCGAACGGCAGCATCTCGCTCGACGGCGAGCGCACGATTGCCGAGGCCAAGGAACTCATCATTCCGTGGCTCGCCGCACGGGGAAGCGGTGAGGGAACCATCACGTACCGACTGCGTGAC
>Ga0075471_10000557_pt1 | contig 22552 bp, 34 predicted proteins | sample DEB19_08_DNA_2_FD_74787 | JGI IMG/M metagenome (GOLD analysis project Ga0075471, IMG submission 74787) | Aqueous microbial communities from the Delaware River and Bay under freshwater to marine salinity gradient to study organic matter... | ecosystem: Environmental > Aquatic > Marine > Coastal ... | reverse complement strand
AATGATGTGTGTATTTTTCTAAATATAGCCATTAGAAAGTATCTTCTTGAATAAATGATATTTGTTTACGTACTTCCTTTGCTAATTTAATAGCTGTTTCCTTATCTAAGCAAATAAAAGATGGGGGATATTCCTCATGCTCTATTTCTATAAATAATTCGTTGTGTGAATTGTAGTAAACTCTTAGTACAGAATTTGCGCTACTTCTTTCAGTGGAATGAAAATCTAATGTAACCATGTTTTTCTAATTGCTTAACGGCAATTACTCGGTAAAAAAAATCCCTACTCATATCAAAGGTTCGTCCAGAGAACGGCTTTACAGCGGTTACTTAGGCAGTGATACTTTCGGGGTGTTTTTATAAATCATATTAATATCTGAACGAACGATTGCAAATATACTAAATTAAACAATACCTTTTACAAAATTGTAAAAATAATTACCAAGCTGGTTCATTAGTAACACAAAAGTTACTACCTACATAGGCATTCATCCACACGTCTTCATCAAAACAGAACGTTTTTTTATTGCCGCTGCAATCGTTACGTATCTCAAGCCAATAGCAGCCGTCCGCGCCATCATTGGCAATCGTTCCGCAGTTGCAGGGTGTAGGCTCTTCTTCTTTTGAACAACCGATTAAGATAATAGAAAGGAATAATAGTTTTTTCATGTTAGTTATTTATGGTGTTTTTGGTTAAATTCTTTTACGGCTTGGCGTGTCCTTTCTCTGAATGTCGGGCTAAGAATGTAGGACTGGATTAACGTATCTTTTTCCACACTTTCGAGAATGAACGCAGCTTCCGGGTTAAGTTGTAGCGTTGGACAAATTTTGTCCTTATCTCCGCAATATAAACCAAGTGCGAATATTAAGATTATTACAACACCGATAAATAAAGTTTCGCTTAATTTCATTTTTCTGATAGTATTTTAATTAAACTTTTATAGTGTGCGGTTCTTGCAATCAATTCCTGAATACTTGGTTTTAAAACGTTGTTTCTTTCCATCTTCAAAACATCAAATCTTATTTGTCCTATTCTTTCTGGTAGCCTTTCAGCATATTCAAGTAGGTTTCCGTGCTTATCTCTGTTACAGTGAACGCACTGCCCGTGAACATTATTCTCATTAAATCTGAGTGCAGGATTTCCGCCAACAGAATAAAAATGTCCGGCATCAAACTTTACCCCTACCAAAGAACGCCCGCAGCTTATACAGCCTTTATTAATATCTCGAAGACGGATATATGTATTAAAAACAATCTGCAACTCTTTTAAATAATCTTTGTGAGTTTTCAGTTTCTCTTTCAGTACCTTCTTTTCCTTCTGCCAGTCACGTTCACTTTTCTTTTTTACCTCTGCTATTCCAAACATCGTGGCATCTACCTTGCATTGCTCCGTTCCTAAACAAAACTTTTGCAAAAAGAACTTCGGCTCAAACTTTGTTTTGCAGGACTTACATCGTGGCATTGCGCTCAGATTTTAGATAGCTTATGTTTGTTCTAATTGCTCCGATTACCTCATAAGAACTATTCATTTTATGCCTTAGTAAATACATTAATGGAAATTCTATGTGAGCTTGGTTTTCTGCCCTTGCAACTGAATTACCCTCAGAAACCAATTTAGATACTAATATCTGCCACTCATTATGGACTTCAGACCTTACTCCCTCAAGATAGTGCAAAGTTCCAGAAATCTCTCTTAATAGTTCGTTTAGCCTGTTACCTTCTAATACTTCCATTTGTCTGTATTCCTTTACACATTCATCAATGTGTTTTATTGCCTGTTGGTCTGGTGTCATTAGAACTGAATATTTGCTTGTAATTGTTTAACGTATTCATCACGCACTTTTACCGCTTCATCAATGCGTTCCTTTATCTTTTCAATCATTGCCTCGTCACGGGGAACTATAATCTCATGGTAAAATTCCTCACCGTTAAAAATAAGATAGTTGAAAAAGTGGGCGCGGACTGAATTACTACATAACATTTGCATTTGCATTTGTGCAATATACTCTTTGTCGATTGCCTCAATACCTTCTGCTACTAATCGAAAGAACTTTTCAGAACGTGGGCATTTGAACTCACCTATTGCATCAGGTCCAACTAAACAATCCGGTGAAGCCCCAGCATTTTCTCCGTATGGAAAGAATATAGCTTTTTCAACATTAATAAATTCAGCTGCTTTTAGTTCCTTAAATTTAGCAAAGGCAATGGGTTCTAAGCGTATTCCGCGCTCAGTATCAAATGATGAAAATCTTTCTTCTTCATTTTCACCATATAATAATTCAACCGCTTTTTTGAAGCAATAAGACTTTCCTGTTTCGCCTAATCCCTTTATCCCAAGTAGTTTGTGGCACTCCGAAGCCGTGAACTTTCCATGTCTTTGCTTAAACCATTCAGGTGATAATTGTTCGTGTGCTTCCATTATTTCTGTGCGTTTTTAAATAGTAAATACTTTGCTTCAATATCCGGTGCTACGTAGTGTGTTTCTTTAATCTTCGCAATGTCAAAGCCTTTGTCGAATGCTGCTTGGAACTTTTCAATAGTAAATGCGGGTTTAGGCTTTTCAACTTTTGCGGGTGCGCTTGCATGATTTCCGTCATCGTCTTCTGCTCCAACGTTGCAAAGAGATTGTAAACCGTAACGCCTTGCGTAAGTAATACCAGAACCTTGCGCCTGTGCATCATTTGCCTTATTGTAAATGATTTCAGTAAGCCCTTCAATCTGTTCACCGCTTTCATGCAGTAAAAGTGTTTTAACGAAGTTTTTACCGTCAATGTGAACTGTTGGCTGCAATACTACAATTCCGTGTTTATTAAGTGCAGGAATACACGCCTCACGTATTGCATTTAAGTCAGCGTAAGAAGATTTAAAAAACGGGTTTTTAGAACCTTTTGTGGCGGTATCCATTTCCATTTGTGCCTTTACTAAGGCGATTGCTATGTTTTTCATGGTTTAGTTTAGTTAGAGGGTTGGCAAGGGTGACGTAGTAGCCTCAAATATACCCATCACCCCTGCGCCCTTGTTAGTTTAAAAAGGAAAATCTTGATTAGGTGTTACTACCGGGTTTACAGTCGTTCCTGCTGCGCCCTCTTTGGGTTTCCATAAATCAATCTCAAGGTAGTGAGTAGGCTTGCCTTCAACTTTGTCTTTCTTCTCTTTTACTACGCAGTTTACCCACCCGTTATTTAGTTGGCTGTTTAGCATATCTAAGTCTTTTTTAGAGAATGAGATTTTCAGCATCTTGCCGAATTTCGTTTGTTGTTCTTTGCCGCTTCCGCAGAATAGTTTGTCTGTCATTTTATTTTTAGTTTAGTGTTAAAGATAGTGATTTATTTGTTACGATTTTCAAATAATTCGTCAAATAGTTTTCTCTGTTCAGGGCTGATGTGCATATAGTCTGGCATCTTATTTTCTTTGCCCCAACTTTCAATAACCGCGTTGGATGTCATCTTTTCAAAGATTGCAATTTGCAGCATAACCTCATTTAAAGTTAGCTGTCTTTCTATTGCTTCGAGTTTCTTTTCGTCACTTTCAAAGTTAGTGATAGTGTAGTTGTGACGCTGTTCGGTAATCCATTCTTTTAATAATTCGAGTTCTGTTTTCATGTTGTTTTGTTTTTAAGTTAGGGGTGCAAAGTTAGTAATAGTTTTTAGTTCTGCAAACTTTTTTAAAGATTAATGTAAATTAAAGTTCCGATAGTTCCGAAGACCATTCCTGCAATGAATAGCAGATAGCATAAGTTTTTAAAGCGTTCAGCCGCTTCATGATACTCTTCGAGCATTTCCTTTTCGTATTGGTTCATTTGTTTAGTGTTGAGTGATTATGTAAGTCAATATAAAACTGTGGTATTTTGTCGTAATCTAATTCGTGGAATAGTTCTAATTTAGGTGCTTCGCTTTTGCAGTTATTACACATTCTGATTGTGCGGACTTCATTCTCCATAGCTTTCGGGTTATAGATAGTTGTAATCGTTGCTTTGCAGCATAGCGAAGTTAACCTATCCGGCACTAACTTTTCCTTCTTAGCTTCCATGATTGCCTTTTCCGCGTTCAATCTGTCCGCCCGTTCCTGTGAGTAGGTCTTTTTCTTAATCCACATATTCATCAGTATCATTTGCTTCCTTTTCTAATTCGGTTAAACAATCTTCGCAGACCTGCATATTATCTAAGCCTTTCTCAAAGCCGTGTAAAGGGTTTCCGCAGTTGCTGACTACTTTATGTCCGCAGTTTTCGCAGTAGTATGTTTCCCAGATGTCAATCATTAGTCAAAGTTTTTACTTTCAACTTCTCTTAACTCAATCTTTGTTTTTGTAGTGTTTAAAGAGTTGTATTCGTCTATCTTTATTAGTATAGCAGAACGCTCTAATTCATACCTTAAAGAGTTATTGGCTTGTTTGGCAAGGTTAGCCTGTGCCTTTGCTTCCTCTACCGAAATTTCTTTTGCGTTTAGTTTTTCCATTTGGTCAAACAGAAAGGCAAGCATACTTTTGTTATTTACTGGTTTCATAGTTTTTGGGGTTTAGATTAGTTTTTATAAATTCTTCGTTTTTGTTTTGAAATTCTTTTAGCATTAATAAGTTAAGGTGTTCATTTAATTCGTTTTCAAGTTCATTCCTTGTAAAATAATTATTGTTTGTTTTTCTTTGTAAAAGTATTTTAGATGATATAATAAAATCCGGTATTTCTGTTTTGTCGCACAATTTGTTTAATTCTTCTTTTAGCTTTAAATATGGGCTGTCTAAGTATTCCTTTTTCTCAGCCCAATAAATATCCAACATTCTACTATACTCATCATCTGTTAATTCATCACAAATAAAATCTGGGTCAATGGCATTAATTTTGCTTTTTAATATTTTTGATATTGGAGTTAAATAATACGCTCTTACAATTTTTTTAAATGCGCTTCTTATTGTTCCTAATTCTGTTTTAGTTGGATTAATTACAACGAGGCTTTGTAATTGCATTTTATTTATTTCATCTCTATGAACTTGTATTATTTTAGATAATATTCCACGTTGTCCCAAATCGCAAAACATAATAGCCTTTTCAAGATACTCAATGCCTTTTGAATATTGAATATAATAAAGATTATTGCAATTCATTAGTTTAAAATTATTGAACGATTTAAAGCCCTGTAACACTTCTTTAATCCGCTTAGTGTGTTAATCTTCACCCCAAGTATTCTCGCCTCTATTTTGAGTAAAGGCATAAGGTTAGATAGTTTACACGCGGAGTTAATGCGTGGTTCGTTGTTAATGATAATGTCGAGTGTTGTTAGTTTCATGGTTGTTTTGGTTTTGATTGTTATTGCAGTTGTTCAGATGCTGCACCCTGTTTTTTATTATGACATTATGTAAGTTAGTTTATCTATTTCGGTTTCGTTAAAAAGTTTAGTTTCGCCTGCTTTGAAATCTAAAACATTTTCCAATGAATTTAATGTAAGGTTGTAATAATGAACTCCGCCTCTTGAAAAAGACCTGTTCACTATTGCTAATACGTTATTGTTTTTGTTCTTAAATTTTACCAGTGCTTTCATGTTGTTTTGTTTAGTTGTTTAGTTTGACGGTACAAATGTATATTAAATATTAATAGGTTTACAAAATAAAATGTAAATATTTTTGGTTAGCCGTGTAACTGCTTGAAAGTCAGGCTAATTATTTTTAGTTATTTTTGTTGTGGATTGATGTTTTGTGTATTTTTGCTGCACGATTTAACTTGTGATAGGGTCATAATCGTAATTAAACATACTATCGGAAACGTCCGAGCAAAACCTTCACCCGACCCTATCAAGTTATATTGGTGGGGTTTTGTGTTTAAATAAACTTGCATCACTTAATAAAGATAGAAGATGTTTGGCTCAGGTAAATGCTGCTATTGCAGCGAGGAGTTTGTTTTTCATTGGGTCTTTTTCTTTCTTTCTTTTGATTTTCTTCTAAAACTTGTTTTCACTTTCTTTGTTTCTTTTAAAAATGTTTTATATCTTTGCAATGTTTTCATGGAGGGCGTTGTTTCCCTTAGTTAGGTTGGGGTAACGGTGAAACGAAAGGAGTAGCCGCTACTTTTTTAGATATAATTTATATTCAATTATATGCCATTCAAAAAAGGTCATTCTGGTTATAAGCCAAAAGGCAAAAGAAATAAAAAAACGCAGGAATTTATAAGTCGTTTTGAAAAGGTTTTAAGCCTTTTAGATGAAACTATTTGCCAAGATATTGCAGAACTTGAGCCTATTGAGAGGGCAAAGATGTGGAATGATTTACAGGAGTATATTCGCCCCAAACTTGCACGAACAGAATTAACAGGTCAGGACGGAGATGCTATTCAGGTGCGTTCATTTGTATTAGGTAAAGCAAGTGACAGAAACAAGTAAACAGCTATACTACAACGACATTTATGAGCCTGCTATACAAGATAGTTCACTTATCCTTATATTGTTTGGCTCGGCTTCGTCAGGCAAGTCATACTTTGCGGCTCAGAAGATAATATTACGCTGTTTAACTGAAAAAGGACATCGGTTCTTAGTTATTCGTAAAGTAGGAAACACTTTAAAAGACAGCGTATTTCAGTTGTTAAAAGACGTTATATTAGAGTTTGATGTATACAATGAATTTGAGATTAATAAGACAGAAAAGGCTTTTTATCATAAACCTACCGGGAATGAAATAATCTGTAAAGGCTTAGATGAGCCTGAAAAGATAAAGTCGGTGCAAGGTATAACGTCAATGTGGATTGAGGAAGCAACGGAACTAACGTTTGACGATTTCAGTCAATTATTACTAAGGATAAGAGGCGATAAACCCAACTATGTGCAATACATACTGTCATTCAATCCGATAAGCGAGAACCACTGGTTAAAGAGTAAGCTGGTAGAAGGTGACGGATTTCCGAATAAGACCGTAATACTAAGCAACTATAAACACAATCACTACCTTTCAGATCAGGATAAACAAACGCTTGAGGGGCTAAGATTAACCAATCCACTATACTACCAAATATATTGTTTGGGAGAGTGGGGTGTGGAGGATAAGTCAGGTAAATTCGCATACGCATTCGATAAAGAAAAGCACGTAGTTAATTCACTTTCATTTAATCCAGACTTTGCTTTGTATCTTAGCTTTGACTTTAACGTAAATCCAATAACGTGTTTAGCAGCTCAATACTACAACGATACTACATATTGTTTAAAGTCGTTTAAATTAGAAAATTCAGACATTTATCAGTTATGTGATGTGATTAGGGCTACTTATCCTGAATGTCTTTATATCGTAACAGGAGATGCAACAGGTCGTTCTACTTCTGCTTTGGTTCGTGACCAACTAAACTACTTTAAAGTAATAAAACAACAATTAGAATTAACAGACGGGCAGTTGAAAGTTCCAATGATAAACCCTCGATTAATTGAGAATAGAGTAGTTGTGAATGCTGTTTTGCAAACCCGTGATATTAAAATAGATAGTCAACTTTGTCAACCATTAATATACGACCTTACCTATTGTGAGGTTGATGAAAATAATAAGCTGGTAAAAGACCGCGCAAACGACAAACGAAATGCTGACAGCTTGGATAACTTCCGCTACTTAATAAATCTCCTTTATAAAAACATTTTAAAACTACCCAAGCATGGAATACTTAGTAATGATAATGATTAATTCGCTTTACATTGTAGGGCTTTATCAATCGTTTCAGGATGGAATGATATTTGAGAAAATAAACCCTTACCCGGCATTTAAGCTATGGAAGCCAGAAAAGAAAGTTTTAAACTATCTATTTAAACCTATAATCGGGTGTGTGACTTGTATGGCTTCTGTTCACGGGTTACTTTTTCTATTTGTGTTTAGAAATTATTTGCATTTAGATATTTGTATCGTATTTTTTTATATCTTTGCACTTGCAGGAATGAATAGAATATTAACCGTAGTTGCTGACTTATGAGTAAGTGTTTTGCATCAGAAGAAAAAACTTGTAGAAATACACAAAGAGTATATTTACGGGCTGGTCATGCAGATAAAGATGCAAGAATAGCGGCATTTAAAGATATTGCACAGATTGAAAAAGCGCAGGTTACTACATATAAATTTGGTAATAATAGATATGGTTTTGATAGGTGGAATGTTGGCAGTGAACATTTGACAAGTTTGAGTACATTTATAAGAACATACGTTAAAATTCAAGATGAAGATTGCTTATGACCTTAACAGAAGTAAGGGACTATTTAATAGGTGCGGGATGGAGGTATATCGGTACTTGTGGTTGTTCGACTAATATGTATAAATACAATCACCCGACAAATATCGGTTATGAAATGAGAGTAGGGGTAAAGGCGGACAGATTTGAAATAAGACATCAAGGACGAACAATAAGACAAGGAACAACAGAAACTTTTAATCAGATTTATGGAAGTGTTTTCACAGGTTAAAGCAAATTTTAAAGAGTTAATAAAAAAAGACACTAAGCCTAAGTTTGCTGTTGAAACTTTGCATCCTATAATATTTGCTTTTGAAAGTGGAGGGGTAAAGTATTATCAGTTTCAGGACATATTTCAGCTATGCCATGCGAGAGCGTTCCGGGCAATGGAAGTATATGAAGAAGCTCAGATGCGCACCACAAAAGAAATGTTAAAGTTGCACGTTGAAGCAACAGAAGCAATATTGACATCTGAAAAGATAGACATCTTTGCCATGAAGAAATTAAACGACCAATTAAAGGAACGTTTAGACATGGTAATTGCAAGTGATACCGTTTGGAAATTAGCCTCAGTAGTATTCTTTGATGAAACTGAAAACCCGTATGATTATGACTATCGTTATGGAATAGAAAAGATAAAACTTTGGCAAAAGGAAAAGGACGTAGCTGCTTTTTTTTTGAATACGCCTATAAACAAACTGTTGCCCTATCTGAATATGTCAGAAGCAGATTTGAGAATTTATATGCAAGTGGGGGAAGCGTTGACAAAGGAACAGATAAAGAGCCTATCGCAGTCCATTTCCAAAACAGGAGTGAACAGAGATTTATTCAAAACATTAGAGTTGCTGACTTCAGCAAGCCATTAGGAATACCATTTAGTAAATTCACATTTATTGAGTGGCATTTGTTACGTGAGGAGATAGAAATACAGAGTAAAAAGCCTGACTAATGGTTGAGAAAGTAGTAATTGAAGTAAGTGGCAAAGAGAATTTACAGCCGACTATTAATGACCTTGAAAAGTTGGGTGCTGTTGATGCTAAGAATGCTGCTCAGTTCAAAAAGAATAATGCACAGTTTCAGAAACAACAAGAAGAAACAAGGAAAAGCCTAAAAGCAACCGAAAGTACAGCTTCATCTGTTACTACAAATATAGGCAATCAGTTTAAAAATTTAGGTTCTGTAATTGCCGGTGCATTTGCCCTCCAGTCAGTTATACAGTTTGGGAAAGCATCAATAAACGCTGCAATAGAAGCCGAAAGAGGGAATAAATTATTATTTAACGCACTAAACAAAAATCAGGCTGCATTTGATAGGCTTACTAAATCGGCTTCCGAATATCAAAAGACTACCGTATATGATGACGATAGTATAATATCTGCCCAAACATTCCTTGCCACACAAGGAAGAACAGAAGAACAAATAAATAAAGTTATTCGTGCAGCTACAAATCTAAGCGCAGTAACAGGTGAAAGTTTACAATCAAGCGTTGAAAAGTTAGATGCTACTTATGAGGGGAGCATAGGGCGTTTGGGTAAAATGGATAGCAACTTTAAAAAGCTAACTCAGGCTCAATTAGAAAATGGTGCAGCGGTTGACTTAGTTGCTGAAAAATACAAAGGATTTGCAGAAGCCGAATTAGAAACTACCTCTGGTAAAATAAAGGCTTTACAAAATCAGTTTGGCGAATTACAGGAAGAGTTGGGGAATAGTATTTTAATTGGTGCAGCACCTATATTTAAAGACATAGCCAATGAAATAAGTAATACAAACACAGAGATTTCAGAACTTGCAAGAAAGTTTGGAATGGCAAGCGATGAGGCAGATAGATTTAATGTAATTACCTTCCTTACAAAGAATATTATTAAGGCTTTATCAGAACCGTTTAGGGCTTTAAATTGGATTATAGAGAAAAACGCAGAAGGTTTTAATTGGTTGTCAGATAAATTAGGTATTGCCGAAAAGAAAACAAAATCAATAGCTGATTTGGTTGCTGAAAATCAAAAATACATTGATGAGCAGGCAAAAAAGAATATTCAATCTACAACAGAAGAAAATAAGGCAACTGAAAATCAAATAAGAAATATTGCTTTTTTAACAGCGGAGAAAAAGAGGTTATCTGATGAATTAGAAAAGAATGGCAAAACAGTACAGGAAAATAAAGATGATTATGCAGCCCTTGTAGCAGTTCAGAAAGAGTTAGACGCAATATTCGGCAAGACCACCGAAAAGATAAAGGAACAGAAGAAGGAGTTGGAAGACCCTGTTGCTACCGAAATGCTTCAAAATATGGCAGAGGGGCAAAAGCAGGCAGCGCAAAAAAGAATAGACGAAGAAAAGAAAACTGCTGATGCTATTGCTGACAATGAAAAGGAATTAATGAAGCACATTGATAAATTGCACAGCGAACAAGACGAAAAGGATAAGGCGGCAAGTGACGAAAGAATAAAAAGGGCAGAAGATGAAGCGGAAAGAAAAAAAGAAATTGAGCAACAGTTAATTTATGCAACAGCGCAATTAATTACAATGGCTTTAGATTATCAAATGTCATTAGAACAACAGTCAACAGATGCAAAATTACAACTAATTCAACAGGAGTATGATGCTGAAAAAATAACTCAATCTCAATATAATTCTCAAAGAAAAGCAATATTAAAAGACCAAGCAGAAAAGAATAAAGAGGCGGCTATTATAAAGGCTACAATTAGTGCAGCTTTAGCTACTTTAAAAGGGTTTGAAGATGCTGGGGTTGTTGGTGCTGCAATCGCAGCCGCTTTAGGTATAGCTGAAATTGCAATTATCTCAGCAACACCGATACCACAATTTGAAAAGGGCGGTAAAGTAAAAGGTAAAAGCCATAAAGAGGGCGGTGTTCATGCAGAACTTGAGGGAGATGAGTTTATTATTAACAAACGGGCTGCCCGAAAAATAGGATTTGATAACCTTGAAATGTTAAATAAAGGCGTTATTTCGCCTAAGTTATTGAAGCAAGGATTAACCCAACAACAAAATAAATCATTCGAGAATAGACTAATAAAGGTTTTAGGTAGTTCGCAGGATTTTGATACCTACCCATTAGAAAAACTAATGAAGAAAGGTATAAAGCAAGATAGGGAATTAACTGAAACCTTAGTAAGGGTAATAAGTGGTTCAAATAAAAAGAGAGGCGGTTACTAATGAAATTCTATTTAGACGGTACTGAGTATGAAAATCCTTATTTATGGGAAACCTTAAAGGAAAGGGTTTATTTTACTGATGTTGTGGGCGGATATTTAACTGAAATAAGCGGAACTGTTGAGTGGTTTGGCGGTGCTTTTTCGTATCTGCGCGGATTGTTTTTAAGTGGTATTTGTGAAACCGTTTCAGTATTAATAACAGATAATTGTGCGGACGGAAACGAAAAGAAAATATTTGAAGGATTGATATTTATTTCAGATATTGAATTTGATTTAATAAAGTGTATTGCAAAGGTTGAGTTTGTCGATAATTCTTTTATATCTAAGATTGATAATAATAAGTCAATCAAATGTTATTTAGGCGTAAACAGGTCAAAGAACGATGTTGATATAACAGCTTTTTCAAATGCTACAACCGGAATAATTTTGAGAGATAATGCAAACGTAAATGATATTACAACTGGAACAGCTTATAGAATATTTGATGCGTTTACTTTTTTAATTGCTTTTATAACCGATGGTAGTGTTAATTTTGTTTCAGATTATTTTGACCCCAATGGAACAGGAACTGACGAAACGGCAAAATATACGGTACTTATAAACGGGCAAGAAATAAGAACAGGAGCAGCTAACAATCTTGCATACATAAGTTATGAAGATTTCTATAATGACATTAATAAGTTGTTTAATATAGCTTTTTCTATTGAATTTATCAATGGAATACCAACGATAAGAATAGAACCCAAAAGCTATTATAAGCAATATTCAGAGATAAACTATTTTACAGACCCTGCACAATTAAGCCAAAGAATAAGCAAGGAAAAACTATATGCAAAGGTTAAATTTGGAAGCTCACAGGTATCAGAAAATTTTACATATTTACCAGACGTTTTATTTAATGGTTTTGAACAAGAAGAATATCACTTATTAGGCGAATGTAATTCGCAGGCAATATTAGACTTGCAACTTTCGGAGATTATAACAGATACTAATATTATTCAGGATGTGCTACCAAGCGGAACTGGAAACACATCATACGATAATAATAATTTTCTAATTGTTTTAAATAGCACTAATACAAATGTTAGCGATGTCACGATTGGAGGCACTACATACTATTATAATAAGCCTTTAACTAATTATAACGTTTCTGTTTATTGGTTTGGCGGAATACCTCAGTCAATAGCCCAATTTATAGGTAATGGTGACGATACATTTAGGGCTTCTTTTGTTTCAACTACTCAGACTATTCCTGTATTAACACAGGCAAATATTATATTTCCAGACGATAGTACTTCGCCAAACCATGACGTAAATGGAAATTATAATACGGCAACAGGTAGATATACTGCCCCAGTTGCAGGATTTTATGCGTTTCGTTTAACGCAATTAGTTTCAGGTGGTTCTTATACTTCATTAATAAATAGGTATAATTCAGTAAACGTAATTCAAGAATTTATTTATGGAGGTGCTTATGTACCTCCCTTTGTTTGTGGTCTTACAAATGTTTGTGGAAATCAAACTGTAATAAATAATTCTATTTATGTATTAGATTATACGTGGGGAATGCAGATGAATGTAGGAGATTATATTCAGATTGTTGGAGAGCCTTATGGCGATGGTAACGGAGTTTTGCATGAAGGAACATCTTTTCAATGTACTTTTGCAGTAACAGGAGGAGGTGTTGTTCAAAATTACAGTTCTTTGGATATGGATTTAATAGAAAATTCATTACAATATAATATTTCATGTGATAAGTGGGCAGAAATAAAATCCACACCATTTAAAACATTTTTGATTAACTTTGCAGACGGAAACGGGCAGCAGCAAAAAATATCGGGTTGGTTAAACGAAATCAGCCGTAACATTACCACAGGCGAAAGCCAAGTAACGATTAATTCTAAGCCAAGTGGCTAATTACATACCTTTTCAACCTGTAGTTTTTGACGAACAGATAGATACTTGTTTACTTAATACTTCAGGATATTCAATGCCTGTTCAGTCAGGTGATAATACGCAGTTTCAGCTATTAATTGAGCCGTGTTCAAGTTCGCCTGACATAGTAACCAACGGGACATTTACAAGTAGTTCAAATTGGACATTAGGAAGTAACTGGAATATCGCAGGTAACATAGCACGTCACACAGCAGGAACGGCAGGAACATTAACGCAAAACGTTCCATTTACGGCAAGTGCTTTTTATCAAATAACAGTAACTTTTCAGAATGTAACAAGCGGATCGTGTCAGGTTAAATGCGGACTAACAAATAAGGGGACTGTTTCAGCAAATGGTACTTATACATTTAATCAAGACGGACTAATCTTTGGCAGCGGACTAAACTTTGTAGCATCTTCTGATTTTCAGGGTGATATTGTATTTGTTTCATGCTTGGTTTACAATGTTAATTATCTAAAAGTAATTATCTATCATTTAGACGGCACTCAAGCAGCAATATTAGATTATTCAGATGGTTACTTTAACGTAAAAGCACCTTATTTAACAGTTACGATTGATTGGGACGCATTGGGACTTTCTTATGGTTGTTATTATTTTGGAGTTGCAGACGATTGTACTAATACCTGTTCGCAGCTTTACATACCAGACCAAACATTTTATAATACTAACTTTTGGACTAAGGCAGTAAACAATAACATTACAACTACATTTACTTTGCTGAATAACGTTTGGTTATACGCCTCTACTTCAGTTGTAGGAACGGGTAGTCTAACAAGCATCGGTGAATTGTGTAGTGGTAAATCATACACATTTACTTATACATTAGCAGGACACGCAGGAAACGCAACGTTTCAGATAAATGCAGGTGGAACTTTGGGTGCTTCAAGAAGCGCAAACGGAACTTACACGGAAACAATAGTAAGCGGTGGAACTTCATTTAGTATGAATTTCGCATCAACTGTAAACCCGTCTAACTTTTGGGTAACAGATTTAAGCGTAACAGTAATTGACAGCCAACTGCAAGCCGATTACACTTCAAACAAATTTGTTTATTCAGAAACAACATCATGCACTCACATGATTTCACTTGTATGCAATGAAAATAGTTTTGGAATGGGTTTTGTAAACACAGGATTTATTCCGCGTGCAAGAATAGAAAGTAAGGCAATATTATCGGGTTATCCCCAGGAACGAATAAAGACTAAAACAAGTCAGGGTTTTAAGCGTGTCGATTATTTTACAGGTGATAAAAATTGGAGGCTAAAAGTATTAAGACAGCCGGAACACATCATTGACTTCTTATCTTTGACTATCGGTGCTGATCATGTTTACATTGACACGGTAGAAGTATTTGCAGCAGAAGATGAATTTCCAGAGCCAAAGCCTAACAAGTTCTTTAACGTATATGACGTTGATATAGAATATCAAAAGAAAACTTTACTTTTGCAGAACAAGAATTGCTCCGATAATATCGAGGTCGGTTCGTTAACAGCGCAGGAAGTTGAAACAGCTTCAGGCGGACACTTATTTACATCAACAGGATTACAAGTAACACTTTCAAGTAGATTATAAAATGCCAACATTATTTCAATTTCCATCGGGTGGTTCACTCACAATAGCAGACAGCGATGTATTTTATTTCGGACAAAACGGGACAGAATATCAATTACCATTTTCATCTATTAAAGAGGCTTTTGGTAACGTTCAACAGGCTTCATTAAGCATACCAACGGCAAGCGTATTAACTTTAAATGCGACACCTTTGGAGATTGTGGCAGCACCGGGAGCTGGGTATGCTATACAAGTAATAAGCGCATCTTGCTCTATAACTTATAATTCAGTTGCTTATGATACTAATTTAACATTGCAGGCAATAACAGATACAGCAACAATTTCACAGGCTGAAAGCGGATTATTAGACGCCACATCTTCGCAGATAGGAATATTAGGAAGCATACCAGTAATAGGTATTTCTGACACTCAAATAATTGAAAATAAGGCTTTACAAGTAAAAGTTAAAACAGGTAACCCAACAGCAGGAAATTCAGATATTAAAGTTTATGTTCTTTACAGAATAATTGAATTGTAATGAGTAAAACAAAAGGCATATTGATAATGGCATACGGACACCCGTATTATGGTATGTATGCGGCTAATTTAGCAGCGTCAATAAAATTCAGTTGCCCTGATATTAAGATTGCCTTATTACACGATAACACCGCAATAGGACATTTTAGAGATGTACATTATAAGTTATTCAGCGAACTTCACATAATACCAAACGAATGCTTTTATTCAAACGGAGTATATCAACCTTATAAAGCGAAATTATACGCTTACTCACTCACTCCTTTTGACGAAACTTTGTTTATAGATGCTGATGTGATTATGTTTCCGAAAGGACGTAATGTAAATGACATATTTAATGAGTTGCAAGATGTAAATTTCACTATTCAAAATAGAAGTGACTACGATGTTTCAACAGACACTCAGCCGGATATGTGGGCTAATTTGCAGGAAATAAAAAAAGAATATTCGGTTACAGGTGGAACTTTCTATTATATTTCTTCTGAGTTCATCTACTTTAAAAAGACCAAAGAGAATAAAAAACTATTTAATGACGCTTTAAAGATTTACGATAATATGAAAGTCAATTATAAGCGTTTTGGCGGTGGTATTCCCGATGAGTTGCCTTTGAGTATAGCAATGCTTTTAAATGGTTTAGCCCCACACGAAAAAGGTTACAGACCTATCTATTGGGAAAGTGCTGAAAAGAAAAGCTACAATACTATTCAACTATACGGTTCACAAAGAACTGAAAACTACATAGGATATTCAGCAGGCGGACATATAGCAGCGAACAACAGAATGAAAGACGTATATAATCAACTGGCTCAATTTTATGCAGGTCAATTTGGTTTACCCGTGTCACCTTTTAGAGATAAAAGAACCTTTGTAAAAGAACGTGCAAATTTATAGCAATGATTTTTGATAAAAACTATTTCGACTACTACATTAAGAATGACCAAAAGCATTTCTTTTATGATAACACGGTCGATATTTCTTCACACCTTAAATTCCACTTTGACGGAGTTAAGAATATTATTTATCCTTATGAAAAAGAGAATAAGTATTTTAAGATACTGATTGAGGAACGCAGACCAAGCGAAGGAATAAATATTTGGGAACATCGTAAGAAGCAATATACCCCGATAACTAAGCAGGTTTGCTCAAAGGTAGTTGCTACCATGAAGAAAATACCGCGTTCATTAGGCTGGAAAATAAACTTTGCTGATACCAAAAAGACATCAATAGTGCCTGATGAATATTCATTTGAGAGTTACGTTACAGAAGATTATCCTGTTTATGGGTCAGTTGAAAACTGGTATTTCAATACAGGATTAGAATGTCAATTAAAAGACCCTAACGGACTTATTTTTGTAATGCCTTATGAGTATTATCTCAACAAAGAAGAATTAGACAAATACCCGGAAAACGAATATAAAAAACCGATTGCAATATTTATTCCTTCTGAGGCAGTATTAGATTACGTTTACGATGAACACGCCTTTATTCATTCAAACGAAAAGTTTAAATATTTCGACAAAGAAGGAAAAGAAAAAGAAGGTCATGTCTATTGGTTAATTCAGAAAGGTTCTTTGACTAAGATATTTGTAAAACAAGATAAAACTTACGATGAGCCTGAGATATTTGCACCACTACCAACGGACGATTTAGCGTGTTGGAGAATAGGCGGCAAATATCGTGAACAGCATGGAATAACACCGATTTACGATAGTTATGTTTCACCGATGTTACCAAGTTTAGACCAAGCAGCCCGTGAAAGTTCAGACTTAGATGCGGCTGTTGTGTTACATCTTTATCCGACTATGTGGTATTTCTCAGGGCAGGAATGCGGAGCGTGTGCAGGAACAGGGCAAGTGCGTAAATTAGGCAAGAATGTAATTTGTGGAGAGTGCAAAGGAAACGGACGAATAAAACATAGTCCATATGAAGATATTTCAGTAAAGCCGCAAGATGCAGGGCAGCAGGCAATACCAACACCACCGGCTGGATATATTGAAAAAGACACTACTATAATAAAGCTGCAAGATGAGAGGATTAAGGCTCATAAATACGATGCTTTGTCTGCTATTAATCTGAACTTCTTAGACCAAACACCGCTAAATATTTCAGGTGAGGCTAAGTCTATTGACAGGGATGAAATAAATAACTTCCTTTCTGAAATTGCACGTTCAGCGGCTCACAATATTAGTGAGATTAACGAAATGATAGCAATGGAGCGTTATCCACGTTTATCTTACGAGCAACAGGAAGAAATGACCCCCGATATTTCTATTCCGTTAAACTTTGATATTGAAACGTTGGCGGGAATGACAGCGGAAATAAAATCATTGGTTGATAGTGATGCCGATTTAAATGTAATCAACGCATTGGAGATTGAGTACATAAATAAGAAATTTGCAGGTAGACCCGATTTAAGAAAACGTTTTGTTGCAGCTAAAGAGTTAGACCCATTTGCAGGAATGAGTAATGAAGAAAAAGAAAACCTAATGCTAAGTGGAACGGCTAAAAAAGAAGATGTAATATTATCGGTTTATATTATTCCGTTTATTGATAAAGCGGTGCGTGAAAACGCTAATTTCTTAGATTTAGACACAGATAAACAAATTGAAATACTATACTCATACGTTCCTGAAAAGATGCCAAAAGCAGAAGGCAAAGTAGTAGTAAGAGATAATAATGGAAACCCTACATTTGAAACGAAATCAACAACAGCCAACAGCCAACAGCCAACAGCCAACAGCCAAAAAGAATGGTTAAAAGGAGAAAAAGGTGGTTATTATTATTTAAGTGAAAGTGGGAATAAGGTTTACGGAAATCCATAAATGACAGACTTAGAAAAGCTAATAAAAGCAGTTGACGGCTCAATAGATGAATTTGAGCAAGCACTCCCATTTATTGAAAAGGACATAGCTAATAAGGTAGAAATACTAATCGGCAAGTTAGATACAAAGGGCGGAAAGATACGACCTACTGTTAAAAATTTAAGGCTATTAAAAGACCTTAGAAAAGAAATCCAAAAGATACTCAACACGGGAAAATACAATTTAGCTTTTGAGAATTTAGAAAAGAATTTAGTAGTTATTACCGATGCTAATGAAAACTACTTTTCGAAGATGGTCGAAGATTTCACAGCTCCAGAAGTATTAAAGGAAGTAAAGGCTGTTACTATGTTAGAGCTTTCCGAAAGCCTTAAAGGTAGCGGAATAAATACAAACGTGGTTGACGGAATGTTGGATATTATTAAGAATGATATTTACGGTTCATCTTCTTTTTATGATCTTAATAAATCATTGCGTGACTTTATAGTTAGTTCACCCGAAACGGACGGACGTTTAGCCCGTTGGAGTAAACAAGTAGTAACAGATACATTACATCAATATTCAGCAACGTATCAACAGATTGTAACAGACGATTTAGGGTTAGAATGGTTTGAATATGTAGGCGGACTTGTTAGAGATAGTCGATGTTTCTGTGATAGAATGGTTAAAAAGCATTTTATTCATAAGTCCGAATTAAGCACCATTGTTAAAGGCGAAATAGACGGCAAACAATGCGAAATATATCAAAAGACAGGACTACCGCAAGGAATGATTGAAGGAACGAATGAGAATAATTTACAAACATTGCGCGGTGGTTATAATTGCAGGCACTTAATGCCTGCCGTATCAAAAGAGCGAGTTCCAAAAGAATTACGTGCAAAGTTTGAAAAATAGTTTTTATATTTGCAATCTGTGAAAATAGATAACAGGTTTTCAATCGGTGATTTCGCTTATTTGGTAACAGACCCAGACCAAAAGAAAAGAATAGTAACCTCAATTCAGATATTAGAAAAGTCATTAATGTATAGAGTTGTTTTTGAAACACACGAAACATGGCATTATGAGTTTGAATTATCGCATGACAGAAATATTATTTTAGCAACAGGCGGATGAAAATACTTGTTAAATTTCCTACCCGTTCGCGCCCTGCAAAGTTTATAAGTGTACTATCGGATTACGTTAGTAAAGCAAATAATAATGAAGATATTATTTACCTTATTTCTATTGATTTGAACGACCCAACAATGACAAAAGAAGTCATTGAAAAAGCCCGTGCATTACATAAGAATGTAATAGTAATTCAGGGAATAAGCCGAAACAAGATTGAAGCGTGTAACAGAGATATTCATTTAGTTAAAGATTGGGATGTTTTAGTATTAGCTTCAGACGATATGATTTGTCAGGTGCAAGGATGGGACGAACAAATACGAAAAGATATGCAGCGAAATTTCGCTGATTTAGATGGGGTATTATATTACCCAGACGGATATACTCAACTTAATACGATGTGTATAATGGGTCGCACTTACTACAACCGATTTAACTACATTTACCACCCCTCTTATAATTCTCTTTTTTGTGATGACGAATTTATGCAAGTTAGCAGAATGTTAGGAAAAGAATATAAATCTGATTTAATACTTTTCAAACACGAACACCCGGTATGGAAAGGCGAACAATACGACCAATTAATGACACGCAACGAAAGTTTTTATAACGTAGATAAACGCATTTACGAACAACGAAAAAGAAACGATTTTAAATGAAATTAAGCATACTTATTCCATCAATACCAGAAAGGCTCAATAAAACAGCCGATTTAGTTGCTAAGTTAGAAAGTCAGATATTAGACCGAAAGGAAGTAGAAATACTTTGTTTGATTGATAATATGAATATGACTATCGGGGAAAAAAGACAGCACTTATTTGAATTGGCACAAGGTAAATATTTTGCTTTTGTAGATGACGATGACGATATTTCACCGCTTTATGTTTCAGAGATTTTAAAAGCAACTGATGAAGGAAAAGATGTGATTACGTTCAGGCAAATGTCGTTTATAAATGATGAGCCTTTTCAGGTAGAATTTAGATTAAAGAATGAGAATGAAGAAGCGCACAAGATAGACGGTTTTTGGGCAGATATTAAAAGAAAACCTTTTCACGTTTGCGCATGGAAAAGGAGTATTTGCGCAGGATGTTTTTTCCCTAACATAAACTATGGTGAGGATAGTTTCTTTTCTGAATGTTGTGCTAAAAACGCTTTAACTGAAACACATATTAATAAGGTGTTGCACTTTTACAGATTTGACAGTAATTTAACAAGGGCAGTATGAACGCAGTAATTATAAATCTATCAACAGGACGCTATTTAAAAGGTCAGGAACGACTGAAACAATCCGTTCAAAGATATAGCCCAAAGATACCCGTAATGAGCTGGCAGAATGAGTTTCAGATTAACGGCTGCCCTAAACATTCTGTAAATCCTTATGCGTTTAAACCGTATGCTTTTTTACAGGCAATGAGTAAAGATTACGATGTGGTTTTTTGGATGGATGCTTCATGTTATTTAATTAAAGACATTCAGCCTATTTTAGACATAGTTGAAGCGGACGGATATTTCATGCACGAAGCAGGGCATTGGACTGGAACATGGGCAAATGATAATTCGCTTCAATACTTTGGATTGACACGCGAAGAAGCAATGACTATTCCTATGTTTACAGCAGGGTGTTTTGGTCTTAACTTAAAATCTGAAATTGGAATAAAGTTTTTAAATCAGTGGTTAGATGCTGCAAATGCAGGAGTGTTTAAAGGGGATTGGAGTAATCATAGACACGATATGCAGGCAGGAAGTATAATTGCACACCGATTAGGAATGAAGTTACAGTATGGTCAAAACTACTTACAATACGGTGCGCCTGACACGCCTGTAAATAACGAAACGGTAACTATAAAACTTCAAGGACTTGCTTAAAGACTTAGCACAAAGAGCGTATTCAAATTACGAAACACTACAAAACAGTTTCGACCTTGCTCAATTATGTTGTGATTTAGACGGGGACTTTGTAGAATGTGGTGTTGCAGCCGGTAGTCAGGTAGCGGCAATGTATAGAGCGTGTTCGTCAAAAAAGATATGGCTATTTGATAGCTTTGAGGGTATTCCATTAGCAAGCAAATATGACACTACTCAGCCGGGTATTGGAGTAATTTCACACGATGTAAACGGGTACTTACTTACGACTTCAGGAATAACAGCTGTAAGTATTGAGCAAGTTAAACAACACTTTGCTGAATGGAATGTAAATGATGAAAACTTTGAATATGTGCAAGGGTGGTTTGAAGAAACATTAACATTAAATAAGATTGAAAAAATATCTTTGCTTAGATTAGACGGGGACTTATATAATTCTACAAAGGTGTGTTTAGAATATCTTTATCCCAAAGTAGTTGATGGGGGCTGGGTGATTATTGACGATTACGGATTAACGGGTTGTTTTAAAGCAGTTCACGAATACTTCGGCAACTTCAAATTTAAGATAGTCCAAAACACAAAAACAGTAATTTACTTTCAGAAAAACAAAGACTTAATAATATGAAATACTCACAAAACAACGAAGAAGAAATTATTTTAAACTACTTTAAAGATCAGGAACGTGGCACTTACTTAGACATTGGAGCTTATGACCCTGAAGTATTCAGTAATACCAGAGCGTTATATGGCAAGGGCTGGAAAGGAGTTTTAATAGAGCCTGCTGAAATGAATTACAACGTACTTAAAAAATACTTTGAACAGGATAAAGAAATTCAAATAATTCAGACCTGTGTAGGAACTTATGATGGTGAAATATCATTCTTTGATAGCGGTGGTGATGCAATAGGAACTACTGTTGCAAGTCATGCTGAAAAGTGGGCGAAAGGTTACGGTACAAAATATAAAAACGTTACAAGCCGGATAATTACTTTTAATACTCTTTTACAAGAAACCATTTATAAAAAATTCGACTTTATTAATATAGACGTTGAGGAAATGGACTTTCAGGTGCTTTCACAAATATCTTTAAATGAAGTAGGATGTCGTTTGGTATGTGTTGAATATAATGGAAAAGAAAAAGAAAAATATCACGGGCTATTCCACAGGCAGCAATTCAGACACATTTATAGTAACGGAGAGAATTTAATTTATGGTAAATGATATTAAGCGTTCTAATCTGTTCTCTAAATTCACGCAGTCATTTTTTAAACAGACTATTATCTGAATTAGAAAGTCAGATTAATAAATACGGATTTCATCAGCAAGTCGAAATAATAACCGATATTGATAATGGAGAAAAGACTAT
>Ga0075471_10000556_pt1 | contig 22561 bp, 32 predicted proteins | sample DEB19_08_DNA_2_FD_74787 | JGI IMG/M metagenome (GOLD analysis project Ga0075471, IMG submission 74787) | Aqueous microbial communities from the Delaware River and Bay under freshwater to marine salinity gradient to study organic matter... | ecosystem: Environmental > Aquatic > Marine > Coastal ... | reverse complement strand
CACAGCCAGTAGTAGGCGAGGTTTTCACCAATGACAACGGGTATACCTGGGTATATGGTGGAAAAGGCTGGAAGACTGTAGGTACATTCTATCCAGCAAAAAGTGGAGGTGGGGGTGAAGAAGACTCTGCAGGCGTTACTGGTGCTACTGGGGCAACGGGTTCTGCAGGTGTTACTGGTGCTACCGGTCCAGCAGGTCCTCCAGGTGAAAACTCCTACTTTTATCAGCCAACAACGCCTACTGAAAATCTACATAACGGGGCCATGTGGTTTAACACAGATGATGGAAAAGTTTATGTGTACACATTCGATGGCACAAACTACTTTTGGATTCAAATAAACGGATAAACAGTGAAACTTAAAAAACAAGCGGTTAAAGGAGAAATCATAAAAAGCGAAAGCAAAAAGTTTGGTCTTTGCTGGAACGGTTTTGCATGGGAGCGGGTAAAAACCGAAGAAATCACAGAGGACACACTTTTTGTACGAACCGTGAGCCGCGATGTGTCTAGGGAAGCCCCTGCAGGGGTTATCGATGGGGTCAACTTTATATTTGAGCTAGAGTACTCTCCATTAATGCTATCCGAACAGGTGTTTCTGAATGGATTGTTACAAAAGAGAGGCTCTGAGTATGATTACACTATTGTGGGTAGCCGCATATACTTTGTAGAACCACCTATGCCAGGTTCAACTATTCAATGTAACTACGTTGCAGGTTCTTCGGGTGAGGTTCGCAATGAAAAACTTGTAGGACTCGCAGACGGTGAAAATAGCATATACACTCTATCTAAAAATCCAATTAGCGGGTCTGAAAATGTTTTTCTTAACGGTCTACTGCAAAGAGAAGGTGTAGACGAGGACTATGTCCTACAAGGAAATGTTATTATTTTTGCAGAGGCGCCGCTGCCAGGTTCTACTCTTCTTTGCAACTACAACTACGCATAATTTTTTTTATTTTTTTTCTACAAGGCAATTATTGCACATTTTTTTGATGTATAGTTGATATATAAAATGAACTGCAAAATCTCAAATGTCCTAATAGCACACATGCACAATGCTAACCAAAATGAATATGAAAATGAGTATACAGAGGTCTACACTACAACAGACCTATATTTAGCTGCGTATTTACTCGTAAAAGGACACCGTTTCACCTACGAAAAGAAGGGCCGTAGAGCACATTTCGCTTTCGTAAAGACATCTCCACATTTAGATGAACATGCAAATGAGTATTTGATGGGAATTGGTTCTTGTGAACCTCTGGCATTCGCTAATGCCATCAAAAACTTAAAGAATTTGTTATTCAACAAATAACAAGTCCTAACAGTTTGATTCCCAAACGCGAACTGTTAGTGCAAACTTGCTAGTGAATACAAATAAACTAGGGTTTTTTAGCGCACTTTTGAACTAAAAAAACCAAAATCAAAATGGCTAATACTAGAATAGTCTTAAATCGCCAGTCCGACTTAATCTTAACTGGTGCAACAATTACAGCCCCTGTAGGTCTTGTTAAAGCTGACATCGATGGTTTAGTAGCTGACTTGTTAGCTCTAGGTCAAGCGGATTCTGCTGAAGCAATTGCTCGTGCGGAAGGTGATGCTGCTCTTCGTGCTGCTATCGAAGCTGCTGAGGTTGCGTTAAACGAGGCAATCGTTAACGGTGACGCTATTGTTAAAGCTGCTCTTGATGCATATGTTGCATCTAATGACGCTGCTCTTGCAAGCGAAACTGCTTCACGTGTTGCGGGTGACAACGCTCTTCAATCTGAGTTAGATGCTGAAGAGGCTCGCGCACTTGCTGCTGAAGCTGGACTTGCAAATGACATCGAGGCTCTTGAAGTTGAGCACGCTGCTGACGTAGCAACTCTACAAGCAAACATCGATGTTGAGCAAGCACGTGCTGAAGCTGCTGAAGCTGCTAACGCGGCTGCTATCGCTGCTGAAGAGGCTGCACGCATCGCTGCAGATTCTGCAATGGATGCTGCTTACAAAGCTGCTGACGCTGCAATCCAGTCTGAGTTAGACGCGTACCAAGCATCTAACGACGCGGCTCTTGCTGAAGAGGTGTCTGACCGTGTTGCTGGTGATAACGCGTTGCAAGCAAACATTGATGCTGAAAAGGCACGTATTGACGCAATCCTATCTGCTTCAACTGCTGATGCTGACACTTTTGCTGAAATCGTTGCATTAATCAACTCTGTTGACACAACAAACGACCAGGCATTTGCATCTTACGTTCTTTCGAATGACGCGGCTCTTGCTGCTGCTATCGCTGCTTATGAAGCGGCTGACGCAGATTTAGCAAGCGACTTGTCTGCTGAAGAAACTCGTGCAAAAGCTGCTGAGGCGGCTCTACAAGCGGCTCTTGATGCTTACAAAGCATCTAACGACGCTGCTCTTGCTGCTGAGGTATCTCGTGCAACTGCTGCTGAGGAGTCATTGGCAGATGATTTAGCATCTGAAATCTCTAACCGTACTGCTGCTGATACTGCGTTCACTAACTCACTTAACAACGAGATTGCTGACCGTATCGCAGGTGACCAAACCGTTCAAACAAACTTGGACAACGAGGTTGACCGTGCAACTGCTGCTGAAGGTGTTTTAAGAACTGACTTAAACACTGAAATTAGCGACCGTATCGCTGCTGTATCTGCTGAAGAGGCTGCGCGTATCGCTGCTAATAACGCTCTAGATGCTGCTTACAAAGCTGCAGATTCTGCGATGGATGCTGCTTACAAAGCTGCTGACGCTGCTGAGAAAGCTGCTCGTGAGGCTGCTGACGCTGCTATCCAGTCTGAATTAGACGCTTATCAAGCATCTAATGACGATGCTCTTGCTCAAGAGGTTGCTGACCGTGTTGCTGGTGATGCTGCAATCACTATTGCTCTAGAGGAGTTAGAAACTTCATTAACTGCTGACTTGACTCAAGAGGTTACTGACCGTGAGGCTGCTGACGCTGCTATCCAGTCTGAATTAGACGCTTACCAAGTATCTAATGACGCTGCATTGGCTCAAGAGGTTGCTGACCGCGAGGCTGGTGATAACGCAATCACTATTGCTCTAGAGGAGTTAGAAACTTCATTAACTGCTGACTTGACTAAAGAGGTTGCTGACCGTGAGGCTGCTGACGCTGCTGTAAAAGCTGACCTAATGAGAAAGATTGCAGAGGAACACCAACACCATATTGACGGTGACGCTGATGTAACTGCTGCATTTGAAGCTGCTGACGCTGATATCATTAAGGCATATGAAGATGCTGACATTATTCTTCAAGCAAACATCGACGTTGAAAAAGGTCGTATTGATGCTATCCTTGACGGTTCAACTGTTGACTTAGACCAATTCAAAGAAATCGTTGAGTTTGTTGAGTCTATTGATTTGGAAAATGACAACTCATTGTTAGCTGCGGTAACAGATATCAACACAGCTATCGAAGAGGAAGCTGCTGCAAGAGATGCTGCAGATGTTGTTTTACAAACAAACATTGACAACCTAAGCAACACAGTTGATTCAAACTACACTTCTTTGGAAACTGCGTACATGGCTGCTGATGAAGCTATGACCACTGCATTTGAAACAGCTGACGCTCAAATAATTAGCGATTACGAGGCTGCTGATGCTAACCTACAGTCTTCAATTGATGATTTGACTGCTACGGTTGAAACCAACTACAGTGATTTAGAGGCTGCGTATATTGCTGCTGATGAGGCTCTTCAAACTGAGCTTCAAAGCAATATCGATACTCTTGCAAGTGACCTACAAGCAGAGATTGACCGCGCTACTCTAGCTGAAGAAGGCTTGGACGGTAAAATTTCAGATATCCTATCTAACACAGATGTTATGGCTATCGACTCGTTCTCTGAGGTTATTGACAATGTTAATAATTCTTTGAGTTCTTTGAGTGATAACTCTATGGCTTATGTGAAAGACAATCGCCCTGCGATGATAGGATTCAATGAGGCTCCTGACGGCGAAATCACAACCTTCAGTGCTGATGTTGAAGCTGGAACGCACATTGTATTCCTTAACGGTTTGATGCAATTAGAAGGTGAAGACTTCTTTGTTAATCGTGGTGTTATGGGCACTGCATTGAGCATCCAATTTAACAGCGCTCCTGCTGCTACCGATAGACTTAACGTTTATGGTGTAGTTACAGGAACTACAATGGGAGATGCTCCTCAATTGTAATTGACTCTCAAGTAAACAAATGGGGGACGTAATGTCCCCCATTCTTAAAAAAACAAAATCCAAATGGAAACAAATTTAAGTTTAAGTTTATCTGAATTGCTGGGGGGAAATTTACCTTTTGACCTTAACACTACTTCCAGATCTTACGAAAAAGCTCAATCCACCTCCATTGAGTGGGATAACAGCATCGGTGTGGTAATGCCAACATGGAGCGAGCACATTGGACAAGACATCCAAGACTACCCTTTATGGAGCGATAGCGACAGAAGCGGTATAGCACGCGTTGTGTACCAAGGGTCATTTACATGGAACAGCGAAACAGAAATGCATGAACCAGGAGTTATGAACTGGGCTTTTGCAGTAAAAGATGAATGGACGTCTGCGCTGCAGGGGGATGCCTCTTTTGCCTATACTCTAGTTGAGCTCAGCCCACAAGACGAAAATGGAGATCGTACTGAAACTCCTGTTAGTTCAGGGTCTATTGAAAATGGTGATGTGTTTTTAACAGTGGAATACGATAGCATCCCGATGTACAGACTTGTCATAGATGTTACTGTAACATCTACGGTTGACACTACTGAAAAGGAACTGGTTTCTTTTAAAGCAACATTCTCTAAAGGCTTAATAACGGCATCATTAGATTCAGTTTTTATCGGATACAATAGTGTAAGAAATATCATTTCTTCTGCCTATGGAATGAAAGATCTTGATGGGAATGTTAGGAATTCAGCTTATTCAGATGTGAGACAGGAAACCATTAAAACACGTCCAGTATTGGGTGGAACAAAGGGTTTTGCTGTATCTATTGAGGGTGAAGAATTTCTTATTGCTCTACCTTTTGATTTTGCGACAGAAGGACTATCTGTTAAATCAAGTTCTGGATGGTCAGGAAGCGTTGTGGTAGATCCTTTTAACATGGAAGATGGCTGTTCATATATCCATTTGCCAGTGGCGATTATAGGTGGAAATTACGACACCCCAACTATGGATATGCTTGACAAAATTACCCTGGTGTTTGGATCATCTACAATTTATGGATATCCAGACTCTTTTAGTAGCTATCAAGATTTTATGGATAAGTTAGAGCTCACTCTGGAAATAGCAAAGAAAGCGCTAACGTCTGTAAATGGAAGTAGATCTCTTAGCCGAAAAGGTACCAACCTACAAGGAACTGCAACCAAAAGAGGTGGCGCTCTAAAAAGCAAAGAGGCCTCTGTGGAAGCAGCCTTGACAAAGTTAATAGGTGATCGTCAGAAATATCATGACACTGTTTTGGATAGCCTAAACCTTATTGTAGAAGCTAGCAAGGAAAGGTTTAACGATATGCTTAATCAGTATAATGAGTACTATAACGGTATTGCTGCTATTACAAATTCTAGCAATGGCTATGATTACACAAAAGCGCAATCACGTTTTGACTCCTTGGTGACCAAGTATGCTTATTGGTTTGAAGACGTGGAAGCAAATTTAAGCACTGTAATGGATAACCAGGATTTTCGTGATACCTACGTTAACATTATGCGTAGCGGAAGCCGAAATTTTGGTGATTACTATTATCCGTTTAAACTTGTTGATGCGCCCGCGGAGGATGAACAGTTAGGACGCAGTGCATCCATCAGTAAAGTTCCTTCTTTTGACATTTCAAAGTTTAATAGTACTATTTCTGTAAATTTTGAAGGCGACTTGAGTGGGAATGATTTGTGGGCAGAAGGTGGAAGCTTTGTGGTTAAAGACTCTGAAGACGTTGTTATATTTGAAGGAAGCGCTAAAGGTTCCTTTGAAATACTACGTAAAACATACGACGAGGATAACGATATTACCACCGTGGTATTTATGTGCGCAAAACCTTTGTATGCTGATTATACTCTTTCAACAGAAACCATGACAATAACACTTAATTTCTACATGGACAGTGAAGAAGGCTCGGTGACTGTGTCACCGACAGAAACTGTTGAAATAGATGTAACAAGAATGTCGCAGTTAGATAACTGGTTAATGAAAGTTGCTCTTAAGGCAATAAAAGAGGCTTGGGGCTAATTTTTTCTTTCTTAAATGAAAAGGGGCTCTTCGGAGCCCTTTTTTGTGTCAATAATCTAGCAATTGCTAGAGAACTTTTTTTCAGGACTGTATAAAATTACCATCAGTAACCTGAAGAAGTAGAGTACTAAGAGCCTATAGCTTTCCTCCTACTGCCTTGATGAATTGCTTGACAATGATCTCACGCATCTTTTCACTCTCATGTATGCTCCACAAGTACGCGAAAGAGCTTTCAATGACTTTAGCGCGCTGGCGCTTTTCAGCTATCTCCTCCTTGACAGCAGTCACTTCAACCTCATCCATCAGGTACTCTATTCCTAGCAAATCACAGTACTCGTACAGGTCAAAAAGGTTACAACTTTCATACGCGCTAGCCGCCCCCGCAAAAATGTCTGCGTAGTGCCCTGATGGGTCTTTATCAGGATGCGTTCTTTTGGAAATTTCTCTGTATAATTTTTTGGCTTTTGTTGCTGCACCCTCTCCATAGCCGTCCCAGGAGCTTTGAGGCTTACTCTTTTCAGTGCCTTCCTCTGCTGGTGGCCTATCCTTTCCTGCTGTTTCGTAGACTCTTTGCATAAACTCTGAAGAGTTTTCTGACAGAATAGACTCTTTAAGCTCAAGGTCTGCCTTAACAAATACCCGCTCCTGCATCAGTTTCCGTTGTTCTAACCTTTGAATGTGCTTTTTCATGGCTTACGCAGTACTTTGTAATACGCAATAGAGAAACCTATTCCATACATAGCACGTCCTGCTGCGGCTATTAGCAAAGTGTACCAACCCAAAGGAGTGAGAGCACCGGCAGCAGGAAGTGCCAAGAAGAGAAATATATTGCGTAGGAGCTTAAAAAGGTGCCAACCGTCAGTAAGGGAAACTAACCATGTAGTTGACAAGAAAAAACGCGGACCTTTACTGGGGTCCCCATCACGGTACTTATTGCGCCAGCTTTCCGTTGGATTCCAGAAAACGTGATGGGGGCTTTGCGCAAAGGTACTTTGATAGAAATGAAACTGCAAAGTATCCATCACACCTTCACAAAACCCCGCAACCGTAATAAATGCAAGAAGAAAAAATAGCATTTTAGTAATCTTTAGATTGTGCGTAACCTTCTGCTACCATCCACTCATTGACGTTAGTTCCATCATCCAGTAGGGCTATCCCTAAATATCTTCCGTACTTCTCAGAACTATCCTTCAGAGTTTTAATGGTTATCTCTTTACCCAATATCATTTCACGAAGCTTATCTCGAGACAGCTTTCCACTGTCACGGCTTTCTCCACGAACTTCTGGAGCGTTAAGGCCATACATGCGCACTTCAACACCTCTACCGTCCGAGCCACGCCAAGATAGACCAAATCCCAGATTAATCTCTACTCTAAAGGTATCGCCGTCGTACACTTCTAGTACTTTACAACGGTAGTGGTACAAGTAATCTTTCATTTCTTTCCGTTCATTTTAAGCCAGGCTATGTTAGCAATCAAGCCGCCGTAGCATGCGATAGCCACCGAAATTTTAAGGTACCAATCTTCCAGGTAGCCTTCGCTCCACCAATATGGATAGAGTACACAGCCTGTTCCTAACAGGGCAATTGATAGATAACTTGTGATACGATTCATTGTGTTCCAGGTTAATTTGATATATAGACTATATATCCAAAGTACCCTAATAAGATGAAGTACTACATACCTCTAGGCGAATGGCCTTTGCTCGTGCATCCTTATCGAGAGCTTATGCATATGATTGGCTTAACTGAAGGTAGCCAGGAAAGTGCAGATGTTTTGGTGTTACCAGGCGGCGCAGATATAGGTATGCGCGCTGAGAGAGACTCCGTGGAATTTCATTTGTATGACGAGTGGACTACAGCTAAAAAACCAGTTATTGGAATCTGTCGTGGTATGCAACTAATGCTGTACCTACATGATGGTGATTTGTTGCCGCACATTCCAGATAAAGTTGAAGACTTGATGCACACTACAATTACTGGTGACTGGCGTGGACAGTCTGCGTATCATACAACAGAGCTTGGACTTTTAACCAACACTCGGCACCACCAAGGTTATACTCGAGTGCCCGATGGCTGGACTGTGCTAGACCGTACTTCGGATGGAATTATTGAGGCCGTTGTTCACGGTAACCAGTTTGCAGTGCAATGGCACCCAGAGCACGAGGATATGCGCGGAACGCCCGCACAGAATTGGTGGATAAATAAAGCAAAGGATATTCTTTATGGTAAAGACCTATAACGTAGAGAGCAGCGTCAAAGATTGGCTCTACTCCAACAGACAAACCCTGTTTGACGATATACTACAGGCTTGCGAAGAAGGCTCAACCGCGCCCTTGGTGGTTTGTCGCATACGCTCCATTACTGGTATTACGGAGTACGTCATTCGCTATCCCGAAGATGTTCGCAGATCACTGCTTAAGTGCGAGGCCTTTTTTGTAAAGGAGGAAGAGTATGAAAAAGCAGCACGGGCTCGCGATTGCGGTAAGAAGTGGGAGGAACTCCAGGGGATATATAAAGAAAAAGTTAAAGCATGAACTGGATCAAGACCTATGAAGCATTCATATGGGAAGCTGGAAAAGTAGACCCTGAGGTAGAAAAGTTAGAAAAGCTCTTAAAATTTCCAATAGGCAGTGGAGTCTTTCAGTCAGTTCTCTATGATGATGTGGAAAAAATGCTGGTTATTGAACAGCCTACCAACGTAAGCACTATGGATGCTGGGGCGGTGTTGACTGCAATTAACCGTGAAAAACCACGCATCAAGGCAACATACAAAGGTTGCCGCAAAATAATGATTGACGACTTACAAATAACACTATAAAATGAAGCATATAAAAACATTTGAAAGTTTCTTAAACGAAGGCACGGTAAACGAAGGCGCAGTTAAACAATTCGAACTTGATTACAACAGCCTAGTTAAAAATATCAAAGCCGGTTATGGTTGGATTGACCCTGAATACGTAGAAGAGACTTGGGACAATACAGGAAACTCAGTAGACTTTGCTATCGTTAAAGATGAAGTCTTAAACCGACTTATTAAAGCTGACCTATTGTATTTTGCAGATGGAACTGACCCTGAAGCAAAAGGTAAGAAAGTAACAAACATTAGCCAAATATGAAGCACGTAAAAATGTTTGAGGAATTTCTTAATGAGGAAGACCCCCTAGCGGCTCTCTCTGGTGGTGGTAACGAAAAACCTAAGGAGGACCCACTAGATAAAGAGAAGGCCAAACAAAAGAAGGCCGAAGAGAAAGCCGATAAGAAACATGAAAAGATGATTGATGACCGCCTCGATACAATTAAAGGACTTCTTCACAAGCACGTTGATATGCCGGAAGGCTTGGAAGACCGAGTAATCAAGGCTATCAAATCTCAAGACCGCGTAGAAATACACAATACAGTTAATGATCTTATTTACCAACAACAAAAGTATCAGGAGAACGGCGATATGGATGGTGTAGAAGACATTACCAAGGTAAAAGAAATATTGGATGACTTGGATAAGTCTTTCACAAGTGACAAAAGAATGTAAGAGCATGAATCACATTAAAACATATAATGACTTCATAAATGCCAAAGCATCCGTAGATGAAGCTGAAGGCAAAGAGGAAAAAGGAAAGACTGAGGTTGAAAAGATCAATGTACCTGAAAGCGGTGCTATGACTGATTTTGAAATTGACGGAAAAAAGTTCAAAGGCGTAATCAGTACTTTTCAGGCTATCGGCCAAAAGCAAAAGGCTATGGGCCAAGAGGCGGTAGGCGTGTTAACTCTTCCTGGCGCTAAAGAGGTATACGAGCTTTTCCCTAATGAGGGTGGCGAAGACTCCAAAAAGGAGGAAGAAGGCAAAGAGGAGAAAAAAGAAAACAAATAGAAATGACAAAGGTAAAGAATTACGATGAGTTCATCAATGAGGCTTGGGCTTACACGTGGGACAGCGCATCATTGTGGAACACAGGAGGAATGGGCAATGTGGTAGTAGGACATGCAGCTTCTGGAATTAATCACGTAGAATCCGGCGACCAGGATAAAACCGCGCATCACTTAAAGATGCACGAACGCACACACAAAGGAGATAGTTGGATGCGTCCTTCTGGAGATTATGCCAACCGTAACTGGTTAGTGCCAAACTTTGAAGTTTTTCAAAATGAGCGTCAGAGTAACACGCGTTTTAGTATTGGAGAAGCTGTTCAGTGCATTAACCCAAATGCAGAATCTTACGGTATGTGTGGAAAAATAGTAGCTTTTGAGGACAATACTATTCGTTGGGAAGCAACACACAGTAGCACTGGAATAGGACAAACGTCACGTCAATATCGTTGTCATGCCGCAGCTCTTAAATCTTTAAAACCTACACATTAATGAAGCCAGTTAAGCTCTTTGAAGACTTTATACAAGACACCGAGGTTGTAGAATCATATATGCAACATGGTATACCAGAACTCAATGAGGCAGGTATGGGACTTGGCGGAGTAATGCAATTTTTAAAGAACTTGACAGACCGCATTAAGCAATTCCCAGAAAAGATTAAAGCTGCTCAAGAAAAGATTAAGCGCACTCAAGAGTTGGCTAAAGATGCTATGACTAAAGCTGGCAACTTCAAAGAGAAAGCAGCTAAATCCGAAGACCCTTTAAGCAAAAAGATTAATCAGGGTCGTGCGGAAGAAGAGCAAATGGAGGCTCAAATAAAGCAGGCCGAACAAAAAGTTGCTATGATGAAAGCCAAAAAGGCACAGAGCGAACTCAAAACGGCACAGCTAAAGAAAGAAAAGACTGAGAAGAAAGGCAAAGCTGCAGGGTAGGATATATACTCTGTAAAAAGTAACAGTATGGCACGCCTATTCATCAGCGACACTCACATAGGAAATCCTTCCAACAATCTTGAAAAACTTCACAGAGTACTATCACGTAAAGACTGGGAAGAGGTCTACCTGGTAGGTGATATTTTTGACCTTGATGCCATGAATGAATATGGCACAATATCCAAAGACGACCAAAAGTTGATTAGTTGGATCTACCTGTACCTGCAAAGAGGAGGAAAAGTTATATGGCTAGCAGGCAATCATGACCGAGGTATGGGTCCAATACTCAGCAGGTACATTCCATACCCAAAAATTTCATTTCAGGAAGAGGCTTTCATTCGCAATACATGGATAGTGCACGGAGACAAATACGACAGAGTGTACCAACTTTTCAAGCGGTTTACCAAATGGGGAGGAGGCAGCGTAGGAATGGGCTTTTGGTATAACGTCTACACACAGTTGGGTATGTGGAGAAAACGTATTGCTAGGCAGACCAAAGAGCGAGACTGTAAAACAGTGATTTGTGGACATATGCATTTACCCGAAGATAAAACTGTTGATGGTATTCGTTACATCAATTGCGGTGACTGGATGGGAAGCTCTACGTGGGTAGAAGAAAATCAAGGCTACTTTGACATTTTTGGCTTTAAGGGGGAACAAATTACCCTTTGGCGTATATAAAAACTAAAATGAACAAAGACTTAATCATTGCGTTGGCTCTTATTACACTAACGCAAACTATCACATATTTCCAGTTGCAATCCCAATTTTTCTGGGAGTGGGCACGCAATAATGTCCTACTCTTATCAGCCATTGGATTTCCCATATCATACGCTCTTTTCTACTTTACCAAGCATTGCGCCGCAGCATTTGACGGTCAAACTTGGCCAGGAAGACTAATAGGCTTTTCTGTTGGCGCAATCATCTTTGCGCTCTTATCATACTTTATCATGAAGGAACCCATGACAGCAAAAACGGTAATTTGCGTCTGCTTGGCAGCAGTTATTCTTTGCATACAAATACTTTGGAAATGAAAACGCTTTTTCTCTGTTTAGCTCTTTTGGCATATTCTGCTAAAGCACAACCTCTTAGGCAACAGCTAGTAATTCCGCCAGCAACAATACAAGGCTTACAGCATTCACAGGAAACAAAGTTTGAACCTGTGGCGTACTACAAGCCTTGGCCTTTTATGAAAGTTTCAGCCAGCCTGGGCATTAATACCATGATGTGGGATAGACTCTACAAAATACCTGCGTACTTGGGTTATGATTTGCGCGTAAAGTTTTATTTGAAAGAGGATTGGAAGCTTTTGCTAAGATACCAAACCATGTATGTTGACGCTGACTTAAGTTTTTTGGTAGGCGCTTCTTACACTATACCTCTACACTTACCAAAAAGGAAAAAACCTAAGCTATGAAAAAAGTAATTAACAAGTTTTTTGAATCCTTGTACTGCGCACCTAACTGGGTGACTTATCTGGGTATCGCAATTGGTTCTATAGCTTTCTGGTATGCTCTATGGCGGGTATCAGTAGAACTATTTGTTAAGTAGAGTATATAAACTGCAAAATTAATACTGTATGAAGGTAAGACAAAAAGTAACCCACCAGGATGGAACTGTAGAGGAAACCGAGTTTGTGATGGAAATGAACAAAGGCAACTCCCATGTATCATGGACATTAGGAGTTGAAGGCGAACCAATCGCAGTGCGAATCTTGGAATCCGGTTGGCGTGATCAAGGAAAGCCAATGTATCACATTTTGACTGAATTTGGCGACTACGAGGAAACATCCTATTCGCATGCTACGCAAGAACAGCTGTTGGACCTGTTCCCAGACTTTCAAAAAATACTAGATGAAGCTCATAAAGATGTGGTAATATCTGGATTAGTCATATCTTCATTACCAGACGATGCCGTTCTGGGAAAACACGTAAGAAAAGAATCACAAAAAGTATAGTTATGACAAAAGAAAAAACTCCAAGAAAAAAAGCTGCGCCAAGACCTAAAAAAACCAAAGCCTCTAAAAAGGATTGGTCCATCGTCCCTCTTTGGACTAATGCAGAAAATGGCGGGTTGTCTAAAGTTAATCTTCCAGCAGAGTTGCGCCACAAGTTTGTAGAGCGTTTTGGCCTGATGAACATCCCAAATGAAGCAGAACTTTTAGGCTGGATTGAGATTCAAAAATCTACACCTGAAGTCTTTGTAGGTTAAACAAAGGCATAACATATAAAACCCTAATCACATGAAAACTCTAACAGTTTTTGCATTAGCAATTTCTTTGTTTTTAGCTTCATGCAACACGGGTTCATCTACAGAAAATGCTAGCACAAACGATGCCACAACTGAGGCAACTACTGATGCTACAGCTTCTGCAAATGAAACTCCTGCTGCTACAGAAGAAGTAAAAAGCGTTGAATAGTTAAACGTAGGCCGGTTCTTCCGGCCTTTTTGTTAATAACTTTCGGTGATAGAGTTTTTATTTGTTGTTTCTTTTGGTTAATTTTATACTGTTAACTTAATTAGGATATGAAGGTTGCTTTTTTTCACGGTTTAGAGTCTCAGCCTCGTTCAGAAAAGAACGAAATACTCGAAGAACTCTTTGGCGCAGACAACATATACGCACCGGAGATGGTGTATGATTACCCGCTAATGTACGAAGAGGTATTGAAGCATCTACAAGAAAACCCAGTAGACTTACTTATAGGTTCATCAATGGGAGGCTACTTTGCGCACTCTTTATCAACCATCTTAAACATACCAACTCTTCTCTTTAACCCGGCAGTTCACAGTCGTAGTATGGAACCCGATTTTGTGGAAACTGGAAATAAAAGACCTGTGCAAACTCTTGTTTTAGGCAAAGCAGACTCTGTGGTAAAACCTTACCTCACTCTAGACTATTTTTCCGATGCAGAGTTTCCTTTACAGATAGACATTGTAGAGATGGAGCATAGGGTCCCGGCAGAAATTTTTAGAGAACAACTTATGATATCAAGAGTTGCATTATGAATGACTTAGAAATAATTGACCAACACACAGTAATACGTGAAACTGTTGGTTATGAAGGCATTGCAGATATTGAGGTATATGATTTGCCACAAGTGCTAGACTTTCTTAAAATAGTCTACAATTACCAACGTATGAACCGCTTAATTAAAGAAGATGAACATTTTTGTACTTGACCTAGATCCGCAGAAATGCGCAGAGTATCATTGCGACAAACACATCTGCAAGATGATAGTCGAACACTGTCAGATTCTTGGTAGTATTGCGTATACCGCTCGTGGCGTTTACCGAAAGAAAGATATCACTCCTGAGTTTATCGATAAGCACTTTCAAGGGTTTCCAAGAAAAGAGTCTGATGGCAGGCCAAAACCTTATGGTATTGGATATAAGAATCATCCATGTACCCAGTGGGCTACATCATCCATGCAAAATTACTTATGGCTTTGTACACTAACACTGAAGATGTGCGAAGAATACACCAAGAGATACGCTCGCAAACATGCTGGTGAAGATATCTGCCGTTGGTATTATTCAAATATGCCTGCTACTTTGCCAATGTTACAAATGACACCGTTTGCTCAAGCAATGCCAGAAGACTGTAAGGGCCCTGACGCGGTTATTGCATACAGAAATTATTATGTACAGTACAAATCACGATTTGCCAAATGGGCACACAGCGACACACCAACCTGGTTTGTTGACGGAGTCCGCCGACATCAAATTTCTCAAGAAGAGATTAGAGTACTTGCTGAATAGTGAACTCTATGAGCACTGTGCACGGATTCACCTCTGGATTGAAGAATTGACAAAAAAGTCACTTAAATGAACATAGAGGCACTCTAGATTAACATTTTTTGGTAACTTTGGTTACCTGGCAGAATATATATAGAAAATTATAAAAGGCCAGTTAATCATGAAACATTTAATCTTTGCTATCTTATGCCTCGTAAATTTGATAGCGCATACACAAATTACCGCTTTTTCAGAAACCTTCGAAAGCGCTAATTCACTTACGCTTGTAAACGGAACTCAAGCCAACAAATGGTTTAGAGGAACTGCCAATCAATGCGTTGGAACTGCTGCTTTGTATGTAAGTAATAACAGCAGTGCATATTCATATACTATCACATCGACATCTATAGTTCATGCGTACTTTGATGTAGCAATTCCTGCTGGGTCAACTAACGTAACCTTAACATTCCAAAGAAAAGTTGCCGGCGAAAACATTGGTACAACACTATACGATTACATTCAGGTGTGGTCTACAATTAATACATTTGCACCAACCGCAGGAACCGCGGTGACAGCTAATGCTAACAGAGTTCTACTTGGTAACATTCAAAATCAAACAACATGTGGATCTCAAGCATACACCCTTACCGGAGTAGCTGGAACAACAAGAAGAATTATATTTACCTGGAGAAATGATGCAAGCGGTGGCGTAAGCCCTCCCGGACTTATTGATAATATAACAGTCACGTACACAACTGCTTCAACACCACCAACGTGCGCTTCTCTTTCCTCACCAGCAAACGGGGCAACTAATACATCACTAACACAAACAATAACGTGGGCAGCAACATCAGGCGCTACCGGCTATGACGTCTACTTTGGAACTTCGCCAACGCCTCCACTTGTTTCCTCTAATCAGGCAGGTACTACGTACAACCCAGGGACTCTAACCGCTGGCACCACTTACTATCATCAAATCATTCCGCGTAATGCCAATGGTCCTGCCACAGGTTGTAGCACTTGGTCGTTTACCACCACAACTCCACCAGCAAATGACCTATGTTCAGGTGCTACTGCTTTGGCGTGCGCAACATCTAATCTTGCCGGAACCACGGTTAATTCACAAGTTGAAACTCCACCTGCGTCAGTTTCAACCTCTAGTTACGGGGTTTGGTATTGCTTTACCGGCGACGGCGGTCAAACTACAATTTCATCAACCGCAGCCTTTGACCATGAAATGACAATACTCACAGGTTCTTCTTGTGGTTCATTTGCCCAAGTAGCAACAGTAGATGTTAATTTGGCTAATCAAATAGAGACATACACTTTTACGACTACAAATGGACAACAGTATTATGTATGGATAGCTCATTATTTAGCAGGAAATACTTCAACTGGAACATTTACCATTAGTCGTACATGTACTCCTCCGTGTACAACACCGACCAATGGCGGTACGCTAACATCTTCAAAATCAAACACTACTGTAAATGACGCGACAACTTTAACCACCAGTGGAAATGAAGGCAGCATCACACTAATTGAGTGGTCATATAATAATTTTTCATCGGTTGCCGGGTCTGCAAGCAATCCAGCAAATCCGTATACAATTAGAATGAACGTTCAACAGACGCAAATTTGGTTTAGATCAACATCTCAAAATGGGGCGTGTCCATCTGGCAACAGTAACATTGTATCAGTCAATCTCAGAAACGCTCCTACCTACTCTATAGGTATTACCGATGGCGACCACATAACAAATGTGACATTTGCCAACATTAATAACTCATCAACCAACGATGGGGATGCGTACCAGGATTTTACTTCACAAATTATTGAGCTGACAAAAGGTGAACCTTATCAATTAAACGTGTCTGCGGCAAATACATTAAACCCGGGTCAAGGATACGCGGCCTGGATTGATTGGAACGGCGACGGCACTTTTCAGACATCAGAAAATGTTTTACAGAAGGCTCCAGCAAATTCAACATCACAAGTTGTTAATGTTCCTTCTGATGCAATAACAGGCGATGTACTAATGAGAGTTTTATCTGTGTGGAATGCTACGCCGTCTAATGACGCATACTACTCTACAGGCTACGGCTACGGAGAAATTGAAGAGTACACTGTTAGGCTATCCAGTCCTACGCCTCTTCCAGTAGAACTTATACAATTTGAAGGCTCTGCCTATCCACAATGGAATGTAATTAAATGGGCAACTGCCTCTGAGCATAATTCAAGTCATTATGATTTGCAAGTTAGCTTTGAAGGGACAGAGTGGAGAAGCATCACAAACTTGCCGGCGGCCGGTAACAGCAATGAAATTCTTAAGTACTCGTATATTGACTGGAACCAAAGCGAAATATCGTACTACAAACTAGTGCAGTACGATATTGATGGTAATTACAAAGAATACGGGCCGATCTCTGTTGTAAAGATGATGTCTGAGAAAAAAGTGGTTAAATACGTTAACCTCATGGGGCAAGAGATAAATCCTCTAACTACGACTGGCCTTGTAATAGAAGTTTATTCTGACGGATCAATTAGAAGATCGATTCGATAAGCAAAAGTCTCAAACCCTGAGTGAATGCGAGCGCTGTTAAAAACAGCGCTCCTATCATTTTTGCATCCTCGATTCTGGCCTTTCGATTGTTTTTCATTTTAGTTTTTGTATATTCTTGTAGATTTTCCATTTTCAATGATAAAATAAAAACCTGGAAGAGCGTACTCAAGGTTTACCACCTTTCCAGCCATATCTAAAACTGTTTGGTTTACGCTTTCAGATAATCTCTTTTGACCTTTGTCCCAACCATAGTGATTACCGTTTCCACCAGCATTACCATTATTACCATTATTACCATTATTACCGCCTTGTCCAGGATTGGAGCTATCGTTTCCGTCAGCATCGTTACCGTGACCGTTGTTGCCATCATTATTAGCAGCTGCTTCTAAATCGATTAGATTTTGTACCATTCTTAAAGCCTCTCCGGCGTTTAAACGGCCTGCGCCAATTTTTCCCACATATGCTGGGTTAATTGTGTTGATGTTAACTGCGCTAGCTCTAAGTATAGAGTCAATTTCATTGTTTGTGATATCATCTTTGTGAGCTATCATTAATGCTACTGTTCCTGTTACATAAGGGGTAGCAAAAGATGTCCCACTTGAGTATAGGTACCATCCTGGTGCTGCAGTGATTGGAACATTGTGCCCTGGAGCACAGATATCAACTGAAGAGTTTGTTTGATGGCGAGTGTTAGGATTTCCTACCGTCCTTTCAATGTTGTCTTGAGAACCTACGCTTGTTACTGCAAATACATGATTGTATGCTGCGGGGTAAACTAAAGCATCTGGGTTTCCGCAAGTACTACCGTTACCGGCGGCTGCTACAATAAATGTTCCGTTGGCCCAAATTTCATCAATTACTGCTTGTGCGTAAGAGTTGTAGGTACACCCGGAAGCCCATGAAAGGTTAATTACTCGAGCTCCTGCGTTAGACGCCATTAACGCTTCATTGTAATTCATACGGTAGAGATTAAGTGTAGTGTTGTAACCGATTGCGGCAGTACCAATACCGTTGTTGGTATTTCCTGCGATTATATTTGCCACGGCCGTACCATGTGTTTTGGTTGCTGTGTTTGTTGCATCATAGTAATTGATTTTTCCGTTAAGTTCTTCATGATTAGAATAATAGTTTTGGTCAGAAACTGCCACATTAAGAAGTGGGTTTCCAGTTGTGTAAGTCCAAGCTGTTTGCGCGTTAATTAAATCCAACGCCCAGTTATTAGAAAATGTTAAGTAGTAGTCGTTAGGAGCTTGTAGAGTTTCGTACTGCGGAGCGTATTCAATACCTGTTAAACCTGGAACTTTATGCATTGCTGCGTAAAGGTCAACCTCGTCACAGCGATTACATTGAATTTCGTAAACAGAAAGAAGTTCCCGGTTTCTTGACGATGGAAACGCTTTTTGAATCACAAAATCAGAATCTGATTCACGAATAAAAGCTTGAAACTCTGAAGTTTTCTGCACAGCCGAGATATCTGTGGCAGTTGCCCAAATGCTGGATTGCGCAGAAACATTAAGAGAAATAAGACTGGCGATTGTAATAAAGAAGTTTTTCATTGGTAAAAATTTAATTAAGATTACAGTTTATTTATGCGTAGAGGGGCCTCTAGTTCCCACTTTTAGGTTGTTACGTTTTCAAAATAGACAAAGCTATTTAAAGCCTTATAGACAATTTTGTCTATATCAATATAGTCATTTTTGTCACATGTTCATTTATAGTTTTAGCATGTTCATCTATATTAATATAGAATGGCTTTTGACATACTCTTGATATATACTTTATGGATACGCATGCAAAACACGGACTCTTTTTACGCTTTTGCGTAGTACTACTGGCAAGTATTGCCCCTCTCATTTTTTGGTTGTACCGAGAAGACCAGGTGTCAATTTCAGAATTCTGGGGAACATCACTAACGCCGTTGTTTATCTTTACTAATGCTGCTACTTCATATTTCTTTTTCTCACTAGAAAAGTGGAAGCCGTCAGCGGTTTTTCTATTGCTGCTTACCGCCTTTTCAGTTGAAGACTTTTTTGTGCTGCATAATATCTTTGCTGCATCTTTCTTTCTCTATAATTTTATACCTTTAGCAACTGACAAAAGACTTTACTATTACATAGCACCTTACGTTTTAAGCCTAGCTTTTGTTGAAATTCCGGACATATTTTTTTCCGAATGCCTAGCTATTTTTACACTATGTACATACCATGCGCATAGAATATTGTTAATTTGGCACATAACCAAAAGTAGACGTAGAATTAATTGAAAGTATGTGTATATAAACTGTATGAAAAAATTAGCTACTATATTATTCGTTCTGGCATTTTCAAGCATTCTTTTTGCGCAGCCAGCAAACAATAATTGCTCGGGTGCTACTGTGATTACGCTGCCAAATCCTACTGCGTGTCCTAGTGGAGTAGGAGCAGTAGTAAACGTTAGTGGTACAACAATAGGAGCAACTGCGCCAACACCTTACACATACCTACTAGGCTGTCAAACAGGTGGAAATCAGCCTGCACCAGCTCTTGATGTTTGGTATCGGTTTGTTGCAACAGGAACACGGGTGACAATTAACATTACTGGAGGCTCTCCAGCACTTCCCAATCCAGCAATTGCATTATGGAATGGAACAAATTGTAATAATCTTGCCGGCGTTAACTGTGATAACAATGGAACAGCTGCTGGCGCCAACAGTGCAACATTTGAACCACTGGCAGTTGGCCAAACATATTACATTCAAATTAGTGGAATGACATCTACTGCTGCTGGTAACTTTAACATGGCCATCAATGCATCTAACGATTGTGCGGATTGTAATACTGCATCATATCTAACAGTTACGCCACCTCCTACTAATGGTGCGTATCTTCCAGGAACACAGGTTACTTTTTGTTACACAATAACGAGTTATACACAGGTTAGTGCTAACTGGATTCATGGGATCATTCCTACATTCGGAAATGGGTGGAATTTATCAACTCTTCAATCAAACGGAACTCCACCACCAGCATCTGGTGGTTATGCATGGTTTTGGGCTAACGGCCCACTAGGACAAGGATGGTGGGTAGATTATGACCCTGTAGGACCTACCTCATTCAACGGTATTTTTTCCGACAACTTTGGTTATTTACCAGTTAGCGGAAATGGAACATGGACTTGGTGTTGGCGCATAACTACCAAGGCAAACTGTTCATCCGGAACAAACTTAAGTTTGAGTATCAACACAACGTCTGATGGTGAAACTGGTAACTGGACATCCGTTGCATGCACCGATGACCCTATCTACCAATTTTCCGCAATACTTAACTGCTGCACTTCAACGGCAACAAGCGTTAGCCCTTTATGCTACAATGGAACTAATGGAACCGCAACCGCAACCCCTAGCGGCATTTCACCATACTCATATTCATGGAACACTTCACCTGTTCAAACTACGCAAACTGCTACTAATTTACCGGCAGGGACATACACAGTAACAGTCACCGATGCTTCAGGGTGCGTTTCTACTGCAAACGTTACCTTAACTAACCCACCGCAACTTATCTTAAACCCAATAAGTCACAATTAAAAAACTCATTCAACATGAAAAAACTTTTTTTATCATTGCTTTTGATGCTGCCAGTTGCTGTATCTGCACAGTTAACAACAACAAACCCTGATACAGTGTGTTATCAATCGGCTGCGTTGTCAAATTACCAAGTTCCCAGCATTGGTTCTGGTACATACACTTGGACCGTACCTGCATGTGCGACTCTTGTTAGTGGCCAAGGTACTAACAGTATTCAGGTGAACTGGTCAGCTTGTCCTCCAGGACTTATCACCAACGCAATTTCGGTAACATATTCATCACCAGCGCCAGCAAACTGTCCAGCTGCTCCGGTTAATCTCAATGTTTTAATCTATCAAGTAGTGCCTACAATAACTGCCCTTGGTCCATTCTGTGAAAGCGACCCTTGCGTTACCCTAGTTGGAACTCCAGCAGGCGGTACATGGTCAGGAACAGGAGTAGTAGGCAACCAATTTTGTCCTGATAACGTAACAAATGGTACAAACGCAACTTCAACGGTAACATATACAGTAGGTACAGGTGGATGTACATTTAGTACATCAGTGGTAGTGCCGGTTTACGGAACTCCAACACTTCAACCAATTCAACATAACTAAAATGGCTTAAACCTATATGACAAAATTATTCATGTTACTGTGGGCGCTCTGTCCAGCTTTTCTGTTTTCTCAACAGACAATAGAGCTGTGTGAAGGTGAAAGCCAGACAGTTACATATTTTTCTGTTTATGGCGGTGACGGCGCAAACTCTTGGTCAGTCAATGGGCAAGTTTTTGCCGGAGATGAATTAACATATACTTTTAGTGAGGAAGGTAACTATGTAATAGTTTTGCGTAGAGAAAATGGACTATGCTATGCAGAAGAATTTTTTCAAGTTAATGTAGATGTTTGCGATGGTATAGTTTACTGGGTGCCTAACACCTTTACACCTGATGGAAATGAATACAATCAGACATTCGGCCCGGTAATGACCGAGGGCTATGACGTGGAAAATTTCAGCTTCATGATTTTTAATCGATGGGGGGAAGTAATCTGGGAATCACGTGACCCTGCAGGCAGATGGGATGGATATTATGGAGGACGTTTATGTCAAGACGGGGTATATACTTGGAAAATCTCTTTTGGGTTGTTAGGTAACGACGGGAGAGTTGAAAACAGTGGGCATGTCACAATAATTAGATAACATAAAATACATATAAATGAAAACAACAATTTCGCTAATACTTGCGTTGCTCTTTGCAACACTGTCATTTTCACAAACATGCCCGTACTTAGGCCCAGACCAATACCTTCCATGTGGAGTTGGTTCCACAACTTTAACGGCCGACTTATCTCAGTGTGGCCCTGGCGGGGCTAACCCGAATCAAACAACCAATTACAATGTAGCAAACATACCTTACGTTGCACAAACAAATACTGGAACAGCCATCACGATGTCTGATGATTCTCAGCAAGGACCTTTTCCGATTGGCTTCAACTTTTGTTTTTACGGCATAACATACACGCAGTTCTACATTGGTTCAAACGGCTGGATATCGTTCTCAGCCGCGCAGCCTACAACTTTTACTTCTCAAGCTCTTCCAACAGCTAATGCATTAGTTCCTAAAAATTGCATCATGGGTCCATGGCAGGATTGGCATCCAGGTTTGGGCGGACAAATACGCTACCAAACAACCGGTGTCGC
>Ga0075471_10000555_pt1 | contig 22572 bp, 20 predicted proteins | sample DEB19_08_DNA_2_FD_74787 | JGI IMG/M metagenome (GOLD analysis project Ga0075471, IMG submission 74787) | Aqueous microbial communities from the Delaware River and Bay under freshwater to marine salinity gradient to study organic matter... | ecosystem: Environmental > Aquatic > Marine > Coastal ... | reverse complement strand
GACGCCCGGCACCCTTGTCGTCGTGCCATTTGGCCGCACGCAGCGTGTCGGCGTGGTCGTCGGGCTTGCCGCGCAATCGCAGGTGCCGGAAGGCCGACTGCGGGACGTGGTCCGGGTGGTCGATGACCTCGCTGCGCTCGATGAGCAAACGCTCGGGTTGCTGAGTTTTTGCGCCCAGTACTACCAGCGGCCGCTGGGCGAGGTCCTTCTCACCAGCCTGCCGCCCCGGCTTCGCCAGGCGCGGCGGCGGCGGCTGCGCCTTCCCGAGCCGCATGCCGCACCACCCCACGTCATCCCAGACACCGCACCCACGCTCACCACCGAGCAGGCCGATGCCGTCGGCCGCCTGCGCCAGCACCTGGGGCAGTTCCGCGCAAGCCTCTTGCACGGCGTGACTGGCAGCGGCAAGACCGAGGTGTACCTGCAGCTTATCGAGGCGGCGCTCGCCCTCGACAAGCGAGCGCTGATGCTGGTGCCTGAGATCGGCCTCACGCCACAACTCGAGGGGCGCGTGCGGGCGCGGTTCCCTGGCGAGCGGATTGCCCTCCTGCACAGCCAGCTCGGCGAGGGCGCGCGCGCCGCGGAGTGGGTTGCGGCGCAGTCCGGTAGCGCCCGCATCGTGCTCGGCACCCGGCTGGCCGCGCTCGCGCCGGTACCGGGGCTGGGGTTGATCGTGATCGACGAAGAGCACGACGCCTCCTACAAGCAACAGGACGGGCTCCGGTATTCGGCGCGCGACGTCGCCATTCGCCGAGCGCAACTCGCCGGCGTGCCGGTGATCCTCGGCTCGGCAACGCCATCGCTCGAGAGCTGGGCCAACGCCGCGGCAGGCCGGTATGACCTGGTCTCGCTCACGCGCCGCGCCATGCCGGACGCGCGGCTGCCGCGCGTGAGCCCCGTCGATACGCGAGCGGACCGGCCCGCCGAGGGGCTGTCCAACGCGCTCCTGCGCGCCCTGAAGGATCGGGTGGCGCGCGGCGAGCAAAGCCTCGTCTTCGTCAATCGGCGCGGCTTTTCTCCGGTGCTGTTTTGTCGCGCCTGCGCCTGGCATGCGGAGTGCACGCGCTGCAGCGCCAACCTGGTGCTGCACCGGGAAGACGGGCGGTTGCGCTGTCACCAGTGCGGCCTCGCGCGGCCCACGCCCGCCCGGTGCGGGCAATGCGGCAGCCCCGACCTGGCGCCGGTGGGCCACGGCACCCAGCGCCTCGAGGAGGCGCTGCACGCCGCACTGCCGGGAGCCCGCATCGCGCGCGTCGACCGCGACGCCGCTGCACGCCGAGGCGCTGTTGCCGCAACGCTCGCGAAGCTCGCGGCCGGCTCGCTCGATATCGTGGTGGGCACCCAGATGCTCGCCAAAGGGCATGACTTCCCGCGTCTCACGCTGGTCGGCATCGTCGATGCTGACGCCGCCCTCTACGCGGCTGACTTCCGGGCAAGCGAGCGCCTGTTCGCGCTGCTCAGCCAAGTGGCCGGGCGTGCCGGCCGGGCAGGAACGGGCGGCGAGGTGCTCATCCAGACCGATTTCCCGGGGCACCCGCTCTATGCCGCCGTGGCGGCCCACGACTACGCCGGCTTTGCCGAGGCGTGCCTCGCCGAGCGCCGCTCGGCCTCATGGCCGCCTTACGCGCACTTGGCGATCCTGCGGGCCGAGTCGCGGGACAAAGCGCTGGCGTTGGCCTTTCTGCGAACGGCAGCACGGATCGCGCGCGGGCTGGGCTCGCCCGTCGAGGTGTTCGACCCCGTGCCCGCGGCAGTCGAGCGGCGGGCCGGCCTCGAGCGGATGCAACTGCTCGTGCGTGCGAGCAGTCGCCAGGCCCTGCAACCCTTTCTCGCACGTTGGCGCGAGGCTCTCGACCAACGTGCCGAGCGGCGTGTGCGCTGGGCGCTCGACATCGACCCGCTCGACACCTGACCTGCCGCAGGGGGCGACGAAGGGTGCGCCGTATAATCCGCGCTCCTTCGCTGTGTCGTCCCGCCCCTTGTCCCACTCTTCCCCCAAGGCACGCCTCACCGACTTGCTCACGCAGGCCATTGGCCGGGCCTACCCCGAGGCTGCTGCCGGCGTGAGCATCGAGCTCGAGCGCCCGCGCAACGCCGAGCACGGTGATTTCGCCACCAACGTGGCGCTGCAGCTCGCCAGGCGCGTGGGCACGAAGCCGCGCGAGGTCGCCGACGCCATCGTCACCGCGCTCGGTGCGCCATCGGAGCTCGCGCGCGTGGACATCGCCGGCCCCGGCTTCATCAACCTCACGCTCGCTGCCGGCGCGCGCTTCGGCGTCGTGTCGGCGGTCCTCGACGCTGGCGCCCAGTTCGGTCGCGGCACCGAGGGTGCAGGCCGCCCGATCATGGTGGAGTTCGTGTCGGCCAACCCCACCGGCCCATTGCACGTGGGCCACGGCCGCCAGGCAGCCCTGGGCGACGCGATCTCGTCGCTTCTCGAGTGGCAAGGCTGGAAGGTCTTGCGCGAGTTCTACTACAACGACGCCGGCAACCAGATCGCCAACCTCGCGCTCTCCACGCAGGTGCGCCTGCGCGAGCGCGCAGGCGAGGCGGCTGCCATGCCGGCCGACGGCTACCACGGCGAGTACATCGCCGACATCGCGCGCGACTACGCGGCCGAGAATCCGCGGGATGCCAGCGGCAAAAACCTCGACGCGGTGCGCCAGTTCGCCGTTGCCTATCTTCGCGGCGAGCAGGATGCGGACCTGCGAGCCTTCGGCGTGGCCTTCGACTCCTACTACCTCGAGAGCTCCCTCTACACGGACGGCAAGGTCGAGGAAACGGTGAGGCTTCTCTCGGCAGCCGGCAAGACTTACGAGTCGGAAGGGGCCCTCTGGCTTCGCACCACCGAGTTTGGCGACGACAAGGACCGCGTCATGCGGAAGTCCGATGGCGCCTACACCTACTTCGTGCCGGACGTGGCCTATCACCTGACCAAGTTTCGGCGCGGCTATGCCCGCGCAGTCAACGTGCAGGGGGCCGACCACCACTCCACAGTCACGCGTGTTCGGGCAGGCCTGCAGGCCCTGGGGCTTGGCATTCCGGCCGGCTACCCGGACTACGTGCTGCACCAGATGGTCACCGTCGTGCGCGGTGGCGAGGAAGTGAAGATCTCCAAGCGGGCGGGCTCCTACGTCACCGTGCGTGACCTCATCGAGGAGACGGGGCGCGATGCCGTACGCTGGTTCTTCACCATGCGCAAGGCCGACTCGCACCTCGTTTTCGACATCGACCTCGCCAAGCGGCAGACCGACGAGAACCCGATTTACTACGTTCAGTACGCCCACGCCCGGCTCTGCTCCGTGCTGCGCGAGTGGGGTGGCGATGTCGCGAGCCTCGGGCGCGCGAGCCTCGAGGCGCTCGGCACGCCGCACGAAGTGGCGCTCGCGCAGTCCCTTGCGCAATTTCCGGAGCTCCTCGCGAACGCCGCGCGGGAATTCTCGCCGCACCTGGTGTGCTTCTACCTGCATGACGAGTTGGCTGCGCGCCTTCACACCTACTACAATGCAGAGCGTTTCCTCGTCGACGACGAGGCCGTGCGCAATGCCCGGTTGGCGCTCGTCGCGGCCACCCGCCAGGTGCTCGCCAACGGCCTTGCCGTGCTGGGCGTGAGCGCGCCCGACCGAATGTAACCCCATGCCCGCCGACCACCGACCGAGCAACCGACACTCCTCCGGGAACCCGCACCCCCTGATCACCGGTGTCGTGATCGGGACGGTGCTGGGCGTCGGTCTGTCCGTCGGCGTGGCAATCTGGCTCAAGGGCTTTGCCAATCCGTTCCTCGCCCCGCCGAAGGCGGCGGAGCCCGCGGCCAAGCCGGCCGCCCGCGCGCCCAAGGCCGACGAGCGCCCGGAGGAGAAGGGCAAGGGCGACAAGCCCCGGTTCGACTTCTACACCGTGTTGCCTGGGGAAAAGGGCGCGCCGGAGGCTGCGCCGCCGGCGCGCACCCCAGCCCCGCCAGCAAAGGATGTGCCGCCCAAGGAGCCGGTCGCGGAGCCCGCCAAGGAGACCCCCAAGGCGCCAACCGAGCCGCCCAAGGCGGCCTCGGAATCGCTCTGGCTCCAGGCAGGCGCGTTCGCCGACGCCAAGGATGCCGAGAACATGCGCGTGCAGATCGCCCTCTCGGGGCTGGACGCCACGGTGAAGTCTTCGGACGTCCCCGGTCGCGGCCGGCTGCATCGCGTTCGGGTCGGGCCATTCGCCACAGCGGCCGAAGCGAACCGCGTGAAGGCTTCCTTGTCCCAGAACGGCATCACCACGACTCTCATTCGAACCGAAGAATCCCGTTGATCCCGGAGCCCCCATGCGCCTGACCCGACTTCTCGCTTTCGCCTCCGCGCTTTTCAGCCTTGCCCTGTGGGCAACGCCCAGCGTTGCGCAAGCGCGCCCCGGGGAAGACTTCACCGTGCTAAGCCCCCCCCAGGCCACCGAGCCGGGCAAGGTGGAGGTCATCGAGTTTTTCTCGTATGCCTGCGGGCACTGCTATCGCCTCGAGCCGTTTCTCGAGGCATGGGCGAAGAAGCTCCCTCCCGACGTCGTCTTCCGCCGGGTACCCGGCGTGGGCAGCGAGCAATGGTCGGCGCTCGCCCAGCTGTTCTACACGCTGGAGGCCATGAGCCAGCTCGATCGGCTGCACCCGAAGATCTTCTCGGCGCTGCACGAGCAAAATCAGAACCTTGCCTCGGCCAAGGTGCGCGATGCCTGGCTCGCGGCCAACGGCGTCGATGCCCAGCAGTACGCGGCGGTCGAGAAATCATTCGCGGTGCAATCCAAGCTGAGCCGCGCCCGCCAGCTCATGGCCGCCTACAAGGTGGATGGCGTCCCCATGCTGGTGGTGAATGGCAAGTACGTCACCTCCTCGGCGAAGGCGGGCGGCCCGGAGCGCGTGATCCCGCTCATCGAGCGGCTGATCGCCCAGGCCCGCGTCGAATCCGGCATCGGCAAGAAATAGGGGCGCCCTCGTGGGGCGCCGCGTCTTCCTGACCGGAGCCTCGAGTGGGATCGGCGAGGCGCTTGCCCGGCACTTCGCGAGCCAGGGCGCCACGCTAGGGCTGCTGGCCCGGCGAGGTGATGCCCTCGAGCAATTGCGGGGCAGCCTCTCGACTCCCGTCGAGACGTACGTGTCGGACGTGCGCGATGCCGCGGGCGTTCGCGCAGCCGCCGGTGATTTCATGGCACGCCATGGCGTTCCGGACATCGTCATCGCCAACGCCGGCATCGGTTACGGCACGCTCACCGAGTACGTTGAAGACCTCGCCGTGTTCCAGGAGATCCTCGACACCAACGTGATGGGGCTGGTGAACACGATGCAGCCCTTCCTCGCGCCGATGCGCGAGCAACGGCAAGGGCAGCTGGTGGGCATCGCGAGCGTGGCAGGCTACCGGGGCCTACCGGGCAACGGCGCCTACTGCGCCTCCAAGGCGGCGGCCATCAAATATCTGGAGAGCCTGCGGGTGGAGTGCCGGGGCAGCGGCGTGCGCGTCGTGACCGTCTGTCCAGGCCATATCGCCACGCCGCTCACCGCACGCAACCCGTTCCCCATGCCCTTTCTGCTGACGGCCGACGCGTTCGCGCAGCGGCTGGGCTGGGCGCTGGCGCGACGATCCTCGCAGGTCGTGATTCCGTGGCAGATGAGCCTGGTCGCCAAGCTCCTGACGGTGCTGCCCAACACGCTCTTCGACGCGGCGCTCTCGCGCGCAGTGGCGCGCAAGCCGCGCCACCCCGGTAGCAGCTAGTCAGTTCGCCAGCAGCCGGGCGAAGGCCTGATCGAGGCGGCCATCAGCCTCCTGCAGTCGGCGTCGCGCCTGGGCGACCCAGGCTTTGTCGCCGCGCAATGTCTCCTGCGACTGCCTGAGCATGCGCTCCACCTCCGCAGGCTGCGGTCCACCAATCCCCACCCGAGTTCGCACCATCTCCGCAGGGGATAGGAGCGCGCGCATGGCTTGCTCGGACAGGGGGAGCTTGGCTTCGGGGAGCTTGTTCTTGGCCAAGGCCGCTGCATAGAGCTCGACCGCCTTCGCATACGGAAACTCCCTGGGCCGCAGGCTGTTGGCCCTGGCGTGGCTGACCAGGGCAGATGCAAAGCTGTGCCCCACACGGAAGGGGACCTTGTGGTTTTTCTGGAGCGTCTCGGCAATATCCATCGACGTCGTCCAGTCGTCCTCGAGCTCGGCAAGCGCCCTGGCGGCATTGACCCCGAGTGCGTCCATCACGAGGTTCATCGACGTGACCATGCGCACCGCCTGGGGGAACAGGGCCAACTCCACCGGCGTTTGCTTGTAGTCGCGCATGCCGGGCGTCACGTTGTGTGCTCGCAGGCTCACTACGTGGGCAAGCCCCACGACCGTCGACGCCTGCTCACGGGCATTCATCACCAGGCCGGGGTTGCGCTTCTGGGGCATGGCGCTCGAGCCATAGGTCGAGCCCTCCTCGAGAAGCAGCCACGGGCGCGTCTGGTGATACTGGGTATGGATATCGCCAAGCATCGCGCCGAGGCGGATGGCCGTAGAGGCGGGAATGCCCGAGGCCTCGATGGGAATATCGAAGGTGAAAACCTGCCCGGCGTCGTACGAGTTCTCGATCAGCCCGTCGAACCCCAGCAGCTCGGCCATGCGCACGCGATTGAGCGGCCAGCTCGAATTGGCCAGCACCGCCGTGCCCATGGCGCTGCGGTTCAGGCGCGCGTAGAGCTCTCGCATGCGCTGCGCGTCGCGGGCGAAGGAGGCCTCGAACGCAAGGAGGTAGTGGGCGTAGCTCACCGGCTGTGCCTGGACGCCATTGGTGTAGGCCGGCACGATCGTATTCACATGCTTCGAGGCGGTGACGACCACCCGGTCGCGCAGGCTGCTCAGGGCGTCGTAGTAATCCAGGACCTGGTTGCGAAGTTGGGCCGCGCGGAAGGTTGCATACATGTCCTGGCGGCTGCGGCCAGCGTGAATGACCGAAGCGTCCGGGCCGACGTGTTCCGTGATGATGTTTTCGATCTGGATCACGTCCGCCGGGCTTTTCCCTCCCGGCTGCTTCGCCTGGTCGATGGTGTGCGCAATTCCCCTGGCGATGAGGCGGCCGGTTTCAGGGGGCAGGATCTTTTCCTCGACCAGCATCACCGCCGAGGCCTTGTTGATCTTGTTCATCCAGTAGAACTGGCTTTCGGCCTGGTCCCGCGGGCTGGTGCTGTTGCCCCGGGCGGCAGGCGCGGGCACGAACGCGCCGATTCGCGCTGCCTGCGCGTTGCACTCCTCGGTCGTCTTGCAAGCCAGCGCGCCGGTGTCGGCGGCCATGGAAAGCGAGCTCGCCATCAGCAGGGAGGCAAGCAATGCGGGGGATGTGTTCATGGAGTTCCTGGTGGGAGGGAGGTCTACAGGGCGCGGTCGGCATCACCAGCCTGCGAGGGCCGCCAGACCAGAAGCCGTCGCTCGGCCATTGAGACTGCCTGGTCGAGCACCAGCGCAAAAAGCGTGAGGAGCAGGATACCGGCAAAGACCGTGTTGATGTCGAATGACCCTTCGGCCATGTGAATGAGGTAGCCCACGCCCCGGGCGCTGCCGAGGTACTCGCCCACCACGGCGCCGACGAAAGCCATGCCCACCGAGGTGTGAAGGCTGGAGAAGACCCAGGAGGTGGCCGATGGGAGATACACGTAGCGCAGCAATTGCCGGCGCGTGGCGCCCAGCATGGTGGCGTTGTTGAGCACCACGGGGCTTACTTCCTTCACGCCCTGGTAGACGTTGAAGAAGACGATGAAGAAGACCAGTGTCACGCCGAGCGCTACCTTCGACCAGATGCCCAAGCCAAACCACACCATGAAGATGGGCGCCAGCACCACGCGGGGCATGGCGTTCATCGCCTTGATGTAGGGGTCCGCGAGGGCCGATGCGAAATGCGAGAGCCCAAGCCAGAGCCCGACCGCGAGCCCGAGCACCGCGCCGATCACGAAGGCAAGCGCGGTTTCCTGCAGCGTCACCCACAGGTGCGGGTAGATCTCGCCGCTTGCAAACCAGTCGATGATGACCTTCACGATCTTCACCGGCTCCCCGAAGAAGAAGGCGGCCCGGTGCGGGTTGTCCCACACGACGGGCGGGATGAGCTCGGGGTGGGTGGCCACGTGCCAGAACGAGAACACGCTCGCCAGTAGCATCGCCTGCCAGAACCAGAGCCGGCGCCGCATGCTCAGGCGCTCACCCGGTTGCGCGTTTGCGCGTAGCCCTTGAGGACTTCATCCTTCATGGCGTGCCAGATCTTGTCGTGCAGCGCGATGAATCGCGGCGTGAGGCGAATCTCGGAAACATCGCGCGGCCGCGGCAGGTCGATCAGGTACTCGCCGATGGGCCTGGAGGCCGGGCCGGCGGAGAGCACCACGACGCGGTCGGAGAGCGAGATGGCCTCCTCCAGGTCGTGGGTGATGAAGATCACGCTCTTGCGGTTGGCGCTCCACAGCTCGAGCAGCTCGTTCTCCATCAGCACCCGGGTCTGCACATCCAGCGCCGAGAACGGCTCGTCCATCAGCAGGATCTGCGGGTCCAGGATCAGCATTTGCGCGAGGGACACGCGCTTTCGCATGCCGCCGGAGAGCTGGTGCGGGTAGCGGTTGCCAAAGCCGGCGAGGCCCACGCGCTCGAGCCACGCCTCCGCCTTCGGATACGACGACGCGCGGTCCTCGCCACGAAAGTCGAGGCCGGCAACGACGTTGTCGAGCGCGCTTCTCCAGGGCATCAGCGCCTCGGACTGGAACATGTAGCCTGCCCTCGCGTTCACCCCCGAGAGCACGTCACCGAGCACACGGACGCGCCCCTCGGTGGGCTTGAGGAGCCCGGCGACAACGTTGAGGAGCGTCGACTTGCCGCAACCCGTGGGCCCCACCACCGAGACGAACTCGCCCTCGGCCACGGCGAGGCTCACGTCCTTGACAGCCGTGTACGCCCCGCCCCCCTTGGTTGAGAAGGCGCACGTCACCCCCTCGAGCTCGACGGCGATCGACATGTGGTGATGCGCGCCCGGCTTTCGCCGGGCGCGTCGCGTGGCTACTTGTACTTCGCCGCCGCCTTGCGGGCGAAGCTGTTGTCAAAGGTCTGCTCGAGCCTGAGCGAGTCGCCCGCCTTGATGACCGAGGGCTCGAACTGGCGCAGCACCTTGTAGACGTTCTGCGCGGCCTTCATCGACATCTGCCCGTCCTCGGAGTAGCCGATCATGTTCTTGAGCAGGCCCTCCTTGTAGAGCGAGGGGTTGCCGCCCTTGTAGGCATCCGGCATGAGGTCGACGATTTGCTGGGGCGTGGCCTTTGCGATCCAGCGGTTGGCGCGGACCATCGCGTTGACCACCGCCTGCACGGTGTTCGGGTTCTTCTTGATGAACTCGTCGGTGATGTAGATCACGCTCGCGTGGTAGTCGCCGCCGTAGATCTCCTGCATGCCCTTCTCGGTGCGGCTGTCGGCAACCGCGGCGAACTTGCCCGTGGCCTCCAGCTGCGTGATCACCGGGTCCAGGTTCGAGATCGCGTCGATTTCGCCTTTTTCCATCGCCGCCACGGCGCCGGAGCCGGCGCCCACGCCAACGATGGAGACGTCGCCGGGCTTGAGCCCCCCCTTGGCGAGGATGTTGTTCACGAACATGTGCGTGGAAGAGCCCGGCGCGGTGACGCCGATCTTGAGGCCCTTCAGGTCAGCGGGGCCCTTGTACCTGGCCGCCCGCTCCTTGGGCATCACCAGCACGATGGAGCTGAACTTCGCCTGCAGCACCACGGCCTTGATCGGCTGCTTCTTCGCGGCCATGTTGATGGTGTGCTCGTAGGCGCCGGAGACCATGTCGGCCGAGCCGCCCACGAGGGCCTGAAGCGCCTTGGCGCCGCCCGCAAAATCCGGGATCTCGACGTCGAGGCCTTCCTCCTTGAAGTAGCCGTTGCGCTCCGCCACCGAGAGCGGAAGGTAGTAGAAGAGCCCCTTCCCGCCCACGGCGATGGTGATCTTCTTCTTCTCCGGCGCCTGCGCCGAGGCCGGAGTTGCAGCGATCAGGCCGGTTGCCGCCAGCGCTGCGGCCAGAATGCCCAGCACGCGATTGAATGGTTGCGTCATGTCATCTCCCCATTTTGGCTTCGATCAGGTGTTTTAAAAGCGCCAGCCTGCCTTGGCGGAAATCGTCGTGCTGCCGCCCAGCCGCTCGGCCTCGAAAGCAAGGTTCAGCACCACCAGGTTCAGGTTCAACCCGGCGAAGTACCGGTTCTCATTGAAGGCTTCCTGGGAAAGCGCTCCCCCCTGGTAGCGAGCGCGGGTTCTCACCACCCCAACCCCGGCAAACGGCGTGGCGACCGCCAGGCGCTTGGAAATCAGGAGATCGGCGCCGGCCGTGGTGAGCCGCAACCCACCAATGTCCCCGGCGCGGGTGCCCGAGGCGCGCAGGGCCACCGCCGGCAGGGCGAGCTGGTCGTCCATCAGCGCCCATCGAACCTCGGCGCCGGCAACGGGCGTGTCGACATTGGAGGCCATTCCCAGGAAAGCGCCGATATCGAGGCCCCACGGCAGCCCTTTGTGGAGCTGGACCTTCGGCACATAGATGTAGTCCGCGGCGCTGTTGCCGGCGCTGGCCAGCAAGTCGGAGTGCTGCAGGGTGGTGGCGGAGGCCACGACGCCGATATCGAAGCCGATGAGACCGAGCGGTGTGGCGGGGGTTACCCCTCTGTAGGACAACGCTGCACCCAGGTCCCGGGCCAGATCGCGAAACTGGGATTGCGAGAGGTTGGCGAGAGTGGGCAGCTCCCCGGCTCGCAGAGGCAGGGCCAGCAGGCAAAGCGCGGTAGCGATCAACTTCTTCACGAGGGCTCCTCAGGAGGGCAGGCCCGAACGACCTCGGTCCCGGCAGCGGGCACTATACCGGGGGCTTCGCGGTTTGTTGAGGGCGACGATCCGGGCCTCGACGACGCGTTTGTGTCAACACAAAGTGGCCGGGTCCTTTTGACCCCACCATGAATCCCTCTGCATCGGGGGCGCGCCGTGGAGAACGATGGTTGGTTGGGCGAGGTGACGGGCAAGCTGAGCGGCAGCGGGCCCGCCGCAGAGGGGCCCGCGCAAGCGGCCGGCGCTCCACTCACCGCATTCATGCGGCAACGCATTCGCGACCGCTTCCTCGGCAGCCGCTTTCTCGGCTTGCCCCATGACGCTGAGCATTTCGGGCGGACCGACGAGACCATCCGGGCCGCTCGGGTTTACCTTGAGGAAGGCGATGTCGGCCGGGCGTGCGAGTGGCTTGACTTCGCCTCCGATGCGAACCCCGACGAGCGGCTCTGGCTCGCCCATCTGGAGATTCTCTACGTGACGCGGCAGGCCAAGGCGTTCGCGGCGCTCGCAGCGCAGGGCAGGGGGCGATTTCCCGGCTCCGGCAATTGGGACGACATCGTCTCGCTCGGCGCCCGCCTCGCTCCCGACGACCCGCTGTTCGCCGGAGCCAGGACGTCCTGTAGCGACAATCGCTATGGTGCCTGGCCGCAGACGCTCAACTGGATCGAGGCGCCCTTCGACCTGACAAGCGACTTGCTGGCGGCGGAATTTCACGCAGCGATGCAGGCCTAGGCATGGATCGGGCGCCTGCACCGACCTGGCCGGCAAGCCTCCCCTCGGGCCGGGAGGGATCGGCTGCAGGGAGCGTTCGCGACGATTGCGTGCGCCGCGCCTGGGACGACGAGATCCGACGGATGCGCTCGCGACAACAATCGGGCGACACTGTCGTGGCTTCCGAGGCTGTCGTGGCGGCGCTGCGGCGTTTCGATCACCTCGTCACCCGGGAGCAGCACGCGCTCCTCGCCACGGCATTGCGATGGACGCAGTCCGAACAGCTCACCGCCGAGTGGATTCGGTCCCGCTACCGTGAGCTGTCGCAAGCCGCTGCCGAGGGCTTCCGCCTGAGGGTCGGGATTCCCGGGCCGGACATGCCACGCGAGGCGGGACAACTGGCGGCCTTCGGGCTCGCCGGCTTCGGGGCCACAGTGAAGTGGGCAGAGATGGCCGAGTCGCCCCGTGATCCAACGCTGCTGGTCGAGGCCAAGCGCATCTTTGCGCTAGCGGAGTCGACTGGCCTCGCGGGCGATCTCCACGCCGTCGCGCGCGGGGGGGCGGAAGCGACCGCCTCCCTCACCGCCCGGTTCGTGCATGTTCTGATGCTCGATGCCCTCTGCCGTGGCAACCTGGGGCAGCGCCAGGCAGAAATCATCGATAGCTGGCTGGGGGAATGGAGCGGCGACTATGCGCTCACCGATCACGCCGAAGGGGCGGTGCTCGCCTTCGACGAGCAGGGCGAGGGCGGCCTGCGCGCGGCGGGCGTGATGCAGGAAAACGCAGCCACGCAGCGCGTTCTCAATATCGACGCGCTGTCGAGCCACATCGGCACGGTGGTGAGTGGCTTCCGAAAGGGCGAGATATTCCCGGGCCACGGTTGTGCCGCGTCATTCCGGGTCGAGGAGCATGTGGCCGCACTGGAGCGCCTGCGCCAATTTCTCAACGGTGCGCAGCGAAGGGAAGCCCGGGCGCTCCGTGTCGGCCGCACCGACCGGCTTGCCGTGTTCACGGGTCTCGCCGAGATCCTGTCGACGGCCTACGCCGAGCAGCGGGTCGCGTTCAAGCAAAAGGATCCCGCCGACCCCGCCACGGCCCGCAACGCCAACGACTCGCGCTCCGACATCCGGCGCCGGTTCGTTCGCCTGTTTGACGAGAGCGCCTCGGGTATGGGCATCGCGTGCGAGGACCCCTCGATCGCCGCCGATGTCGGCGAGCTCGTGGCCGTATTGGCCGAGGAGGGGGGTGAGCCCATGGTTTGCGAGGTGGTGCGACGCGCACCGCCCGACGGGTCGGGCTGGGAGGGCCCGCGCCTCGGCTTGCGGGTACTGTCGCGAAACTCCCGTCGCCTCACGCTTCAGCGGGTCGACAGTGGCCAGGCCGTGGAGGCCGTGTATCTGCCCGGAGGAGACCGCTCCGGACGCGAGGACGGGTTCCTCGCCTCGCAGGGGGATTTGGAGCGCGGCGGCCTCCTGGAGGCCGTGATCCGGGACCGGGCCTTCCTGCTTCGGTTCCATCACGTCCGCCGCCAGGGGCCCGGCTGGAGCCTCGCCGGCTTCGAGGTAATTCCAGAGGCAGCGGGCGGAGGCGGCGGGCGGGGCGACGCGCGCTAGAGATCCACCACCGTCTCGAGGTATCCCATCCGGGCGCTGCCCACCTTTACCTGCAGGCGGCCCTGGCCTCGCACGACCAGCGTCACGAAACGCTGCTGGGCATTGCCGCGCGTCCAAGGCATGAAGATGCTGGGGCCGTTGTGCAGGCCCGTTCCCCACCCGTCGATATGGCCCAGCGCGATGACCGACTCCGACGGCGCCACGACACTCACGCCCGCACCGGCCGTGGCAAGCCTGAGCGGCTCCACGTGCGGAAGCGCTTCTGCCGAAGGCAAGCCCGTGGTGCCCAGGTATCCCGCGTTGGCGATGCGGAACTCGAGTCGCGTGAGGTCGTCTCCGGCGCGCTCGCGGCTCACCAGCTCGACCGACAGGCGCGGCACCAGTGCGGCGACGCGCAGAAAGGCTGCGCTCTGGGAAGCGCAGGTGGCCGGCAGCTCTTCGTAAGGGGGGTTCCAGATGCCGACGCGCCCATCGAAGCCGCCCACTTCCACGGCACCGATCTGCGGGTGCTCGACCTTCCGCCAGCGGCGAAAGATCCGGCCGGCGTTTCGCTCGCGGTCGAATCGGGCGAGCGCCTGGAAATCCTTGCGATCCAGTTTCCAGTAGTGCTCAACGAACGGCTTCTTGCGCTCGATGCCCAGCTGATGGAAGAGGTCCCATAGCTCGACCACGTAAGCGATGCAGCCGCGCTGGTGATAGGCGTAGTCGGTCAAGTCACCGTGCAGGGGCTTTTCCGGCTCGTAGAGGAACTCGTGATATCCACTCACGCAGGCATAACCCGTGTGCTCGGTCATCCACGCCTCGACCTGACGGAAGATGGCCAGGTCCGTCTGGTTCATCTTGTGGTCCGGCTGGTCACCCATCGGGCGAATCAGCACGCCGCCGAACGTGTGCAGGTTCAGCCAGGTGACGATCTCGGGATGGCGCGTCGCGAACTCCAGCACGGCGCGCGTCTCGGGGGCGCTCCCCGGGTAGTGGCCGGCGCCTGCCTGCTTGGGCTCCGCCGCCCACTGGTACGGGAAATTCCTATTGAAGTCGTAGAGGTTGTCGCCCAGGAAGTTGGGGTCCGGGATCCGACGGCCGTCGAAATTGACAATTCGGCCCTCGGGATACAGCTTGTAGAACGGGCCCTCGTCCTCCGGCAGGCGGGGCACGAGCACCGGTGGGTCGAGGGGGCGTCCGTCCAGCCCCCGCAGCTCCACCAATTCGCCCGTGAGGTCCTCCTTCCGCATGTACCCGGTGAGGCCATCACCATCGATGTCGGCCGCCTCCCAGTAGGCGTGGTCCCGGTTCACGCGGTCGTTCACCGGGCTCGAGCGCACGTAGCGGCCCTTCTTGAGCACTTCCTCGGCGCCGTCCGGGGAAATGCGCGGGACCACGTAGAAAAGAGCCTCGCGAATGGCCTGCGCCATGTGCGCCGGCAGGTCCGCCTCGCCCGCCCGGTTGGCGCCGCGGTGGATGGCAATCACATCTTCGGCGATGGCGAGCGCGACACTGCTGCCGCACACCTCCGAGGCGTGCATGTTGCCGTCGACCCAGATGGCGGGGCGAATGCGATCCGGATCGGGGCCGATGGTGAGGATGGGAATGTCGCGGCCCGCGGCCGACTGGCCGAGGCTTCCCAGCCGAACGATGTCGGGATGCTGCTTGGCCCACTGGGAGAGCTGGCCCTGGATTTCGGAAAAGTCGAGGTAGCGTTGGCGAAACATGACGGCGTCCTTTCGAGGGAAGTCAGCCCGGCTTGCGGTCGGACCACAGCTCACCGCCGGTTGCCCAATCCGACCGTGCAACGTCCTGGAAAATCACGTCCACCGACGATGCGGCCACCCCCAGAGACTGAACCGTTGCCTCGGTGAGCGCCTTGGCGAGCGATCGCTTCTGTTCCAGGGTTCGGCCCTCGAAGAGTTCAACGCGCAAGGTGGGCATGGGGTCTCCGGTGTCAGTGTTCAGAAAGGGTTTGCAGGTCAGTCGGGGAAAATGCGCGCCACGTCTTCGCGCGTGAATCGGTACTCCTGGTTGCAGAGCTCGTCGTGCACGGCGATCACGCCCTCCGCATCGAGCGTGGCATCGACCTCGGCGCGGCCCAACCCGCGCAGCATGGCAATCACCTTGTCCTCGCTGCGGGAGCAGCCATCGGCCACTTCGCGCGCCGGGTAGACGCGGATGTCGTCGTCCGGGAACAGTGCCGTGACAAGGCCCGCGAGGCCCGCTTCGCCGGGGGCGGCCGCGGCAAGCGCCTGCGGCGCGCGGCGCGCCGCCTCTTGCTGCACCCGCGCCCAGGCACTCGGATCCTTTCGATCAGCGCCGGGGAGTTTTTGCAGCACAAGGGCTGTCACAGCCTCTTCGCTGGAATGCACCCAGACATGCGTGGGCACCTGCTCGCTCAAGTCGAAATAGCGCTCGAAGCACTCGGCGAGCGTCGCGCCCTCGAGCGGCACGATCGATTGGAAGTGCCGCCCGGTGGCGTGGTTTTCGAGCGTCAGCGCGAGGCGACCGTTGGCGAGCAGGTCCTGGATGGTCGCGGTATCGGCAAGGGCGCTATCGGGCGCTGCCTTGATCATGGCTCGCAGATGCAGGTCCTGCGTGCAATCGGCTATCGCCAGCGACACGGGGCCCTCGCCCATCACCTGCAGCACGGCCCTGCCGGGCGCCTTGAGGCCCGCCGCGATGATCACGGCGAGGCTCGCAAACTCGCCCAAGAGGGCGAGCAACGGCTTCGGGTAGGGGCGACGGGAAGCTATCTGTCGCCAGAGCGGGCCCAGGTGCACGGCCTCGCCACGGATGTCGGCAGCCTCGAGAAGAAATCGCTGGTGCAGCCCGGGCGACTCGGCATTCATGGGCAAATGATAACCGCGGTCCGCTCGCATCGAGCCACTGCGCGCCTTGTGCGAACATCGAGGCACGCCAACCCTCGCTCAAGCGCATGGAAAACCCCGCCATCATCGCCGTTGCCATCACCGGATCCGTCCCCCGCAAGAAGGACAACCCGGCCTTGCCGGTTCAGCCGGCCGAGCAGGTGGAGTCGACGCACGAGGCCTTCGAGGCAGGCGCGACCCTGGTGCACATTCATGTGCGCAACGACGACGAGTCTTCCGGCTCGGACCCGGCGAAGTTCGCTGCCGTGCAGGAGGGCGTGCGCAAGCACTGCCCGGGCATGATCATCCAGTTCTCGACCGGAGGCCGGGGGCGCGAGGCCGCGGCGCGCGGCGCGATGCTCCACCTCAAGCCCGACATGGCCTCTCTTGCCACCGGCTCGGTCAACTTCCCCACCTTTGTCTATGAGAACCCGCCCGCTTTCATCGACCAGTTGGCCACGACCATGCTCGAACACGACATCAAGCCCGAGTGCGAAATCTTCGACCTCGCCATGCTCTACAACGCGGCCGACCTGATGAAGCGCGGCCTGTTGAAGCCCCCGCCGCACGTGCAGTTCGTGATGGGCATCAAGGGGGCCATGCCCGCGCGGCGAAGCATCCTGGAGTTCCTCATCGCCGAGGCGAAGGCCGTGCTGCCCGGCGCCACGTGGACCGCAGCGGGCATCGCGCGACACCAGCAGGAAGTGGCGCGCTGGGCGCTCGAGCTGGGTGGCCACTGCCGTACGGGCCTGGAGGACAACATTCGCTTCGACGAGACGCGGCTCGCGAGGAGCAATGCGGAGCTAGTGACCAAGGTGGTCGACGAATGCGCCCGTTTCGGGCGGCGGCCCGCCACCTGCGCCGAGGCGCGGGCCTTGCTGGGGCTCGCCGCCGCCTAGGCTTTGCGGCGGGGAGCTCCCGCCCCGCCAGACATCAGAGCTTGTTGTGAGTGCCGTCGCAAAGCGGCGCCTTGGCGCTCGCCTTGCAGCCGCAGAAGTAGGCCTTGCCCGACTTTTCCGCTTTGTAGGGCGTCGGCACGAAGGAGGTGCTCTTGTGCGAGCCGTCACAGAACGGCTGCGTGGCGCTTTGGCCACAGGCACACCAGTAGTAGGTCTTGCCCGCCTCGACATCGACGGCGTAGGGGGCCTTTTGGGCGATCGTGGGCTGCTCCATGTCGGGCATCACCTGCGTTGGTAAGGGCGCCGCAATTATAGGCGGCGGCAGCGCCGCGCAATGCCGCGCTATGCGCTACTCGCCGTTCACCGAGTAGTCGATCTTGGCAGGAGAGTTAAGGCGATTCAGCAGGTCATCGACGATGTTGTATATTGGCCATTGATAATCGGCTGTGTCACACCAGCCGAATTTAAACGTCCTAAAACCAAAACCCAGGGCTTGCTACTGTCGAGTATCTTTGGTCCGGCCAAGTATGTAATTCACCCGGAAAGGATTATTGGGAATCATGAAAAATTTATTTTTAACGATATCGTTAGTTTTGTCTTTTAGTGTATCGGCATCCACAGAAAATATATCTGCGCTAAAGACTCCTCCCTCAGCCATTGCCTCAATGAATGAACAAGAATTAAATGAATTTGGCTTGGCGACCGCAAGGCAGGCCTACGCCATCTTATCCAAGGTGGGCAGCCCTACGGGTCAAATCGGCGGGACACTCAATCAGGCAGACAAGAATTCCGTGAATAATGCCAAGACGCTGTTGGATGACAATGCCCTGATCCAGCGTTCTTCATTAAATTATGGCCTTACCAAGGAAACTTACATTCCAACTGATGTTGATACCTTTCAGATTGACAGGTTAAAAACGACCCGCGCGGCTGGTGATGCTCTCGTTATGACTTATAACGTTAGCCTTCCCAATCGGGTTGATCTTAAAACGGGTGCGGTCATGAGCGGAAAATCAATGCCCCGTATCACTGTCATCCGCTGGAATAATAAACAAAAACAATGGCTGGTCTTTTCGCATGCTGATTTTGATACGCCTGAGGCCATATTGTGTGGCGATGAGTCTTTGAGAATGGCGCCTAAGAAATCTCAGTTTGAAGAAGCCGATATTGCACTTGGCAAGCAGACTCTTGATGATTTTGTTCAATCGCACCTACAAGTCGGCAAGCCCAAACGAGGAAAAGGTTATCAGTCCATCTTTGCTAGCGGAGAGCGCTTTGCTGGCGGAGAGCGAAATACGCCCATTTCGCTCAAAGTCAAGGTTGAGCCCAAAAATGTTGAAGCGATCCGCTCTGATCGCCTGCTAGCCATCCGTTTCGACCTGCCCAATGCCCTTACTGTGGGCGGCGAGGCCGTGGCACAAAATTACAGCCCGCGATTACAAACCTGGCAACTCAGCCAAGATGGCCGCTGGGAACTCATTGCAGCCGCTATATTTGGGGTTACTGCAAAAGTTGCCGAAGGCATCAAATGTGTTCCCCAGACGCAACCCAAGTAAGTATCTTTTGGAAGTCCCCGACTCATTGAAGTATTTTGAGAAGTGGTGATCCAGCCTTCCCTCGGATCTCAGCCGAAGAATGGTGGCACTTAATGACTCTTGGTAGCGACTCAGCGGACGCACGCCAAGGATGCCAAGTCCACTGTGAACTCAGGGGATGTTCAGGAGACTTTCACAGGGCCTCTGCGAGAGAGGTCCTTCCCCCATCACTCCACCGTGACGCTCTTGGCGAGGTTCCGGGGCTTGTCGACATCGGTGCCGCGCTTCAACGCCGCGTGATAAGCGAGCAATTGCACGGGTATCGCATGCACGATCGGTGACAATTGGCCGAGGTAGCGCGGCGTGCGAATGACATGCACGCCCTCGCTCTCGGCGAAATGGCTGTCGAGGTCCGCGAACACGAAGAGTTCGCCGCCGCGGGCCCGCACCTCCTGCATGTTGCTTTTGACCTTTTCGAGGAGCGTGTCGTTCGGCGCGATCACCACCACCGGCATCGACTCGTCGACGAGAGCAAGAGGGCCGTGCTTCAACTCGCCGGCGGCGTAGGCCTCGGCGTGGATGTAGGAAATCTCCTTGAGTTTCAGCGCGCCTTCGAGCGCGATCGGGTAATGCACGCCGCGGCCGAGGAAGAGCGCGTTTTCCTTCTTGGCGAAGCGTTCGGCCCAGGACTGGATCTGCGGCTCTAAGTTCAGGGCGTGCTGAATGCTGCCCGGTACAAACCGCAGCTGCTCGATTGCGGCAGCTTCGCCTGCCCGATCTAGCCGACCGCGAGACTTGGCAATCGCCAGCGCCAGTGTGTGCAGTGCCGCGAGTTGCGTGGTGAAGGCTTTAGTCGAGGCAACGCCGATCTCCATGCCAGCCCGCGTGTAAAACACAAACCGCGAGGCGCGCGGAATGGCGCTTTCTCGCACGTTGCAGAGCGAGAGCGTTCGCTCGTGGCCCAGCTCCTTCGCGCGCTTGAGCGCTTCCAGCGTGTCGAGCGTCTCGCCGGACTGGGAAATGGTGACGACCAGCTGGCGTGAGTCAGGCAGGCTGTCACGGTAGCGATACTCATGGCCCAGCTCGACGGCGCAGGGCAGGCGCGCGATCGACTCGATCCAGTAGCGGGCCACCAAGCCGGCGTAATAGCTCGTGCCTGAAGCGAGGATCAGCACACCGGAAAGATCCTTGAACGCCGCGTCGGCACCGGCGCCGAAGAGCTCGTCGGCATCGATGCCGCCATCGATGACCGCTTCCAGAGTGTCGGCCACGGCCCGAGGTTGCTCGTGGATCTCCTTCTGCATGTAGTGCTGGTACGGGCCCAAATCCACCGCATCAGCGCTGATTTCACTCAGCCGCTCGGGGCGGCTGGCCGGGCGACCGTCGCGATCCACTATCGTGATGCCCGTTCGGCGCAGCGCCACCACGTCGCCATCCTCGAGATAGATCACCCGCCGCGTGTGCGCAACCAGCGCGGACACATCGGAGGCAAGAAAATACTCTCCCTCACCCAGGCCCACCACCAGCGGGCAGCCCATGCGCGCGCCCACCAGCGTGTCGGGGTCACGGCGGCTCACCACACCGATGGCATAGGCGCCCGCGAGCTTGCCAATAGCGGCGTGCACGGCGCCCTCGAGGCTGCGGGCTGTTTGCAGGCAGTGGTGCACGAGATGGGCGATGACTTCCGTATCCGTCTGCGACTCGAAGGCGTAGCCCAGCCGCTTCAGCTCCTCGCGAAGCGCCTCGTGGTTCTCGATGATGCCGTTGTGGACGACGGCGATCTCGCCTGCCGAGACATGCGGGTGCGCATTGGGCTCGGTGACGCCACCGTGCGTGGCCCACCGGGTGTGGGCGATGCCGAGCCTGCCCGTGAGCCCTTCAGCCGCCACGGCGCCCGCCATCTCCGCCACGCGGCCCACACGACGAACGCGACGAATTTCGCCATCGAGAACCGCGAGCCCCGCCGAGTCATAGCCGCGGTACTCGAGGCGCGCGAGCCCGTCTGTAAGAACAGGAACGATGTCGCGCTGGGCGATGGCACCGACGATGCCGCACATGGTCGCCGACCCTCGCTACTTTTTCGGCCGCTTCCAGCCGGCGCGCGTGACCTGCTTCTTCTCTGTCACCGTGAGCTCGCCTGGGGGGACGTCCTTGGTGATGGTGGCGCCAGCGCCCACGGTGGCGCCACGACCCACCGTCACGGGCGCAACCAACTGCACGTCTGAGCCGATGTGAACGTCATCCTCGATCACGGTGCGGTGCTTGTGGGCGCCGTCGTAGTTGCAGGTAATTGTGCCGGCGCCGATGTTCACTCTCGCGCCGACTTGGCTATCGCCGATGTAGGCCAGGTGGTTCGCCTTGCTCGCCTCGCCAAGCTGGCTCGCCTTCACCTCGACGAAGTTGCCGATGTGAACCTCGTTGGCAAGCGTCGTGCCGGGGCGGATACGCGCGTACGGGCCGATCCGGGCACGCTCGCCGATCGACGCTTCCTCGATGAGGGAAAAGGGCAGAACCTCCGTGCCAGCACCGACCGTCGCGTCCTTCAGAATGCAGTTGGCGCCGATGCGCACGCCGTCGCCCAGCACGACGCGTCCCTCGAAAAGGCAATTGACGTCGATGGACACGTCGCGGCCGCACGAAAGCTCACCGCGCACGTCCAGGCGCGCGGGGTCGGCCAGCGTCACGCCGGCATCGAGAAGGGCTTTCGCGTGGTCCATCTGCAGCAGGCGCTCCAGGCGCGCGAGTTCCAGTTTCGAATTGACGCCAAGACACTCGGTTTCAGTGTGTGGGTGACAGGTGGCCACGGGATAGCCCTCTGCCACCGCAGCAGACACGATGTCCGTCAGATAGTACTCGCCCTGGGCGTTGGCGTTCGAGACGGCGGCCAGCCACCCGGAGAGCTTGCGGGCGGGCGCGGCAAGCATGCCGGTGTTGATTTCCCGCAGCGCCTTCTGCGCGTCGGTGGCATCGCGGTCCTCGACGATCGCCGCCACGCCACCCGCGGTGTCACGCACGATCCGCCCATAGCCCGTCGCATCCTCCACCTCCTGGGTGAGGAGTGCCAGCGCTCCCGGGGCGGCCTCGTCGACGAGTGTTCGAAGTGTTTCGGCACGTATGCGAGGCACGTCGCCGTAGAGGACCAGAACGACGCCGTCGGGAGACAGTGCTGGAAGGGCCTGCTGAACGGCGTGGCCGGTGCCGAGCTGCTGGGCTTGCGCCGCCCAGACGAGACCGGAATTCGCGAAGCGTTGCCGCACGGCCTGGGCACCGTGGCCCACCACCACCACGATGCGCTGCGGCGCAAGCGCTTGGGCCGCCCCAATGACATGGTGAAGCATGGTGCGCCCGCCGAGGGGCTGCAGAACCTTGGGCAGGGCCGAGCGCATGCGCTTGCCCTGGCCCGCAGCGAGGATCACAACCTGAAGCATGGGGCTCACCTGCGCGCGCCCCCGCGCCTAGCGCTGCTGGCGGAGCTTGCGGATGGCGGCGAGCTGGGCGACCGATTCGGCGAGCGCCGCCTGGGCTTCGGCGATTTCCATCTGGCCGGAGCGATTGGCAATGGCCTCTTCCGCCGCGCGCTTCGCCTCGAGCGCCTTTTCCTCGTCGAGATTCTCGGCCCGCACGGAGGTGTCAGCAAGCACGGTCACCACATGCGGCTGGACTTCCAGCATGCCGCCCGAGACATAGATCACTTCCTCGCGATCCTCGCCGGGGCGCTTGACCCGCACGGTGCCGGGCCGGATGCGCGTGAGGAGGGCGGCGTGGTCGGGCATGATGCCCAGCTCGCCCGCCTCACCCGGGGCGACGACCAGCTCGGCCTCGCCGGAGAAGATGGCCTGCTCGGCGCTGACGATATCGACTTGAAGGGTCTTGGCCATGGGCGCTTACTGGAGCGTCTTCGCCTTCTCGAAGGCTTCCTCGATGGTGCCCACCATGTAGAAGGCCTGCTCGGGGAGGCTGTCGCATTCGCCCGCCACGATCATCTTGAAGCCCTTGATGGTGTCCTTGAGGGTAACGTACTTGCCCGGCGAACCGGTGAACACCTCAGCCACGTGGAACGGCTGCGACAGGAAGCGCTGGATCTTGCGTGCCCGCGACACGGCAAGCTTGTCTTCCGGCGAGAGCTCGTCCAT
>Ga0075471_10000553_pt1 | contig 22609 bp, 36 predicted proteins | sample DEB19_08_DNA_2_FD_74787 | JGI IMG/M metagenome (GOLD analysis project Ga0075471, IMG submission 74787) | Aqueous microbial communities from the Delaware River and Bay under freshwater to marine salinity gradient to study organic matter... | ecosystem: Environmental > Aquatic > Marine > Coastal ... | reverse complement strand
CCGTTAGTTCCAAGCCATAGGATATCACCAGCGGTATACCCAGTTGAAAGGTCTATACCATCAACATATCCACGGGTAACAATTGGGCCGTTGTTGCTTGCCGTGATGTCTGCACCAACAACACCAATAGTTTTGGATGATGTGGTGTCACTGGTGTTGTCGGCTCGTTTTACCGTGGCGTGGTCACCTGTGGCGCCAAACAGGTAGACACAGGTACCTGTGGTAATGGTGGTGGATTCAGCATTCCGCACATACGAAACGAGGGGGATATGGCTGTTTACCCAAGATACGCCGTTATACGAAAGACCTTGAAACTCTTCTGGGGAAGCAACAACGACATCTGACAGGTCGTTTAAGGCGAGCGAGCCAGAACCGGGGGTAGCGGGAGCAAACTTTGATCCGTTGTATGAAAGAACATTACCGGTGGACGCACCGGTTGTATCAATCTCAACCCCCTTAACAAAGAGGGACTTTAGAAAGTTAGCCATGTCTGCCTTTTAAGTTGTTAGCCGATTACAACTACCTTGTACTGGTTGCTCGTCGGTGCGGTAGCAAAAGACAGTGTAACGGTATTTGTGGTCGCATGCGTGACATCAGCAAAAACAACCTCTCCGCTGGATGCCGTGTACAGACTAACAACAACATCGGTGGTGCCAAGATTATGAGTAACCGTAATCGTACTATCTGCGCCATTACCCACACTAGCCGCATATTTCGTGGTGGCTCCCAAGTTAGTACGGGCATCGGCGGCGGTGCTAGCACCCGTACCACCGTAACCAACGCCCACAACCGTACCCTGCCAAACACCAGTACCAATGGTGCCGACCGAGGTCAGGCTGGACGAAGTAACACCAGAACCAAGGGCCGAGCCCGAGAGAACCTGAGTACCGTTGATGTAGTACGCCTTGCCACTCGCAAGATTCAGGTGCTCAGAGGAGGTCCATGCATCCGTGGCGTCAACCCAGTTAAAGGTCTTATTCGTGGCGCCACTAAGGGTAATACCACCGCCATCAGCACCAGAATCCAAAGTGTTGCCCTCAGCCAACACAATGTTCTTGTCGTCAACTGTGATGGTTGTGGAGTTAATTGTGGTAGTGGTTCCGTTAACCGTCAAGTTACCGGCAATAACCACTGTACCTGCGGCATTACCCACATTGATTGTCGTAGCGTCTCCACCAAAGTTAATGGTGGTGGCCGTGGTATTGAGCAAGGCAAATGTCGTGCTACCGGTCGTCAAACTCGTGGTGATGGCAGGAGAAGTACCAAACACGAGTGCCCCGGTGCCGGTTTCATCCGAGATAACTCCCGCCAACTCAGACGAAGAGGTAGCCGCAAAGACACTCAATTTGTCGGTAGTCTTGGCCACATTCGTAATAGCACCCGTATTACCATTAACACTCGTAACACCAGTGGAAGCCGTTAAATAAGTATTGGTATCAAGTTCCCAAGTGTTTGCGGCAGTTTTCTTCAGAAGTCCCGAAGTACCCGTCAGGGCCGCAATAGCCGCTAGATCACCGTCGTACGGTTGCCAAGTCCCTGAGCCACCGGAACTGATCTCCACCCAACTTGTGCCATTGTGATACTTAAGAGCCATGACGCTGGCCGATGTATCAAAGTACATCCCACCAGCCTTGGAACTGGGGGACGGTGTGGTGCCGAGGTTGTGAATGACAATGTTGCGAATCTCATTGCCATTTAAATCAATATTGTTTAGGAACTTAGACATAGAACCTCACGATAAGTAGGCTTTACCACCAAAAGAGGCCGTAAAGGATATTGAGAGCGAATTGACTGACGTATATGTTACATCACCAATAACCACATTTTCACCGCTATCTACCACTGTGACAGCGGGATAGAACCCCAAATTGTGCGTTACAGACCAAGTGGATGCCGAGGTGTTCTGATTATGGGTGTATGAACCACCTGTGGGGAGAACAAAGTTCAGTACTTGGGAAGGGGCAGTGCCCGTAATGCTGACCGAGGCGGCTCCAGCAGTAACAGTTCCAATAGTTAGGACATTGGCAGGGCCAGCCACACCAGCATCGTGAACTTCTAGGGTACGATCAGCGGGCTCATCAACGACCGAATTGGTCTTCGTTCGGGTAACAGTAACAAATTTACCCGCTGGGCGGCTGATCTCTACGCTACTCATGCCGGGGGTGACGCCACCGCGGCAGTAACAATGATTGTTCCAGCCGCCAAGTTATCCCAGTCGCCAGCAGTATCCTGAACAAACAGGTCAAATGCGTAACTACCCGCGGCTATGGTGTTTTTGTCGGAAACATGCATCTCAAGCGTGGCGCCAGTGGCTGGGGCCAGATAACCACGGCGATTTCCGGTGAGCGCAGTGATTGTCGCCTCACTTGGCACCGAGGAATACCAGCGCAGATCAAGTACCGTGGCTCCCGTGGAGTCAACGGCCTGCAAGTAAGCGTTCTGGACGGTAATGATAACCCCGTCCGAGTCCCGCCAAGTAAAGGTACGGCGGAAGTCCACATGTTGCTTGAATCGTATCTCCATTGTCTGTGAGTCCTCCGAAGGGGTGATGTCGTTAGATGCTTCTACGGAGATAATCCCGCGAACAACTGGCTGGGTAATCGTGGCAGTTTGCCCGGGGTACACGACTGCCCGAGTACAGGTAGCAATCACATCAAACTCAAGGTCACCCGTGGGAAGATTAAGGGTGTCCTCCTCGGTCAGAGCAATGAGTATCTCACCCTTATTTGTTATGGTAATACCGAACTCCATACGCCCCGTGGTGCTGGTTTTGACTGCCCCTCGGGCTTCAGTGACCTGAACGAGTCGGCGGGTACGACGGTCTTTTACGACGACCATCCGCTCCCAAGGGAGACCTTTAGTGAGTGTATATGACGCCCGTGAAACCATACCTGCAATAATACCTCATTCCTCGTCGTCAGGGGTAAAAACACCAGCAAGATGGAAGATTAGTGCGGCTACGGAGATAATAATGCCAGTCCGCTTGACATCACCGCTCAGAGTGATCAAGACCAGAGCGGTACCGGCTAGCGTCCACGCCAGTGCGGCGGATTCTTTCCAAAGTTTCTTCATTGTCATTTCCTCACTCGGGTGGTTGGGGTGGGCATTGCAAATACGACCGCTGTTGCCGCGACTATTACACGCCGTACCCCGACCGAGACATTAGATCCAGTGGGTACATAACTATCAAATTGTCCACCAAACACGTTTATTTGGGATTCAAACTCTTCCTTAACCCCATCGGGGGCCTCGCTAAGCGTCAAGGCAATCTGTTCCGCCTGTTCATCCGTCAAATCGGCCTCAGCAATGGATGAAATCAGCGCCTCTGTCTGAGCATCAGTTAGTTCAACGAGTACCTCGTTGCTCAATAGTTCGCCAATTACCTCAGTATCTAGTTCTGCGATGTCAATTGTATCAATAAGTTGGTCTATTTCTTCTGAATTAAGTTCAGTGATAGACGAAACCAACTCGTCAACTACCGCAGTTGAATCATTGACTTCCTCAGGAACAGTCGTAGTAGGACTGGTTGATTCCGGTATGGAGGTGCTCGTAGATGTTGAGACGACCGTTGTTGTAGTGGAGGTAGTAGAGGCCGGGGGCGGGATAACCACAGGAGGGGCAGTAGTGATAATCGGCGCTTCGGTAGAAGGCGCCACAGTGGGCGCAACCGTAGTCACTGTCGTTGATGTCGTTTGGATAACAGATGTAACAGTCGGGGCCGCAGTAGTTGTCGTAGTTGTCGTCTCCACCACCGTGGAGGTAGTTGTCGGAGGTTCCGTGACAGGGACAGTCGTTTCGGGGACAGTAGTAGAAGTTGTCGTCGTTGGTTCCGTGGATGTTGTAGTGGGGGCCCATGTTGTCGTAGTCTCCGGAGTCGTAGTCGTTGTGTTTATCGGATTTCCGTTAAAGGATAGTTCATACTGGACATTCCAAGTGTTATTCCAAGTATTCCAAGCATCAGGGTTTCCACAACAAATGCCAGCGCGAAGTCGGTAATTGCCTGCTGGCAGAGAAATATCTATGTTTGACTGTAAACCATAGTAATCGTCATTGGCGGCGACCAACACCCCGGTATCGCTGTTATATAGCCAGAGATGCGGGTCAGATGGATACCCGGGCGGGTCGTAGGTGCGTGCCGTGAATTGGGTCGTCTCTGAGTACGAGAACCAAAAGTCAGTCGGTTGCGTGATAATTGGGTTGTCAGAGGCGTGAACCGTCTGTACTGGAAATATGGCAACGGCTATAAGTAGCCATTGAAGTGCCCGTGTGATGCGCCAGTATACGGCGCGGGTCACTTCTTCTTTGCTGTGGTTTGCTCTGCGACCTTGGCAAGTTCCTTCGTCGCCTTATCAAAGAACGAGGCAATATTGGGGTTGCCCACCAACGTGGACACCCAAGCCAAAACCGCCGAGACGGCGGGAATAACAACTACAGCAAGTTCAGGATTGTTACGAAATGCGTAAGCGACTAGACCGAGGATTGCTCCCTTTCCAGTCTGGTCCATAATCTGAGTCTTCATTTCTTTTCCTCCAAGTGGCGGTTGAGTCGCTCTTCCACGCGGTCGTGGTCCTTACGCAGGTACTTTACGTCTGCTTGAACCTCAACTATTGTGGTGTGCGTGTCGCTAAGGCTATCAGAGAGCCTGTCTAGTTTCTGTTGTACCACTGCGTGATCTTTGGCATTTTGTCGGCTAAATCGCGTGATAATAGCGACGATGATCGCCCCAACCGCGGTGACAGCGGCGGCTTGAACTCCCTCAGCAACAGTGATGGCCCACATGTCACTTAACCACCGTAAGTGTTACAGAAAACGATCCCGGTCCTGTCGGGTAGGTACTAATCACGGTAGCGCTCCTCCAACCTTCTGCCTTTGCTCTGCGGAGAGCAACGGTTCTTGCATCACCGATGTAGGGGGTGTTGATGTCGTAGGTGATAATCATGCAAGAACCTCAGTACCGGGTACGGGAATTGAACCCGTCTACGAGTGTATATAAGACACCTTGCGTCAACCAGACGCACCACCCGGTGCCATCAGTATAAGGCCCGGGTGATGCGTGGTCAAAGAAGCAAGGTCAGCGGTCGTAATCCTCGTCGTCGTGCGGGTCGTTGACGTAATCTTCCTCACTACCGTTTTCGCCTACGAACGAGAAACCGTGCATGTCCTCAGGGTCAATGTAGCCCTCGGCTCCAGTGTCCAAGCGTACAGCGCGACCGGTTCCGCCGCGGCGTGCCCGCGAGCGCATAGCCTCAACAACATGCATGTGCGGGTCAGCAATCGGGCGACCTCTGTGATCGTGTGCCATTTTAAAACCTCCATAGATCGGGTGGTTTTATTTTACACGATTTTTGGGTACTACATATCCAGAGGCATCACGATGATGGGGGTTCTTTCGCCAACCCATGCACCAAGGATGTTGAAATCGGTGTACTCCATTGCGTCATCCAGCGAGAGACCGTCGCGCTCAATAAGAATGTTGATAATGGATTCCCACGAGTACACCGCCAACACAGGGGTGTTGATCCTATTGGTGATGCCAATGATTGCTTCGTCAAAGCCATCCAGCAAAAGCACCTCTTCGTCATCAGTAATGGAGACGATGTGCTCTCTAATGTCAGGGTTATTCAATGTGTTGAACATTTGTGCTCCAATTCTTATCTTACTTTTAATCCAATTTGTGTACTTTTTGGGGTGATTTGGGCACCCCTCGAACGCGCCGTTCTATTTTACCCTAGTTCGACTTCTCAACCTTGTATAACGACCACCTGTATGCCTTAGATAAAGCACGGGGTGGATGACGACAGGGTCGTCATCGCCACAAGTGCCGCCGCCTCGTCCATTGGCAAGCCGAGGGCGTTCAGTACTGCGACGGCGTCCGAACGGGTCTGAACCTCAATGTCGCGCTTTCCCTGCTTCCTGAGTGCGATGACTTCAGAAACAGAGAGCCGGGGTGCTGACGGGTTGACCGCCAGCCACTGATTCACATAATGCTTCAATTTATTCTCCAATGGCAAATCTTGCCCGTAGTGGTTCCCCCTTGACAAGTGCCGCCGCGGCGCGGTGGTGTCCTGCCAAGATTCGGTGTATTCCGGTGGACTTCTGAATATACACGAACGGCATTGCATTTCCACGCTGATCCTTGTCCGAAGCCAGCCCTTCCTTGCCCTCAAAGTAGTGCAAGAAATGAGGTGACACAAGTGACGGCTGGTTGGCGTGGAGAGCACGGGGGTCGAAGTCCCGAACAGTCTCGGGGGTGTTGTCTTGATTCAAGACATGGCCGACAAGTTCCTTGTCGTAGGGAGCATACCTATCGGTCTTCTCCCACGGGACAGACCCAACGGGGTGATAGCCCGATGTCAACTTTTCTAGAGTCAGCCCACTAGCCGCGGCCCTTGGGTTGGTTTCCAAATATTTCTTGTACTGTTCGATCTTTGCAGGGTCAGTCTCGGTCCAGCGACCAAAGACAGTGCCGGGGTCACGGCTACCGTACGCCTTGGTGACCCCCGGACGAATCACGGGGTACGCCATACCGGCGAGGTCAGACAGTTGACTTGATAGGTGATCTCGTGCGCTCAATTCTGCTTCTCAATTTTGTCGAATACTGCGTTGATCTCTCCAGCGTCTAACTTACCATCATCAATGTATGCCCGCGCAAGTCCTTCAATAACTGTGGACATACCGCCGATTCCCGCCATGAGGCAGGCTTTCCACAATGGTACCCCCGCGATGGCTCCTGCGCCAACCACACCAAGGGCGGAGGCGGCAAATACTGCCAGAATCCGCATGCTAATTGCTTTGAGATTTGTAATATCGTTCATAAAGTGCAATTATACTATGACCATGCATACTGAGGCTTGGGACTTTTTAACACTTAAATCCAAAGAACTACACCCCACCAGCATTTTGGATATCGGGGGCCGGAACATCAACGGTAGCCCTCGTGACCTTTGGCCTGATGCTCCTTATACGGCCTTAGACCACATCGGTGGCGAGGGCGTGGATATAGTTGCGGACGCAACTACTTGGAATCCAGACCGGCTTTGGGACATGGGACTCTGCACTGAGATGTTTGAGCACATATCCCCTGTTGATTATCGTAAAGTTTTACAAGTTCTGGGTAAGGCGATCAAATATCAGGGGGTGCTTCTGATTACTTGCGCCACTGATCCAAGGTACCCGCACTCCGCCTACGGAACACCGGGAATGCCCGAGGATGAGTTTTATGGCAACGTGGACCCATTAGACCTAGCACTTGCTTTAACGGAAACTAATTGGGAATGCCGTGATCTGATCATTGATCGAAACCACGGTGACCTGTATGCAGAGGCAGTAAACCTAAGTCAGAACGGTTGAGGTATCGTGCCGATTCCTACAGGCCACAGGTCGTAGGGCTTATAGAACGGGTCATTGTTGATTTTACCCACCCATGCCTCAGCCCGATGGCGGTAATCTTTCTCGCAGATACCCAGCATGCTGATGTGCTTACCAGTGGCCCACCAAAAGTTTCCTCCCCAAAAGGGATTGGGATTATCAGGGTTAATCGTGTAGTAATGACACCCAGCCGTGGTGTACCCCTCATCCAACACCTGTACGGCTCGTTGCCAGTCCACGATGTTGACTCTGGTCATTCCGTTACGCCAAATATCATTAACCGGGGCAAAATTAGCCGCACCTTTGGTGTGGGCGTAGACGTAATATGCGTCAGGGTCTTGTACTGCCATCTCGTAGAGTGGATCAAGAGTTACTTGCTCCCACCCGCCCGGTGCAGTAGCGGCGACATTGTAAGTAAGACCATGGAGAGCAAGATACTCCTGTGCCAAAACAATGTTCGTAGAGTTACCGACAAAGCCGATATTTAGAGAGGCTAGGTTCTCGTAAAGCCCGTAGTTAACCAGCGCTCGTATATGGTCAGGTACGCATAATTGCCAATTACCATCTGCGTACAAATGGTAAAAATGATGTATACGAGTACCCGACATAAGTGCTGGTCAGAGGTCAAAAGATAACTGATCTGGATGAACCGTGGAAGGTTTGCGCGGGGGACGAGAACTCTTAAGCACGCTCTTTAGTGCCTCACGCCCTGCGGATATTGTGCTCTTAGGTACATCTTCTTTGTAAATATTATTTAGGGTTGCCTCACCGAGCACATAATCGTCGTCAAAATCCAAGGCATTACCTATCTTGGTTGACACCTCTGAGTGAGGAACAATGCCACGATCAGCCATGTGCTTTAACATACCCATGCTGTGCTCGGATAGGTCGTCGGACGGTTTTAGTGGTAATCCTTGTGTGTCAGCCATATGCTTGGCGATGCCGAGCAAGTTCATGGAATGTATGCGCCCAATACGGCTACCCGCTAAGTAAGTCACCTGATAATGCTCGGGTATCCCCGGCTCGTGCTGAAATAGCACTTGCTGTCCTCCCTTTGGCACCTTTCTGTTCAACCGCTCTAACTGGTCATTAAGGCGTCCAGTGCTCTCCTCGGGAGTAGCGCCGGGTGGAGAGTCAAAGATTTCCATTTGCCTGCTACCGCGGGCGGGCATATGTTCCATTTCAAATTGCGAATGGATTTGTACTGCGGGGGGTGGGGTAACTGAATCTGTCGGTACGGTCGGCTCAACAGCCGCCATGCTTAGCATGGTGAGTTTTCCTTTTCGGTCGTATTTGGCATTCCTTATATATCGCATTACAACTCCCTTGGATCAACCGCAGATACCCCATGACGACCAAAAACCACTGCTGAGGCAAAAACATGTGATCTTGGGGAGAACCCTTTAGAAATGACGAGACCCGGGGCTGGATCAGCGAGGCCAGTTTTACCACGAACTGTTTTTCGCAATCGCACATCACCGGGTTCTGTGGGAACTTCAAATACTGTTTTATCGCCCACTGAAACTTTACCGAGACGAATACGCAATGGCTGTTCTTCCCCAGAAGGTGTGTCGGTAGTGGGGGTGCCCATGATCAAAGTATTGCGGGTCTTTGCCCTTGTGGGGTTATTAAGAGCCTGAACAAACTGAAATTTATTAATATTTATTCTGGGGTTTAGCACAACTCCACCAGCGGTCTGACCCACGGATTTGTTACCCCGAAGAACAGAGTACACCGGGAATCCCGCTTCACGACTCATAGGGGCGTGGAGGTGGACGCCCACCTCTTCACCACCTGCAAGATCGGATATTTCTCCCCAGTCAAGGAGTTCGCGGGACGGCATAAGTATTACTCCTACGCTTTTTAACTAACATGGCGCAGTTTACTACAACTGCCTGTGGATAACTCAGTCCCCGTTTAACCCAGTTGTCGAATACGAGTCATCCTCCTCTTCCCACTGGGGTTGGCGGTCATGCAGTTGGGTAACACCAAGGTATTCAATGGGCCCACCACGGCGAGCATCGTGTTTGTGAATGATGTACGAGATACTCCCCGGGTCCTCGTGGTGGTTACGGTACTGAAGTACCTCACCCCGCTTTACTCGGGGGTCTACTGGAACCGTTTCCCAAAGTGTGGGACCCGGGTCAGGAGCGAGATCATTGACACGCTTATTGCTATAAGGGCGTTCAGGGATATGTTGATCGTCGGCCCACACCTCAGAGCGAATCATGTGCCGAGGAATCCGGTAATGGTGCATAAACGCGCGGTCTTCGTCTGCTTCGGCGCGGTCAAGGGCGGAGTCCTTGGTACCACCAAAAAGATATGTTTTTGGAGAAATTTGCGACAAATGGGGTGCAACGTCATCTAACGATGAGTGGTAAAAATCCACGAACTGAGTTTGATGGAGGTTACTTCTAGCGGCCATGTTATTCAAATCCCGGAAGAGTAAGTTGGGTGTTTTCTCCTGTTTTCTTCGCCTTGCGTTCCTCCTTATCGGGGTGCATGATTTGAGCAATATGCCTCTTCGCACGGGAAGCGTTATAGGTTACGTCTTCTGCACCACGCCATTGAGAAGTATAAAGGTTGGGACGCGACCCTAATATAGAATCAGATGTTTCAAAGGAAAAGTAATTCGTAGGCCGGTGTGGGACCTCAAAGGACGGAATAGCACCAGAATCCGATAAGTGCCTCACAATTCTCAGGCTGTGTTGAGATAAGTCATCTGATGTTTCAAGTGGCTGACCCGTTGTTTTGCGAGAATCAAGATCGGCCATACCAAGTAGAGTCATGGCGCTCATTCTGGAGCCCAGACCATCCTTGGAAACCAAAAGGCCAACCTTTGGTGGGCGAGCAGGCGTATAACTAAACAACTGCAATTGCTCGTTTTCCCTCGCTGGGCGTATTGGGGCGTCATCAGGGCCGTCATAATCCCAAATGTGAGCATTAGGATTATCAATTAATCCAGATTCGTGCCAAGGTTCTACTAACCAGTGAGGATCATCTCGGTAAGCATCTTCGTCAGCCATGTCGACACCAACGGGTTTAGGGTGTTTCCTAGAAAAAACTTGGGATTGCATCGTTACTCCGGGATGATTCTCAACATCTAAGAGAGCGGATGGCTGTTCATCGGGTTGCCCATGGAGATAAGCACCATAAGTGGTCCGATTGTCATGGGGGTGGTACTGTCGTGTGTACCGTGTTATTCTGGAACCTCTGGCCATGTGCTTATTCTACCATTTATGTAATTAGGTTACTTCTAGCGGCCATGTCAGTCCTCAAACAACTTTAATTGAGTGTCATTAAGAACTGGCGCTGGCTTTGGTGAATAAATAGGCTGGTTTTTGCGCCCACGCCCTAGGCGCATTAAGTTGGTGACATGCCTGCGCGCTTGACGAGATTGGTGGGTTACATCAATACGGTATCTATCGGCGTCAGACAATGGAGATAGAGAGTTAAGCGTATTAGTTGCTCTATGAAAGTTAATACTGTTACTAGGCTCTAGATCGTAGCCGTCTTCGTCTTGCGGATGGTCAATAACCCCTGCGTCAGCAAGGTGACGCACGATCCGCATGCTATGCGGTGAGAGGTCCGTGCTTGGTGCTAGTGGCTGACCAGTACGAGCGCGAGAATGTAAATCTGCCATACCAAGCATTGTCATGGCACTAATTCTGGCCCCCGGATTATCACGAGAATACAGTGCGTCTACGCTATGGTTGCTTTCGGGTGAGTTATAGAACATTTGTAGTTGTTCGTTTTCCCGAGCGGGGCGCAGACGAGTATTAGACACACTGGGTGATTCTGACACCATGCCGGACTCATGTATTGAAACAAATCCGGGAATGTCAGTTTTAAGACTATTTATATGATCTATTGACTCTTTATCAAACGTAATCATACTGCTCATATGTTGGCCTAAAGTCAATCTGTCATCGCGCATCCGCTCAGGGGTTTTTATGTGTGTATAAGTCCTGTCCCCCTGCTTGTGGACATTCAACATGGCCGCGGGTCGTTCCTCAGGATCATCGCTAAGGTACGAAGAATAACTAATACCGCCCGGATAAGGATCAATAAAGTAACGAGCCATAAGTACCTACTTAGAGTCCCAGCCCTCTAGGGGCATAGATAGTTGCTCCGGCTTCTCAGGTTCCGCCTTGGTCTTTGTCTTGCCAGAGCGCAAAATGTTGGAGATATGACGCTTGGCGCGAGGCGCGTCGTGCGTTACGTCATCTGCAAGATGGGAAGAAGTGTGTTCTCCGTAGGTTACATCGTTGTTTAGATTAGTCTCAGCCGCATAAAAGTTCAGTCGGTTCTGAGTATCGTCTGGAACATCTGCGGCTGAGATCGCGCCAAGATGGCCTAGATGTCGCACAATACGCATGCTGTGCTCGGATAGGTTGTCCGATGGTTTAAGGGGCGTTCCAAATCTTTCGCGTGAATGAAGATCGGCCATACCAAGAAGTGTCATGGCGCTCATTCTGGAGCCCAGCCCTTTTCGGGAAATCAGAGTGTCAACTACTGATGGACGGGCAGGGGTGTAGCCAAACAACTGTAATTGTTCGTCTTTCCTTGCTGGTCGCGCTGGGACGTTGGAATTAGTTGGGTTATCAACTAATCCAGACTCATGCCAAGGTGTTGTGTCACTAAACATTGGATGCTGGTAAAACTTCTCTCTATCAATAGAGGGATATACGTTTTGATTAGAGTCCGTACCGTCATGGATTACCGTTTGGTATGTTTTCTCGGGGTGATGCTCAACTATAAGAAAAGCGGACGGTAATGCATCCCTATTATTGTCAGGATAGGAACGATAACCACTCACGAGCCCATCGTCACTCACATATCGTGTATAGCGTGGTTTTGAAGAGTCAGTCACCGCTAGCCTCCTTGGCCCACTTCTCTGCCCAGTAGTCGTGGAGATGATCGGGTGCACTCATGGTGTTATTTTACACCAATATCAGAACTTAGCGATATGTCCGTACTTTTGCCGCAACTCACGACGATTACGGAACGCCCGTCCGGCCTCCGCACGCACAAGTCCAGAATAGGGATACGGCCTGCCTCCCATGTTGTCTTCTCGCGTACGGCGAACATCAGTATCAACCTTCATAAAGAACACAGGATCATCCATCATATCGCTGTGGTCATGGGGGCTCACCTCATGCAGGTTTTCTATACCCTGAGCCATCATGGCACCTGTAAGGCGCCACAAATGCTTACCATAGTCAACCTTGCGGTTAGGGTTCAATGCTTGACTGTCCATTGTTTCTCCTTAACTTAGAACTTAACAATATGTCCGTACTTTTCGCGCAATGCGCGGCGATTACGGAATGCGTCACCGGCCCATGAGCGCGTCACCTCAGAGTCTTCAAAGGGCTCTCCACCCTTACGATCTGCGATGGTACGACGAATGTCGTCGCTCACTCCCTTCCCTAACCCGGGGTTTTCCAGCATGTAGTTGTAGTAATCTGGTTTATTAACATATGTGTTAAGGCCGTCAACTTCATCAGCCATCATTGCGCCAACGAGGCGTCGATGACTGAGGCGATCAACGGTACGATTCGGATTCAAGGCTTGTCTGTCCATAGGTACTCCTTAACTTTTCAGTAATTATACTTCTTTAACAATAACAAATTTGCTACTGCTGAAATTTTTAACGCCCGGATTTCCATAGTCAGGATCGTCGTTATACGGATCGCTGTGTATCTGTGACTCCGGACTGACCTCGTAGACTCTTCCACCGTACTGAGCGGCGTTTTCTGGGTTATCCGTCGCAAAGGAGTGCAATTCGTCCGTCCCATATCCCGGTGTGGTGTTCTGGAGAATGTCACCGGGCTGTAGGAGGTGGCGCGAGCCGTGGAATAGGCGTGGATTAAGCGCGTCTTTAGCGCTCATTACAGATGTCTCCTAGTGATTGGGTCATACACTAAAGACCGCTTACCAGTACCAATGATGTTAACAGTTGTGTTTCCGTACCGCCCTGTGCGGTGTAATTCTTCAAGAGTACCTTCTGTGGCATCAGCACTACTCATCCAATCGCCATGCTTTTTATGTGAAGGTGGAAACTCAATAGATGCGGCAAGGGCATGGGGCAACCCTTTTGAGAAGTCATCTGGATCGGTTGCTTCTGTGTACTCTGGGTGCTTCATCCCCGGTCGTTGGGCAGACAAGGAATAGTGCCTTTCGTTACCCTTTATTGTTGCTCCTAAATGATGGATATTACCCTCGTTACCAACCACTCTGGATTCAAAATAGTAGTTATTCCCAGTATCATGGGGCTTTATCACAAGATTCTGTGAGACAGTAGGTAAAGTAACACCACCAATGACGGAATGCGTGCCATACAATGATATGCCAGATGACTCTTGGAATGCTTTTAGGTGGTTGATGAACTGGTCATCGTGGAGTGATTCAGACGCGCTCATGGGTCAATTTTACCATTCAGTCGTTATCGTCGTCACGGGGGTGCAGTGGTCGCTCATCCACGCGGTTGTAGTGCACAGGTAGGCCCTCTACCTCGTTATAGGCTTTATACGACACGGGAACGAAGGCGTGGGGGTCGGCGGAGGCGATGCGGTGGTACCCGTTGAGTACCGTGATAAACCGTCCCTGCTTGCTCACCTCAACTGGGTTGACAATGCCCTCCCGCTGGATACTGCGGAAAACACCGCTGGTAACCGCCTCCTCAGCCTTGCGCTCCCAGAAGGCGTCCTCAACGGTCTTCGGGCGTCGCTGTCCTGTGTAGTCGTCCCTCACATGGCCGCGAGCATTCTCCACATCCGCATGGGTGACCTCCGTAGGGGTCGCCTCCTTCAGCGTGCTGACGGGCATGAATAACTGATCGTTAAGGTGGTGAAATGCGACCATGGGTTAATTTTACCAGAATAGGTCTACATCGTGGAATAGTGGGCCAGTTAAGACGGTCTCCGCATATGGTGTTGCACCTCAGGGCTGGTTATCCAATCCATAAGGGCGGTCGGGAGTTCATGTTCACTGACATTCAAGTGGGCACCAACAGTACCCCAGTTCTCGGGGTACTTATAGGAACCATCTTCGTTACTTTCATAGCGCCCATAATGGAGCAGATCGACTTGGAATCCACCGGTCTCGGGGTGTGCTCCCCCTGAGATAAGGACATCAGGGTCACCAGTATCCACAGCAAACTCACGACGCCCAGTATGCTTCAGTGTGTACCCAAAATCAGACAAATTTCTAATTCCAGACTGAGTTCTATTGATCTGATCCTCATCCAATGGGCCTAAAACGCCGGGACTACCATGCCCTAGTGGTGCAGGGTTTTTTGCGCGACGCTCAACGGCGTTTAACAACTCTTGTTCATACGCTGAGAACTGTGGGCCAGTGGGCTTGGGCATGTTACTCCTAGTTGGAATAGGTCTATATCGCCATTTTAGCAGTCAGTGGGGGGTCTTTCCTACCCCCCACCCGAGCGAGCGCCCCCGCTTAACCATGGGGGGGTGCAATGTTGTTGCATTTGCAACAATCTCCCCCGTGCCCCGCCCCCTCACCGGCTCAGCCTCCTCTCACTGCACAGAAAGCCAATGGAATCAGGCTGGTTGGGCGCATGGCGCAGTTTGTTGCATTTGCAACAACCTAGGCGTGGGTCTACAAGTTGTTGCATTTGCAACAAAGCGGTGTGGGGGTAGGTACTCTCCCCATTCCCCCTCCCATTATCCACAGGCTTATTGCCACCACCCCCACCCCCCTATTCACCCCTCTGTACCGTTCACGGGACACCCTTTGGGGGCAAATAAATACCCCTCATTTATGCCCTCTGAGCAGGGATTATGTGCCTAGTTTCGATCAGGGAGAAATCGTGTGTACAGTGTGTGTGTCGCTGAGAGCGAGGTGGTCGGGGTGACCTGACCACCAAGCCCCCAGCAGTTCCCTGACAAACACAGCCCATGCCCCACCGTACGGTTCGCACCGCCACGCTGGTTGTCCCCCCTGAGAGGGATGCCCGCACCATTCCGGCGAGTGCCCAATGCGAACGGCGCTGTCATCACAACTGCGAAGCCCGATGCCCAATCGTCGCTCCGAACTACGCCAACACCAAGGTCTGTTCGGGGCGCCACCAACGGCGACGGAGCCCACCTGAAACATCGGTGGACATCTCCCCGCCAGCATCACCTGCTTCCACCACCATCCATGCTCTGCCCACCTCGTGGGCGTGCCGGTGGGTAGGTCACCCTGCCCACCTCAGCACGAGAGCCTGTGCCCGAGACTCGGGGGATGGCGGTGGCGACGGTGGTGCCGGTGGAACGACCAACGACGACGAAGCCTCTCGTTCAGGGGACTCACCTCCCGCACACTGAAAGCGCTCGGCAGTAACCCAACAATGCGCCCCTAGCAAGGGCAAGGTAGAGGCATTGAAGTCACGGACGGGGGAGCCCTGAAACATGGGGCGACGATGCAGAATCACCCCCGCCCACCACTGTCCCGTAACGGGACGGTCAACCCAAACCACCACCACCAAAGGAGACACCCATGAAGAGCGACTTCCCCGAAGGCATTGCCGACCTGCTCACCAAGGCACCCACCACCAAGAAGGAGAAGCAAGTGAAGACCACCACCACCACCAAGGAGACCACCGTGCCCACCACCACCCCTGTCAACGACAGCCTTGACGAACTGATCAACGGGGCGCTCGTCGCCATCGGCAATGAGATCGTCGCTGGCATCGCCCACGAGGAAGCGCTCCGCTCGGCGTGCTTCGCCGTCCACACCGCCACCGAGGCGGGTGTCAGCGTCCGAGCCTTGGAGAAGGCTTCGGTGGAGGTCATCGGCAAGAAGATCAGCAAGACCACCATCGCTCGCTACGCCAAGGTCGGTGAGGCGCTCGTCGCCAAGCCCGAGTTGGTCGCCAGCGAGGTGCTGAGCGCCATCTACGCCGACGAAAATGCCAAGACCAAGGCGACCAAGGAAGCCAAGGCCAGCAAGGCCAGCGCCGAGAGCGACGAGGCCATTGCCGAGGGCGACGACGAGGTCGTGGACAGCATTCCGGTGGACTTGGAGTTCATCGTGGATGCGCTCGTGGATGCCCCGATTCAGGGTCTCAAGAGCGTGAGCGCCCACCTCTTCCTCACCGAGTCGGACGACTACGAGGTGTGCCTCGCCGTCGCTCAGGGTGCGCTCCTCGCCGGTGCCACCCTCTCGGGCGACGACGAGGTCAGCGAGGCGCTCCGAGTCCTCGCTGAGGCGGTCGCCAAGATCGCCAAGCAGTGACGGCTGTCCCGTAACGGGACACCACCGCCGGTCAACGTGAGCGCCCCACGGGGGGCGAGCATTCTCACGGTGGGTTCAACTCCCACCACCGGCACCAGCCGAAGGCGTACGACATCACTCTCGTGCGCTGACACCGGCAACAACCCCCACGGGACAGCAAACTCCCGTGGGGGAGGCTCTCACCACCACCAACCAACCAACCAACCCAACCAACCCAAGGAGACCCAACCATGACCATCTTCGCTGACCGCACCGGCTGGCTGGACAACGATCTTGAGGTGCATGACTTCTTCGTCAGAGCCTTCACCGAGACGTTGGACTGCCTCACCAGCGCCGAACAGAGGGCTTTGTTCTTCGGAGTCCACGTTGAAGACGACGAGACGGGCGAGGCGTATCCCACCATGGAATCCGAAGGAGGCGAGTTCCTCACATTCGCTCTCCGAGAGGCTCTCATGGGCTTCGTGCGTCGGTGTGAGTCCGACGAGTACCGCAGTCAGAGTCGCTACGGACTCTGACCGTTCACCATCACAAACCACCAACCACCAACCAAGGAGAGACCATGTCCACCACCACCAAGCCCAGCCCCATTCACACCGAAGAGATTCGGGCGACCGCCGTGCTCCTGCGAGACCTGCGGGTGTGCGCCAAGGCGCAGGCTGACAACGGCGACCTCGTGTCGTTCGCTGAGATCAACGCCGAGGTCATCCGTCAGGAGCGCATCCTCGCCCAGCAGATCGCCAGCGAGATCGCCAAGCGCTCCAAGCGCTGACCTCTCTTGGGGGTGTCCCGTAACGGGACACCCCCTCTGACCACCAACCAACCCAACCAACCCAAGGAGACCCAACCATGAAGACCACTTGGAAAGCCACCGCTGAGGATGTCATTGCCCATCTCGTGTACTCAGGTGCCAGCCAGTACGGCTGGTACCACCAACTGCACGATGAGGACGGCAAGATCGTCGTCTCTATTGAGAACGGCGAGTTTGACGACGAGACGGGCGAGCCGGTCGTCGTGACCAAGACGTTCACGCCCACGGCGCTCATCGGAGTCGTTCACGACATCATCATCAATCAGAAAGACGGCTGGCGTGCCGTGCAGGAGGCCATCTCGTTTGACGAGGACGACGCTGACTTTGACAGCGACAGCGCCGACATCGTCCTCCAGCACGCTGTGCTGGGCGAGGTCGTCTTCGGCTGACCAACCTCGGGGGTGTCCCGTAACGGGACACCCCCTCCGACCACCGAGGAGGGAAGATGAAGCACTACATGAACACCTGCGTCGCAGACCACGTTCATAGGGCGGTCGTCTTCGGCAAGATTCGCAGTTGGCTGTGGTGGAAGCGCCACGACCGCTGTGACCCAATCGGGGGATGAAGAGTTTGAATCCCCCTCCAACCCAACCACCAACACAGGAGCAACCCATGACCACCAACCACCAACCCAACCAAGGAGAGACCATGACCGACTACCCTGTGAGCATCACAGAGATGTTGAACCACGAATACAAGCGGGGGCACGCCAAAGGCGTGCAGGACGCTGACGAGATGAATCGCTCGGAGCGCAATCTCACGATGACCTCCGTCCAAGCCTTCATCAACATCATCGCTGAGCAAGTGGACAGCGACCACGAGGCGTGGACTTGGCTGGAGCCCCTGTTCGCAGGACACCTGCTGGACGACCCCCGCTTCACCGAAGAAGAGGTGCGCTTCCAAGTCGTCACCACGCACGATGTGTTCGTCACGGTGAAGTACCGCAACGGCGACCGGAACGTCGTCATGGAGAACATCAGTGACAAGTTGGCTGAAGCCGATTACGGCGATCAGGTCGACGACGAAGAAACGTACACCGTCAGCGAAACGTCGTGGAACTACCCCGACGTTGAGGTGGACGAGCGCTGACCATCCTTGGGGGTGTCCCGTTACGGGACACCCCCGCATCCATCACCATCACCAACCAACACAGGAGCAACCCATGACCACACAGAAGAAAGACTCCGTCCTCGCATGGCGGGTCGTCATCGTGAAGCACAGCCGATTCCGCTACTACGGGAGGGTGTATACCCGTGTCGTCTTTGCCGACGACAACATCACCCCCACCAACTGGAGCGTTACCCATCACTACACTGGGTACACCCGCAAGGGGACGTACAAAGTGCTCGCCAAAACGGGGCGTGAGCAGGCGAGGGTGTACGGCTACGACCGTCGCCATCCCATCAACCCCGAGCCTCAAGCGGTATCCTGAGTCAACGAGGGGTGTCCCGTTACGGGACACCCCTCAGCAAGTCCACCACCACCAACCACCAAAGGAGAGACCATGGCATTGTCCGACAAGGCTCGCAAGGGAGCCACGACCGCCGAAGCAATCATCGCTGAAGCCAAGTCCCGTGTCGTCACGGGCATCGCTGAGTTCTCGGGGCGCATCGCTCCCGAGAGTGCGATTCACCACCGGCTCTCCATTGAGCCGATGCCCCACCAGTTGGTCATCGGTGAGGCGGTGCGTGCGGGGCACACCCGCCTGCTCATCGCTGATGACATGGGCGTTGGCAAGACCTACAGCGCCCTGCTGGCGCTGGACGAGACCGAGGCGTACCCCGCTTTGATCGTGTGCCCTCCGGCGCTCGTCATCAACTGGGAGCGCTCGTGCAAGTCGGCGCTCCCCAATCGCACGGTCGCTCGCATCGGTGGCAAGACCCCGACGCAGGTGCCCGATGCCGACATCGTGATCATCCCCGACAGCGTCGTGGGCGACTGGGCGCTCGCCCCCAAGGAGGTGCTGGCGAAGTGGGAGAAGACCAACCGCCTGCTCCCCCGTGGGGAACAGCGACCGATGCCCACGAACATCCTCGCCCAGCACCCGTGGCGTGGTCTCGTGCAGGACGAGGCGCATCGGAGCAAGACCCCCGATGCCCTCCGCACCAAGGGTGTGACCGCCATCGCCAAGAGCATGGACTCCGATGCGGTCATCCTGTGCCTCACCGGCACACCGCTCACCAACCGCCCCGTGGAGTTGGTGCCACTGCTGAACATCCTCGGTCACCTGCCGAGGTTCGGTGGCAGTGCCAAGTTCAAGCACCGCTACTGCGCCCCCAAGCCGGGGTTCCGTGGTCGGATGGACTTCACGGGTGCCAGCAACCTGCAAGAGTTGAACGACCTGCTCCGTCGCTGGGTGATGATTCGGCGCAAGCGCTCGGAGGTCATCACACTCCCCGACTTCAGCCGGTGGCTCACACCTGTCACCATCACGGGCAAGCACCTCACCGACTACAAGCGTGCGGTGCGTGACCTTGAGGAGTTCCTCCAAGACAAGCGTGGCGACGACGAGTACAACCTCAACGCCAACGCTGAGGCGCTCGTCCTCCTCGGTCAACTCCGGCAGATTGCCGGACTGGCCAAGGTGGAGACCGCTGTCTCCAATGCCAGCGAACTGCTGGACAACGGCGAGCAGGTGTTCCTCGTGACCGCCCACAAGGAGGTCGCTTGGCGCATCCGTGAGACGCTCATCAGCGAGGGTGTCAAGCCCTCCGAGATCGTCTCGGTCACGGGTGACGACACCCAGCGTCAGAAGCAGGAAGCGGTCGACGCTTTCCAATCGGGCAAGGCACGAGTCCTCATCGGCAACATCGTTGCCGTGTCCGAGGGTCTCACGCTCACCTCGTGCGCCAACATGATCACGGTGGAACTGCCGTGGACACCCAGCGCACTGAAGCAGGCTGAGGCTCGCATTGACCGCTTCACGCAGACCCGCAAGACGAGCAACAACATCCTCCTCGGTGCCATGGACGGCGACCTGTCCGTGGACGAGCGCCTGTGGGGGATGCTGGAGCGCAAGGAAGCCATCATCGGCACCGCCGTAGACGGTGGCTCTGAGGCGCTCGTCGGTGGGTCGGTCGTGAACGAGTTGCTGGACTCGTACCGCTGACCAACCTCGGGGGTGTCCCGTAACGGGACACCCCCATCAAACCAACCACCACCACCCATCAAACCAATCAGGAGACCACCATGTACGACAACAACGCCACCGACAAGCAGATCAACTTCGTCCTCTCGCTGTGGAAGACCCTCAACGAGGTCGTCATTGACACGGACGACCCCGCCGTCAACTGGCAGGGCAATGCCGAGCAGACAGCCAAGGCTGACGCTCTCCTGTCCCGCACGCTGTCCGAGTTGGACAAGCCGGTCGTCAAGCGTGTCGGGGACACCGAGTTCATCCTCAACACCGTGCAGGTGATTGAGGCGCTGGAGAACCACCTCACCGAGTTCTCCAAGCCCGAGATCAGTGCGGTCATTGACCGCCTCAAGACCCTCGTAGACTCAGCCCGTGCTGAGGTGGCTCGCATCGGCATCACGGTCAAGCCCGAGTGGGCTGACAAGTACCCCGCCGTCCCCGCCGATGCAGAACGAGTCATTGACTCTCGCTTCGCCAGCAAGTGCTCGGTGTGCGGGAAGCGAGACCAGTACATCGCCTACAACCGGCGTGGCGCATGGTACCCGCTGTGCGAGGTGTGCGCCCATCGCACTTCCGGCGACAACGGCGACGACCAGTTGGACACCCTCATCCAGCAGGTGGCAGTGGCGCTGTCCAAGGGCAACAACGAGGCGCTCAACGTCGGTCTCGCCGTCGCCAACGCCGACGAGGTGGACGGGTTCTCGTACTACCGAGTGAGTCGCCGTGGTGTCGCCAAGGTCAAAGGCGGTCAGCACTTCAACGCCACCGACGACCTGTCGCCCCGTAAGGCAACGGCGCTGTTGGAGACTCTCGTGCAGGGCGACATCGTCGCCATGGCTCAGGCGTTCGGCATCCACTTCACCGTCTGCGGTGTCTGTGGTCGGACGCTCAAGGACGCAGAGTCCAAGGCGCTCGGCATGGGGCGTGACTGCGCCAGCAATCTCTCCTGACACCCATGAATGGGGGCGAGCATCTGTGGTGGGTGCTCGCCCCCGCTGTCCCGTTACGGGACAGTCAGGACAACCATCAAACCAACCATCAAACCAACCAACCATCAAGGAGAACCAACATGGGATACATGACCGCACTCGGCATTGCCGACTCTGACCTTCCGCTGGAACAGCAGGTGCGCTGGCACCTGACCAGCAACTGCTACCCGCCCGTGCCGTTGATCATGGTGCCGGTCGCAGTGAATGCGATTGACGCTGTCATCTCGGACGAGCCCAATGCGGAGATTCCCCTCCCCGAGGGCGTGTCCTTTCGTGGCAACTCCGACTTCGCTCCTGCGTACGCCATCGTGGAAACGCTTCGGCTGGAAGCGTTCACCATCACGGCGTTCAACCCGTGGGAGCCGGACGAGGATGGGAACATCATGTGCTTGGACTGCATGAACTCGTACGAGCCTGACGACATCGTTACCGACCCGCAGTGGAATGACCCTCGTTGCGAGGAATGCCACTACAAGTTCAAATGAGGAGAGGCATGATCACCTGCATCTACTGTGGGCAACCGACTGTCCACCCCGAACGAGTGTTTCGGTATTGCTCCGACGAACCTTGTGTCCGTCATGGCACAGCGTTTGACACACCCAAGCACGACAGCACTCCCGTCAGCGATGAGTCGATTGTGCTGAGGGGGCAGGTTGACGCTCTGACCAAGGCACTGGAGGATGCCAACACCAAGGTGATGCAACTCACCGAACGGATGGCGTTGCTTCAGGCTCTCGTTGACGAGGGCTTTGACAACGTGCACAAGGTGCACGACACTGAGATCAGCATCGCTCGGTTTGATTGCTACCGAGCGATGATTGACTCACACAGGGAGTATGTGTGGGCAGAAGACCTTGTCAACCATCCCGACGAGTATGTCAGGGACATCTACAGGCAGATGCGCTCCACGCTGGAGCGTGGAATGAGCGCCGTGGGTATCCGAACCTACGGCACCGTCAATGAGGCTGTAACTCTCAGCCCTGACAACGACGAGTACAACCACATTCGGTACCAATGTCACAACAATACCGGCACGGTAATCACGGTGGGATACGAAACCACCACGGG
>Ga0075471_10000552_pt1 | contig 22615 bp, 12 predicted proteins | sample DEB19_08_DNA_2_FD_74787 | JGI IMG/M metagenome (GOLD analysis project Ga0075471, IMG submission 74787) | Aqueous microbial communities from the Delaware River and Bay under freshwater to marine salinity gradient to study organic matter... | ecosystem: Environmental > Aquatic > Marine > Coastal ... | reverse complement strand
ATCCGCTCCTCGCTGCCCTGGATCGTCATCGTCCAGCCGAACACCTCGCCCGCGTCGAACACGAAGCTCGTGGCCCCGCCGGCCCCGAGATGCGGGGCCACCTGGGCCTTGATCGGACAGGGGCGGCTCCACCGCGGCAGCGGCGCGCCCAGCCACTCGACCGACAGGTCGTGGCGATACTGCTCGGCGGCCTCGCCGATGCGGCGGGCCAGATGTTCGGTCGGCGCATCGACGATGAAATTTGCGGTGCGATGGCCGGCGCCACGGGCCTGCGTTCCGACCACGAACGCGGCCACGAACGCCGACCAGACCACCATCCGACGCACATGCGTAGCACAAGCCATATCCCGACCACCTCCGTGTGAATCGCCGGTTTTCACCGATCGCGGGCGGACACTAGCGGAGGGCTTCGAACAGGAGCCAGACCGGTTTGGCGGGGCGTTCCGCCGTTTCGCCGTGGCAAGCACGGCAGAATCGGGAAGCGGGGAGTGGCCGATCGCCCTGCGTCGCGATCAGGGAAGTCGCCGGCGGGCGACGATCCAGGAGGTGCCGCCGACGGCGAGAAGCGCGAGCGTCGCCCAGGCGCGTGCCGTGAGGCTCGGATCGCGGCGACGGGCGACCCGCACCGTGAGCGGCGCGTCGATGGGCGTGGCGGCCGCGTGCACGACGGCGCCGGAGGAATCCTTTGCCGTGCCATCCGGGCTCGTGAGTCGGCGCTCGTGCGCATCGAGGAGGGCACGGAGCCGGTCGCGCTCGACTGCGGGCGAAACCCCGATCAGGCCCTCGAACTCACCCCGCAGTGCCGCCAGCGCCGCAGCCCGCTCCTGCCCCACGGCGGCGGCATCGAGCGGGCGGCCTGGATCCGTGACATGCACGACGGCGTCTCGCGGGGCTCGCAGCGTCCAGATGCAACGTGCGCAGCGCAGGCCGACGAGCGTCGGCGGGGCGATGGCGATCGGCCCATCTTCTCCGAGCGCGCCTCCCACGGCGCCCGCATAGACCACCTCGATCGAGCGCGGCCAACTCGTGTCGTAGAGCGTGATGTCCCAGTGCTCGCCACCGTCCCCGGGCGTTGGCGAATTGCCGGGCGCAGGCGTGGCCGGCAGGGTCGGCTGGCCGTCCACGAATGCCTCGAACAGTCGCATGCCGCGCGGCAGGGACAGCCGCACCACACGCTCGCGCGTGACCACATCGAAGCGGGCGCGGCCCCAGGCGCGGCCCCGGTCCTCGAACGTCATGTCCACGCAGGCGAGTTCGCAGCGTGGCTCGACCACCGCCGCCCTCAGCGGGGAAACCTGCGGCGGCGCAGGCTGCGGCTCCACCGGCTCCGGGGCGATCAGGGTGCGAATCGTGTAGAGCGGCGGCCTCTCGTCGCTCTGGAGTTCCCACGATCGCTCCGGACCCTCCACCTCGCGCGACTCGTTCCAGGCCACCACGACCGGCGCCGCGGGCAACAGCGCCCGCACCACCGGCACCCTGCCGGTCGCGGCGGGCGCATGCGGCACGTGGGCGGCCACGGCCAGCCGAAATCGCCCGGCAGCCGGCCGCTGCATCGTGATCACACCCTGGTTCGCCGTCGCCCGGCGCCACGAGATGTCGAGCGGGCCGCGATCCGCCGGATCGGGAGGCTGGAGGCTGTTGTCGAACAGCGCGACGGAATCGACGACGCAGTCGGCAGGCAGTTCGAGCGGTAGCGTGGCGAGCGGCGTCGAACTCGCATCGAACCGGGCGTCGAGTTCGATGAACGTGCTTTCGGCGGTAAACCGCACCCGTGCGTCCTGCGCGCCGCGGATCTCCTGCCGCCTCCGCTCGACCGTGATCCGGGCGCGCAGCTCGTCGGCCTCGGGCGGCAGCACATCCGCGGCATCGCGCACAAGCCGATCCGGCGGCCGAACATCACGCCGCCACGCCGTGCCGCCGCCGTCCTCCGGCACCAGCATCGAGAACGGGGCGGGAGCATCGACCTGGACGGCCAGATCGGCGGCCGGCAGAAGCGTGGTGGTGCGCGTGTCGGCGGCGGTCCGCTCGACCCAGGCCTCCGGCACCGCAAAAATTCCCACCGGGCTCGCAAGCGGCCGACGAAACGACATCTCGAACCGCCACGGTCCGGCGGTCGGCCGGACGGCACGGACGACGTATCGATTGCCCGGCAGCGGCACGACGTCGAGGGCGGTGTCCGCAGGCTCGACCAGCACGAGCCCGCGATCGGCGCGAACGATGCATGGCGCGGCGACGTTGCGCCCCGGGTCGATCACGAACGACGCCCCGACCCGACAGGCGTCGAGATCCCACGCCACCGTGTTTCGGCTCTCGACGACGGGTGGATCGAGGGCGAGAGCGACGCCATCGGCCTGCGGCCGTACGAGCCGGACGCGCCCCGCCAGCGGCACGTTGCATACGAACCGTTCGGCGACCGCCGACCATCTGCTCGGCGCCGCGATGAATGGCCCCCCGGCGACTGCGGCCTCGCACCACAGTTCGTCGGAACCGTTCCCGGCAGAGGCGGCGAACTCGACGGTCGCCGTCGGGGCCGGCGGCAGGGTGACGGTGAGCATGTCGACGTTGCCCGCCGACTCGAACCGCGGCCGGATGTCGATTTCGACACGATGCCGGCCAGCCGTCTGCAGAAACAGGTCTTGCCGCGCGGGCCCGCCCGTCGTCGTCGCGGCCCGACCGTCGATCCTCGCGGTCTCGACGAGCCAGCCATCCGGGGCGGCCTGAGGGCCGAGTTCGAGCGCGCCTGTAGCCAGGGCATCGACATCGACGCTGAGCCGCCAGCGTTCGCCGTCTCGGCCGGCCGAGCGGCCTGAGGGCACGAGCAGTTGGCAGCGGACCACGCGGATCGCCCCCGCCTGATCCACTTCGCTGCGGGCGAGGAGCCGATACAAGGGCTGCGGAACGAATGCCATGTCGCCATCGTCGGGCGGAGTGATGAACACCGGCAGGGCGTCCGCGGCACGTCCGCTCGATGGCTGGAGCGCCGTCAGGCATGCCACGGTGACCATGGCCCGGGGAAGCGCGCGCCACCGGATGACGAACGGTGTCGCACCGATCGCGGCCCACCAGGCAGCCCGGGCAACGACGTCGCCGGGTACGGGAGCCCAGAGGGCGGCCACACCGGCGATCACGCATGCCACGGGCGCCAGCCACGGCCGCCGTCGGGTCCCCGCCACGACGATCCCGGCCACCATGCACCCGGCAAGCACGGCGGTGGCGTCGATCCATCGGCGCCGCACGACCACGATCTCCCCGCCACCGCTGCGACCATCGACGGGGACAAACTCGCGCACCCGAAACATCTCGCCGGCCGGACCGTGTGGCCCGCCGTCCGCCCCGCGCAGGAGCGGCGCGACGGACGAACCACGCAGCGCCGCGAGCCGCTCCATGACGCCGCTACCCTCGCTCCCCACACCTCGCCACGCCGACGAGACCCACAGCACCTCGAGATCGGGTGGCAGCGCGACGCGGCAGATGCGGTCGAGCACCGGGAGATCGATCGCCACCCCCGCCGGCTCGACTCGCCACGCCCCCCGCGCTGCCGTCTCGGCACTGCTCCGCACCGTCAGGGTGAACGAGGGGCGTCCCGCCGGCAGTTCGAGTGGAATGGCGGCGATGTTTTCATCAGCCACCACCGCGGCCGCCATCCCGTCGATCTCGATCCCCTGGAGCCGTCTGCCCGGAGGCAGGCCGAGCACGACCCCCGACCGCCCGTGGCTTTCGATCTCGAATTCGGTCTCAAACTCGGTCCGTCCCGAAGGATGGCACCAGCACGACGTCGTCTCGCGCCAGGCCCAGGCGCGGGCGGCCCCGTCGTCGCGCCGGCCCGGCACCAGCTCCGCGGCGGCGAGACCGGCAGGCGGCCTGTCGCCGGTGAACGAAAACTCTCCGATCAGCGTCGGCCAGTCGTCGGCGACGTCAGGCCTGGGGGGCAGTTCGGCGAGCCGTCGATTGCCGATCGTGGGCCGCCGCCGTCCCGCATCGCGCACGATCACCTCGCCCACGTGCCGTTGCGCACCCTCCACCCAGGCCAACGGAATGGGGAGTGGCGCCTCGAATGGCACCGTCTGGGAGGCGCGAATCGTGACAGCCTCGCGCACGGGCGGCGTGAATTCCACCACCCACGACTCGTCGGCAGCCTCGAGCCGCCGGGCCGCCATCGATCCGTTGGCGGGAGCGAGCAGCGACCACTCCAGCAATTCGCCCATCGGTTCGGAAAACTGGACGACGAGCGAATCGAGGGCGGACGCGTCGGGGCGGCACTCGAACGTGAACGACTGCGACAGGCGATCGTCGCGGACGGTGAGCCGCACCTGCGCCTGCACGTCGAGCGGCGGACGCCGACGCACGAGCCTCACCTGCCAGGCCGAGGATCGCCCGCCCACGGCGGCCCAGGCCCGTACGGTGGGATCGTCGACGAGCGGGGCGAGTCGCGGATCGACGGATCCGGTGTCGGTGCCGATGATCTCGACCGTCTGCTCCGTGTTTGTCTTGAAGCCGATCGCGGCGACCTCCTCGGTGTCGCTCGCGAGCCGCACCATGTCGATTTCGCCGGCCGAGAACGCCGCCCCGGCGGCGGCCCCGGCACGGTGGCCCGTGATGCGCAGCCGCAGCCGACGGCCCGGCACGGCAGCCGCCGTGAGCCCGATGCGCAACGCATCGCCCCGCGCATCGCGCACGACCTTCCACTCGAGGGGCTCCGTCGCGCGCGCTTCCGGAATCGAAGCCGGCTCACCCGCCAGCGGCGAGTGCGACCACCCGACCGCGTCCACGGAGTCGATGAACCAGCCTGGCGCGACGAACCCGGTGAGATCGAATGCCTCGCCCCTGCGCACACCGACGTCGCAGGTCGCGACGCCCACGACGACCCCGGGCGCAAAATCGACGACCGTCGCCCGACGCACGTCGATCCGCGCGGTTCGCGGCACGACTGCGGCCCGCACTCCCGCACCCGGCCCCTGGTGTTCGAGATAGACACGCGCCGGCAGGACCTGCCCACCGCCGCCCCCCTGATCACGGACGCTCGCGGGCAGCGGCCACGCCGCCGCCGCCTCCGCCGTGATGGCGAGACATTGCTCGAATTCAATCGCGGCCAACGTCCATGCAGGATCGACCTCGACGACCGATCCGCCGCCCGCCCAGCGCGGCGCGGGCGGGCGAAGGGTGGGCAGAGGCCGGGCCAGCCCATCGGGGAGCGGCCCCACCGCGTGTACCACGAGGGGCGCGCGCGTGCCCATCGCCTCGGCCGGCAACGGGCAGGTGATCGATCGCTTGTCTTCCGCCTCGAACCAGGCGAGGGCCCGCCGATCACCGGCCGCCAGCGATACGTCGGCCACCACGAGCGCCGGGTCTTTGTTGAATGTCACCCGCTCGCCGGTCCAAACGGAGACGGGATGCGCCGCCAGATCGACCTCCACCTCGCGGCCCGAGATCATGATCCGACTCCACGCCGAGACGGCCGGCTCCGAGGCCTGCTCGTCGATCACGAAGAACTCCACGCGTGGCCGCGCCCCGACGTCGATCAGCCATGCGGGGCCGGCGCGGGTCGGTGGAAGTTCGTGCCCCACCAGGAGCGGGCGTTGACCCGGCGGGAGTTCCAGCCGAATCGACGACCGGACGCCTGGTAGCAGCGGCAGCGCAAAAAGCGGGCCGTCGCTGGTGGGCCGTGGCGGCCCGCTCGTCCATTCGGCCGCATATTCGCCTGGTCCCACCATTTCCAACGCAGACGTTCCATCGCCCAGCCCGAAGACCGACACCATCCCAATGCCCGCCGCCGTTGTGGCGGTGCAGGCCGTGATGGAGAGACCGCCCACGGGCAGCATGCCGGTCGTGCCGAACGCATCGACGCGTCCGACATCGAAGGCCACGCGCCCCTCGAGCCTGCCGGAGGCGCCGATCCTCGCCTCATAGCGGGCCGCAGCGGCGCGCAGGGCATCCGCAGGCGGGGCGCTATCCGCTCCCTCGGTCAGCCGCGCGACAGCCGACTCGAACGCCGCGCGCGGCATCGGCACGTAGCGCTCGTCTCCCAAAGGCACGTCGGCCAATCCATCGCGTGGCACGTGCACGCGCGTAAACCGCGCCTCGTCCGGAGCGGCGGGTTCGGCTCCCGGTGGTGCGGCATCCACCGCGATCCCACCCAGCAGGCACATCAGCCATCCGCTCACACCATGCAGCCTCCGCGTCATGTCCCGGAGCCCCCCGCCTTCGTGACGGTCGTCGGGGAATGGGCCACCGACGGCGAGATCACGATCGATGCCGCGGGCATGTAGCGCGTTGACGACTCCGCCGGGAGCGCGAGCCCCGCCTGCGCCGGCCGCCCGGCAGGCCGATCGACGAGGAATCGAAGCGCCGCGGCCACGAGCGACAGGGCGATGCCCGGCACGGCGGCCAAGCCTGCCAGCGGCGCGAGGTCGGGCACGATGGCCGCCGCCATCGCGATGCACGCTCCGATCGAAAGCACGACCGGTGCACGGCGCAGCGTTGGCCGGTAGACGAGCGCCAGCCCCGCCGCCAGCGTGATTCCCGAGACGACCAGCACGAGGAGCCATGTCGGAGCAACCCACAAGGCGACCTTCCCCGGGTCACCCACGCCCGCATACACCACGCGCCGCTCCGCCACGGGCACGTCGCCTGCTGACGGCCGCCGCTCTGCCGCCGCCGCGATCCAATCGGCGAGCGCCGCCCGCGTCACGAGCGGGACGTATTCGGGCCCGAGGTCGCCCCACTGCCAGCGCTGCTGCGGCGTCCAGCCCGGGGGTGGCACGACCACGTGCTCATCGGCCGCGACGTGGATTTCCCAGCAGAAGCGGCGCACCGCGGTGCCGGCCTGGAAACGCGGCGCTTCCAGCACGACGCGTTCGGGCACGGCGAGCAAGGCGCCCGACCTGCCGCGCGACCCGGTCGATTCGATCTCCACCACGCAGCGGCGACGGCCGGATTCAACGCTCGGCGCGGGCAACGGCACGCGCAGTGCGCCCTCGGCGTCCTCGACGGCCGCGACGAGGACGCCATCGACGCGCACAGCGGGTGCCTTGCGCACCCCTGCGTCGCCGGCCTCCCCCGGCTGGGAAGGCCACACGCGAATGGACGGCGCCGTGGTCGAAATCGCAAACGTGCGGATGTCGTCGCGGTGGTCGGGGAGGAGCCGGGTCTCGTACCATGCCGCCTCGATCACCGTGTCGCCGGCTCCGGATTCCGGCCGCGTGGCGAGCGCCAGGGGAACGGCAGCCGGGGCGCCGGTGGCGATCCAGGCCCGTGCGGGCCCCGCCGCCTGGGAGGAAACGTCGCGTGTCCACGCATCACCACGCACGTCGACGGTGAACTGGTCGCCGGCAGCCAGGGCAAAACTCTGCCGCACGATCCGCGCCTCGAAGGGCAGCACGAGCGGGAGGTTTTCAGCGACGGTGGACTCCTTCGGCACCTCTGGGGTCGGCACGCTGAACGTCACGGCGAGGTCGCCGGCGCCGAGCAGCGGCGTGGCGAGCATCACGCGGATCGTGGCGAGCCCGTCGGGCACGTCGGCCGTCGTCGTGACCTCGAATGGATTGAGGAGTTCACCCTCCTGGCGGATCTCGAGCGAGCCGCCGTCGAGGACGGACCTCGCCACGAGCAGATCGAGAAACTCCAGCGGCACATTGGCCACCTCGAAGCGGATCGTCTGGTCCACCCGCGTCAGTGGCACCGCCACCGCCGCCTGGGCGACCACGACCGCGTCGGTTCGCCGGGGCAGGAACCGGCGGCGGGCGGCGAATGACCCCTCGGTGCCGTCGAGCCGATAGGCGATCCGGGCTGATTCACCACGGCGGACCGGAGATGCCACCTGCCTGACAAGACCGGTGATCGCGGCAGGGTCGGGCAGCACCTCGATGTCGCTGTCGGAAGCGATCGTCACTTGGGCCGGCCCCACGAGATCCGCGCGGGGCACCGGCACCTTCCAGCCGACGGAGGCGGCCGAGCGGTCGATCGGCAGGCTGCAGCGGACCTCGACCGTCGTCTCGCCCGACAACGGCTGCATGAACGGAATGACGACGCTGCCGCCGCTGCTGACGACGGCCGCCGCGTCGACGATGCCGGGCGGCCCGACGTCGTCGACGTTCCAGCCTTCGAGACCGAGCGTCATGCGCGACACGGGCGCTCCACGCACGATGACCCGCAGCGTCGCCACGAGCCCGACGCGCGTGGCGCTGATGTCGTAGCGATAGGCTGGTTCGACGACGATGCGGCTGCCGCGCGGGCGCACGCGCAACGGCAGCCGCGCCGGCTGCGAGTCGTAGGCAAACGCCGCGACGAAGCCGGGCCGTCGGGCGGCCGCCGGAGGATCCACCCGGCGGCTCCCCTCCTGGCCGTCCCAATCGACCTGCCAATCCCCCTCGACGACGAGGCTCACCCGGCCGTGCTGCCGCCACGACGGCACGCCCGCCACGGCGAAGCCGATCGGCTCGAAGGTCGCGGAGCCGGTCGCGTCGATGGGTCGTTCGCACTCCAGTTCCACGACGGCCCGCCCCGCGGAATCGGGCTGGATGCGCAGCACAGCCTCGGGATGCTCGGCGTCGCCGGTCAGGCGGACGAGGGTCGCGGGGTCGGCCACCGTCTCCAGCCGCGTCCGCGGCGGCAGGGCGATGCGAACCTCCCGCATCTCTGCTGGAAGTCCCTCGAGCCGCACCGTGGCGGTGGTGCCGGCGATCGAGCCGTCGATCCGCACCAGACTCTCGACGACCGCGTGGGGCGGCGCACCGCTGGGCCGGCCGCCGTCCTGACGATCGACGACCACGATGTCGACCTTGCCCGACACGCCGCTGCACTCGATGACGCTGCCGCCGCCATCCCCGGCCGGCGAGACCTGGGGCAGCAGCCCCGTGGGCCGGAGATCGACCCGCGGTGATCGACGCGGAGTGCGCAGGCGGATGAGCGAGGCCGTCGCGTGCGGCATATCGAGACGCACCGCGTCGGCCGCCGGGCTGCGGCCCACCGCGACCTCACCGACGAGCGTGACGACGTGCTGCGAATCGGCCGCCGCGTCGAGCCACACGTCGTACCCGCCCGCCTTCGCGTCGGCATCGAGGATGAACCGTCCCTCGCCCTCGTGTTCGGGGGACGACGTGAGCACGAAGCCGTCGAGGGCCACGGGCAGCCTGGCCCATCCGGTGCGGATCTGCCGCAGCCGCAGCGTCACCGTGAGCGCGCACGTATCCCGCTCGCCCGCCGCGAGATCGCCATCCAATTCGACCCGCTCGAGCACGGCCGCCGGCGGCTGCGGCACGCCGGGCAGCCCGTCTTTCAAACGGAGCAGATCGACGAAATCCTGGTAGCGGAAACCGGGCACCGGCACGAGTCGGCCGCCATCGTCGCGCAGGTAGAAGATTTCCGGCTCGACCGCTTCCACCGCCGCTGCGGGCTCGTCGCCGCGCGCCGCGCCGCCCGCGACGGCGATCACGATGGCCGCGAACAGGATGTGGCGTGAAGGGGGGTGCATCGAGGGTGCGAAACGGTGGTGCCGAAGGCGGTGCGCATGACCGGCCGCGCGCAATCCGTCCCCTCGACCTTAGTTCGCAACCTACCGCCACGCACGCGGTTTCGTCATCCGGCGCCCCCCTGCATCCCGCACGACCCCGACAATCGCGCCTTCAGGCCGTTTCAGGGGGGAGCAGACGGCGAACGGCCTCGAGCAGGATCGGCGAGGCGGCGGCGATGAACACCGGCCTGTCGAGCGACACGGGGCCGGGCGGTCCGCCTGCGAACGGGCCCACGGCCCCGCCGGCCTCCGCAACCAGGAGCAGCCCGGCGGCGACGTCCCAACTCGCGATCCGGCGCACCCAGAAGGCATCGAGCCGGCCACAGGCGAGATAGGCGAGATTGATGGCGGTCGACCCGGTGCGCCGCACGGAGTGCACGTGCGGTACGACGGCGAGAAAATCGGCGACCGCGCCGGAATCGGCCGACACATGCGGCGGGAAGCTCACGGCCACGAGCGCGTCGAGCGCGGCGGTCGTATCCCGCGCGTGAATCGGCCCGCCGTTGAGGAAGGCCCCGCCGCCTGCGCGGGCCGTGAAGCACTCGTCGCGCTCCGGGTCGTAAATGGCGCCCACGAGCAGGTCGTCGCCCCGGGCAAGCGCCACCGACACGCAGTAGGCGGGAAACCCGTGGACGTAGTTCGTGGTGCCATCGAGCGGGTCGACGATCCAGCGGAGCCCGTCGGCCGGCACGGCAACCGGCCCGGCGTCGGGCAGGGCCTCCTCGCCGACGAAGCCATGCGTGGGAAAGGCGTCGAGCACGATCCGCCGAATCTCGCGCTGGGCCGCGAAATCGGCCTCAGTCACGTAATCGCGCTGCCCCTTCTTCGTCACTCCGAACCGGCCACGCCACTCGGCGAGCACGCGGCCGCCGGCCCGCGCCGCCGCCTCACACACCTCGAGATGATCCGGCATGGCTCGGCCTCGCAGGGCGGCCGCGGCTACAATCCGCGGCCGAAACTCTTCGGTTCATGTCCGACGTGAACCGACCGTCAACAACGTCGCCGGATGATAGCAGCATGACCATTTCTCCGCCCGCAGCCGCATGGTCGCTCGCGCGCCAGCGGGCATCGTGTTCCATCGGCGGCCTGGCGGCGGCGATCGATCTCGCCCATCCGCAGCGCGGTCTCGAGGTGATGCTTCCCGGCGCCACCGTGCCCGACAGACTCCTCGGCATCGAACTCGAACCCGACTGTGGATATACCGACGCCTGGTGCCGCGGCGCCGACCTGACGGCCGTCTACGAGACGCGCGCCGGCGGGCGCCTGCGAGCGACAGCGATGTGGCGGGCGCAGCCTACGTGGCTCGATGCCTCGACGGACGTGTGGTGCCGCGAAGTCATCGTGTCGGCCCAGACAGCGTTGCTCGAAGATGCGCCTCGCGTCAGCGTCGGCGCCGACCTCGCAGGCAGCCGCATCGAGCGACTCGCCTACGAAGCCGGCCGCCTCGACATCGCACCGGCGCCGGATCGGCACGCACACGGATGTCTGGTCATCGGTCCGGCAGACCGCGCCGTCCTGTTCCTCGTGCATCCTCTCGACGCCCGCGGCGTGACCGCCCGCACGGCAGGCGGCCGCGTGCACATCACCGCGCAGGTGTTTCCTGCGGCCGTGGAGAAAGGCGTGCTCCTGCGCAGCCGCGTGATCGCCGCCATCGGCCGCGCGCACGACGCCACCGCGCCGGGATCGTGGGTCGCCACGCTCGCCGCCGCCTTCGCCGCCTCGCCCCCGGTGCTCACGACGTGAAAACGGCTTTGAAACCGATCGTGTTTTGACCTTGGAGTGATCCGGGGGCGGGCGTTACATTGCCCCCATCTTTCCCGTATTCCCGTGCCACGGATCGGCTCGGGGTGAACGTCACCGGGCGGCCACGGCCGTGCGGCGGCGTCCCCGTCCGGGGCACTGCAAGGAGGCACCTGCCGTGGCAGACCTGGTGTTCGCGTTCGACGCGGCGCTCGACCGCCCGATCCCGGTTCCCAAGGCTGCGCCCGAAGCGGTCGCAGAAGCGGTGGCCGAAGCGCCGTTCGCCGCCTTGCGTGCAGCCGTCGCCACCGCCCGGCAGTCGCGGGCGGCGGCGCTCGTGGTGTTTGGCAACACGCTCGATCCGGTGCGCGCCAGCCCCGCGCAGGCCGCGGCGCTTCGCGGCCAGATCGATGCCCTCGCCGCCGACGGGTGCCGCACGATCTGGGTGGCCGACGAGCCGGCCGACGTGGCGAACGTGGCCCGAGCGCTCGCCGAGCCGCCCGGCCTGGCGTTCGTCACGCCGGTGTCGCCGCTGCGGCTCGATCTGCGCGGGCTCGCGCTCGAAATCTGCTCGGCCCGCGGCCACGCCCACGCCGCGAGCCACATGCCGCCGTCATTCGCCTCGGCCCACTCCTCGCTCCTGCCCGCACAGCGCCGGATCGTGATCGGCTGGGACGATGCCTGGACGTCGCTCCACGGCGAGCCCACGGTGTCGCACGCGGTGCCGTCACCGCTGCCGGTGGGCGCCTGGGGCCAGCACGGCACGCTCTTCGTCTGGGGCTCGCGCCGCCTGCAGCCGGTGCCGCCGGGCGTGCATCATGTCCCGCCGCTCCAGGCCCGCAGCGACCGCGAGGCGGCGGCCGGTGCCTGCATCGCGGTGACGCTTACCCATTCGCCTCCGGCCGGGGCCACGTTCGCCGCACCGACCCACGCGCTCGCCGATCCGCGGGCGGAGTGGCGCGGCGACTGGAAGGAGGTGCCCACGCACCACGTCGCCTGGCGGACCATCTCGATCACATCGCTCTCCGGCGACGACGAGGAGCTCGCGACGACGATCTGGTCGGCCCTGGAGGGGATGTCGATCGACACCCGCGCTCCGCTGCAGATCGTGCGCTGCGCGGTCGACTGCGGCGGCAGCATCACGCGGCGCGTGCACGTGGCGGAGATCAACGCCGAGACGATGGCCCGCGTCCGCGAACTCTACGACCCGCGCACGTTCCGCGCCTGGTGCCACGACATCGAGGCCGATCGCGGCGAGGCGCCCGACGCCCTCGTGCGCAATGCCTCGGCGGCCAAGGCCGGCGGCGCCGCGTCGTTCGCCGCCGGCGTCGCCGAATTGGTGCTCGACATGGAAGCGCGGGAGGCCTCCGCGGTGCCGCGGGAGGCCGGCTGGCTCGCGCTCGAACTGCTGGAGTCGACATGATCATCGAACGGATCGAAATCGCCCGTTTCGGCGGGCTGGGCGACGTCACGATCGACGGCCTCGGCAACGGGGTGGAGGTGCTCCACGGCACCAACGAGACGGGCAAGACCTCGTTGCTCGAGTTCGTGCGTGGTGTGTTCTTCGGATTCGGCAGCCTGTTTCGCCGCGGCGTGCTCGACCCCAACCGCCCGTGCGGCGGCCGGCTGGTGGCCCACGCCGGCCTCGACGGCCGGCGGATCGTGATCGACCGACGTCACGAGGGACCACACCTCGACCGGCTCACCGCCGCGAGCTACGCCGTCGAAGACTCGCTGCCGCTCGCCGACGTGATGACGGTGCTCGACGCCGATGGCTCGTCGGCAACGCCGCTGTTCCTCCGCGACTTCATGGGGGAGATCGACGAACGCACCTTCACGGCCGTGATGGCGTTCGGGCTCGACGAACTGCACGAACTGCGCACGCTCGATGCCGACGGCTGCGGCAGCCGGCTCTACGAGCTCGCCAGCGGGCTCGACCGCTCGAAGGTGGCGCTCGTGCTCACGAACCTGCGCTCGGCCGTCGACCGACTCGACTCGAACGACCCCGAGGTGTCGCCGGTCGAGGCGCTGCGCCAGCGCCGCACCGCCGCCCTCGCACGGCTCGCCGCGATGAACGCCCCCGCCCTCGAGGCCGGCAGCCTGGCCCTCGAGCTCGCCCGCCTCGAGGCCGACGTCGCCGCGTGCGAAGCCCGTGCGGAGGCCGCCCTCCTCGACGAGGAAAAGATCCGCGCCCTGCTCCCGCTCGCTCCGCTCCATGCCGAACGGGTTCGTGCGACCGCGGCGCTCGCGGAACTCGAAGCCACCCCCGCGATCCATGCCGACTACGACGCCTGGGAGCTCGCGACGAAAAACCGCGATCATCTCGCCCGGCTGGCCCGCAAGCGGAAGCGCACGCGCAGCCGCCTCGCCAAGGATCTGGCGGCGCTGGCCACCGACACGGTCGTGCGGAAGAAGCGGGGCACGATCGTCGCGGTGTGCGACGAGCAGCCGCGGCTCGAACGGCTCACGGCGGAACTCGCGCGGGCCGAATCGGCCTCGCGGCAGGCGGCGCGGCGGTTTGGCGAGGCGCTCGGATCCGCAGGGCTCGTGCGGCTGATCGCGCCCGACCGCGCGGCCGGCCAGTCGCCGGAGTCGCTCGCCGATTCGCCGCTCCCGGTCGGCCTCACGCACTCGTTCGGATCGCTCAAGGCCCGCGGACGCGACTACCGGGCCGCGATCGCCGCGGTGAAGGCGGCGCAACGCACCGTGGCCGACATCCGAGGCAGCCTCGACACCACGAAGGGCTCGATCGCCGCGGCCGGCTCGGGCCTCGGCCTGCCGATCGCCGCCGCCATCGAGGAGGCGAGCGGCCGCGTCGCCCTGTACCGCAATCGGCTCGTCGCCGGCGATCAGCTCGCGGAACTCGACAAGGCGATCGCCCGCATCGACCGCGAGGTGGCCGCCAGCCGGGAAGCCCAGTTGCTGCCGGTGGGCTGGCTGATCGGCCTCGGCGCCGTGTTCGTGCTCGGCGCGGGCATGCTGCTCTCCGGCCTGCTGCTGCCAGCGGCCGCGACCGGCTCGCTCGCCTACGCGCTCGCCGCGCTCGGCCTCGCCGGCACGGGCCTGGCATCGGTGGCCACCTGGTCGCTCGACCGTGCGGCATCGAGCCGGTTCGACGCGGCCCGGCAGCAGCACGAGATGGTGCACAAGCAGCGGGCCGACCTGCTCGCCCAGTGCGCCGCGCTCGACAAGCGGATCGACACCGGCCGGCCCGCGGCGGAGCGGCTGCCGGGCGAGATCAGCGCGTCGCTCGAGCGCCGCGCCGCGCTCGCCCAGGCCGAGGTCGAGCGGCTCGAGGAACTCGCCGCCCGCGAGGGCTCGCTGCACGTGCTCGCCGACCGCGTGACCGTGGCCGAGCAGGCCCTCGCCCAGGCCATCGAACACCGCAACGCCGCCCGCAGCCGCTGGAAGCGCTCGCTCGAGCAGCGCGGCCTCCCGCCCACGCTGAGCACGAGCGACGTGCGGGCCATCTCCCGCCACCGCCACGCGCTCGTGAGCCTCGACGACGAGCGGCGGCGGGCATCCGACGAGGCCCGCCTGCGGCGCGAGGAACTGGCGACGCTCGCCCACCGCATCGAGGCGGTGATGGTGGAGTGCGACATGCTGCCGGAGGGCACGCCGCTCGAGCAGCTCGAACAACTGCGCGAACGGCTTGACCGCGAAGCCGCCGCTCATGTGACGCGCGGCCGCCTCCATCGCAAGCTGCTCAAGGCCCGGGAGCACCACCGCGCGGCGCTGCGCCGCGTGAAGCTCGCGGAGAAGCGGGTGCAGGAAATCATCGCCCGCTGGGGCGTGGCCACGGAGCCCGAGTTTCTCGCGCTCGTCGACCGGCGGCCGCTCATCGACGAGGCCCGGCGCGCCAGCCAGGCCGCCGAGGCCGCCTGGCTCGACGCCCGCCGTCGCGTGCCGCACGCCGAGGAGTTCGCCGCGTGGTTCGTGTCCGCCGGCGCCGTGTCGCTCGACCAGCGGCTCGCTGAGGCCCACGCGGTCGCCATTGAGGCCACCGAGGCCGCCTCCCGCGCTGCAGAGCGCCGCCGGGCCGCTGCCGCCCGTGTGGAATCGGCATCGCGCGACCGCTCCACCGAGGGCGTGCAGCTCGAGATCGCCGAGATCGAGCAGGAGCTCGAAGCGCATCTGCACCGCCGCCGCCTGCTCGAGAAGGCGGCCTTCCTCCTCGAAGAGACCCGTGCGGCCTTCGCCCGCGACCACCAGCCCGCCGTGCTCCGCGAGGCCTCGCGTTGGCTCACGCGGCTCACCGAGGGCCATTACACGTCGATCACGACCTCGATCCACGAAGCCCGGCTCGAGGTGCACGATTCCGAGGGCCTGCCCTGGAGCCCCGACCGGCTCAGCCGCGGCACGCGCGAGCAGGTATTTCTCGCCCTGCGGCTCGCGCTCGTGCGCGATCTCGAACGCCACGGCGTGCGGCTGCCCGTCGTGATCGACGACGCGCTCGTCAACTTCGACGATTCCCGGGCCCTGGCCGCCGCCCGCGTGCTCGTGGAATTCGTGGCCGACGAGCCGGGCGATCGCCAGATGCTCGTGCTCACCTGCCACGCCCACGTGGCGAGGATCTTCACCGAAGCCGGCGCGCACGTCCGCTCGCTGAGCGATCCCTCAGCCCCGTGGCAACGGACGCGCGAGCGCCCGCCCCGCATCGCCGCCGCCGAGCGCGCCCCCAAGCCGCGGCCAAAGCCCGCCCCAGCGCCCGAGCCACTCCCAGTCGAGTCGGAACCCCGCGCGAAGCGCATGGGGGCCGACACGTGGGAGGCCGAGGAATTCTTCTTCGGTTCGAACCCGCGCCACGAAGCCCCGCGCTCACGCCCACGCCGCCGCCGGAAATAGCCTAGAGTTTCCAGCGGTTCTCGTCTCTTTCAGCGCGAGCGTTGAATGAGGGGCTCTATCGTGCTGCTTTACCGGACAGTAGGGCGGGTGGTAGTGACCCGCATTCGGAGCCGGCGGCACGCTGCTCCATCGCCGAGGGCGATCGCTAGTCCCTTCTCAACTGTGATGGTGCGCTTGGAGTAAGCCGCGTATCTGCCCGTCGGCTCTTCCGCATCGCACCGACCGTCTCCGCCGAAAGTGCCCAGCGCCTACGAGTTGAGGAGGCGAGGGGTTACCCCTGCCGTTGAGACGGCGTATTTGACCAGCGAAGCCATGGATGGCGCAGCGCAGGCAAATCCGAGTGAGCCGCAGCCTGGAGGGCGGAGGCGAACGTCCGGCGAGACGGTACGGGGTAACCCCGAGCCGGTGCCTTCTCATCGCGCCGATGCCTCACGCGCGCAATGCGGCGTCGCCGAGGTCGCGGATGTAGCGCTGCCGCATCTGCGCGAGGAGCATGCCGAGGAATACGTTGAGGCCGAGCGAGAGGAAGAGCGCGATCAGGCTGCCGATCAGCCAGCCCCATGGCTTGTCGGTGACGATCGCCTTCGTCTCGGGCTCGAGGAGCCGTGCAGACGACGGCGCCACCGCGGCGACCGGAGCGGCCCGCGGCCGCTTCTGGGCTTCGACGATCGACCGCTCCACGGCCGGCGGCCACGAGTCGGCCACGTAGACCTTCACGCGGCGCACGTTGCGGGCGTCGGCCGGCACGTCGCTCGTGAACGTGTAGGGGTTGGCGTTGCGCACGAGGTCGGGCTCGACCCGCATCAGATACTCGCCGCTCCCCTCCTCGGTCGGCACGTATGCCGTCTCGATGCCCGTCGCCAGGAGGCCGGCGAGGAGAAAGGCCATCTTGATGATCATGTGCGGAAAACTCCCTGAGACGGGCGCGGTCGGATGGGATCGGACGGATCAGTCAGGAGGATTTCACCCTCCCGGACGGCGTTTGTGCAACTCCCGCCGCGGGCGCCTGCCCCCCGCCGGCCACGGACGGCTGAACCCCCGAGAAATGATCGAGTTCGGTCTGGAGCATGGTGAGGGCGGCCTGGAGGAAGGCCACGGCGATCGGGCCCACGAAAATGCCGATGGGCCCGAGCGCCCCCACGCCCCCGAGCACGCTGAGGAGCGCGAGCAGCGGATGCAGCTTCGACTGCCCGTGGAGCACGATCGGCTTGATGATGTTGTCGACCGTGGACACCACGCACAGCCCCCAGGCGGCGAGCCCGGCCGCGGTCCAGGTGTCTTTCACGAAAAAGAGCAGGTAGAGGCTGGCCGTGCCCCACACGGCCGCCGCGCCGACGAACGGCACCAGGGCCCCGAAGAACGTGAGCAGCGTGAGCAGGAACACGCCCTTCAGGCCCGCCACGGAAAAGCCGATGCCCGCGAGCACGGCCTGCACGAGCGCGGCGAGCAGGGTCGACGACACCACGGCCCGGCTCACCTCCTCGAATTCCTCGAGCAGCTGCCACTGGTAGCGGGTGTCGAGCGGCACGAGCCGCGTGACGGCGGCGAACATCCGCCGGCCGTCGGCCAAAAAGTAGAACAGCGCCACCGTCATCACGATCAGCCCGATCACGAGCTTCACGATCACGACGGGCGTGCGGGCGGCGATCGGACCGATCCACTCCTCGGCGACCTTCCTGACCTCGGCGTTGACGCCTTCGGCCGTCAGGTGCAGGCCCGTGGCGTTGTTGACGGCATCGACGAGCCCGCCCAGCACGTTGGCGTCGAGCTTGAGGCCATCCGGCGTGCGCAGCATGGCCACCGCCTCGCCCCCGGCCCGGGCCAGGAGCAGGAACAAGGGCACGAGCACGATCAACAGCACGAACAGCGTGGTCAGGGCGGCGGCGATCCACTCTGGCGCCTGCAGCCGGTCGCGCAGCCAGCGGTGCAGCGGCCCGAAGATCACGACGAGCATCGCGGCCAGCAGCAGCGGCAGCAGGAAGCTCGACATCACCCGCAGCGACAACAGGCCGAAGACGGCCACGAGGCCGAGGATCACACCGAGGGAAACCAGACGTGTCATGGCAAATCCTGTCGTCCGCGGATGGCGGCTGAACGGCCGCACGATCATCGGGCCCCAAGTCTACGCGGCGGCCGGCGCACGCGCCACCATGACATCCGGCCTCCGGCGCGGGTATCCTCGCCGCAGCGTTCCTCCCCACCGGGCGTGGCCGTCGGCCACGTCCTTCCACCCACCTGACGGCCGTCGGCTTCCCATGCAATCCCCCGACGTCTCGGTCGTCATCCCGGTGCGCGACGAAGCGGGCAATATCGGCCCCCTGATCGCCGAGATGCGTGCCACGCTCACCGCGGCCGACCGGGCGTGGGAACTGTTCGTCGTCGACGACGGATCGAGCGACGCCACATGGAGCGAGATCGAGGCGGCCGCGGCAGCCGACCCGCGGGTGACGGGCATGCGGCAACCCACGGGACGCGGGAAATCGGCGGCGCTGGCTGCGGGGTTCGCGAGGTGCCGGGGGCGGTTCATCGTGATGCTCGACGGCGACGGCCAGGACGATCCGGCCGAGATCCCGGCGATGCTCGCCCGCCTCGAGCGTGCCGGCGGGCCCCGGGCCGATCTCGTCAACGGCTGGAAGACGCCACGGCTCGACCCCTGGCACAAGACGCTTCCATCGCGGGTCTTCAACGCGCTCGTCGGCGTATCCACGGGCCTGCACCTGCACGACCACAACTGCGGACTCAAGGCGTTTCGCCGCGAGGTGGTCGAAGGCCTCACGCTCGACACCGGCATGCATCGCTTCATCCCCGTGCTTGCCGCAGCCCGCGGGTTTCGCGCGGTGGAGACGCCCGTGCACCATCGGCGGCGCACGCACGGGCGCTCGAAATATGGCGTGACTCGATTCTTCGCCGGGCTCTACGACCTCGCGCGGGTCGCCGTGCGGGTGCGCGGGCAGGGCCTGCTCGCGGCGCCGGCCCGGCGCGGCATGTCGCGCGGCAGGCTGCGACGCAGCGTCTACGCGATCTTCGCAACGCTGGCCGTGGGCGCGGTGCTTGGGAGGATCGGGGCCGTGGCCAGCGTCGACAAACTCGCGCTCGAGAAGCGGCTCGTCTCCGATGCCATCGCCGCCGCCGCCACGGCCGGGCTGCCGGCCGATCCCGCGGCGATCCGCACGCGCATCGAGACGGAGAAACGCCTGCTGCGGCCATTTCTCTCGGCCAACGATCGCAGCCGCTGGCTGACGATCCGGGCCCTCGTGGAGCGGGGCACGTTTGCGATCGACGATCTCGTCATCGAGCCCGGCTGGGACACGATCGACGCGGTCGCCCACCCCGATGCCACCGGCCGGATGCGGCTGTATTCGAGCAAGCCGCCGCTCCTGTCGGTGCTCTGCGCGGGGCCCTATTGGCTGCTCCACGCCGCCACTGGCTGGACCCTCGGCGACCATCCGTTCGAACTCGGCCGCGTGCTCATGGTGCTCTTCGGCCTGGTGCCCTTGCTGGTGACGATGCTCTACACGTTCCGCCTGATCGAGGCCACGGGCACGACCGACTGGGGGCGGCTCTGGGCCGCCGCGCTGGCGGCCGGAGGCACACTGCTCACCACCTTTGCCGTCGTGCTCACCAACCACGTGCCGGCTGCCGCATGCGCGGCGGCGAGTGCGTGGTATCTGCGCCGCATCCGCTGCGACGGAGTGCGTGCATCCGCGACCTTCGCGGCAGCCGGCCTCGCCGCCGGCTTGGCGGCCGCGTTCGAACTCCCCGCGCTGGCGTGGTGCGCGGCGGTATTCGCCCTCCTCGCCGCCACCGATGCCCGGCGCACGCTCACGGCCGCCTTGCCCGCCGCCGCACTGGTGGCCGCCTCGGCCATCGGCACCAACTGGCTGGCCCACGGCACGCCCGTGCCCGCCTACGCCCACCGGGCCGGAGCCGACAATTGGTACGACTACGCCATCACGCTCCCCAACGGCAAGGTGCTCACGAGCTACTGGCGCAACCCGCAGGGCATCGACCGCGGCGAGCCGTCTGCCATCTCGTATGCGTGGCATACCCTCGTCGGGCACCACGGCATCGTGTCGCTTACGCCCGCGTGGCTGCTCGTGATTCCCGGCCTCGCAACACTCGCGGCTCGCGGTCGCAGGGCAAGCCCGCACGAACGATCCATGGCGATGGCGATTGCGGCCGTGTCTGCGATCGTGCTCGCGTTTTATCTCACGCGGTCGCAGGTCGATCGCAACTACGGCGGCATGTCGAGCGGGTTTCGCTGGGTATTTTGGCTCGCGCCCCTATGGATCACCGGCACCCTGCCGGCCGTCGATCGGCTCGCGGCCCACCGCCTCGGGCGGGCCTTCGCCCTCGCGCTGCTCGCGCTCTCGGTGGTGTCGGTGGCCTACCCCACGTGGAGCCCGTGGACGCCCCCGTGGATCTGGCAGTGGATGGCACACGCGGGCTGGCTGCCGCCCTCATGAGGCGACCACCGCCCGCACCGCCTCGGGCCAGGCGGCGGGCAGGGGCGCTTCGACCGCGATCGCAACGCTGGTGTCGGGATCGGCATAACGGATCCGCCAGGCATGGAGCGCGATCGGCTGCTGCCGCGGGTCGGACGCGGGCGCGAAGGCCGGGAGCGACGAAGCACACGCGCCATACTGCGTGTCGCCGACGATGGGCAGGCCGCGGCTGGCCGCCTGCACGCGGAGCTGGTGCATGCGGCCGGTGAGTGGCTCGAGGCTCACAAGCAGGGTTCCTGGCAGCGGCCGGGCGAGCGGCCGAACCCGCGTGATGGCCTCGCGGGCGCCGACCTCATCGGCAGCGGCGATCCGGGCCCGCGGCTCGTCCGCAACCTTTACGAGTACGTCACGCCACTCCTCGCCGGCCGCCTCGATCCCATCCGCCGCCTCGCCCTCGACGAGCGCGAGGTAGGTTTTCCCGATCTCGCGGCGTTCAAACTGCCGCGAAAGTTTGCGGGCGGCCCGGGGCGTCACCGCCAGAAGCAACACGCCCGAGACCACCCGGTCGAGCCGATGGGGCACCCCCACGTAGGCGCCGGCGGCGAGCCGTCCCCGCAGCCATGCTTCCATCGACGCCACGCCGGGCGGAGCCTGCGTGGCCAGTCCCGCGGGCTTGGCGACCGCCACGACCCCCCCACCCTCGCGGAGCACGATCGCCCGAAACTGCGGATCTGTTTCCTGGGGATCAAACCCCTCTTTCATATGCCCAGCCCGTCGGATACGTTTTCAGCATTCGAACACGGAAGGTCCATGATGCCAACGAAGCTGCTGATCGTCGACGACCACGAGATGGTCCGCCGCGGAATCGCGGAGATGGTCGACACCGCCGACGTGCAGGTGGTGGCGGAGGCGGCCGACGGCGATGCCGGCGTGACGGCAGCCCGACGTCACAAGCCCGACGTCGTCCTGCTCGACGTGCGCATGGGCGGCAAGGACGGGATCGACTCCATCAAGCGGATCCGCTCCGCCGCGCCGAATGCCCGCGTGGTGATGCTTTCGGCGTTCGACAACTCCACCTACGTGGCCCGGGCCGTCTCCGCCGGCGCCCACGACTACGTCCTCAAGACGGCGAGCCGCAAGGAACTGCTCGACGCCATCGGCGGCGCGGCAAAAAACTCGCCGCCATCCCGCTCGGGGGAATTCCGCCGGATCGCCGGCGCGATGGCCAAACGCGAGTCTCCCACCACCACCGACGTGCCGCTCACGCCCCGCGAGACGCAGGTGCTGCGCCAAGTCGCGCTCGGCCTGTCGAACCGCGAAATCGCCGACTCGCTCGACATCAGCATCGAGACGGTGAAGGAGCACGTGCAAAACCTGCTCCGTAAGACCGAGCTCGACGACCGCACGCAGGCTGCCGTGTGGGCGATCCGCCACGGCATCGCCTGAGCACGCTCACGACTCGAGACGCCTGAGCGCGGCGAGCGCGGCAATGGCGCGGTCGGCAGTCCCGAAGTGGCTCACCAGCCGCTTGGCGGCGATCAGGTCTTCGACGGAGATCGGCCCGCTCCGGCCGGCGGGCCGCTGGACCCTGCCCAACGCTTCGGGGCCACGCCGCTTCCGCGGCCGGAATCCCATGCGCTTGAGCACCATGCTCACTTGCGGCGACGACACCTCGACGCCCTGCTTCTTGAGCTGCGCGATGATCACGATCGGACGCGGCTTCTCCCCCTTCTCCTTCATCGCGGCGGCGATGCGGCGAATCTCGGCTGACTTGTTCACGTCTTTCGCGGGCTTCTTGTCGACCATGGGGGCTATGCTCCTCGGCTCTCGCAGAAATGTTATCTCGGTGTTACTAACTCGGAAATTAAACTACGCTGGCCGTACGATCGCAACCCCCTCCCGACTCCCTCGCACACCCCCCGAGGCCGCGTGCCCACCTTCGACTATTCCTTCACCGTGCCGGCCCCACTCGCCGCTGTCCAAGCCTTTCACAGCGACACGAGCGCCCTCAAAAGGCTCACGCCGCCGCCCACGATCGTGCGCCTGCATTCGATCGAACCGCTCGGCGAGGGCTCCG
>Ga0075471_10000551_pt1 | contig 22624 bp, 17 predicted proteins | sample DEB19_08_DNA_2_FD_74787 | JGI IMG/M metagenome (GOLD analysis project Ga0075471, IMG submission 74787) | Aqueous microbial communities from the Delaware River and Bay under freshwater to marine salinity gradient to study organic matter... | ecosystem: Environmental > Aquatic > Marine > Coastal ... | reverse complement strand
CTTCGCCGGCATCAACGGCTCCTCGGCCGCGATCACCGACAGCGGCAACGCGCAGCGTTATCGCGCGCGCTTGCCGGCGGGCGCGACGCGCATCGCGCTCGAGTACCAAGGACCCATCGACTTCGGCTTCGAGTCGCCGGCCCAGGAATATGCGCGCGGCTTCAACGAAACCGCCGGGACTATCCGCGACGACGGCATCTATCTCGCCGGCAGTACGCTTTGGTATCCCTATCTCGGCGAGACGCTGTTCACGTTCGAGTTGCAGGCCAAAGCTCCCGAGGGGTGGCAGCTCATCAGTCCCGGCAGCGGCAGTGCACGCGCGGCCGACGGCGTGGCGCGCTGGAAGAGTGCGACGCCGGTGGACGAATTGCACATCGTCGGCGGCAAACTGCGCCGCTACGCGCGCCCGGCTGGCGCGGTGACGGCCGAGGTGTTCTTGCGCCAGGCCGACGACGCGCTCGCGGCCAAATATCTCGAAGCGACGGTCCGCAACCTCGAGATGTACCGGACCCTGATCGGTCCGTACCCGTACGACAAATTCGCGCTCGTCGAGAACTTTTGGGAAACCGGCTACGGCATGCCGAGCTTCACGCTGCTCGGGCCGCAGATCATCCGCTTTCCGTTCATTCTCACGTCGTCGTATCCGCACGAAATCCTGCACAACTGGTGGGGCAACGGCGTATTCGTCGATTACGCGCGCGGCAACTGGTGCGAGGGGCTCACCGCCTATCTGGCCGATCATCTGTACAAAGAGCAGCTCGGACAAGGTGCCGAGTATCGGCGCGACACGTTGAAAAAATATCGCGACTTCGTGCGCGACTCGCAGGATTTTCCGCTCACGGCGTTTCGCTCGCGACACAGTCCGGCGACCGAGGCGGTCGGTTACGGCAAGGCGTTGATGCTCGACCACATGCTGCGCCGCCGGGTGGGCGATGCCGCCTACGTGCGGGGTCTGCAGCGCTTTTATCGCGAGCAACGCGGCAAGCGCGCGAGCTTCGACGATTTGGCGCGTGCCCATGGCGCCGCCGCCGGCGTCGATCTTTTGCCCATGGTCGAACAATGGGTGAGCCGTGTCGGCGCTCCTGATCTGCGGGTCGCCGACGTGCGCGTCACGCGTGAGGCGCAGCGTTACGTGGTGCGCGGCGTCTTGCGCCAAGCGCAGGACCGACCTTTCGATCTCGACGTGCCGGTCGTCTTGCGCAGCAAGCAAGGCGTGACGCAACACGTCGTGACCCTGCACGGCAACCGGACGACGTTCGAATTGGCGAGCGATACGGCACCGATCGCGCTTGAAATCGATCCGGAATTCGATCTCTTCCGTTTGCTCGATGCGCGCGAGACGGCGCCGTCGCTCGGGCAGATGTTCGGCGAAGGCGAAGTGCTCGCGGTGCTGCCCGCGAAAGCACCGCCCGCGTTCGTGCAGGCCTATCGCGACATGCTGCAATTCTGGTCGGGCGGTGGTGCTCAAAAGTTTCGCATCGTCACCGATGCGGCAGCGGTGACGCTGCCGACCGATCGTGCAGTGTGGGTCTTGGGTGCCGACAATGCTTATGCGACCAAATTGTTCGCCGGTGATGCTGCGCTCGGCTTCGCGGTCGACGGCCAGAGCATCCGTGCCGGCGGCACGCGCTTGCCCAAGCAGGGTCGCGCGAACGTGATCGTGCGTCGGCATCCCGGCAACGCCGCCAAGGCGATCGCGTGGCTCACGCTCGACGACGTGGCCGCCGCCGCGGGGCTCGCACGAAAACTGCCGCACTACGGCAAATATTCCTGGCTGTCGTTCGCCGGCGACGAACCGGCCAATGTCGCCAAAGGCGAGTGGTCTGCCGCCGATTCGCCGCTGATCGTCGATTTGCGCGCGCCCGATGCGCGTGCCGAGGCATTGCCGGTCGGCGGATATGCGAAACGCGAGGCGCTCGCACGACTGCCTGCGGTGTTCGATGCGACTGCGATGACCGCGCACATCGCATGGCTTGCGGATCCTGCGCGCGAAGGGCGCGGATTGGGCAGCGCAGGGTTGCAGGCTGCGGCGGATTATGTGGCCAAGGCGTTCGCCGCAGCCGGTTTGCAGCCCGCCGATGCGAACGGCTGGTTTCAGGACTTCGAGTACACGCCCGCCGGCGCGCAGAAATCTTTGGTGTTGCGCAATGTCGTCGGCGTGTTGCGTGGCACGAATCCGCGCTATGCGGATCAGGCGGTCGTCGTATCGGCGCATTACGATCACCTCGGCCGAAGCGGCCCGGGCGTGCGCGTAGCCGAAATCGGGCAAATCCACCCGGGCGCGGACGACAACGCGAGCGGTGTCGCCGTGCTGATCGAACTCGCGCGGACGTTGGCGACGGCGGGCGCGCCGGAGCGCAGCGTGATTTTCGTCGCGTTCTCGGGTGAAGAGGCGGGTTTGCAGGGATCAAAGTGGTTCGTCGAGCATCCGCGCGGTGCGCCGCTGGCCGGGATTCGCGCGGTCGTGAATCTCGACACCGTCGGACGCTTGGGTGCGGGCGAGTTGTCGGTGCTTGGCACAGGCACCGCGAGCGAATGGCAACACGTGTTTCGCGGCATCACGTTCTCGACCGGCATCGCGATCAAAAACGTGCCCGGTGCGTCGCAGTCGTCGGATCAGCAAAGCTTCATCGATCGCGGCATTCCCGGTGTGCAGTTGTTCACCGCTGCCCATCTCGACTATCACCGTCCTACCGACACCGCCGATCGCATCGATGCGGCCGGGCTTGTGAAGGTGGCGACCGTGGCCCGCGAAGCGATCGACTATCTCGCGCAACGCGATGCACCGCTCAGCGTCACCACGGCACCGCAACCGGCGTCCGCCGCGGGCGCGCCGAGCGAGGGTGCACGCCGCGTGTCGTTCGGTCTCGTGCCCGACTACGCGCATCAAGGCCCGGGCATACGCGCCGAGTCGGTGGTCCCCGATTCGCCGGCCGCCCGCGCGGGTCTGCAGGCGGGCGATCTCGTACTGGCGTTCGGCGATGTCCCGATCGCGGGTCTCGCCGCATTCTCCGACACCTTGAAAAAACATGTCGCCGGCGACCGGATTCCGACCCGCGTGCGCCGTGCAGAGCGCGAATTCGTGGTCGATGTCGAGCTGATCGCGCGCTGAGCTGGTGTAGGCTTCGCGAATGAGTCCCCGGGTCGAAGACGTGCGCGCCGCGATCGAGGCGCGAATTCCGCCGCGCCGCGTGCCCTTCGCCCGGCGTTTGTTCTGGCGCCTGGTGTTTTTCCTGGTGCGCTTTTCCGCCGGGCGCGCGTTGTTGTCGCGGCTCGTCACCCGTTGAACGGAGTTTTCATGCCGTTGTTGCCTGCCGTGCTCGCTTTCGTCGCCGGATCCGGACTGGTCGTGCAGGTTGCCATGAACATGGCGCTCACGCGCGCGTTCGGCAACGGTGCGCTCGCCGTGTTGGTGAATTTTCTGGTCGGCACTCTCGCCCTCGTCGCATTGCTGCTCGCCACGCGCACGATGTTGCCGAGTCGCGAACAACTCGTTTCGGTTCCGGCCTGGGCGTGGGCGGGCGGTCTGCTCGGCGCGTTGTACGTTTCGGTCGCGAACTTCGCCGGGCCGCGTCTCGGTGCGCTGCTGCTACTTGCGCTGGCGGTGTCGGGGCAGATGTTTGCAGCGATCCTGGTCGATCATTACGGTTTGCTCGGCTATGCCGTGCAGCCTGCCAGCACGCAACGCTTGCTGGGCGCGGCTTTATTGCTCGGCGGCTTGTTGTTGATCGCGCGCTGAGGCGTTGCAGCGCGCGCACACGCCCTTGACCTCGAGCGAGGCCGGTTCGATTCGAAAACCGAGCTCGTGCGATTTTGCGGCGAGTGCACGCCCGATCGCAGGATCGTCGATCTCCGTCGCGCCGTGACACTCGCGACAAACGAAAAACTGCGCGACGTGCGCAGCAAGTGGCGTGTCGCAACCGATGAACGCGTTCAGCGAGTCGAGCCGATGTACGAGTCCGGCGTCGACGAGAAATTCGAGTGCGCGATAGACGGTGGGTGGTGCGGCTTTGTCGCGTTCTTTGGCCAGCTCGCCGAGTATTTGATACGCGCCGATCGGATCGTGCGCACGCCAGACGATTTCGAGGACGCGACGCCGAACGGGTGTCAGATTCAGACCGCGAGTCGCGCACAGCGACGCCGCGTTGCGCAGCGCCGTTTCGATGCACACGCCGTGATCGTGATTCGGCGGCGGGGTGGGACGCGGATTCGGCATGGCCTTACGTTATCATGTCGACCCTATGGCACACACGGAACGGGTGCCCGTCACCGTCTTGACGGGATTTCTGGGGTCTGGAAAAACCACGCTCCTCAATCGCATCCTCTCCGAAAACCACGGTAAGCGTATCGCGGTGATCGAAAACGAGTTCGGCGAGGTCGGTGTCGACCACCAGCTCGTCATCGGTGCCGAAGAGGAGATCTTCGAAACCAACAACGGCTGCATCTGCTGCACGGTGCGCGGCGACTTGCTGCGCATCCTCGGGCAGTTGCTCAAACGACGCGACAAGTTCGATTACATCATCGTCGAGACCACCGGGATGGCCGATCCGGGTCCGGTGGCGCAGACCTTTTTCCTCGACGACGAGTTCAAAGATCAGTTTCTGCTCGACGCCATCATCACGCTCGTCGATGCGCGCCACATCGAGCGGCACCTCGACGAAATGAAAGAGCCGGGCGAGCAAGTCGCGTTTGCCGACGTGATCCTGCTCAACAAAACCGACCTCGTCACCGAAGCCGAACTCGAACGCATCGAGCGTCGCATTCGCGCCATGAACGGCACGGCCCGCATCCATCGCACGCAAAATGCCAACGTGCCGGTGGCCGATGTGCTTGACGTCGGCGCATTCGATCTCGAGCGTGCGCTGGCCGTTGATGCGGATTTTCTGCAGCCGCAATATCCCTTCGAATGGGCCGGGGTGTATCCGCTGCCGGCGGGGCGACACTCGTTGCGCACGGGAGCGGACGAGCATGCGCATCACGATCATGACCACGGCCATGACCATGCGCATCACGATCATGACCATGATCATGGCCACGACCACGACCACGACCACGACCATGCGCATGGCCATGCGCACGAAGGCGGGCTCGGTTTGGTGTTGCTGCCGGTCGCGACCGACTCGGCCGCAGCGCTCGACGACGTCATCGAGCAGGCCGTGCGTGCATTCGCGGAAGAGCCGATCACGGTCGCCTGCGGCGGCAGCATCGCGCCGGGCCGCGCGCTGTACCGCATCGACACCGCACATGACGGCGCGCACTTCGATCTGGCGATCGAGACCGGTGGCAACTATGCGGTGTTCTGCGAACACGCACCGGCGGAATTCGGCCTGCGCATCGCTGCGGGAAAAGTCGGCACGCAGCGTGCCTTCGCATCGCACCATCACGACGAAGAAATCGCCTCGATCGGCATTTCGGATGATCGACCGCTGGATGCCAAAAAAGTGAACGACTGGATTTCGTACCTGTTGCAGAGCCGGGGTGCCGACATCTTCCGCATGAAGGGCGTGCTGAACATCGCCGGCGAGCCGCGCCGGTACGTCTTTCACGGCGTGCACATGATGTTCGACGGCAAACTCGAACGACCGTGGGCGCCGAGTGCCGTGCGACGCAACACCCTGGTGTTCATCGGTCGCAAACTCGATCGTGCCGAACTCGAGGCCGGATTCGCCTCCTGCGTCGCGTGATCTGACCCGTGATGAAAGCACCGAACGCATTGCTCGAATTGCGTGCCAGCGTGGCACTCGACGATTACGTCGCGGATATCGCCTGGTCAAACGATGCGCGGCGACTCGCGATCGCCGGCGGCGAGGGCAAGATGTTCCTCGTCGAATTCGACGCCGAACGGTTGCGCCCGCGCGAGATCGGCGAGCATGGTCTGGGTGCGCTCGCGGTCGCGTGGCAGCCCGGTGGCGACGCGTTCGTCAGCTCGGGTCAGGATTCCGCTTTGGTTGCGTGGGATGGGAGCAGCGGCGCGGTGTTGCAGCGCCGACGGCCGGCGACTGCGTGGACGCAGCACTTGGCATTCACCCCGGACGGCAAGACGCTGGCGACGGCGGCGGGACGACAAATCTTTCTTTGGTCGCCGACACTCGAGCCGTTGCGCACGCTGGAGCCGTTGTCCAACACCATCGCGGCGCTCGCCTTCGATCGTGCGGGACGCGATCTCGCTGCGGCTTTGCAAGGCGGTTTGGTGTTGCACAGGTTCGAGCCGCAGCTGCAGCAACGCAGTTTTGATTGGCCCGCCGCCTGCCTCACGACCGCCTTCAGTCCGAACGGTCGCGTGATCGTGACGGGCACGCAGGACGGATCGGTGCACTTTTGGTATCTCGCTTCCGGAAAAGACTCCCAGATGCGCGGCTATCCGGCGAAAGTCGCCGACACCGTCTGGACGCACGATTCGCGCTATCTCGCGACCATCGCCGGCGAGGCGTTGGTGGTCTGGGATTTCGGCGGCAAGGGCCCGGAGGGGTCGCGGCCGATTCAGCTGAACGGCCACACGGAACGCATCGAATGTCTCGCTGCACAGCCCGGCGGCAACCATCTGGTCACCGGTGGCCGTGATTGGCGGTTGTCGCTCTGGTCGCCGGGCAAATATCCCCAGGCACTCGATGCGCATCTGACGGACTCCGAGCCCTCGCGCATCGTCTGGTCGCCCGACGGTCGTCACGTCGCCGTCGGCGAGCGCAAGGGAAAACTCGCCGTCTACGAGCTCGTGCGTCTGCCCTGACGACTCGACCCGACGACGCGGCTGCGTTAGCGTAGGCGCACCATTCGGGAGGAGTCAGCATCATGCGCAGCAACGTCCGGGTCCGCATCGCGGCGGCCATTTCTTTGATGACCTGTGCGAGCGCCGCTACGGCGTTCGCGGCCGAAACGTTCACGGCGACCGCGCTCGCGGCACTCGAGCCCGTGCAACCGCGCATCATCGAGTGGCGGCGCGACTTCCACCAGAACCCCGAGTTGTCGAACCGCGAATTCCGGACCTCCAAAGCGGTGGCGGAACATTTGAAGAAGCTCGGCTTGCAGGTCGAAACCGGCGTAGCGAAGACCGGTGTCGTCGGCATCCTCAAAGGCGGCAAGCCTGGTCCGACGATCGCCTTGCGGGCCGACATGGACGGCTTGCCGGTGGTCGAGCGTACCGACGTGCCGTTCCGCTCCAAAGTCACTTCCACCTATCGCAACGAAACCGTCGGCGTGATGCATGCCTGCGGACACGATGCGCACACGGCGATTTTGATGGGTGTTGCGCAAGCTTTCGCGGCGGTGCGCGCAGAACTGCCAGGCACGATCGTGTTTCTGTTCCAGCCGGCCGAAGAAGGCGCGCCCGAGGGTGAAGAGGGCGGTGCCGCGCTCATGCTCAAAGAAGGCGTGTTCGAGCGCCACCGTCCCGAAGCGGCGTTCGGCTTGCACATCATGTCGGCGATGCGCACCGGCGAGATCGGCTATCGCGGTGGCCCGATGATGGCGGCGTCCGACGCCTATCAAATCGTCGTCAAAGGTCGGCAGACGCATGGCTCGCGACCGTGGGGCGGCATCGATCCGATCGTGGTTTCGGCACAGATCGTCGAGGCTTTGCAGACGATCGTCAGCCGCCAGATCGACATCACGATCCTGCCGGCCGTCGTCACCGTCGGCGCGATCAAAGGCGGCATTCGGAACAACATCATTCCCGACGATGTCGAGATGATCGGGACGATCCGTACATTCGATCAACTGCAGCGTGCCGACATCATCAAGCGCATGAAGCGCACCATCGACGGCATCGCCGCCGCCAACGGCGCAACGGCGACGTTCAAACTCGATGATCGCGCCAATCCGGTGGTGAGCAACGATCCGGATCTCACGCGTCGCATGCTGCCGACTTTGCAGCGCGTCGTCGGCACCGGCAACGTGAAAGCGATCCCGCTCGTGACCGGGGCCGAAGACTTCGCGTTCTTCGCGCAGAAAGTGCCGAGCTTGTTCTACGTTGTCGGCATCACGCCGCCGGAGCAGAATCCGGTCACGGCCGCCTCGAACCACTCGCCGGAGTTTTACGTCGACGAGAACGGCATTCCGATCGCGGCGCGCTCGCTCATCTCGGTGGCGGCCGACTATTTGTCGGGTGCCGCGCCGGCCACCGCGCTCAAGTGAGCGCGGTGGAGATCGGCAGCTTGCGGATTCTTTGACCGGTGGCGGCGTAGATCGCCGCGCACACCGCCGGTGCGATCGGCGGCGTACCCGGTTCGCCGATGCCGCCGAGCGGACCGCCGCTGTCGACGATGCGCACGTCGATCTGCGGCGTTTCACTCAGGCGCAGCACCGGGTAGTCGGTGAAGTTGCTTTGCACCGCACCACCTTTGGCGATCGTGATCTCGCCGCTCAGCGCCGCCGACAAGCCGTAGATCACCGCGCTCTGGATTTGCGCCACGACCTGATCGGGGTTGACGGCGAGACCGCAGTCGACGGCACAGGTCACGCGATGCACGCGGACCGTTTTGTTCACCACCGACACTTCGGCGACTTGGGCGACGATGCTGCCGAAGCTTTCGTGCAGCGCGATGCCGTGATGGTGACCGGCCGGCAAGGGCTTGCCCCAGCCTGCATCGGTGGCCGCCGCATCGAGCACCGCGAGCGCACGCGGATGCGCCGCGAGCAATTCGCGGCGGAAATCGTAAGCATCGCGACCGGCGAGCGTGGCGAGTTCGTCGATGACGCCGTTGACCACGAAACCGTGGATCGAGTTGCCCACCGAGCGCCACCACAGAATCGGCACGGTCTCGTCGGTGTCGTGCACGTCGACGCGCAAGTTGGGAAAGCCGTAGAGCATGTTGGCCGCACCTTCGATGCTCGAAGGGTCGAAGCCCAGCTTGTCGAGGATGGGTTTGCCGATCACGGAATTTTTGAGAATCGACTTGCCGACCACGGTCTGGTGATACGCGATGCCTTTGCCGTCGGCGGAAATGCCGGCTCGAACGCGGCTGACGCTGTACGGGCGGTAATAGCCGCCCCGCATATCGTCTTCACGCGTCCAGACGACGTGCACGGGGCGGCCGACGCCGTTGGCTACCTGCGCCGCCTCGAGCGTGAAATCCGACGTCGTGCTTGCGCGACGACCGAAGCCGCCTCCCAGGAATTGCGTATGCAGCGTGACGTTTTCGGGTTTGATGCCGAGCGCGGCAGCGACCATGTTCACGTCTTGCGACTGGTTCTGCGTGCCGACCCACAAGGTGCATTGCCCGTCTTTGACGAGCGCGGCCGCGTTCATGGGTTCCATGCAGGCGTGCGCGAGATAAGGCACTTCGTATTCGACGTCGATCCGCTTGGCGGCTTTGCCGAGCGCGGTGTCGACGTTGCCGTCGTTTTTGCCGACTTTGCCCGGCTTGGCCGCGAGCGCGCGCCACTGCGTGCGCAGCGATTCGGTCGAGACGTCCCGTCCGGCGCTCTCGTCCCACTCGACTTGCAGCACTTCGCGACCTTTGAGTGCCGCCCAGGTGTGTTCGGCGATCACCGCGACGCCGCTCGGCACCTGCTTCACGTCGATCACGCCTTTGACGGCGCGCGTGCGCGTCGCGTCGAAGGATTTCACGGTGGCACCGAACGAAGGCGGACGCGCGATCACGGCTTTCAGCATCTCGGGCGGATTGACGTCCGAACCGAACACCGCTTTGCCCGTGACCTTGAGATGGCTGTCGAGGCGCGGATGCTTGGCGCCGATGTATTTGAAGTCCTTGCGGTCTTTGAGTGCGACGCTTTCTTTGGCGGGGACCGGAATCTTTGCCGCGGCTTCGGCCAGCGACGCGTAGGTCGCGCGGCGACCGCTCTTGGCATCGATGACGACGCCGTCTTCGGTGCGCAGGCTCGATGCAGCGACCTTCCATTGTGCAGCGGCCGCGGTGATCAGCATGTTGCGCGCCGTTGCGCCGACCAGACGCAACTGGTCGTACATGGAAATCGTGCTCATGCTGCCGCCCGTGAACTGCATCTTCAGGAACGGGTGGAAGAACGCCGGATCGACCGGCGCGAATTCGATGTCGAAGCGCTGCGGATTCACGTCGAGCTCTTCGGCGAGGATCATCGGCAGACCGGTGTAGACACCCTGGCCCATCTCGGCCTTCGCGAGCACCACGGTGAAACTGCCATCCGTACCGATGCGCACGAACGAATGCGGTTTGAACTCGAACGGCGCTTCGTGTTTGCCGAGCAGTCGCGGCACGACATAGACGCCGACCGCAGTACCGGCGGCGACGACGCCGACACCGATCAAAAAGTGACGACGGTTCGTGCTCACGCTGCACCTCCGTTGCGCTTGATTTCAGCGGCGCGCTTGACGGCGGCGCGGATGCGCGGATAGGTACCGCAGCGGCAGATATTGCCGTCCATCGCGGCGTCGATGTCCGCATCGCTGGGGTTCGGATTGCTTGCGATCAAGGCGGCGGCGGACATGATTTGCCCCGACTGGCAGTAGCCGCATTGCACGACGTCGAGTTCGACCCAGGCGCGCTGCACCGCGTGTTCGCCTTTCGTCGACAAGCCTTCGATGGTGGTGATCTTTGCGCCGACGGCCGCCGACACGGGCGTCTGGCAGGAGCGGATCGGTTGCCCGTCGATGTGCACCGTGCACGCGCCGCAGGCGGCGACGCCGCAACCGTATTTGGTGCCGGTGAGTTTGAGCAAGTCACGCAGCGCCCAAAGCAACGGCATTTCGGGATCGGCATCTATTTCCTGGCTACGACCATTGACGTTCAGCGTGATCACGGCGGCTCTCCGGTTAAGATGGCGACAATATACCCAAGTTGTGGGGCGCCGGTCGGCGCGATCTACCGAGGCATACGCAATTGGAACTCGAGTTCTACGGTGCGGCGGGCGAGGTCACCGGTTCCTGTCACGTGTTGCGCGTGGCCGGGCGCACGGTGCTGCTCGATTGCGGATTGTTGCAAGGTGGCCACGACGCGGCGGCCAGGAACACGGCGCCGTTCCCGTTCGATGCACGGCGCATCGATGCCGTCGTGTTGTCGCACGCACACATCGACCACTGCGGACGATTGCCGCTGCTCGTGAAGCGGGGCTTTCGCGGCCCGATCTACACCAACGCCGCCTGTCGCGATCTGTTGCCCGTACTGCTGCGCGACACGGCCGAGTTGGCGGCGCGCGACGTCGAGCGCAGCAATCGCCGACGCGACCCGGACGAACGACCTGCAGTGGCCTTGTACGATCTGCAGGACGTCGAGCGCACATTGGAACTCGTGCACGCTTTGCGCTACGACGAACGCCGCGCTCTGCTGCCGGGACTCGAGGTCTGCGTGCGTGATGCCGGTCATATCCTCGGCTCGTCGAGTCTCGAGCTGTGGTGCAGCGAAGGTCCGGTCACGCGCAAGCTCGTCTTCAGCGGCGATCTCGGCCAATACGATTCGCCGATTTTGCAGGACCCGCATCACTTCGATACGGCAGATCTCGTGTTGATGGAATCCACCTACGGCGAGCGGTTGCACCGTGATCGTGCGGCCACCGTCGTCGAGCTCGGCGAAATCATTGCACAGGCGGCGCGCGATCGCGGCAACGTGCTGATCCCGGCGTTCGCCGTGGGCCGCAGTCAGGAAATTCTCTATCTGCTCGGCCTGCATCACGACGCCTGGCAGTTGCGGAACTGGCAGATATTCCTCGACAGTCCGATGGCGATCGAAGCGAGCAAAATATATTGGCGACACGCCGAGCGCTTCGATGCCGACGCCGTGCACTTGCGCGCGCAATTCGCGGCGATGCCGGAGTTGTCGAACCTGCATCTGTGTCGTACGCCCGATGAGTCGCGCGCGATCAATGAATTGCGTTCGCACGCCCTCGTTATCGCCGGCAGCGGCATGTGCAACGGCGGTCGAATCCTGCATCACTTGATGCACAACCTCGAACGACCCGAATGTCACGTCGTGATCACCGGCTTCCAGGCGCCGGGAACGTTGGGGCGTGCGCTGGTGGATCGTGCACCGTTCGTGCGGATTTACGGGCATTCCATCCGCGTTGCGGCCAAAGTGCACACCCTGGGCGGGCTTTCGGCGCACGGTGATCAGGACGACCTGTTGAAATGGTATGAAGCATTCGAAGGTCGGCCGCCCGTGCGACTCGTGCACGGCGAGCCGCGATCGGCCGATGCGCTGCGTGCCAAACTCGCGGCACTCGGTGCGCAGGTTGCGGTGGCGAAGGCCGGCGAACGACTCGATCTCGTGACAATGGAGGGGCTGCGATGACGACCATCGAACGATCCGCGACGCGAATGATGGCTTGGCTGCTGTGCGCCGTCGCTGCAGTCGGCATGGCGAGCGCCACGACGGCCGTGGCGGCCGACACCGTGCTCGTGATCGGTGCGACCGGCGGCACGGGCCGCGAAGTCGTCAAGCAGGCCCAAGCCAAAGGTTTTGCAGTGCGTGCTCTGGTGCGCGACGAAACCAAGGCGCGCGAAATGCTGGGCGCCGGCATCGAGTTGATCGTCGGTGACGTGCGAGCAGCCGGCACGCTCGATCGCGCCATGAAAGGCGCCGATTACGTCGTCTCCGCTCTCGGCTCGAACAGTCGCAACGACCCGACCAACAAACCCGAGTTGATCGACTACGGTGCCGTGCGTGCTGCGGCCGAGGCTGCGACCAAAGCGCGCGTGAAACAGATCGTGCTCGTGTCGTCCATGGGCGTCACCGACCCCGATGCGCCGCTCAATCGCATGTTCGACAACATTCTTCTTTGGAAATTCAAAGGCGAAGAAGCCGTGCGCAACTCCGGTGTGCCGTACACCATCGTCCGGCCAGGCGGCTTGTCGAACGACGCCGGCGGACAAAAACTCATCAAAGTCATGCAGGGTGATCCGCGCGATGTGCGCGGCCGCATCCCGCGCGCCGACGTGGCCGCTATTTGCGTCAATGCGCTCGGTCGCAAGGACGCGCAGCGCAAAACCATGGAAGTACTGTCGGACGAAACCTCCGGCGCCGTCGATTGGTCGAAGTTCTTCGGAGGCCTGACCGCCGATGTTCGCTGAAGGCAGTTTTCTGCAACGACAGCTCGCGCGCGTGGCGAAGGTCGAGCCACGCGAGACCGCCGCCGTCGTCGCGGCGTTCTTCCTGTTCTTCTTCGTGCTCGGCAGTTACTTCGCCGTGCGCCCGGTGCGCGAGACCGTGGCGACCTTGCTCGGTCGCGAGCGTGTCGCCGATCTTTGGCTGTATACGGCGATGTTCTCGATCGCGATCGTGCCGATCTACGGCTGGCTGGTGGCGCGCATGCGTCGCAGCGTCTTGTTGCCCGCGATTTACGCTCTCGTGGCCGTGATCCTTGCCGGCATCGGTTCGTCGCTGCAGATCGACGAGGGCAATCTCAACGTCGGCACGTTTTTCTACGTGTGGATCAGCGTGCTCAACTTGATGCTGGTGTCGGTGTTCTGGAGCTTCCTGCTCGAGATGTTCGATTCCGAGCAGGCGAAGCGGTTGTTCGGCTTCGTGGCCGCAGGCGGAACGTTCGGCGCTTTGGTCGGACCGTTCGCGGCCGGCATGCTGGTCGATCGCATCGGCAACGCCGGCGTGCTGTATCTCGGTACCGGCGGATTTCTGTGTGCGATCGTCTGCCAGCGCATTCTGATCGGCATCTGGAACCGCTCGCGCGCATCCGTCGAAAGCGCCGGAGCGACGTCGAGCAATGATCATGGTCTCGGCGGCAATCCGTTCGCGGGTATCGCGATCGTGCTGCGCTCGCCGTATCTGCTCGGCATCGCCTTGTTCGTGGTTCTGCTGTCGTTGGTGAACACCTTCCTGTATTTCGAGCAGTTGCGCATCGTGAGCGAGACGTTCAGCGACACCCGTCAGCGCACCGAGATGTTCGCGACCATCGATTTCATCGTGCAGTCGCTCACCATCGTCTCGCAGTTGTTTCTCACCGGACGCATCGCATCCAAGCTCGGTGTCCGCGCCTTGTTGACGTTCGTGCCGGTGATCATGATCGCGGGATTCGCGTTGCTGTCGTTGCTCAACGTGTTCGGGATGATCGCGACCCTGCTCGTCGTGCGCCGCTTCGGCGAATACGCCTTCATTCGACCGGGGCGCGAAATGCTCTGGAGCACGCTCGACACCGAAACGAAATACAAAGCCAAGAGCTTCATCGACGTGCCCGTCTACCGCGCCGCCGACTACGTCGGTGCGCAAGCGAAGACGGCCATCGAAGCCATGGGGACGACACCGGGCGGCGCGGCGCTGATCGGCGCCGTGCTCGCGGCGATTTGGGCAGTGAATGGATGGCGGCTCGGCAGCCGACACGATGCAAAATAAGAGGGGGGGGCGACATGAGCGAAGAACACACCAAAAAGAGTTGGTTCAGCGTCGACGAATCGCAGGAGGCGCAGAGCGCGGACAGTCCGCACGCGCCACTCGGCGCCGATCAGCGGCGTGATGCGGTGCCGCTGCTGACGCTCGCGTTCGGTTGGGGATTTTTGGTCACGGGTCTTCTGGTCGGCAGTTCGCTCGGCGCCGGCTTGTATTTTCCCGATCTGATCCGCAACGCGATGTGGGGCAACCTCATCAACTTCGTGGTCGGTGCACTCGTCGGCTACATGGGTTATCAAACGGCCTGCAACAGCGGTCTGCTCTATCGACTCACCTACGGCAACATCGGCGCGTATCTGCCCGTGTTGTTCCTCGCGGCGCTCACCATCGGCTGGCAGGGCATCGTGGTCGGCGCGTTCGGCCTCACCTGGGCCGGCAGTTTCGACAGCCCGCTCTTCTATCCGATCGCCTTGTTCGCGGGCGTGCTCTACACGCTCACCACGCTCTACGGCGTCAAAGGACTCGAGAAGGTCGCCGTGCCATCGACGGTCGTGCTCGCTCTGGTCGGCATCTACGCCGGCTGGTTCAACGTCGACAAAGCCGGTGGCTGGCAGGCATTCCTCGAGTTGTCCAAGACCGCCTCGACCAAGCAACCGCTGTCCGACACCGATGCGATCAACATCGTGATCGGCTCGTGGGTCGTCGGTGGGGTGGTGATGGCGGAGTACACCCGCTTTGCACGCAAAGCATGGGTCGCGATCGCCATTCCGTTCGTGGTGCTGGTGGTGACGCAGATCTTCCTGCAGGTCATCGGTGCGATGGGCGGCATCGTCTCGGGCAATTTCGACTTCAGCGCCTATCTCATGACCGCGGGTGCCGTGGTCGGCGTGACCGGACTCATCGCGATGAGCCTCGCTTTGTGGACCACCGGTGATACCAACCTCTATCTGCCTGCGATACAGACGGCGAGCGTGTTCCATTTGCCGAAGCGCGTCACGATCGTGGTGTGCGGCGCGATCGGTACCGTGCTGGGTCTCGGCATCTATCAACACTTCATGGACTGGATCAGTCAGATCGCGAACGTGGTGCCGCCGCTGATCGGACCGATCATTGTCGACTACTATCTTTTCCACGGCATGCACTACGACACGAGCACGCTCGATCGTCTGCCGGCCTGGAATCCCGCCGCGGTGTTGGCGTTCGCGGCCGGCGTCGTCGCCGCGTATGCGTACACGCCCGCCTGGATGGCGTCCGGTTTGTGGGGCTTGCTGGTGTCGATGGGCGCCTATGTCGTGCTCTTCGGCGGGGCGCGTCTGTTCGGTCTGCGCTTCGGGTACGCCAAGGTCCGGCCGTGAAGATGCTGCGTCGCGTCGTCATCTGGTGTTGTCTGTGCGGCGTGTTCGCCTCGCCGGTACACGCCGATGACGTCAGCGGCGCACAACGTCGCGCGGCGCTCGAACTTTTGAACGCGATCGCGAGCGGTGATCCGCAAGCGCTGGCACAGTCGTTGCACCCCGACGAGCGCGATCGTCTGCGGCTCTCGCTGTTGACGAAGCTGCGCGAGGAGGCGGCGCGCAACGACGACACGTTGCGCAATCGGTTCTTCGGCTCGGCTCGTCCGCTCGCCGACATCGAGCGACTCACCAGCGTGGATTTTTGCGTCGTGTTGCTCAAGCGCACGTTCTGGCGCGGGCGTCCCTTCGAAGATCTCAAAGGTCTCGCGGCGGTACGCGACGGCGACCTCGTGCAAGTGCTCGTGAAGGGTCGCCAATCCAAAGACCGCGGCAAGGTCGAGGTGCTCGCGAGCGTTTCTTTGCTCCCCTACGGCAAGGAGTGGAAAGCCGCGTTGCCGAGCGACATCGCGGCGCAGCTCGACGATCTGGAATCCAATCGCGGGCGCGTGCTCGCGCAGTCGATGCCCGCCGCGCCGGTTGCGGGCGCGAGCGCACCGACGACGCCGCGCTCCGCGACCAAGAATCCGCCCGGGGTGCTCGCGTTGCTCGATGCGGCGGAGAAGGCGCTCGTCGACGGGCGTTGCGACCTGTACTACCGCGAGCATCTCAGCCCGAACTTTCGCAAGACTCAGTCGTCCAAGAGCCTGGATATGTTGATCAACAGTTGTCGTCGCAGCATCGCGAATCGTGAATTGTTGATCGCGGCGTTGCGCATCGTGCGCGCCGCCTCACCGAACTTCGAAGCCGGCGGGACGCGCGCGGTGTTCGACGTGGCAGGTCAGGGCTTGCCGTTCGATCGGTTCTCGGTGGAACAAGTCGCGGATCGTTGGTACGTGGCCGAATAGCGAGAGGTACACCATGCATCGCAAAACAGTTTGGGCGCTCGGATTGCTGGGGTTTTGTCTGGCTCTGGCCGGCTGTGCGGTCTCGCCCAAAAAAGTCACCGTGCCCACCGTGCAACAGGTCGATCTGGCGAAGTTCATGGGGCCTTGGTACGTGATCGCCACCATTCCGACCTTCATCGAAACCGACGCCTACAACGCGGTCGAGTCGTACGCGCTGAACCCGGACGGCACGATCCACACGACCTTCACCTTCAACAAGGGCGCCCTCGATGGCCCGCCCAAGAAATACGAGCCCAAGGGGTTCGTGGTCCCCGGAACCGGCAACGCCATCTGGGGCATGCGTTTCGTGTGGCCCATCAAGGCGGAATTCGTGATTTCGCACCTGGACGGCGCCTATTCCGAGACCATCATCGCCCGAAGCGCGCGCGATTATGTCTGGATCATGGCGCGAACTCCGTCGATCAGCGCCGAACGTTATCAAGCGCTGGTGCAAAAGGTGCAGTCCATGGGCTACGACATCAGCCGATTGCGCAAAGTGCCACACTCCACCCCGCCGCCAGCTGCGACTCCGGCGCCTGCGGCCGCTACGGACCGCACCCGCGAGATTCTGGCGCGCGTCGCGCCGGTGACGGCGACCACGCTGCGTGAGCGGATCGACACCCCGGCAGGGCGTCCGGTGATCCTCGACGTGCGTGCACCGGAGGAGTTCGCCGCCGGTCACCTGCCCGGTGCCCGGAACATCCCGTACGATCAAATACCGAACAAGATCAATGAGTTGAAGTCCATGCAGCATTCCGAGATCGTGGTCTATTGCCGCAGTGGGCGGCGCGCCGCCATCGCCATCGAGACGCTGCTCGGCGCCGGATTCGACCAATTGCGCCATCTGGAAGGTGACTTCGAGGGCTGGCGAGCGGCCGGTCAGCCGGTGAGCGCCACGCCTTAGCAGCCCTCTTCACGGTCACCGCGGGTCGCAATGCTCGCGATACGACCCCCCCGATGAGTAAACTTCCCCAGTTTTCTCAGGGGCCTACATGCGACCGGAAGATCTCCTCGACTCCGACTCCCTCCCGCTTTGGGACAAGGCAGCCGCCAAGTCTGCCCCAGGGGGCGACCTCGGCAACCTCGTCTGGAAGACGCCGGAAGGGCTGACCGTCAAACCGCTGTACACGGCGGCGGATCTCGAAGGTCTGCCCTACGCCGATACTTTGCCCGGCTTCGCCCCGTACGTCCGCGGTCCGCAGGCCACGATGTATGCCGTGCGCCCCTGGACCATCCGCCAGTACGCCGGGTTTTCGACCGCCGAGGCGTCGAATGCCTTCTACCGCAAGGCGCTCGCCGCCGGTGGCCAGGGGGTCAGCGTCGCTTTCGATCTCGCCACCCACCGCGGTTACGACAGCGACCATCCGCGCGTCACCGGGGACGTCGGCAAGGCGGGCGTTGCGATCGACTCGGTCGAGGACATGAAGATTCTGTTCGACGGCATACCGCTCGATCGGGTGTCGGTCTCGATGACGATGAATGGCGCGGTGCTGCCCGTGCTTGCGGCCTATGTCGTCGCCGGCGAGGAGCAGGGCGTGGCGCAGGAGTTGCTCTCGGGGACGATCCAGAACGACATCCTCAAAGAATTCATGGTGCGCAACACCTACATCTATCCTCCCGAACCGTCGATGCGCATCGTCGGCGACATCATCGAATACACGGCGCAGCGGATGCCGAAGTTCAATTCGATTTCGATCTCCGGCTACCACATGCAGGAAGCCGGCGCGAACCAGGCGCTCGAACTCGCGTTCACGCTCGCGGACGGCAAAGAATACGTCAAGACCGCGCTCGCCAAAGGTCTCGACGTCGACGCATTCGCCGGTCGCCTGAGTTTCTTCTGGGCGATCGGCATGAACTTCTATCTCGAGATCGCCAAGATGCGCGCTGCGCGTCTGCTGTGGTGGAAAATCATGGCCGGCTTCGGCGCCAAAAATCCGAAGAGCCTGATGTTGCGCACGCATTGCCAGACTTCCGGCTGGAGTCTCACGGCGCAGGATCCGTACAACAACGTCGTGCGTACCACCGTCGAGGCGATGGCGGCGGTGTTCGGCGGGACGCAGAGCCTGCACACCAACTCCTTCGACGAGGCGATCGCGCTGCCGACCGAGTTCAGCGCGCGCATCGCGCGCAACACGCAGCTGATCCTGCAAGAAGAAACGCACATCACCGACGTGGTCGATCCGTGGGCCGGCTCCTACATGATGGAGCGGTTGACGCAGGACATGGCCGACAAGGCCTGGTCCATCATCGAAGAAGTCGATGCGATGGGCGGCATGACGCGCGCCGTCGAAAGCGGCTGGGCGAAGTTGCGCATCGAAGCGAGCGCCGCCGAAAAGCAGGCGCGCATCGACTCGGGCAAGGACGTCATCATCGGCGTCAACAAATTCAAGCTCGACAAAGAAGACCCGGTCGAGTTTCTCGACATCGACAACGTCGCGGTGCGCGAGAATCAGATCGCGCGCCTGAAAACCCTGCGTGCAGAGCGCGATGCCGCCAAAGTGGGCGCCGCGCTCGAGGCGCTGACCGCGGCGGCAAAAAACGGCAACGGCAATTTGCTCGCGCTCGCCATCGACGCGATGCGTCTGCGCGCCACCGTGGGTGAAGTCAGCGATGCCCTCGAAACAGTGTGGGGTCGCCATCGCGCCAATTCGCAGGAGGTGACCGGAGTGTATGCCGCAGCCTACGACAGCGCCGAGCGCTGGGAATCCTTGAAGTCCGACATCGCGGCGTTCGCGACCGATCACGGTCGTCGCCCGCGCGTGATGATCGCCAAGCTCGGCCAGGACGGTCACGATCGCGGTGCGAAGGTGGTCGCCAGTGCGTTCGCCGATCTCGGTTTCGACGTCGACGTCGGGCCGCTGTTCCAGACGCCGGAGGAATGCGCGCGACAGGCGATCGAGAACGACGTGCACGCCATCGGCGTCAGCACGCTCGCCGCCGGCCACAAGACGCTGGTGCCCGAAATCGTGCGCGCGTTGCGTGAGCAGGGTGCCGCCGACATCATCGTTTTCGTGGGGGGCGTGATTCCCCAGCAGGACTACCAATTCCTGTACGACGCCGGTGTCGCCGGCATCTACGGACCGGGTACGCCGATACCGGAAAGCGCCCGCGACGTCCTCGATCACATCCGTCGTGCCCGTGTCGCCGGCTGAGACCGACGACAACGCCTTGATCGCCGGCGTGCAAGCCGGTGAGCGTCGCGCAATCGCCAAGGCCATCACGTTGCTCGAGTCGACGCGCAGTGATCACCGGCGTCGCGCCGACCAGCTGCTCAACGCATTGCTGCCGCAGACGGGGCGTGCCTTGCGACTCGGCATTTCGGGCGTGCCCGGCGTCGGCAAATCCACCTTCATCGAATCGCTCGGGATGTTCCTGATCGCGCAGGGGCACAAAGTCGCGGTGCTTGCGGTCGACCCGTCGTCCGGCGTTTCGGGCGGATCGATTTTGGGCGACAAAACGCGCATGGAAAAACTCTCCGTGCATTCGCAGGCCTACATCCGGCCGAGTCCCTCGTCGGGAACTCTGGGTGGCGTCGCCGAAAAAACCCGCGAAGCCTTGCTCGTCTGCGAAGCCGCCGGTTACGACGTGGTGATCGTGGAGACGGTCGGCGTCGGCCAATCCGAAACCGCCGTTGCCGGCATGACCGACATGTTCATCGTGTTGCAGTTGCCTAACGCCGGTGACGATCTGCAAGCGATGAAGAAAGGCATCATGGAACTTGCCGATCTCGTGGTCATCAACAAAGCCGATCTCGACCCCGATGCCGCGATGCGTGCCGAAGCGCAGATCATCGGTGCCCTGCGCGTGCTGCATCACACCGGGCACCCGGATCATGCCGACGCTGCGCGCTGGCATACCCGCGTGATGCGCGTCAGTGCCCTCAAGGGCGAAGGGCTGGAACTGTTCTGGAACCACGTCGGCGAGTTCCGGCAATTGCGCGTCGCGTGCGGCGAATTCGCCGCTCGCCGCCGTCAGCAGGCGCTCACCTGGATGTGGGACGAAGTGCACGCGCGGCTCGCCGCCGACTTTCGCGAGCATCCGGCCGTCCGTGCCGCGTTGCCGCGCGCCCTCGAAGACGTATCGGCGGCTCGCATCGCCCCTTCGGTCGCGGCCCGCGGGCTGCTCGATCTGTTCGAATCACCCGGTCAAAAATTTTCCTGAACAAGGATCTCGACATCATGCATGACATCATTCAACAACTCGAAAAGAAGCGCGCGCAGGCGCGTCTCGGCGGCGGCGAAAAACGCATCGCCGCGCAGCATGCAAAAGGGAAGCTCACGGCGCGCGAGCGACTCGAGGTGCTGCTCGACGAGGGCAGTTTCGAGGAATGGGACATGTTCGTCGAGCATCGCTGCAACGACTTCGGCATGGCCGATCAAAAAATCCCCGGCGACGGCGTGGTCACGGGGCACGGCTACATCAACGGCCGCCTCGTGTTCGTGTTCAGTCAGGACTTCACCGTGTTCGGCGGTTCGTTGAGCGAGGCGCACGCCCAGAAGATCTGCAAAATCCTCGATACGGCTACCAAAGTCGGCGCACCCGTCATCGGCATCAACGATTCCGGCGGCGCGCGCATCCAGGAAGGCGTGGCGTCGCTCGGCGGTTACGCCGAAGTATTCCAGCGCAACGTCACCGCCTCGGGTGTCGTGCCGCAGATCAGTCTCATCATGGGTCCGTCTGCGGGCGGCGCCGTATACAGCCCCGCGCTCACGGATTTCATCTTCATGGTGAAGGACAGTTCCTACATGTTCGTCACCGGCCCGGAAGTCGTGAAGACCGTGACGCACGAAGAAGTCACCGCCGAAGATCTCGGTGGCGCGATCACGCACACTACGCGCAGCGGCGTTGCCGATCTCGCATTCGACAACGACGTCGAAGCCTTGCTGATGGTGCGTCGCTTCTTCAATTATCTGCCGTCAAGCAATCGCGAACGGGCGCCGTTGCGCGAGGCGGGCGATCCGCCGAATCGCGACGATTATTCGCTCGACACGCTCGTGCCCGAAAATCCGAACAAGCCGTACGACATGAAAGAGCTCGTCGAGAAAATCGTCGACGACGCCGAATTCTTCGAACTGCAACCGGATTTCGCCAAGAACATCATCATCGGCTTCGCCCGCATGGACGGTCAGGTAGTCGGCATCGTCGCCAACCAGCCGCTGGTGCTCGCGGGCTGTCTCGACATCAAGAGCAGCACCAAAGCCGCGCGGTTCGTGCGGTTCTGCGACGCGTTCTCGATCCCCGTGATCACCTTCGTCGATGTGCCGGGCTTCATGCCGGGTACGGCGCAGGAATACGGCGGCATCATCAAGCACGGCGCGAAATTGCTGTATGCCTACGCCGAATGCACGGTCCCCAAAGTCACGGTCATCACGCGCAAGGCCTATGGCGGTGCCTACGACGTGATGGCCTCGAAGCATCTGCGCGGCGACGTGAACTTCGCCTGGCCGAATGCGGAGATCGCGGTGATGGGTGCGAAGGGCGCGGTGGAGATCATTTTCCGCGAAGAAAAGAGCGACCCGGAAAAGCTCGCCGCTCGCGAAGCCGAGTACAAGCAGAAGTTCGCCAACCCGTTCATCGCTTCGTCGCGCGGCTACGTGGACGACGTGATCATGCCGCACGGAACGCGGCGCAGGATTTGTCGCGCGCTGACGTTGCTGCGTGACAAGAAAATCGACGAACCGTGGCGCAAGCACGGCAACATCCCCCTTTGAGTGCCGCGGAGCCAACCTGACATGTTCAAGAAAATTCTGATCGCCAACCGCGGCGAAATCGCCTGTCGCGTCATCAAGACCGCGCGTCGCATGGGTATCGCGACCGTGGCCGTGTATTCCGAAGCGGACAAGGACGCGCGTCACGTCGAGCTGGCCGACGAAGCGGTGTTGCTCGGCCCCGCCCCGTCGCGCGAGTCGTATCTCGTCGCCGACAAGATCATCGCCGCCTGCAAGCAGACCGGCGCCGAAGCGGTGCACCCCGGCTACGGTTTTTTGTCGGAGAACGCCGAATTCTCGCGGCGCATCGA